>Ga0208694_1005740_pt1 | contig 10401 bp, 4 predicted proteins | sample AD_UKC078_MetaG_FD_184442 | JGI IMG/M metagenome (GOLD analysis project Ga0208694, IMG submission 184442) | Active sludge microbial communities of municipal wastewater-treating anaerobic digesters from USA - AD_UKC078_MetaG (SPAdes) (version 2) | ecosystem: Engineered > Bioreactor > Anaerobic >...
TTTCACCCTCGTCGAGTTGCTGGTCGTGATCGGCATCCTCGGCATCCTCTCCGCGGCGCTCTTCCCGGCGATCGGCAACGCGGTGATGGCCGCCAACATGGCGGCGGTCGGCACGCGCGGCAAGGATATCTTCGTGGCGATCACCTCGGCCAACATGGAGCGCGAGCCGCTCGGTCTTGGCAATGTATGGCCGGACGAGATGTCCCAGGCCACCGGCACGCTCTCCCAGGACGATCAGGACCGCCAAACGGCTTCCACGGACAGCACCAAGTATTTCGCCTACCTGTACGACGAAGAGAATGCCGGCACGACGGACTGGAGTCCCGTGGCCGAGGGGTTCGATTACTCGAAACTGGCTGGCGCCGGCATCCCCTCCTGCGGCAAGAGTAACCTCTCCGAAGAGTACAACATGTGGACCATCGCCTGCAATTTGCGCGACGAGATGGAGGACGTCATCCCCATTCTCGTCACGCGGAACATCGACGCCAGCTCACTGGCCGCCAAGTACGAAGATGGTAAAGCGAACAAAAAGCTGAACTTCTCGGCAGAGGATCAGAAACCCTTCTCCAACAAAGGCTTCGTCATGGTCCGCAAGGGTGGCGCGATCTTGAAGGGCCGCGGCAAGTACCGCGAGATGCGCGTGATCTACAATAACCAGCAGTTCGACACCACGCTGCAGCAGGACGCCCAGCAGCTCAAGTATCTGACGCCGAAAACCTCTGTGACCCCCGGAGGCTGAGGTTTACGCGTTTGTCACGGAAAGGAAAAAGGGGGAGCGGCAAGCCGCTCCCCTCTTTTTTAATCACGGGAAGACCACGGATGCTCGCGCGTGTGGCCACAGAGATTTCGGCGGACCGGCTCTTCGATTACGCCGTTCCGGACGCGCTTGCGCCGCGCCTCCGGCCGGGACAGCGTGTGCGTGTGCCCTTCGGCAAGCGTACGCTGGACGCCTATGTCGTGGAGATCGCGGAGGACACCTCGTTGAAACCCGGACCTCCCGAACTCTTCAGTTTGTCCGGCGGGTCTGACAAGACCGATGGAATCCGCACCCGGCGGCTGCGCCCGATCCTCGCTATCGAGGATGACGTGCCGTTCCTCTCCCCAACGCTGATCGCGCTCGCGCGCTGGATGGCGGATTATACCTGTTCGCCGTTCGAGGCGGCTCTGCGCTGCATGGTGCCCGCTGCGGTGCGCAACCGCGATATCAAGGTCAAGGAGCGCTTCTATGTCACGCCCTGCCCGGGGGAGTTCGCGCTGACTTCACGCCAAAACGAACTGCTGGAAAACCTGCGCCGTGTGGATGGCGGCTGGCTCCACAGTCTGACCCGCGAGTTCGCCTGCGCCCCGCAGACGCTCCGCGCTCTGGCCGCGAAGGGCGCGGCGGTGATCGAGCGCCGCGCCGTGCGTCGCGATCCTCTCGCCAACCGCAAGGTGCTGCCGACCCGCCCCTTGGCACTCATGCCCGAACAAGCCTCCGCCCTTAAGTTGATCATCGCGGCGGTTGATGCGGGGGTCCACCCCGAGTCGGGAGCGCGGGCGTCCCCGCCCGCACATGCTGGCGCGAGTCAGACCGCCGGGAGACCAGCAGACGTTTCACCGGCGGGCGGGGACGCCCGCGCTCCCGACTCGGCGCATGCGCCCAAGCCCGTGTTGCTCTTCGGCGTGACCGGTTCTGGCAAGACCGAAGTCTATCTGCAGGCGATCGCCCATGCGTTGCGGCGCGGGCTGGGCGCGATCGTGCTGGTGCCGGAAATCGCCCTCACGCCCCAGACCGTCCAGCGTTTCGCCTCACGGTTTGGTAAGCGCATTGCGGTGCTGCATAGCGCACTGGGCGATGGTGAACGGTTCGACGAGTGGCACCGCATCCGCAATGGCGAGGCCACAGTGGTGGTGGGGCCGCGCTCGGCTATTTTCGCGCCGGTGCGTAACCTCGGCCTGATCGTGGTGGACGAGGAGCATGAGCCCTCGTATAAACAGGATGAGGTGCCGCGCTACAACGCGCGCGACGTGGCGGTGATGCGCGGGTGGATGGAGCATTGCGCCGTAGTGCTCGGCAGCGCCACGCCCGCGATGGAGAGTTGGCTCAACGTTGAAAAGGGCAAATACGTTGCGGCACATCTCACGCAGCGTGTGGCGGGGCGTCCTATGCCGCGCGTACAGGTTGTGGACATGCGTCTGGAGACCGCCCGTTCCGGTCATGCGCAACTCTTCTCCGAGCCCCTGCTGGAAGCGATCCGGCTTCGTCTCGAACGTGGCGAACAGACCATTCTCTTCCTCAACCGGCGCGGCTACGCCAATGCGCTGCTCTGCCCCCGCTGCGGGTATGCCGCAGCCTGCGACGCATGCAGCGTGACCTTCACTTACCACCGGGCGGACGCATGCCTGCGCTGTCATATCTGCGGCGGATGGAAGCACGTCCCCGACGTCTGCCCCCTGTGCGGTGATCCGGCATTCCGCTACGCCGGTTTCGGAACGCAGCGCGCGGAAACCGCGCTGGCAGCCTGTTTCCCGCAGGCGAAGATCTTGCGCATGGATGCGGACGTCACCTCGCGCCGCCGCAGTCATGACGAGATTCTCGCGCAATTCAAAAGTGGCCGTGCCGACATCCTGATCGGCACGCAAATGATCGCCAAGGGGCTGGATTTCCCCAACGTCACGCTGGTCGGCGTACTCGCGGCGGACATGAGCCTGCACATGCCGGATTTCCGTGCCGCTGAACGAACCTACCAACTGCTGGCGCAGGTATCGGGCCGCGCGGGCCGCGCCGAGCTGCCCGGCGAGGTGTTAATCCAGACCTATTCGCCCGGCCATCCCGCTATCTGCGCCGCCGCCTCGGATGCCGGTTTCGAACCGTTCGCCGCTCGTGAGCTGGCCGAACGCGAGGCGGGCGGCTACCCACCGTATGCCCGCCTGATATGCCTGACCTTCCGGGGCGCGTCCGAAGAAAAGGTGCGCTTCAGCGCAGAGGCCTTCGCGCGCGCGCTGTCCAAAACAACAGGGAATGCGGCCGCCGTGCGCATCTCCGGAGTATGTGCCGCACCGCTCGCCAAAGCCAAAGGGCTGTACCGGTATCAGCTTTTGCTGCGGGCACCCACGACGCGGCAGATCACACGGCCGCTGCGCGAAGTCATGCGCCGTCCGCTTTTGGCATCCGGCGTAACCCTTGCCGTGGATGTGGATGCGATCAACCTGATGTAGGGCGATTTTTCTGCGGCTGATTTTGAACCGCTTTTCAGCATGGCCGGATCTTGCGGCGGAGGAGGATGAGCCGTATACTGTTTGACCGGTGATGACCATCCTGCACAGTTGCTGGCATGCGTCCCATCTGCATATTTGGGGGGAGGTCGAGGCCTGCGCGTCCGGTTTGCCGGACGGACCGCGTTCTGCGGTGGCGGTTTCCCCCTTCGATGCCGGAGCGGAGCGTCTGTGCCATCTGCTGCGGCCCCTCATGCCGGGGACCGGGGAAACGCCGCAGCCTGCCACACTCGAACTGTTTCTGCCGAGCCGCGCTTGGGGCAGCGGGTTCCGGCCCGTGCCCTCGCAACCCTTTTTCAACAATGCGGTGTTCGACGGAGCGGGGGAAGAGGACGCGCCAGATTTCCCGCATCCCTGGCGCGTGACGGCTGTGGTTCTGCCGTGGCGCGCAACTTTGGTGTTGTTGGGGCTCGTGCGCGAGCCGCGTCTGGCCGACGAACTTTTTATCGGCGAGAGCCTGCTCGGGTTTGCCACCCTGTTTCGGTTTGCGGGCGCGCTGGTGGCGCGCGGACGCTTTCTGCCCGCGTTGCACCGCACGTCAGAGAAGGTGTACGAGGCGCGTTGGATTCCGGCACTGGATGCGGCGGACCGCAAGCGGCTGGAGCGGCTGGCGCCGCGCCTGCCCCCGGCGGCCTTTGCCGCAGGAAACGGCTCGCCGAGGGAGGCGCTGGAGGAGTTGGTCGACCGGCTGGTGCGCGCGAGTGTGGTGACCACTCTTTCCCGCGCACATGCCGAACGCGGTCCGTGGTACAGTCCGCATGATGCCTGGTTCGCGGCCTTACGCGGCGAGACGCGGCAGGTGCGCTGGAAGACGCAAGCCGAGTTGGAGGCTCTGGCCGGAGCGCTACGGCAGTGGCGGCAACCGGTGGAGAGCGGCGAGCCCGGAAAGGTGCCGCGTTTCACGCTGGAGGTGCCTGACGGCCCAGAAGGGGCCTGGTTTTTGCGTGTGCTTGCAGAAGAGGGGCCGGAAGGAGAAGTCCCCCCCCCTGCGTGGGACGCGGCGTTTCTGCTGTCGCTGGGTCAGGCCTCTCTGCTCTTCCCGCCGCTCGCGCGGGCTGAAACGCGGGGCGGAAAATTCGGTTGCGCGTTGAGTGAGGAGGAGGCCCACGCTTTCCTGACAGTGGCCGCGGCAGTGCTGGAGGCTGCCGGGTATGCGGTGAACCTGCCGCCGCAGTGGCGTCCGGGCCACGCATCGGCGCTCGCGCTCGAAGCGGATCTGACCCCGCTTACAAGCGAAGACCCCACGACCGGAACGCTTTCGGAAGCGCGTGTGGCCGTCACATGGTCAGTGACGTTCAACGGCACCCCGCTGACGAAAGAGGAAGCCGTGCAACTGGAGCGCGCCGAAACACCGCTGGTTTCATTGCGGGGACAATGGCAGACTCTGGATCTGAAGCGTGTGCGCGAAGCGCTCCGCGCACAACAACGGACCGACACGGTGCCGGTGCGTCAAGCGGTGAGGTTGGCATTGGGCACGGAACCGGGAGCGGGCGGTCTGGAGATCGCGCGGGCACGAGGCCGGGGATGGCTCGATCCGTTACTGGACGGTCTGGCGGGCGGGATGAGCGGGATGGAGTCCCTGCCGGTGCCTACGGGTTTTCGCGGTGTGTTGCGGCCCTATCAACTCCGCGGATTCCGCTGGCTGGCTTTTCTGCGTGCCTGGGGGTTCGGAGCCTGCCTCGCGGATGACATGGGGCTCGGCAAGACGGTGCAGGCATTGGCCTTTTTGCTGCACGAAAAGGACCGCGGCGAACGCCGTCCGGTTCTGTTGGCCGGTCCGATGACAGTGCTCGGCAGCTGGCTGAACGAAGCGCGGCGGTTTGCGCCGGAGCTGCGCCTGCTGCTGCACCACGGGCCCGGCCGGGCCAAAGGCGAGGATCTGGCGCGCGCGGCGATGGACGCGGATGTGGTGGTGACCAGTTACGCGCTGCTGCACCGCGATTACGCCGCACTGCGGCGGATCGGCTGGTCCGGGATCGTGCTGGACGAGGCGCAGAACATCAAGAACCCCGACACACGGCAGGCGCGCGCGGCGCGCGCGCTGCAGGCCGATTACCGGATCGCGCTCACGGGTACGCCCATGGAGAACCATGTCGGCGAACTGTGGTCCGTGATGGATTTTCTGAACCCCGGCCTACTGGGTCGGCGCGCCGTGTTTCGCGAAACGTTTTTCCGGCCGATCCAAGCCGGGACCGATCCCGGGGCGCGCGCTCGGCTGCGACGCGTCACAGCCCCCTTCATCCTGCGCCGCCTGAAGACCGACCGCCGGGTGATCGCCGACCTGCCCGCCAAGATCGAAGCCAAAGTCTTCTGTCCGCTCACACGCGAACAGGCCGAGCTGTACGAAGAGGTACTGGAATCCTTTCGGCGCGATGCCGAGGCGAGCGAGGGGATCGAGCGGCGTGGTCTAATCCTTGCGGTACTGACACGGCTCAAACAGGTGTGCAACCATCCCGCGCACTTTCTCGGTCAATCGGAGAATCTGGCGCGGCGTTCCGGCAAACTGGAACGGTTGGTCGAACGGCTCGAGGAGGTTTTCGCGCGTGGCGAGAGTGCGCTGGTCTTCACCCAGTACGCCGTGATGGGTAAATTGCTGGCGCACCACCTATGCCGGACCTTCGCGCGCGAAACGCCGTTCCTGCATGGCGGCTTGACACGGCCGGAACGCGACCGGATGGTACGGGCGTTCCAGAACGGGACGCGGCCGCAGGCTTTCGTGCTCTCGCTCAAGGCGGGCGGCACAGGGTTGAATCTGACGCGCGCCAACCATGTGTTCCATTTCGACCGTTGGTGGAATCCGGCCGTAGAGAACCAGGCCACAGACCGCGTGTTCCGGATCGGGCAGGCCCGCGAAGTCATGGTGCACACCCTGCTCTGCAACGGCACACTGGAGGAACGCATCGACGCGCTGATCGCAGACAAGACGGGGCTCGCCAACGAGGTGGTGGTCAGCGGCGAGGAGTTTCTCACCGGGCTGCCGGACGACGCCCTGCTCGAGGTGCTCAAACTCGATGCGGAGGTGGTGGACGAGGAGGATGCCGCGCCGGAGCAAGGCGGATGGGGAGGCTGGGCATGAGCAAAAAGAAGAAACGGTATGCTGCGCGGCTTCCGCAGCAGGTCCGGGGCGGGATCCGTGCGCAGAGCGCCGGACCGCAGGGCGGTTCGACACGCGTCTGGTGGAGTCGCCGCTGGCTGGCCTTTTTAGAGAACTATCGGCTTGGCGCACGGCTCGGTCGCGGCCGCAGTTATGCGGTTGCGGGACAGGTGTCCGCGCTGCGTGTCGAGGCGGGCGAGGTGACCGCCGCAGTACAGGGGGCGGACAAGGCGCCCTATCGCGCGGAGATCCGTTTCGCTGTCCTGTCGGAAGCAGCCAAGGCGCGGGTCACGGCGGCGTTGCGGCAACAGCCGATGCTTCTGGCGCGGTTGCTGATCGGCGACCTGCCCGAGCGGATCGAGGGCCTGTTGCAGGAAGAGGGGTGCCCGCTCTTCCCGCAACGCGAACAGGATCTGTCGAGCCGCTGCACCTGCCCGGATTACGTCAACCCGTGCAAACATCTCGCTGCGGTCTACTGTCTGCTGGGCGAGGCCGTCACTACGGATCCGCTACTGCTGTTGGCATTGCGCGGCCTCGACCGGGTGACCCTGTTCGGACCGGAGACGCCCGGCGTCCGGACTCCGGCGGAGAAGGCGCCGCATATGGAGAGTGTGCCGGAGACGGGATGCGGCGCGGCGGAGTTTTACGGCACGCCACAGGCGGCGTTCGAGGATTTCGGGCCCGCACCGCGCGCCGTGTTGCCCGCACCCCTGATCAGCCGGTTGGGGCCGCTGCCCTTCTGGCGCGGGCAGGAGCGCTTCGTCGACACGCTGGAGCCTCTGTACGCACGCGCGGCCTCACGCGGGTGGACCGTCTGGTCCGGCGAGCCGCTCGATCTGCGGCGCGAGGAAGAGAAGGTCATCCTCCGCGGCGCGACCCTGCACCTCAAACAGCGCAGAATGCGGGCCGATCCACTGGGATTCTGACCGCCGGTGAACCCGAACGGAGGACGGAACGTTTCATAGGATGAACAAGGGGAACAAGATGACGATCATTGAACCGCATATCCACATGTTGTCGCGCACGACGGATGAGTATCAGGCCATGTACCGCGCGGGGATCCGCGCCTGTGTCGAGCCCTCTTTCTGGCTCGGGACCAACCGGAGGTACGCCGGATCGTTCTTCGACTATTTCCAGCTGATCCTGGAGTTCGAGACCATACGGGCGGCGCGTTTCGGCATCGACCATTACTGCGCGATTGCGATGAACCCCAAGGAGGCGGACGACCGCGGGCTGGCCGACGAGGTGATCGACGGGCTGGTGCCGTATATCGAACATCCGCGCTGCGTGGCCGTGGGCGAGATCGGCCTCAACCTCAACACCCCCAACGAGGAGTATGCGATGATCCGCCAGCTCCGTATGGCCGAGGAGCGTAAGATGCCGGTCATCCTGCACACGCCGCATGTGGACAAAGCGCGCGGCACGCGGCGCATTCTGGAGATCATCCGGGCCGAGGGCTTTACGGTCGAACGCATTGATGTGGACCACAACACCGAGGAGACCATCCGGATGACGCTGGATTCCGGATGTTACGCCGGCATGACCGTCTATCCCTACTCTAAACTCACGCCGCAACGCGTCTCCGATATGGTGAAACAGTTCGGCTCCGACCGCGTGATCGTCAACGGCTCGGCCGACTGGGGGGTCTCCGACCCGCTTTCGCTCATCAAGGTGGTGGAACACATGCGCGGGGACGGCCATAGCGAGGAGACCATCCGGGATCTGGTTTTCAACACCGCCATGCGCTTTTACAGCGCCTCGCCGAACTGGAAGCCCGATTTCGGCATTGAACCGCAGGATCCCCGTACTTATCAGCGGTAAACCTAAAAAGAGCGTTGAAAGCAACGCTCTTTGGTTTCGGGGTTTCAGGTTTCGGGGTTTCGGGGTTTCTGGGTTTCTGGTTTCAGGGTTTCGGGGTTTCTGGGTTTCATCCAAATCGGGGTCGGGGTCGGTATCGGGATCGGGATCGATTGTTTCACCACGGGACACTTTCTTGGGTTTCAGGGTTTCGGGGTTTCTGGTTTCAGGGTTTCAGGGTTTCTGGGTTTCATGGTTTCATCCAAATCGGGGTCGGGGTCGGTATCGGGATCGTTATCGCTATCGGGATCGGGATCGTCGACCCGCGACCCGCGACATTCGACCCGCGACGATCGACAGGGACGTCCGCGTTTCCGACACCGCAAGTCGCTCGTCGCGGGTCGACATATAAGGTCTGACGGGAGAAGCGGGCGTCCCTACCCGCGCGGTAGGGACGGTTCCCCGAACCGTCCGCGGACGCCTTAAAAAGAGCGTTGAAAGCAACGCTCTCTGGTTTCAGGGTTTCTGGTTTCTGGGTTCGCGCGCCCGAAGCATGAAACAGATGAGAGCAGGAACGGAAGGGGCGGGCAGAAAGTCGGGAGAGTCGGGAGCGCGGGCGTCCCCGCCCGCTGGTAGGGACGGTTCCCCGAACCGTCCGCGGACGCCTTAAAAAGAGCGTTGAAAGCAACGCTCTTTGGTTTCAGGGTTTCTGGGTTTCAGGGTTTCTGGTTTCAGGGTTTCATCCAAATCGGGGTCGGTATCGGTATCGGGATCGGGATCGTCGACCCGCGACCCGCGACATTCGACCCGCGACGAGCGACCTGCGGTGTCGGAAACGCGGGCGTCCCTACCGGTTGGCGGACGCCTTGGGCGCACCGCAAAACCCAATGTTTGCGGGACTTTGCTAGAATTCTACCCGTTCAACTCTCTTTGGTTTCTGGTTTTCATGGTTTCATCCAAATCGGGGTCGGGGTCGGTATCGGTATCGGGATCGCTATCGGGATCGGGATCGGGATCGTCGACCCGCGACGAGCGACCTGCGGTGTCGGAAACGCGGGCGTCCCTACCGAATCGACGACTCGACGGGACGCGCGTTTTTTGTTACGGTGATCCCGAATTTAAAACCCTGGAGAACCTCACATGCGGAAAATCCTTTTGGTTTGTGCGATGGCTACGGCGCGCCTCGTTTGGGGGCAAGTTTCAGACACCGCCAAAGACGATGCGGCGGCCGACCGGGACAAGGCATTGCGCGCGCAGCTCCCGGGACTGTTCCGGGACGCCGCCGAGCAGTACCGCGGCATGCTGAAGCAACTGGAAGGCACGCAAGACGCGTTTCCGCGCCGCTGGGAGAAGGGGAGCCTCGTGACCATCGGGCCGAAAGAGTGGACCAGCGGCTTCTTCCCGGGTTCGCTCTGGCTCCTTTATGAGGCCACGCGCGAAGAGACGTGGAAACGCGAGGCGATGCGTTACACCGCCATGCTGGAGTCGGTCCGCCACTATACCGGCAACCACGACATCGGCTTTATGCTGTACTGCAGTTTCGGTAACGGTCTGCGGCTAGCCAACCCCGACGGGTACCGCGAGGTCCTGCTGGACGGTGCCGCCGCGCTCTGCAAACGTTATGTGCCGAGTCTGGGCATGATCCGTTCATGGGACAGTTACAAAAATCCGGTGATCATTGACAACATGATGAATCTGGAGTTGCTGATGTGGGCCGCGAAACAAAGCGGGGAGCCGCGTTTCCGCGAGATCGCCGTCAGCCACGCGGATCAGACCAACCGGCGCCACTTCCGGCCGGACGGCAGCGCTTACCACATCGTGGATTACAATCCCGCCACCGGTAAGATCTTCGGCTATTATGCCGGGCAGGGCGCTTCGGCCGACGGCCCGTGGGCACGCGGCCAGTCGTGGGGCCTCTACGGATTCACGCTGATGTTCCGTGAAACCGGCACCCCCGCCTACCTTACGCGGGCCGTCAGCCTGGCGGACTTTTTGATCGGCCACCGTAACCTGCCCGCGGACGCCATCCCCTACTGGGATTACGAGGCGGCGGGTATCCCGAACGAACCGCGCGACGCCTCGGCTGCAGCCATCATGGCCAGTGCGCTGCTCGAACTCGCGACTTTCGTCGAAGCGCCCAAGGCCGTCCGCTACCGCGACACCGCTGTGCGGCAACTGCTTGCGCTCAGTTCCCCCGCCTATCGCGCGCCCGTCGGGGAGAACGGCCACTTCCTCCTGATGCACGGCGTCGGCCA
>Ga0208694_1005745_pt1 | contig 10394 bp, 12 predicted proteins | sample AD_UKC078_MetaG_FD_184442 | JGI IMG/M metagenome (GOLD analysis project Ga0208694, IMG submission 184442) | Active sludge microbial communities of municipal wastewater-treating anaerobic digesters from USA - AD_UKC078_MetaG (SPAdes) (version 2) | ecosystem: Engineered > Bioreactor > Anaerobic >...
ATCATTACCATATCGTTGTGGAGACGGTGGAGGGCAATTTATCGCAGGGCATGCGCCAGCTCAATGGTGTTTATACACAGCACATCAATAGCGCATATCAGCGCGTTGGACATGTATTTCAGGGGCGTTACAAGGGCATTTTGGTGGAAAAGGAAAGCTACCTGCTGGAATTGGCGCGCTATGTAGTGCTCAATCCGGTTCGGGCGGGGATGGTGGATGATCCGCAGCAGTGGCCGTGGAGTTCTTACGCCGCGATGACAGGCGAGAAACAAGCCCCGCCCTGGCTGCAAACCGACTGGATTCTGGGTCAATTCGACCGGAATCGGGGCCAGGCGGTGATGGGGTATGTCGATTTCGTCCGTGCCGGTGCGGGTATGCCCAGCGTGTGGGAGCGCTTACGCGGACAGGTTTATCTGGGAAGCGATGCCTTTTTGCAGCGAATTCAGGCGTTGTCAGATAAAACCTCTCTTGCCGAGATACCCCGTACCCAGCGCCGGCCGTTGGCGCAACCGCTCACGTACTATCGGGAAAGCATTGCCGATCCTCACGCCGCGATGGCCGCCGCATACGCCACGGGCGACTATACGATGCGGCAGATTGCAGATGCCTTTGGCGTGCACTATGCCACAGTCAGTCGAGCCTTGAAGCAACACAGGGGTCAGGTCTTGCAATCAAGCATAGAAGTGCGTGATTGCAAGACCTGACCCCATTTTGAGCTTGACAGGCGACCTGTTTATGGACCATAATCAGTCCGTAATCCAAGGGGAAGGGAAGAATGAAATTATCTACTCAGATCAAACCGATTAGTTATCTGAAGGCCCACGCTGCCGAGATCGTGCGCAATATAAGCGAGCAAAGGGAACCGCTGGTTATTACCCAGAACGGCGAAGCCAAAGCAGTCCTGCAGGACATTGCAAGCTTCGAGCAGGCCCAGGAAACCATGGCTCTTCTGAAGATTCTTGCCCTCGGCAACCGGCAGATCGAGGCAGGCGAATTAGAGCCGGCGGCCAGTGTGGTTCAGCGGCGGCGACAACGCCGGAGCGATCGCTGATGCCCTTCGCTGTTTTCCTTACGGCTGATGCGGCATCCGACCTCGATGAGCTTTATCAATACATCGCCGTTCATGATTCACCTGGAAAAGCAGATCAGGTATTGATCCATTTCGAAAAAATTTTCGACAGTCTGGCCGAGCTTCCAGAGCGCGGCGTCTTTCCGGGTGAATTACTGGCGTTGGGAATTCTCGACTACCGGGAGATCTTTTTCAAACCTTACCGCGTGATTTACCGGGTTGCAGACAAAGCCGTCTATGTTTTGCTGATTGCCGATGGCCGACGCGACATGCAGTCCTTGCTCCAGCGAAGACTTCTCTCCGTCAAAAAATGAAGTCGAAACAGGGGGTCAGGTCTTGCAATCAAGCATAAATGAAGGCACTGTTAACCAATGACAAGGCCTTTAAGAATTGATTTGGCAGGCGGCCTGTATCACGTCACGTCACGCGGTGACCGGCGCGAGAACACTATGCCACAGTCAGCCGAGCCTTGAAGCGACGGGTGGTGCGTGATTGCAAGACCTGACCCCCCACAAAAGCCCTTGATTTTTCTCTTCGCACCGTGTTACACGTAAATCACGTGCAAAAGAGGAGGTTTTTATGAAGCAAAATATTACCATCAGCCTCGATAAGGATCTGATCCAGACAGGCAAAGTAATTGCGGCACAGCGTGGGACGTCGCTGAATCGTATGTTGCGCCAGGAACTTGAGAAATTGATCAGGAACGCGAGACAATACGATATGGCTAAACAGAAGGCGATTGCCGCAATGCATGCGGGATTTTATTCCGGTATGGATCGCTACCCTTCAAGGGACGAGCTTCATGAGCGATAAGATATTTGTTGATACAAATATTCTCGTTTATGCGCACGATTTAAGCAGCGGAGACCGCCATACCAAAGCCGCAGCCATCATTGAAAACCTCTGGCAAGCCGAAACAGGGGTTATCAGCGTTCAGGTCCTTCAGGAGTTTTATGTCACCGTTACCCGCAAAATCAAAAACCCGTTGAAACCGGGTGCAGCACGTGAGATCATCGTGAATTACTTTTCCTGGCCCGTCCATGTCAATGATCCGGAGTTAACGCTCCAGGCTTCTGAAATCGGAGAAAAAAACAATCTCTCTTTTTGGGACGCACTGATTATAGCCGCTGCCCTTCGGCTTCATGCAAAAAAAATTATCACGGAAGACCTGAATCACGGGCAGATCATCGAAGGCATCCTTGTTGAAAATCCGTTTTAAAGAAAAAAGGGGACGGTTCTATTTTTTCACAAACCCAGCTCAGCTAATAACCTAAAGGTCACAAGAGCCATGCACTACTGGATCCCCGATCAGGTCGGGGATAAGGGATAATAAAGGGTATTTTTTCGAATTCTCACGAAGTCAACAAAACCTGATCCCGCAAAGCGCAAAGAGGAGGAAAGCATGGAATCAAAGAAAGAGTCCAAGAAAATCTCATTGACCAGCACCAAGCAGGAGATGCTCCAGGCTTACAACGCCGTCCTGAAGGAATTGGAATCCCGGCAGCAAAACGAACTCCGCCCCGAAAAGCGGGCCGAGGAAAAGAAAAGTCGTGAGGCCGTCCAGATTGCCGAGTCCCTGACGGCCGATGGAGTCGCCAGGGAAATCGCCGCGCTCAAGCTGGAAATCGGCAAGACTCTGACCGGGATTGCGGACCAGCTCGAAGGGCAGGTCGGCCGCTTTGTCGCCATCGGCAACGCGATTGCCGCCAAGGAAAAAGAGATTTCCGAACTTTATGAAATCGAGAAGGCGGCGCTGAGCCTGGCGGCGCTGATCGAGGCGCAGAATCAGAAGCGGGCCGAATTTGCCGACGAGATGGAAGAGAAGAAAGAGACCCTCCGGGAGGAGATCGAGTCCACCCGCGCCGCCTGGAAGAAGGATCAGGAAGAGCGCGATGCGGCGATCAAGGAGCGCGACGCCGCAGAGAAGAAGCGCCAGGCTCGCGAAAAGGAAGAGTTCGACTACACATTCAAGCGCGAGAAGCAGGAGACCGACGACCGATTTGCCTATGAAAAGGCAAGGCTCGAAAAAGAGCTCACGGATAAGAAAGAGCGCCTGGAGCAGGAGCTGGGTGCGAGGGAGGCTGCTGTTGCCGCGAAGGAGGCGGAATTGAACGATCTCCGCAAGCAGGCCGCCCAGCACCCCAAAGAGCTGGAGACGGCCGTTGCGCGCGCGGTCAAAGAAACGGCCGATCGCCTGACGGCCGAAGCCAGGGCCAGAGAAGAGCTTCTCAAGAAGGAAATAGAAGGCGAACGCAACGTCTTTACGGCCCGCATCGATTCGCTCGAAAAAACGGCGAAAGAACAATCCGATCGCGTTTCCGCCCTGACCAAACAGATGGAAGCCGCCTATCAGAAGGTTCAGGACATCGCCGTCAAAACAGTGGAGGGCGCCTCGAACAGCAAGTCCCTGGCCGGTCTCCAGCAGCTCCTCGGCGAGCAACTCCGCAAGGAAGGCAGCCGGGGGTCGGGAGCCTGAGAGAAACAGGGGGTCAGGTCTTGCAATCAAGCAATCAAGCATAAATGAAGGCATTATTAACCAATGACAAGGCCTTTAATAAGAATTGAATTAGCAGGCGGCGTGTATCACGTCACGTCACGCGGTGACCGGCGCGAGAACACTATGCCACAGTCAGTCGAGCCTTGAAACGACAGGAGGTGCGTGATTGCAAGACCTGACCCCCATTTCACGAAAGTTGTTTTATTGAATAACACTTCTAAATCATTACCGTTTTTTATATTTTTTCTTTTGGTTCTGTTGATGTTCCCGCAAGGCACGGCCTTTGCCGCGGATGCGCCGTTTACCAGTCCCAACAACTGGGGGGCGACGGGGTTGATGGAAACGCCGACGGCGCGCGTGCTGAAAAACGGCCACTTCCGCGTCGGCGTGGGCTACATCGATCCCTACCTCTATTACTACGGCGCCGTGAGTCCGCTCAAAGGCCTGGAGATCGATGGCCACATTGCAGAAATTCTCGGCGTTCCCACCACTGGTCCCGGCTGGGAGAATTACGGCAATTACAAAGACAAATACATCGGCCTCAAATACCAGTTCCTGCGGGAAGGAAAATACTGGCCGGCCCTGGCGCTGGGCATCATGGACCCGCAGGGCACCCGACTCTACGGCGGACAGTATCTGGTTGCCAGCAAGCAGATTTTTCCCTTCGACTTCACAGTCGGTCTGGGCAACGGCAGATTCGGCAAGACGCCCCTGCCTTCCAGCAGCGAAACCATCAAGGTCGAATTATTCCAGGATCCGAGCCAGTGGTTGTCCGACGCGCAGTTTTTTGGCGGCGTCGAATTTCATCCCACGCCGAAACTCTCCTTCATGGTGGAATACAACCCCATCAAGTATGAAATACAAACCCAGGACCCCGCGCAGGAAAAATATTTCAAAGACCCCGTCCCCTCCAAAGTCAACGTGGGCATGCGCTACAAGCCGTTTGACTGGGCCCAGCTCGACCTGAGCTATCAGCGCGGCAATCAGTTCGGCGCGAACTTGTCGCTGGCCTTCAATCTGGACAGCCAGCTCATCCCGATCTTCGACATGCCCTACAGGGAGCAGGAGCAATATCGGACCAATCCCCTGGCCGAACGCATCAGCCGCGGGCTTTATCTTTCCGGCTTCCGCGACATCGGCGTGAAGACTGCCGCCACCGAAATCTGGGTGCAGGCGGCAAACGTCCGCTATTTTTACAACATGAAGGCGCTGGGCGTTCTGCTGAAAGTGCTGAATCAGATCCTGCCTGCCGATATTCAAAAAATCCATATCGCCCTGACGGAACGCGGCATCCCCATGATCGGATTCAGCGCGCTCCGGGACGACCTGCGCGCCTTTGAGACGGAAGTCTTCAGCGTTCCCGACTTCCTGTCGCTTTCGCAGATGCAGACGGGCGTCTATTCCATGCCCGACACAAAAATACTGCACCGCCGCTACTTCGACTACGGCCTCAAACCCGAATTTCAAACCTTTCTGAACGATCCGTCCGGCTTCTTCAAAGGCAGGGCGGGCGCCGCCGCATGGGTCAGCCTGGAGCCCTGGAAAGGCGCAAATTTCTCCGTGGGGGGCGAACTCTACGCCTGGAACGACATTTCCTCTTCCGTGGGGCCGCTTCCCAATGCCGTCCGCTCCGACATCGTTTCCTACCTGGAAAAAGACTACGCCCTGTCCAACCTGATGTTCGAGCAAATCCTGAAGGCCAAATACGAAATCTACGGAAAAATCGCAGCAGGCCTCCTGGAGATCGAGTATGCCGGGCTGGACGCGGAAATGGCCACGACGCTTTTCGGCGGACGCATTCTGGCCGGCGTCGGCGGATCGCTGGTGAAAAAACGGGACCCCAACAATCCCCTGAAATTAATCAACGATGACGTGAACGACAACTACAAGACCGCTTTTTTCAATACCCGCGTGAACTTCCGGGACCTGGAAATGTACGTGGACGTCAAAGCCGGACGGTTTCTCGCCGGTGACAAGGGTGCGCGCGTCACCGTCACCAAATCCTTTTTCAACGGCGTTCAGCTTGCCGCCTGGTACAGCTTTACCGACACCTCCATCTTCACCGACACGTTCAACAACGGCTACCACGACAAAGGCATCTCCGTCTCCATTCCGCTGCGGCTCTTCCTGGGAAGAGATTCCCGTACCCTTTACACCTATTCCATCTCCCCCTGGACGCGCGACGTCGCCCAGGACATCGGCCACCGCACAGCCCTGTTCGACTTCATCGGCCGCAACACAAACACCTTTGTCAATAAAGACAGCAGGATGATGAGATAATTCCTTGTCATGCTGAGTAATGTTGTCATGGTGAGCCTGTCGAACCATGACAATAATGTAGTGCGGGTCTTCAGACCCGCTTGCCATGGTGCATTAAAAACCTCTTGACTTCTTCCACTTTTTCCATTAGAAATCAAACTTGTTCATTCCATGAACACTGGAGAATGCCATGATGCAAAGGTCAAAAACAGGCACTGAAGAATCTCTGATGCTTTTGCGGACCATCTCCGACAACCCGCAAACCACGCAACGGGAATTGTCATCCAAACTAGGTCTTAGTCTTGGTAAGATCAATTTCCTCATGAAGTCCTTGATTGAAAAGGGTTTCATCAAAGCAAACAATTTTAAGAATTCCCAGAACAAGATTTCCTATCTGTACTTTTTAACACCCAGCGGCATTGAAGAAAAAGCCAGGATCACCTACCACTTCCTGAAGCGGAAGACGGCAGAATACGAGAGACTGGAAGCGGAAATCCGGCATTTACAACAAGAAGTTGACCTTTTAGACAAAAGCGTTACCGAATAGGGTGCATGGCCGACGATTTTCTTCTCGTCGCCTATCGCCCATTACCCATTACCCATTACCTATAACCCGTTTCCTGTAACCCAGAGGGCGGAGCTGTATAAAATTAGGGACAGCGCCCTATTAATTTGCGGAGGAGATGGATATCGGAGGGACTGTCGCTTGACCTTCAGGTTATCAGGTTATCCCCGAACAGTCCGAAAAGCGGCGCGGTTGCGGCTCTTGCGGTGCGTTCGGCGATCGCGCCCAACAGTTAGCCCCATAGCTCATCTTTCACTCGTCGCTCGTTGCTCAAAAATAGGGCGCTGTCCCTAATTTTCTTCCCCACAACGTGCTTTGACTTTGTCCAGCTCTTTGCCTATAATAGAACCAGAACTTAAGGGCGGCGGTAATGCACCCATCTATCTATGAAACAAAATGGTGAAAGCATGTTAAGTAAAGATATCGGTGTGGAAGCGTTTTGGGATGAGGAAGCCCGGGTTTGGGTTGCCACAAGCGAGGATGTCCCCGGGTTGATTACAGAAGCAGACACGATGGAGCACCTCATGCAAAAACTGAAGATCCTCATTCCCGAATTGCTGCAGGCAAATGGCCTGCTTGACGAGTCCGTTCCTGTTGAAATTCCCATCCATCTTCTTGGAAAATGGCAGGAAGTTATCAAAGCCCACTCCAAAAATGGCTGACTACACCCCGATCGTCAAAAAAATCCTTTCTGAAAATGGCTGTCGTTTTGAACGGCAGGGCAAAGGGGATCACGAAATCTGGTACAGCCCCCTCACCAAGCTCCGTTTCCCGGTAGATGGGAAAATCAGGTCGCGCCATACGGCGAATGGCGTTCTCAAACAAGCCGGTCTGCCCAAGCAATTTTAGAATAAATAGGGCGCTGTCCCTAATTTCCCGAAGGAAAAAAGGAGGCGAAATAAATGAGTACAGCAACAGTGAACAACCTGATCGATGAATTTATCCAGTTGCCCCTTGACGACAAGGAATATGCCACAGAAGTCATCAAGAAACAGTTGATAGAGGCAAAAAGAGAGGCCATTGCCAAGAGGGCAAAAGCAGCGATGGCCGGTTTCAGGAAGAAGATGACCAAGTGCGGCACTGTAAAAGAATTATACAAGGATCTGGAAAGTGATTAAGATATCTTGGGATCAGGGTTTTAAGAGAGTTTACCGAAAGAAGGTAAAAAACGACGATGAACTCAAGAGCAGATTTTGGGGCGCTGTAGAAATGTTTGCAAAAGATCCTTTTCAGCCACGCCTTAGAACCCATAAATTGACGGGCAGGCTTGAAGGGCTCTGGGCATTTAGCGTTAGTTTTGATTGTCGCGTAATATTTAAGTTTTTAAGCAAGACGGAAATCCTTCTGATTGATATTGGTGGACACGACGAAGTTTATTGATTCCGCGCAGCCACCCATCATCCATGCATCCTCACTCTACACTGGGTTTAATGTGTGAAAAAATAGGGCGCTGTCCCTAATTTCTCATTTATCCTTGCAAATCGAAAGCATGTATTATAATATGCAAGCATGATTAGGCGCTCAATTCAGAATAACTTAATAAATTCATTAAGAACTTATCCTGTTGTGGGAATTCTTGGTTCGCGTCAGGTTGGCAAAACGACACTGGCTAAAGCCATTCAAGCCGTAACCGGTAAAGATTCCATATATCTTGACCTGGAATTACCATCGGACATGAACAAACTTCAGGATGCCGAACTGTATTTGCGGCAATTCGGAAAATCCCTTGTCATTATTGATGAAATTCAAAGAATGCCTTCCTTGTTCCCACTGCTTCGCGCGCTTGTTGATATCAATAGAACCGCCGGCCGATTTCTGATACTGGGCTCCGCATCGCCCGATTTTATTCGCCATTCCTCGGAGAGTCTTGCCGGACGAATCATCTACCACGAGCTTTCCCCATTAAATTACTTTGAAACAGATGCCGCTAAATCGCAGAAACTCCTCTTGCGTGGCGGCTATCCAAACAGTTACCTGGCAAAAAACGATGAGGAAAGTTTTGTCTGGAGAGAAAACTATATCAAAACGTATCTGGAAATGGACATCCCGCAGCTTGAAATCCGCATTCCTTCCGTGCAACTTCGTCGATTTTGGACAATGCTGGCACACAGCCATGGACAACTTTGGAATGCCAGTAAGATCGCGGCAAGTCTCGGGATTACCGCGCCGACCGTACGCCGTTATCTGGATATTCTGGAGTCAACATTTATCATCAGACAACTCCAACCCTATCATACCAATACAAAAAAACGTCTGATCAAGGCGCCGAAAGTGTACATTCGGGATTCCGGATTAAACCATGCCCTGTTGAGAATAAAAACCTTCGACGATCTCACAGGTCATCCTTCAACAGGGGCCTCCTGGGAAGGATTTGTCATTGAACAGATCGTTGCTCTTTTGCCAGAAAACAGCCCATACTACTTTTACCGTACAAACGCGGGCGCGGAAATAGACTTCCTGTATATCGATCAACAAAACCGGCCTGTGCCGGTGGAAATTAAATATTCTTTGAGTCCGGTCCTTTCAAAAGGATTTTGGAATGCCTATGAAGATTTGCAATGCAAACGCGGCTACGTCGTATATCCGGGCAGCGAAACATACCCCATAGGTAAAAACGTCGCTGCATTGCCTCTTGCACAACTTCCAACAATTTTAACCTAAAACATAGAAAACTGTTTTCTAAAAATAGGGCGCTGTCCCTAATTTCCCTGTGCGGGACGGAAGAAGTGTACTTCCAGACCTTCCAGCGCAATGTCGGCGGCGGTATCATGGTCACGGCAAGCCATAACCCCATGGACTACAACGGCATGAAACTGGTTCGGGAAGGCAGTCGACCTATCAGTGGTGACACGGGTCTTAGCGATATCCGCACACTTGCCGAACAAAACATTTTCCCCAAAAAACCGTCTCGGGGGTCATTGGTCAAAGACAGCAACAAGGAATCTTACATCCAACACCTGCTGGGCTACATCAACCTTCAAACCCTGAAACCCCTCAAGATTGTGGCCAATGCCGGCAACGGCTGCGCGGGCCCTATCATAGATCTGCTTGCGAAACATCTCCCATTCGAGTTCATCCGAATATACCATGAACCAGATGGAACCTTTCCCAACGGCATACCCAACCCACTTCTGCCCGAAAACCGGTCCGCAACAGCCAATGCCGTTATCCAACACAAAGCGGATATGGGCATCGCCTGGGATGGTGATTTTGACCGCTGCTTCTTTTTTGATGAAAACGGACGCTTTATCGAAGGTTATTATCTGGTTGGTCTGCTGGCCCAAATCCTCTTAGAAAAAAACCCCGGAGCCGGCATCATCCACGACCCGCACCTGACCTGGAACACCATCGACCTGGTGACCCAAGGAGGCGGCACACCAATCCAGAGTAAAACGGGACATGCCTTCATAAAAGAACGCATGCGAAAGGAAAACGCCCTCTACGGAGGCGAGATGAGTGCCCATCACTACTTCCGGGATTTTGCCTATTGCGATTCGGGTATGATTCCCTGGTTATTGATTGCCGACCACCTGAGCAAGACAGGTCTGCCTCTTTCCGTCCTGGTCGATGAACGGATGCTGGCCTACCCCTGCAGCGGCGAGATCAACTTTGTTGTTGACGATGCCAAGGCAACCTTGAACCGCATCCGCAATAATTTTGCACCAGAAAATCCTGATATGGACGAGACGGACGGCTTGAGCTTTTCCTTTCCGACTTGGCGCTTCAACATCAGGCTTTCCAATACAGAGCCCCTTATGCGCCTCAATGTAGAAACACGTGCTAACAAAGAACTGCTGCGCGCCAAAGTTGCCGAAATCACAAAGCTTATAACGATTAAAACTTAAAACTGTTTCTTATGACCACAGAACTTTCGGAAAAATGTATTCTTGTTACCGGCGGAACCGGCTACATCGGTAGCCACACTGTTGTTGCCCTTATTTCCGCGGGCTATGATCCTATTATTGTTGATAATTTATCAAATAGCAAGGTCACCGTCCTAGAGC
>Ga0208694_1005752_pt1 | contig 10386 bp, 9 predicted proteins | sample AD_UKC078_MetaG_FD_184442 | JGI IMG/M metagenome (GOLD analysis project Ga0208694, IMG submission 184442) | Active sludge microbial communities of municipal wastewater-treating anaerobic digesters from USA - AD_UKC078_MetaG (SPAdes) (version 2) | ecosystem: Engineered > Bioreactor > Anaerobic >...
CCGACCCTCCTATTACCCTTTTCGCTAAATCCTTCATTCAGTTCAACCCTTTCATTACATTAGTCATTGCTTCGCTGCGGATGAGCACCAAAAGGTGCTATGTTCAAAAAAATTACATCTACCTTTAAAAAAAGCTTTCATGAAAATGAAAGTACCTAACCCGCAACGTAGTGAGGGCCAAAAAGTGTGTTGTTAAAAAAAGAAATGTATAGTTTGCATTTGTAGTATATGGAACTGTTCGTGTATTGCAGCCATTGTCTAAAACTTTAAATCTTCGTGTGTTATCGTGAGTTGTAGTGCGTTGTTTAAAATGTTCGGAAAAAGTGCGTTCCCGTGTGTTGTAGTGTGTTGTTAAAAAGAAGTTGCAACTTCCTTTAAAAAAACCTTTCTCGAAGTGAAAGTACCTAACCCGCAGCGAAGCGAGGACCCTAACCTTCGACGAAGTCGAAGTACCTAACCGTTGCGAAGCAATGTTCCTCACCCGCAGCGTAGCGAGGACCAAAAGGTGAGTTGCTGTGTGTTGTCGAAGCGCCTTCCCGCTACGCCATCAAAACCCATTTACTTTTTCTATCACATATTCTATTTCTTGATCGGTCATACCATCATACAATGGCAAGCTAACGACGCTATTTGCGTAACTCTCTGTTATAGGATAATCTCCTAATTTATACCCCAAATAGCCATAAGCTTCAGATAGATGAGGTGGTATTGGATAGTGGCACTGGGTAGCGATACCGTTTTCTAATAAATATTCTTGAAAAGCATCTCTTTCTGCTACGCTCACTACAAATAAATGCCATACGTGCTCTGATAGATTTCTTATCTCAGGGAGCTCAATTTTGCTGTTTTTTATCCCCTGCAAGTATTTATTGGCAACATATACCCTTTCATTTCTTAGTTCGCTATAATGGCTTAATTTGACTAAGAGCAAGGCAGCCTGAATCTCATCTAATCTTGAGTTTACCCCAAGTATTTCATTCTGATATTTCATTTTACTGCCATAGTTACGGAGCATCTTCATTTTCTCATAAATCTCATCATTATTCGTCACAATGGCGCCACTATCACCAAAAGCGCCGATATTCTTGGTCGGATAAAAACTAAAACAGCCTATATCACCCCACGCACCTGTAACGGTTTCACCATGTTTTGCACCATGGCTCTGCGCGCAATCTTCTATCAAATAGAGTTGATATTTGTCGGCAATTTCTTTTATTTTTGTCATATTTGCTGCTTGCCCATAGAGGTGTACAGCCAAAATCGCCTTTGTTTTATCAGTGATCTTATCTTCTATCTTTTCAGCATCGAGATTATAATATTCATCAGGTTCGACAAAAATAGGAGTTGCGCCATTCTCTGTGATTCCTAAAACTGAGGCAATATAGGTATTCGCAGGCGCAATAACCTCATCCCCTTTGCCGATCTCGAGCGCTCTGAACGCCAAGATCAATGCATCCAGACCTGAGTTTAGCCCAACACAATACTTGGATCCGATAAAGTGCGCAAACTCTTCTTCAAATTTAGCTAATTTATTACCCAATATATACCAACCAGACTCCAGAGCCGATATTGCTGCCTTGTCATATTCATCTTTATACTTCTGATAGCCTCTATCCAGTTGATTAAAGTTTATTTTCATATATATTCTCCTTTTAGTCCATTCGCTGCGCTGCGGGACTGACGAGCACAGCTCTCCCCTACATTATTTCTTCGGAGACTGACGAGCAAAGCTCGCCCCTACATTATTTCTTCGAAGGCTGACGAGCACAGCTCGCCCCTACATTATTTCTTCGGAGACTGACGAGCGAAGCTCGCCCCTACATTATTTCTTGCTGACGAGCGAAGCTCGCCCCTACGTTAGGATCGCGAGAACCAAAAGGTGTATTTTTTAAAACCTTGAATCTTAATAGTGTGTTATCGTGTGTTGTAGTGTGTTGTTTAAAAAAATGAAGTGTGTTGTTGTGTGTTGTTCAATATGTTATCATTCAAAACAGCTCTTTGCACACATATTCATACACATTTTCAGCAGCTGACTTATCTCGTTTATATTTCAACACCTCATGATAAAACTTATCACGGCTCTTTTTCATGGTATCATTACCATTGATAACCACTTCTTTGATAAACCACTCCACATCTGCCTTATCCCAAGCTTGATAATACTGATCTAAAGCCATCAGACCAAATCTATTAAACTCAGCCTTTGTTGTTTCTTTCATGATATATTGGCAAGGTTTGCCACAGTGTAGGTATTCAGTGGTGAAGGATCCGCTATCATGTATTATCGCATCAGACGAATTAAATAAGTCAATATAGTCATCTGTATTTATCTGAGTATTTTCACCATTTTTCCATTTATCATAATATTCATCTGTTTTTTCTTTACCCCATTCATCATGCTTATACAATTTTACTATCAAAAATGGATGTGGCTTAAAGCAGATCTGAATTTTGTCTTTATACTTTTCAGCAAGCTCCAACATGAACTCATGATAGCTTAAGAAATTTGAATATGTGAGTTTTGTATCATTGTTTATAGTATGATGTGGTGCCCAGATTATTCTCTTTATACGAGGGTCTTTTATCTTCCATCCATACGCATCGTTTCTGCTCCCATACTCAAACCCATCCACTCCAGGATATCCTGTAACAACTGTATTGACGCTCTTATTCCTGGCATACTCCTTCGACATTTCCAGATGCATCTCAGTTTCAAGAAAAAACTTCCACACTATCTGCGAGAACAGATTATTGTAATTTGATTCATTCAGTGCTGCTGCATTGAAACCATATGGTACATAGCAGGTCAATTTATCTCGAAATTTAGTGATATGGTAATTCTTATAAATTATACCCTTATACGGACTGGTATAGAAAATAAGATCTGGATTAATCTCTTTTCTTATATCAAGATATGAGTCCTTCTCTTCGTCATACGTCTTTATAACCTTAAAGCCTTTAGCTTTAAACATATTATATGCTTTGTCCATCTCATTGAGCATGATCTCTCTACCGTAGTGTTGGTTAGGGCAGACAATTATTATAGGCTCAAATCTCTCATCTTTTAGCAAAAAGCTATATATGCCATCAAGCTTCCACATTGATGAGAAAATAGCAAAAAAGGCAACCTTGACCTTCTCCCCTCTTTTAGCTTTTTCTCTAAGTTTTATAAGAGCTTTTTCATGCAATCTCGGCTGTAGCTTCATATAAGCGGACTCTATCATATACTTCCTAAGCATAAAGAAGTACTCTACCGACCCTCCTATTACCCTTTTCGCTAAATCCTTCATTCAGTTCAACCCTTTCATTACATTAGTCATTGCGTTTTTGGTCATCGCTGCGCTGCGGGACTGACGAGCAAAGCTCGCCCCTACATTATTTAACTTTCTGACGAGCAAAGCTCGCCCCTACGTTATTCCTTTCTGACGAGCGAAGCTCGCCCCTACATTAGGCTCGCGAGGACAAAAAAGTGTGTTGTTAAGAAAAGAAATGTCTAATTAGTGTTTGTAGGATATGGAACAGTGTGTCTATTGTTTGTGTCTGTCCAAAACCTTGAATCTTAATAGTGTGTTCCAGTGTGTTGTAGTGTGTTGTTTAAAAAAGAAATGAATAATTGCGTTGCCTGAATCTTGTAGCCTTTGTTTGTCAGTTGTGTCTGTCCAAAACCTTGAACCTTTGAAGTGTGTTGTAGTGTGTTGTAGTGTGTTGTTAATAATAATTGTTTTCTGTGTTGTATTGTTCTTTGTAGCCATTGTATGTCAGTTATGTTTGCCTAAAGCCTTAAACCCAAAGTGTGTTATAGTGAGTTGTAGTGTGTTGTTTAATAAAATGAAGTGCGTTGAAGTGAGTTGTAGTGCGTTGTTTAATATGTCTGGAGAAGTGCGTTGTCGTGCGTTGTTTTTCCCCTTTCAGGCTTTCACACATCTTAAATATTCATCATAGTCTTTTATATACTCATTCGGGTCGTACTTTATATTTGATAGGACTAATAGTACGGAATCGCTCGAAAAATCATACATATCTTTCCAGACCATTTTAGGGATATACAGTCCTGTATGAGGCTCAACCAATTCAAATATTTCGGTACTGCCACCATAGTCAACTTTTACCTTTGATGCTCCACTCACATTAATTAAGACAAATTCACTTTCTCTGTTTGCATGCTCACCTCTTACAGTGTTAGGTGTTGTTCCATAGATATAGAAAACTCTTGCGATATCAAATGGTATGTCCTTCCCACCTTCCACAACCACAAGCCTCCCGCGTTCATCCCCCAGTTGGCTGAACCTAAGAAACTGCACCTTTCTCTTTGTATCCATAACAATTCCTATCTTCTTTCTTATTTGGTCATCACAGCGGCGTAATACCTCGCTTAACTTTTGCGAAATAATGTGCTTTTTGTTTCTTTACAAAATCTATTGTATGAGGCATAATCAAATAAAGAATATCACGATTATTAAAAGCACTGATTATTATGCATAAATTGTTTCTCAAATTATCCCAAAATGGTAATGCTCTTTTTAACTTTTTCGCACATGAATAATACTCATGCTTTCTTGTTCTACCTTTTGCATATAAAAAAACCAAGCTTGCATCATTCTTGTCATAATTACTATTCGAACCATCAGAATCTGTCTCTTTAATTTTTTCTTTCGAGAGTGCTTTTTGGTAAAGTTGTTCAAGGCTACTAATCCAATTTTCACCCATATGATATTTACTTATCATTTTATAGCATTCTTCTCCGAGCTCGACACGTTCTTTTTCGTGAGAGATATAATAGCTCAGTTTCCCTATTATTTCATCAAAAGAGCTTGAAGAAAAATCAATGCTTTCAAGAGATATTTCATCTACATCCATCAATGACTTGTTTTTTATTAAAGTAAAGATGGGTAGTTTGTATTTCCCTGCATCAAGCAATGAAGTAATAGATCCGACGGGATATGAATCCAAGTATAGATCAGCAGCGGCATAATACCACTCAATGTCTCCTTTCAACCCAACAGCTTCCACTCTCCCATCTGTTTGATTGTATACGTCATTCCAATATGGCTCTGAAATGTCAGGTCCCACAACTATCACTTTCACGTTTCTATGTTTTTCGACAATGGGCAATAATATTCTATGTATTCCATCATCTCCGTTGGGGTTATATTTATAAGAGGATGCTACAGAAAATATCATTATAGACTTTTCATCGATATTTAGTCTATTTCGCGCTTCTTTTTTGCTTATTTTCAAAACTCTTGCAAGCGGTATTGGCAATAAAAACAAATTATCTTCACTTATCATACGCCTTTTAATAGATAAATCATTTCCTATTTTTCTAAAGTTCACAACAATATTTGAGGCATTTCTTCCTACCCAAAATCTATGGTCAGCCTGGTTCATAAAAATAACAGACTTGTCAGTCCCCGAAAATGCAATTAACGGGATAATATCACTGGGATTTATATGAAAAACAACCACATCATAATCTACAGACAGGTCGTATAAGCGCTGCGCCCTGGTCAAAATATCTTCATCTCTATCTTTTAAAAAGATGACCTTAGAGCCTCTTTCATAATAAAAGTCAAAGGCAATATCAGGCACTTCTCCTTGCTTTTGTTCAGTTAATATAATATCACTTCTGCCTGCCTTATCATACGAAATCCAATTTTGCATCAATTTGGAATGGCCTCCATAAGGATAAAAAACCATAGAAATCACATGTAAGACTCTTTCTACTTTATCTTTTGGTACGCCTTTACTTTCCTTATTGATGCAAAGAGAAGAAATCTCCGCCGCCATACTTTCAATTCTATCAGAGACAAATAAGCCCAAATGATAAAAACTTGCATATGTCGCCGCTATCTCTAAATATACAGCAGCCAACTCATATCTCTTTTTTGTAAAATATACCTCAGCCTTTGCGAAGGTTCTGTCAAACCAAACCCGCCTGTCATTCATCACTGTTATCAAATCATTGCTTATTTCTTTCATCTTTATTCCAATCTTTTTTGGTCCTCACTTCGTTGCGGGTGAGGTACTTTTCTCCGAAAAGGTTAGGTACTCTGACTGCGTCAGAGGTTAGGTACTTCGACTTCGTCGAAGGTTAGGTAAAAAATCAATTGATTTTTGTTTTTTATAAGGATGAATCCTTATTTTAAGTAAAATCACGTGCAAGTAATTGTATGCATGCCTTGCTTCGTTGCTGGTTATGGTTTAAAAAAACGGCAGATTTTTTTAAACGTAACCACAACTATCCTTAGTTGTGCAGCGAAGCAATTGATATTTACAATATTAATCTGGCGGATTTATCATTTGACAGATAATTTCACGCAGTGAATGATATTATCATCCTTTTTAAAAAAACCTTTCATGAAAATGAAAGTACCTAACCATTGCGAAGCAATGTACCTAACCTTTTCGGAGAAAAGTACCTAACCCGCAGCGAAGCGAGGACATAAAGACAAATTGCATCATCCTTTAAAAAGAACCTTTCACGAATGTGAAAGTACCTAACCTTCGACGAAGTCGAAGTACCTAACCCGCAGCGTAGCGAGGACCAAAACACCACTATTTATTTATCAGTCCGTACACATTCAAATCTCCATAGCCATCCAGCAGTTTTTCTTCTTCTTTGAGTGTACCTTCCAGCTCAAATCCACATTTTTCAGCTATTCTTATGGAGGGGAGGTTATCAGGGTTAATTGTCAGTATTGCTTTATTTAATTGCAGTTCTTCGAAGACTATTTTGATAATTGCCTTTGTGCATGCTGTTGAGATCCCTTTACCTGAATGATCTTTATCTATCCAATACATTATTTCCGTCTTTTTATTCAGCCAATCTATGTATTTCAGTCCAACAATCCCAACCAATTTTCCTCGATAGATTACTCCTAATTTGAAGCCATTATTTTCAGCCAATTGGTTTAGAAATAACTTTATTACTTTTTCGGTATCTTCAATGCTTCTATTCTCATTAATTCGTGGCATTGTTTTTTCTAAAAAGCTTCTGTTTTTTTCCATTAATGCAAAGAACTCATACTTGTCATTGTCTTGTAATAGTTTTAATCTTATATCTTCGTTTACCTCAATATAAAACATTTTCACCTCACTTATTAGTATTGCTATTTGCTTCAAGCCATCTAATCAGGTATATATTCAAAACTCTGCTTGCAGTTTGAGCTGCATCCCAAAGCCTGCTTAAATTCAGCCAACCCTGCGTTTATTATTCCATCTTCACTTGATGGACCAATATCAAGATACCTTTTACCTAATTTCTTATAAGCCTCAAATATCTTAATTGGCATAAAGTCCATCACTCTCTCATTGCGATATTCAGGGATATCACCCCAATACACTACTTGGCTAATATTATTCGTCACATCGAAAATAATCGCTGCCGCTATTGCTATTTCTTCTTTTTTAACAATAAAAGCCCTAACAGTAAGGCTATCCATCTTTATCAAGTCATTCATTTGAGCCTTTGATATCTTTAAGGGGTAGCCCATTTGCTCACGGTTTATCTTGATCACATCATAGGCTGTCTCAAATTCATCTAAGTTCAATTCTTCGAAAACTAAATTACTCTTGACTGCTCTCTTAAAATTGTTTCGGATTTTATGAACTGATTTATGTATATGCTCTTCAAGACTTACGAAATTAGACAAATCATAGTAATTATTCAAATCATTTGTTTTAATACTAAAGCCCTGGCTAAAAAGTGATGCAGCCAACACAGAGACCAATTCTCTCCCATAGATATCAGGAGCTAATGTTACATTTATCTTTTTTACGCCTCTTTTTTCAGCAAACCTTTTCAGCCCTTCAATAAAGTGTAGCGCATCATTCACTTTATATCCATCTCTCAGATATATTAACGAAAATGGAGAAGAATATGGCATTCTAAAACCACCTTCCTTCATCCCGAGATAACAGTATCCAAGCACCTTTCCATTGTTCATGACCCCCAATCGCACCACTTCCTCAGCAAACTTCTTATGATACTCATGAAACTCCCTTGTATCATAAAATATAGGAGCCATGTATCCAAGGACATCTATCTCATCCCTCTCTTCACATATCTCATCTCTCTCTAAGTCATATATATACTCTTTAATCATATTTTCCTATCCATTTCTCCCTCATACAAAAATCAGTTGCCTTTTACCTATCCCGCAACGAATGACCAAAAGGTGTGTTGTTCAAAAAAGAAGTTGATTGTCAAGATCTGTTTATCATGATGCCGTTTGTCTTTCTTTGTCGTCTGTCAAAAGCCTTGAATTTAAAGTGTGTTATAGTGTGTTGTTTAAAAAATGAAGTGTGTTATAGTGTGTTGTCGTGTGTTGTTTAAAAAATGAAGTGTGTTCCAGTGTGTTGTCGTGAGTTGTTAATAATAATTGTTTTCTGATTTATATTGTTCTTTGTAGCCCTTGTGTGTCATTTGCGTCTGCCTAAAACTTTAAAACTTAGATGTGTGTTCCAGTGTGTTGTCGTGTGTTGTTCAAAAAAAAGCATCTCCCTCTATATATATAGGGCATACAAAATAGTGATTTTCAAAAACTATTTTCACCTAAATCACCAGATGCCTATTACGAGCGGATTGAGAGATGATTTTTTTTTTGCAGGAATAATTATCATTAGTTGACTCAGATCAATTACATTTCATCTTTCAGTTCTCAGCTTTCATTATTCTTCAAGTCTGTAAACATGAATTATGTATTAATCAACACCCTCTGTGTTCGTCTGTCTAAAGCCATAAATTTTAAAGTGTGTTCCAGTGTGTTGTCGTGAGTTGTTCAAAAAAATGAAGTGCGTTCCCGTGTGTTGTCATGTGTTGTTCAATAAAGAGTTGATTGTCTCGATCTGTTTATCATGGTGCAGTTTGTGTATTGTTTGCGTCTGTCTAAAGCCTTGAAAGCCTAGTGTGTTATAGTGAGTTGCAGTGTGTTGTTCAAAAAAAAGTGTGTTCCAGTGAGTTGTCGTGTGTTGTCATGCGTTGTTCAATAAAGAGTTGATTGTCTCGATCTGTTTATCATGGTGCAGTTTGTGTATTGTTTGCGTCTGTCTAAAGCCTTGAAAATTTAAGTGTGTTATAGTGTGTTGTCGTGTGTTGTTTAAAAAATGAAGTGTGTTCCAGTGAGTTGTCGTGTGTTGTTAATAATAATTGTTTTCTGATTTATATTGTTCTTTGTAGCCCTTGTGTGTCATTTGCGTCTGCCTAAAACTTTAAAACTTAGATGTGTGTTCCCGTGTGTTGTAGTGTGTTGTTCAAAAAAAAGTGTATAATTGTCGATTGTTGTACATGGAACAGTTTGCCTATTGTTTGTGTATGTCAAAAGCCTTAAACCCAAGTGTGTTACAGTGTGTTGCTGTGTGTTGTTCAAAAAAAGTGTGTTGAAGTGTGTTGCAGTGCGTTGTTTAAAATAAAGTGTGTTCCAGTGTGTTGTCGTGCGTTGTTTAATATGTTCGGGGAAAGTGTGTTGCTGTGAGTTGTTACCTGGAAAAGTACAATAAAAAAAAACATTACAAACCCATAGTTCATAATGCTTTTCTCTATATCTTGTTCTCACAGGACCACCTTCCTCTATCGTGTTAACAAGGGATTGTACGAAAATATCGTACCTATAATTATATATATATTTTTATCTATCTTCCCTGCTGCGAAGCCATTTATTGCATCTACCTTTAAAAAAACCTTTCATAAAAATGAAAGTACCTTAAATAATGTAGGGGCGAGCTGTGCTCGTCAGCCGCAGCGTAGCGAGGACATAAAGACAAATTGTTTCTTCCTTAAAAAAAACCTTTCACGAATGTGAAAGTACCTAACCCGCAACGAAGTGAGGACCAAAAGGTGTGTTGTTCAAAATGTTCGGAAAAGTGTATTGTCAGCGTTTGTAGTATATGGAACTGTTCGAGTATTGCAGCCATTGCCTAAAACTTTAAATCTTCGTGTGTTATCGTGTGTTATCGTGTGTTGTTCAAAAAAGAAAGTGTGTTCCAGTGAGTTGTCGTGTGTTGTTTAAAATGTTCGGAAAAATGTATAGTTAGCGTTTGTAGTATATGGAACTGTTCGAGTATTGAAGCCGTTGTCTAAAACTTTAAAACCCTAGTGTGTTATAGTGAGTTGCAGTGTGTTGTTTAAATGTTCGGGAAAATGTATAGTTTGCATTTGTAGTATATGGAACTGTTCGAGTATTGCAGCCATTGTCAAAAACTTTAAATCTTCGTGTGTTATCGTGTGTTGTAGTGTGTTGTTCAAAAAAGAAAGTGTGTTCCAGTGTGTTGTCGTGCGTTGTTTAATATGTTCGGGGAAAGTGTGTTGCTGTGAGTTGTAGTGCGTTGCTATCTCTTTTTTCCCAGCTTTTCCATCACCAATCCAAAGAACCATTTAATCTCCACCAC
>Ga0208694_1005758_pt1 | contig 10376 bp, 18 predicted proteins | sample AD_UKC078_MetaG_FD_184442 | JGI IMG/M metagenome (GOLD analysis project Ga0208694, IMG submission 184442) | Active sludge microbial communities of municipal wastewater-treating anaerobic digesters from USA - AD_UKC078_MetaG (SPAdes) (version 2) | ecosystem: Engineered > Bioreactor > Anaerobic >...
TAACGAAAAGTCGATCAGTATTCGAAGCAATAATAAAACGATCTCAGCAAAACAGAAAAAGCAAACTTCTGAAGGAATCATTTATGGCAATTACGATTTTGAAATTTTATCAAAAACTGATACCATAAAGATTACACAGGGAAACAACGTGATTGTCTTGAAAAAAGCGAGAGTTCAATAAAACATCTGCTAATTCTTTAACCAATAAAAAATGCCTTTCTTTGAACAGAAAGGCATTTTTTTAGCATTAATTGATTCTTTAATCCACTACAACATCAACTGCACCATTGGTTGCAAGGTTGGATTCCAACACGAAGCTTTTGGTTGCTGATGCATCTTTTACGGTGAGTGTACAAGTATTTGGCGGAATAGAACCCTCGTTGTGTGCGAACATCAGAATGTAGTTGTAACCCGTATAATCAAGGGTAACATTTACTTTTTTAATTTCACCTGGTCCTTTCAAAGTGTATTTGTCTAGAACCAATTGACCGTTCACATAGAGCGAAATAATATCGCCATCAATCGTTCCGTGGTCATAAACGCCAAGTTCGACCGTTCTGGAATTAACATTGAGCGCACCTAATCGCACATTGTTGCGACCCAGGGATTGTGCTGGAATTATGCTTGAGTTATTCCTTACAACTTCTTCTACTTCGGGGTTGTCGTCTTCATCATCTCTCTCGCAACTCACAACCACAAAACTCATCAGAAATAAAACTGATAAAAACATTAATAATTTTTTCATAGCTTTTAGATTTAAATTAAAAATTAATTGAAAATAAGATTGTATTGGTATGATCATTAACAATAAGACAAATCTAAAGGATGATTTATAATTTATCAATAACGCAAAAGGGGTATTTTTTGCAAAAAAAAATCACCCAAAAAGATTTGGATGATTTTTTATGATTGTGAAAATGTTGCTTACTCAGCAGCGTTTTCTTCTTTAGAATCTGCAGCTTCTGCAGTTGGTTCTTCAGTTTTTGCTTCTGCTTTTGGAGCTTCTTTAACATCAGCAACAGTTGCTTCAGCTTTTGGAGCTGTTCTTCTGCTTCTTCTTGTTACTTTTTTCTCTTCAGCGTTCGGATTGTAAAGCTCATTGAAATCTACAAGTTCGATCATTGCCATATCGGCAGCATCGCCCTGTCTGAATCCAGTTTTGATGATTCTTGTGTAACCACCGGGTCTTCCTGCGATTTTAGGAGCAACTGTTCTGAATAATTCAGTAACTGCTTCTTTGCTTTGCAAGTAAGAGAAAACTGTTCTTCTGTTGTGTGTAGTATCTTCTTTCGATTTTGTAAGGATAGGTTCTACGTACACTCTCAAAGCTTTTGCTTTGGCAACAGTAGTGTTGATTCTTTTATGCTCAATAAGAGAACAAGCCATATTAGAAAGCATCGCACTTCTGTGAGAAGCAGTTCTAGATAAGTGATTGAATTTTTTACCGTGTCTCATTGTTTGTTATTTGTCAGCGTCTAATTTATATTTCGCAACGTCGAAACCGAAGTTAAGACCTTTTGCATGCACTAATTCTTCTAATTCTGTTAATGATTTTTTACCGAAATTTCGGAATTTCATCAAATCAGACTTCGTGTAAGAAACCAGTTCTCCTAAAGTTTCAACTTCAGCAGCTTTTAAGCAGTTGAGTGCTCTTACGGACAAGTCCATATCTGTTAATTTAGATTTAAGGAGCTGTCTTGTATGTAAAGTTTCTTCATCGTATTGAATAGATGCTTTTACGGCTTCAGTTTCCAAGGTAATTCTCTCGTCGGAGAACAACATGAAGTGATAAATTAATATCTTAGAAGCTTCAGTTAAAGCATTTTGAGGAGAGATGGAACCATCAGTCTCAATATCTAAAACGAGTTTTTCGTAGTCTGTTTTTTGCTCGACACGATAATTTTCAACACTGTACTGCACTTTTTTGATCGGCGTAAAGATAGAGTCGATAGCAATGGTACCAATGGCAGCATTGTTCGTTTTGTTTTGATCCGAAGGAACATAACCTCTTCCTTTATCTACGTTGAATGTAATTTCAAATTTCACATCCTTGTTAAGATTACAGATGATCAATTCTGGGTTCAAAATTTCAAAACCTTGAATTGATTTTCCTAAATCTCCAGCAGTAACGGTAGTTTGTCCGGAAACACTTGCAGAAACAGTCTCTGCAGAAGCAGTATCAGTTTTCGCTTTAAGTCTCAACTGTTTAAGATTCAGAATGATTTCTGTAACGTCTTCTATAACACCCGGAATTGTTGAAAATTCGTGCTCTACGCCTTCTATTTTGATAGAGGAAATAGCATATCCTTCTAGAGAAGAAAGCAATACTCTTCTCAAAGCATTACCGATTGTAAGACCAAAACCTGGCTCCAATGGTCTGAATTCAAATTGACCTTTGAAATCATCGGAGTTTAGAAGGATTACTTTATCGGGTTTAATAAATGTTAAAATTGCCATATAATTTGGGTTGAGCAAAAATTTGAAAAAATTATTATTTAGAGTAAAGTTCGACGATCAACTGTTCTTTCAAGTCTTCCGGGATTTGAATTCTCTCCGGAGCTGCGATGAAAGTACCTTGTTTAGTTTCGTCGTTGAATTGTAACCACTCATAATTGGATTTGTATGCCAATGAATTAGCAATAACTTCCAAAGATTTTGATTTCTCTCTGATTGCTACAACGTCTCCAGCTTTCAGTGTGTAAGAAGGGATGTTTACTAATTCTCCATTTACGGTGATGTGTCTGTGAGAAACCAATTGTCTTGCACCTGCTCTGGTTTTTGCAAACCCGAATCTGTACACTACATTGTCTAATCTTGATTCACACAATTGCAATAAAACTTCACCAGTAACCCCTTTTGCTCGGTTGGCTTTTTCGTATAAGTTTGCAAATTGTCTTTCTAAAATACCATAAGTATATTTAGCTTTCTGCTTTTCCATTAACTGAACAGCGTACTCGGATTTCTTAGATCCTCTTCTTTTGTTCACACCATGTTGTCCTGGTGGTTGGTTCTTTCTTTTCTCGAAGTTTTTGTCGTCTCCGTAAATTGCAGCACCAAATTTTCTTGCAATTTTCGTTTTAGGTCCAATATATCTTGCCATATTTCTTTAGATTTGAGATGTGAGATTTGAGATTTGAGATTTGAGATTCAATGAATATCAAACTAAAAATATCAAATTCAAATTCTTTGTTATACTCTTCTTCTTTTTGGTGGTCTACATCCGTTATGTGGCATAGGAGTCACGTCAACGATTTCACTAACTTCAATTCCTGAATTGTGAATAGTTCTAATTGCAGATTCTCTACCTGCACCAGGACCTTTCACGTAAACCTTTACTCTGCGTAGTCCAGCATCGTGAGCTACCGTAGAGCAATTTTCTGCAGCCATTTGTGCTGCGAAGGGAGTATTCTTTTTAGAACCTCTGAATCCCATTTTTCCGGCAGATGCCCAAGAGATTACTTCTCCGTTTTTATTTGTTAAAGAAATAATGATATTGTTAAAAGTCGCTTGGATATGTGCTTCACCAATCGCTTCTACTTTAACTTTTCTTTTTTTAACTGTTTTTGTCTGTTTTGCCATAATTCTTACCGATTATTTACTTGCTTTTTTCTTGTTAGCAACAGTTTTTCGTTTTCCTTTTCGGGTTCTAGAATTATTTTTAGTTCTTTGTCCTCTTAAAGGTAATCCAAGTCTGTGACGTATTCCTCGTTGGCAACCAATATCCATCAATCGCTTGATGTTGGTTGAAGTTTCAGTACGCAATTCACCTTCTACTTTTACGTTGTCGGTGATGTAGGTTCTGATCAATGCCAATTCATCGTCATTCCATTCGTTGACTTTCTTGTCTTCGCTGATACCGGCAGCTTTAAGGATTTTAGAAGAAGTACTTCTTCCTACTCCGAAAATGTATGTTAAGCCGATAACGCCTCTTTTGTTCTTTGGTAAATCAATACCGGAAATTCTCGCCATAATTTAATTTTAGCCTTGTCTTTGTTTAAATTTTGGGTTCTTCTTGTTGATCACAAATAGAACGCCTTTCCGGCGAACAATCTTGCAATCAGCACTTCTTTTTTTGATAGATGCTCTAACTTTCATTCGTTACTTTTCTTTTTTAATTTTACAACGGTTAAATGAGATCTTACGGAATCATTCCCATTTTGTTTAAATTTAGAACTTCAATAGAATTTTGCAATTCTACAAGTTCCCGTTTATATTTAAATTCAATATTACTTGAAATTAATATCTGAAGGTGATTCTGCCTTTCGATAAATCGTAAGGAGAAAGTTCTAATTTTACCTTATCACCAGGTAAAAGTTTAATGTAATGCATTCGCATTTTACCAGAAATGTGAGCGATGAGAACATGCCCATTTTCTAATTCTACCCGAAACTGCGCATTCGAAAGTGCTTCCGTAATTACGCCGTCTTGTTCAATATGTTTTTGTTTAGCCATTTATTATTTACAGATTGTTGCTTGTTCTGGATAATTTCGACTGCATCAAGCCATCATAATGATGATTTAATAAGTAGGTATTGATCTGCTGAATCGTATCCAGTATCACACCAACCATGATTAATAGTGATGTTCCACCGAAGAAAAGAGCAAATCTATCCGTCTGAACAAACGCTCCGTGCACTATTGCCGGAAGGATTGCAAAGATAGCTAAAAACATTGAACCTGGCAAAGTTATTTTTGAGAGGATATCATCCAGATAATCAGCGGTTTCTTTTCCAGGTCTCACCTTTGGTATAAGTCCACCGTTTCTCTTCAAATCATCTGCCATTTGATTCACAGGAATCGTAATTGCTGTATAGAAAAAAGAGAAGATGATAATTAATATCGCAAAGAGTACGTTGTACTGCCAGCTGAAAACATTTTTGAAACCTGCTAAAAAAGTATTTGACTCGTCAACTTTCGTTAAAAGTCCAGGTACAAACATTAAGGCTTGAGCAAAAATAATCGGCATTACACCTGCAGCATTTACCTTAAGGGGAATCCACTGTCTAGCGCCTTGCATTAAATTTTTAGTTACTCCGCCTCTTGCTTGAGCTCTACTTACGTATTGAATTGGAATTTTACGTACAGCAACTGATAACACAATTGCGAGTAAAACAACCAGCATCCAAAATAAAACTTCAATAAGAATCATGATTGTTCCAAAGCCTCCTTTTCCGGTTTGTGTAGCAATTTCTTGAATGAATGCTCCGGGTAGATCTGCAAGGATTCCAACCATAATTAATATAGAAATCCCGTTTCCGATCCCTTTATCTGTAATTTTTTCTCCTAACCACATTGCGAATACGGAACCTGCTACCAGAATTACAATACTTGGTAACCAAAACATAATTGATTCCGGATGTACAAAATATGCAGAAGCAAACTGTGCATGCGGCAAAAACATTTGGGTAATGGAAGTAAGGTAAGAAGGAGCTTGTACCAAACAAACTGCAATTGTTAACCATCTTGTAATTTGGTTCAAAGTATTTCTACCACTTTCGCCATCTTTCTGCAATTTTTGAAGGTATGGAATTGCCATACCCATTAATTGCACAATAATGGAAGCAGAAATATAAGGCATGATTCCGAGCGCCATAATTGAAGCTCTGGAGAATGCACCCCCTGTAAACGAAGAAAGCAAGCCAAGAAGTCCTGCTCCTTGCTTGTTGCCTCCTTGCTGTTTGTAAATGTCCAAAAGATTTCCTACTTCTGCCATATTAATTGCAGGTAAAGAAATATAAGATGCGAATCTATACACGAGGATGATACCGAGGGTAAAAAGTATTTTATCCCTCAATTCCTTAAGACTCCAAATGTTTTTTAGTGTTTGTATAAATTCTTTCATGGTCGTAATTATAGAGTAATCGCTTTACCGCCTGCTTTAGCAATTGCTTCTTCAGCAGATTTTGTGAATTTGTGAGCAGAGATTGAAACACCTGATTTTAATTCTCCTCTTCCCAAAATCTTTACGATTTCGTTTTTCTTCGCTAATCCGTTTTGTACCAATACTTCTTGAGTAAATTCAGTGATATTTTTCGTATCAGCAAGAACTTGAATGGTATCGATGTTGATCGCTCTGTACTCTTTTCTATTTACGTTGGTGAAGCCAAATTTAGGCAATCTTCTTTGTAAAGGCATTTGTCCCCCTTCAAAACCGATTTTTTGCGAATAACCTGCTCTAGCTTGCTGACCATTGTGACCTTTCCCAGCTGTACCTCCTTTACCACTACCTTGTCCTCTACCGATTCTTTTCGTGCTGTGCGTAGAACCCGCTGCGGGTCTAATATTATTTAAATTCATTTTAATTTAGATTTGAGATTAAAAGATTGAAGATAAGAGACTTCGTTTGAAATCCCTTATCTCTCTTCTATTTTTCTTTTATTTTTGAACTTCTACGAGGTGACTTACCGCTCTTACCATTCCAAGAATTGCAGGCGAGTCGTCATGTTCAACGATTTGGTGAAGTTTTTTTAATCCTAATGCTTCGAGCGTTCTCTTTTGAGTTTTGGTTCTACCAATAGCGCTTTTTACTTGTTTTACTTGAATTTTTGCCATTGTTTTATATTAACCGTTAAACACTTTATCTAATGAAATACCTCTCAATTTAGCAATTTCTTCAGGTCTTCTGATGTCCAATAATGCTTTGAAAGTAGCTTTCACAACGTTATGTGGGTTTGATGATCCTTTAGATTTTGAAAGAATATCTTTAATTCCAGCAGCTTCAACTACCATACGTACTGTACCACCTGCGATTACACCGGTACCGTGAGTTGCAGGTCTCAAGAAGATATCTGCACCACCGTAACGAGCGGAAGTTTGGTGAGGAATGGTATGATTAACAACAGGAACTTTTACTAAATTTTTCTTAGCATCTTCTACTGCTTTTGCAATAGCAGAAGCAACTTCTTTAGATTTTCCCAATCCGAAACCAACGGTTCCAGCTTCGTCACCTACAACCACGATTGCAGAAAACCCGAAAGCTCTACCTCCTTTGGTTACTTTGGTAACTCTGTTTACTGAAACGAGACGATCTTTAAGTTCTAATCCTCCCGGTTTTACTTTTTCTATATTATCTAGTCCTAACATATTTCCGAAATTTAATGATTAGAATTTTAGTCCGCCTTCTCTTGCACCATCAGCTAAAGCTTTCACTCTACCATGATATACAAATCCGTTTCTGTCGAACACTATTTTTTCAATTCCTGCAGCTTTAGCTTTTTCAGCGATTGCTTTACCAACTTCTGCAGAGATTTCTACTTTATTTCCTTTAGCAGTCAACGCTCTCGATGAAGCTGAGGCTAATGTTTTACCATCTTTATCATCGATCAATTGCGCGTAAATTTCTTTATTGCTTTTGTAAACTGATAATCTTGGTAATTCAGCAGAGCCAGAGATTTTTCCTCTTACTCTTCTTTTAATTCTATTTCTTTTTTGTACTTTGCTTAGTGCCATGTTCTTAAGTTTTAAAATTAAGCAGATTTACCAGCTTTACGTCTTACAATTTCTCCTACGAATCTCACCCCTTTTCCTTTATATGGTTCTGGTTTTCTGAAAGATCTGATCTTCGCAGAAACCATTCCTAATAATTGTTTGTCAAATGATGTTAGGGTAATGATAGGGTTTTTACCTTTTTCAGATAAAGTTTCTACCACGATCTCTTTCGGTAAATCTAATACGATACCGTGTGAGAATCCTAAAGCTAACTCTAATTTGTTTCCTTGATTAGATGCTCTGTATCCTACTCCTACTAGTTCTAGTTTTTTGGTCCACCCTTCGGAAGTTCCTAAAACCATATTGTTGATTAACGCTCTGTAAAGACCGTGTAATGCTTTGTGTTGTTTTGATTCAGAAGGTCGGTCTAAAGTTAAGATTCCGTCTTCTTGTTTTAGAGTGATCCCTTCTTCTAACTGCTGTGTAAGTTCTCCTTTCGGTCCTTTCACAGTTACCAATCCGTTACTCTCGGTTACGGTAACATTAGCAGGAATTTCTATAATTGATTTACCAATTCTTGACATTTTCCTTTGATTAAAAATTAATAAACATAGCAGATTACTTCTCCACCAACTTTTTCCTGACGTGCTTTTTTATCTGTCATTACTCCTCTTGAAGTTGAGATAATAGCGATACCCAATCCGTTCAATACTCTTGGAAGCTCTGCGCTACCTTTGTATTGTCTTAAACCTGGTCTTGAAGCTCTTTGAATGCTTTTGATTACAGGTTTGTTGGTTACTTTGTCGTACTTTAAAGCGATTTTGATATTTCCTTGAACAGCGTTTTCCTCGAACTTGTAGTTCAAGATAAAACCTTGGTCAAACAAAATTTTTGTAATCTCCTTTTTGATTTTCGATGCAGGAATATCCACCACTTTGTGGCCTGCGCTTTGTGCGTTCCTTACTCTGGTTAGGAAATCTGAAATTGGATCTGTTACCATTTTTCTATTTTAAATTATTGGTTTGTGATAGTTAGTTTTGAAAAGAGAAGCAAGATCCAAGAACAAAGAGCCAAGACTTGCATCTTTTCTCTTTACTCTTTTTTCTTTTATCTGATAATCAACTTTACTATCTCGATTGTTCTAAATTTGTTACCAACTAGCTTTTTTCACTCCCGGGATAAGACCATTGTTGGCCATTTCTCTGAAAGTTACTCTTGAAAGACCGAATGTTCTCATATAACCTCTTGGTCTTCCAGTTAATTTACATCTGTTGTGTAGTCTTACTGGTGAAGCATCTTTCGGCAATTTTTGTAAACCAAGATAATCATTAGCTTCTTTCAAAGCTTTTCTTTTCTCAGCATATTTTGCTACTGTAGCTTCTCTTTTGCGCTCACGCGCTTTCATTGATTCTTTAGCCATCTTTTAGTTTTTTTTGAAAGGTAAACCGAAGTGAGTTAATAATGATTTCGCTTCTTTATCAGTTTTCGCTGAAGTTACGAAAGTAATGTCCATCCCTTGGATTTTTTTTACTTTGTCGATTACGATTTCAGGAAAAATGATTTGCTCAGTGATTCCTAAATTGTAATTTCCTCTTCCGTCGAACCCATCAGCTTTGATTCCGTTGAAATCACGGATTCGTGGTAAAGCTGAAGAAGCTAATCGGTCTAAAAACTCATACATTTGGTTGGATCTCAAGGTTACCCTTGCACCAATTGGCATTCCTTTTCTTAATTTGAAGGCAGCTTCGTCTTTTTTAGAAATAGTTCCTACTGCTTTTTGACCAGTGATCATTGTAAGTTCTTCTACTGCATAGTCAATAATTTTCTTATCAGCAGAAGCAGCTCCTAAACCTTGTGATACAACGATTTTAAGTAATTTAGGAACCTGCATTACAGATTTGTACCCAAATTCTTCCATCATTGCAGGAACAATTTTTTCTTTATATTGTTGTTTTGGTCTTACTATATATTCCATCGTCTTTTTAATTATAAAGTTTCACCGGTTGTTTTAGCAACTCTTACTTTTTTATCACCTTCAACCTTAGATCCTGTTTTTGTTGTCTTACCGTTTTTGTCGATAAGCATAACATTTGAAATATGGATGGATGCTTCTTTCTCTACAATTCCGCCTTGTGGATTACCTGCAGAAGGTTTGGTATGTTTTTTAACAATATTTAAACCTGCTACGATTACTCTAGCGTCTTTGCCTTCTTTTCTGATCACTTCTATAACCTCACCTTTCTTACCTTTAATTTCTTTTTTTCCGGTAGTGATGATTACGTTATCTCCTCTTTTGATTTTTAACTTTGTCATTTTTGTAAATTTTAAAATTAAAGTACTTCAGGAGCTAATGAAATAACTTTCATGTATTCTTTGTCTCTTAGTTCACGTGCAACAGGTCCGAAAACACGTGTTCCTCTCATTTCACCTGCAGCATTTAAAAGAACGCAAGCATTGTCATCGAATTTGATGTATGAACCATCTTTTCTACGTACTGCTTTTTTAGTTCTTACTACAACTGCTTTAGAAACAGTTCCTTTTTTCGCTTGTCCTTGTGGTGCAGAATCTTTGATAGTAACTACGACTTTATCACCAACTGAAGCATATCTTCTTCTAGTTCCTCCTAGAACTCTAATAACCAGTACTTCTTTGGCACCTGTGTTATCAGCAACTTTTATTCTTGATTCGGTTTGTAACATTACTTAGCTTTTTCAATGATTCGTACTAATCTCCATCTTTTACTTTTACTTAAAGGTCTTGTTTCTGTAATCATTACAGTATCGCCTTCAGTACACTCGTTGTTCTCATCATGAGCGGTATATTTTTTCGTTTTCAAAACGAATTTACCGTACATCGGGTGCTTTACTCTCGTGGTTTCACTTACAACAATGGTCTTTTCCATTTTATTGCTGGAAACAATTCCGATTCTTTCTTTTCTTAAATTTCTA
>Ga0208694_1005766_pt1 | contig 10371 bp, 7 predicted proteins | sample AD_UKC078_MetaG_FD_184442 | JGI IMG/M metagenome (GOLD analysis project Ga0208694, IMG submission 184442) | Active sludge microbial communities of municipal wastewater-treating anaerobic digesters from USA - AD_UKC078_MetaG (SPAdes) (version 2) | ecosystem: Engineered > Bioreactor > Anaerobic >...
CACCTGTAGAAAATGCATAAACAAGCCTGGGGGCTATATTCCCCTCATTGTTGTCAGCCAAAGCCTCTCCGAAATCAATGGTGTATGTCCTGTTCTCCGCAAGCGTGTCGGGAATGGAAAAAACTATGCTTTTACCCTTAATTTTATGGGTAATCCTCTTCTTCATGGGAGGGGAAAGATAGATTTCCGAAGCGCTTTTTACTACTGTATATTCGTCATAGACCAGAGAAATCTTTCCTCCGTGTCTGGGAAAATTTGTGGTATTTAAGCCGGGTGTTATCTTCAGAAGTACTGGTGGTATGGTATCTTTCGGGCCTCCACTTGGGGGAGTAGTAGTATTAGCACATGATTTGGAAAGCATCAGGCACAAAACAAATCCGGCAAGTGCCAGCGCAGTCGTCAATACTCTTCTATTCTCTTGCATTGGTGTCGTTTTACTATCAGTTAGAGTTAAGTTCAACCCGTTTAACACTCTCGATCCCCTTTATTGCCGAGAGTGACTTTATGAGCTTGTCAAGGTCGTCAGTATTGCGCACATAGAGATCGACAGTTCCTTCAAATATTTCATCATGGGTTTCTATGCATATCTTGCGCATATTCACGCCGAGTTGGAGTGAAATTACTTTTGACATATCACTCACGATGCCCATCCTATCCAGTCCTGTAATGGAAATCCGTGCCAGATATGACATCATGAAGTGTTTACTCCATTTTGCCGAGACTATTCTGTCACCTTGTTTGGCTGCCAGGTCGGTAGCTCTCTGGCAGCTTTTCTTGTGTACGAGTACGCTGCCGTCATCTTCTATAAAGCCAACGACATTGTCACCCGGTATGGGGGAGCAGCACTCGGCAATAGTGAATGTCACAGTGCCTTTGGAGAGGTCCTCTCTGAGTTCGTAGTCTCGTTTTTTGTCAATTTCACCGATATTGCGTTCGGGTGTCAGTAGTTTTACCCCCCACATCTGCACATTGCGTTTTTCCACATTGGTTTTAAGAGCCTTCTCAAGGTCCGAAAGGTCGATCAGGCCTATACCGATCTTATGGTAGAGTTCGTCCTTACTGCCCGCCTTGTAATAATCGATGAGTTTTTTGATTACACGGCTCTTAATGGTAATGTTCCGTTCCTTAAGTTTGGATGTAAGGAAGAGCATTCCTTCCTTGATGCTGTTTTTGGTTTCAGCCTTAATGGAGTCGAGTATAAAATTTCGTGCCCTGTTAGTGCGAATGAAGTCCAGCCACTCCCTTTTTGGTTTGCCGCTCTCCGAGGTAATTATCTCAACCTGGTCCCCATTGGAGAGAACGTGTGACAGTGGTAGCAGTTTTTGGTTTACCTTAGCTGCTATGGCCCTATTGCCCACCTCCGAGTGGATTACGTAGGCAAAATCAAGTGCTGTTGAGCCTTTGGGCAGACTCCTCGATTCGCCTTTAGGGGTGAATATATATATGTCGGAGCTTAGCAGTTCTTTGTGGAAGCTGTCGAGAAATTGCAGTGCGTTGGAGTCCGGATCTTCGAGAATCTCGCGAACATGTTTGAGCCATAAGTCGACCTCCACTTCTCCGGAAGTAGTGTCCTCTCCCTTTTTGTACATCCAGTGTGCAGCTACACCTCGCTCGGCAATGGAATTCATTCTTTCGCTACGAATCTGAACTTCTATCCATTTGCCTCCAGGTCCCATAACGGTAAGGTGTAAAGCTTCGTATCCATTGCTTTTGGGTTCTTTGACCCAGTCACGCGTTCTGTCGGGCTTGTACCGGTATTTATCAGTTATTAGTGAGAATATCTGCCAGCATTGTTCCCTCTCGCTTAAACCATGTTTTGCCTCGAAAATAATACGTACTGCATAAATGTCGAATATTTGCTCAAAGGGGATATTCTTGGAAGTCATCTTTTTCCAAATTGAGTAGGGTGTCTTGAGACGTTTGAGTATCTCTACCTTGTATCCGGCTGCTTCCAGTTCTTTCTCAACAGGGAGTACAAAATTGTCAATACTGCCGGAACGCTCCTCCATAACCGCTTCGAGCTTTGCTTCTATGGCTCTGTAGGCCTCCGGCTCCCTATGAACGAGCCAGATGTTTTCCATCTCCGATTTGATGCTGTAGAGACCGAGACGGTGTGCAAGAGGAATAAAGATATACATCGTCTCGCTGAGGATTTTGTCCTTTTTGTATTCAGGCATGAACCGGATGGTGCGCATATTGTGCAGACGGTCTGCCAGTTTAATGAGCACTATCCGAACATCGTCATTGAGAGTAAGCAAAATCCGTTTAAAATTTTCGGCCTGCATACTCTTCGAAAAGGTAATGTTGTCGCTGTCAAGGGCAGTCTTTATCTTGGTCAGACCGTCGACCAGAGAGGCAATTTTCTGGCCAAAATGGTTTTTGATGTCTTCGACCGAATAGTTTGTATCCTCCACTACGTCATGCAACAATGCTGCACAGATGGATTTGTATCCCAGCCCGATTTCTTGCACCACAATCCTCGCTACGGATATAGGATGGAGAATGTAGGGCTCTCCGGAACGTCTCCGTACACCTTTGTGAGCCTCATTGGCAAAATCAAAGGCCTTGAGCACCAGTTCAAACTCTTCCTGATTGGCGCAACGCTTGAGACTGGACTTCTTAAGCGTTTCAAATTCCCTATTTATGACATTGTAATCCTCTTCTGTAAACATAGTCTACTAACTTAAAAATAGAGATCTCTCTTACCTTGTTTTACCAGTTCAATTCTCTTTTTAACAAGTTCTTTTCTATCACCTTCCGGCATCTTTGCAACTTCTTTTTCTATGAGAGCATATCCCACCTTTTTCGTTTTATCCGAACTGTAGTCCTCCAGATACTCGGAAAGTGTGATAATAGCATTTGGGGTACAGAAATTTCCGATGAATCCGGGGATTGCAAATTCCATGAAATGCTCTCCAGTGCGACCTAAACGGTAACAGGAGGTGCAAAAACTGGGAATGTACTCCCTTGAGAGGAGCCACCTGATCACTTCATCCAGGTCACGGGTATCGCCAATCCTGAACTGCTCTTTATCGAGTTGCTGCTCATATTCTTCTTTCTGATAGCCGCCGATCTCAAGTTTGGTGCCGGCATCTATCTGGGAAACTCCAAAATCTATTACGTCATTCCTGATCGCACTGCTCTCTCGCGCGGTCATGATGAGTCCGGTATAAGGTACGCTGAGGCGCAGGATAGCCACAAGCATCTTGAATTGTTCGTCTGTTACGCGCCAGGGGAGATCCATATCCAATCCATGAGCGGGCTGGATACGGGGGAAACTGATAGTGTGAGGTCCAACTCCATAGGTCTCCTTGAGATGTATTGCGTGGGCTACGAGTCCCAACACTTCAAAGCGCCAGTCATAGAGTCCGAAAAGAGCTCCTATACCCATATCATCTATTCCTCCCTCGAATGCGCGGTCCATCGCATGTAATCTCCAGAGGTAGTCTCCCTTGTGGGTGTTTTTCGGGTGCACCCTGGCGTAAGTCTCGCGATGATATGACTCCTGAAACACCTGGTATGTGCCGATACCTGCCTCTTTAATTATCTTATAGCCTTCTATCTCTTGAGGTGCGGCATTGATATTGACGCGGCGGATCTCTCCATTGCCTACTTTTGTTTTGTAACAGAGTCTCACCGTGTGGGCGATAAATTCCGGAGAGTACATCGGGTGCTCTCCATATACGAGTATTAAGCGTTTATGACCGATGTTTTCGAGATTGATTACCTCGTTCACCAATTCTTGATCGCTGAGAGTTTTGCGCACTGCAGTACGGAGCGAGCGGCGGAAACCGCAATATTTACAATCATTGATGCAATGGTTGCCAATATAGAGAGGAGCGAATAGTACAATTCTATTGCCGTATATAGCTCTTTTGAGCTCCCTTGCAGTTTCGAAGAGCTCTTGTTTCATATCTTCGGACTCTATTGCAAGCAGTTGTGCGCATTCTGAAAGATTAAGCGGTTCTTTTGCCTTGCTTTTTGCAAAAATAGCCCTTATGGCTTCCTTGTCCTCCTTTGTCTCCTTAATAAGGGAGTGGAGTTGGTCCTCGTTAATAAAATCAATGTATTTCTTTTCCATTTTCTGTTTGTTTAATATGTTGAATGATTATTTCGTTTTCATTATTCTTGCTTTCCTCAATATTGAGTGGATTGACAGGATGTTCGTAGTCCACTTGCTGGAATCCGTATGAAAGTTGAGATCCGAAGAGAATGACGCTCCAGCAGAGATTCATCCAGATCATTAGCAGCGGGATGGCTGCGAGTGCCCCATAGACACCGCTCAGACGTGTCACCATCAACTGGGTGTTTAGGTAGAGGTATTGTATTGCCACAAATGCCACTCCCGATACGATGGCACCCTTTATGGCCGAACTATATCTTACCCTCGTATGGGGAATGAATTTATAGAGAAGTGAAAACACCAGTACGGCCACTCCGTAGGATATCAGCCAGAAAAGGTTTGTCGTCAGGAAACTGAATACACCGAGATTTTCACTAACCGAGGAGAGAAATCTGATATAATATCCCCATCCGTAGAGGAAAAGTATTATCATGAAGGGAGAGAGCACGAGAATTGCCAGATAAGCGACTATTCTCTTGCCTATGCCTGAATATTCTTTAACCATCCAGATTCGGTTGAATGCCGATTCGACATTTATCATCAACCAGATCACCAGCCAGGCAAATGCCCCGAAACTTATCCATCCGAAAGTCCCCTTTTTCGTGGTGACAAGAATGTTGTTGGCAAAGTTGAGTACTGCGTCAATCATTTGTGTGCTGGTAGGGAATGATGAGTAGAGCAGGTCTGCGAGCATTTTATCGAGTTTGAAGCCGCTGGCGACAAAGAGTACCAGCGCAACAATCGGTACTATGGCCATTAAACCGAAATAACTCAGTGCAACCGCTTCACGTGCAATTCTCTGTCCGGAGAAACCTTTGAAGGTGATAATAAGTGCCTTCAGGTATCGTATGGCTCTTCTGCGGGCCTTTCCAAATTCGCTAAAATCAAGCCTCCAAATATCTTTTGTAACAAACTTGAAGATAATCCGGTAAAGCTCTTTCAATCTTTGGATAAACAACTTCATGATAGTTCTCCTTTGATTATTTTGAGAAAATCCTCCTCAGTGATCACTTTGATGCCGAGTTTCTCGGCTTTCCTGAGCTTTTCCGGTCCGCTTTTCTCTCCGGCAAGGAGATATGTGGTATTCCCGCTTACTGAGCTAACATATTTGCCGCCGTGGGCGGTTATAAGAGCCTTCATTTCTTCGCGTGAAATGGAAAAATTGCCCGAAATTACTATTGTATTCCCGGCAAGCCGGTTGGAGAGCAGACTCTTCTTCTCTTCGGAGAGGGCAAACTGAAGCCCAAAACCGCGCAATTCTTCAATCATGCGCCTATTGGTCTCATCCGCAAAATAGGCAACCACACTCTCCGCCATTATTTCACCAAAACCATTCACTTGCATCAAATCTTCTCGTGTCGCTGAAGCGAGAGCCTCAATAGTGCCGAAAGCCTCGGCAACTACCCTTGCGGTAGTCTCGCCGATATGTCTGATGCCAAGTGCGTAAAGAACTCTTGCGAAGGGCACTTGTTTGGATTGCTCTATGCTGGAAAGAAGGTTGTCAACCGACTTCTGTTGCCACCCTTCGAGTCCCAATATATCTTCCGACTTTAGTCGAAACAGATCCGGAAGAGAACGTATAAGGCCCTTGTCGTAGAAAAGCGATATTGTGGCTTCACCGGCGAGTATGTCCATTGCCTTACGGGAGACGAAATGGATAAAGCGTCCCTTGATCTGAGTGGGGCAGCCGTCACTGTTCGGACAATAGTGGCGTGCCTGATCCGGATCTCTCTCCAAAGGGGTGCCACAATCGGGACAACCGGATGGGAAAATAGGTTTTTGAGTATCTGCATGTCGCTTTGAAAACTCCACACCGGTTATCTTTGGAATAATCTCGCCACCCTTTTCTACATATACCAGGTCGCCGACACGAATATCAAGCAGTTCCATTTGGTCGAAATTGTGAAGTGAGGCACGTCGTACCGTGGTGCCGGAAAGAGGTGCAGGTTCGAGATTGGCCACTGGAGTGACCGCTCCGGTCCTGCCAACCTGATAATCAATGGAAATCAACTTTGTGAGTGCCTGTTCCGGCTTGAACTTGAAGGCGGTGGCCCATCGCGGAGATTTGGCAGTATAACCAAGCTGACGCTGAAGATCGAGTTGATTGACTTTGATTACTATACCGTCGGTAGCATAGGGGAGACTTTTCCTGCCTTCATCCCACTTTTCGATATAACTGATGACCTCCTCAATATTCTTGGCTTCAATGCTCTTTTCCGAGACATGAAAGCCCCAGGAGGCTGCCGTTTCAATTGCCTCTCTGTGTGTGCTAAATGGAAGATCATCTCCAAGGAGGTGGTAGAGTATGCAGTCAAGCCCGCGTTCCTTTACTTGGGAGGGATCCAGCAGTTTAAGGGAACCGGATGCGGCATTCCTTGGGTTGGCAAAAGGCGCTTCATCTAATGCTGTTCTCTCTGTATTGAGACGCTCAAAAGCTTCGTAAGGCATAATAATTTCGCCTCTGATCTCAAACTCTTTTGGGATGTTATTCCCCTTAAGGATATGTGGGATGGATTCTATGCTGACTACATTTCGCGAAACATCATCACCTTTTATACCGTCCCCGCGTGTTATTGCCTGTGCCAGTTTTCCATCTCTGTAGATAAGGCAGATGGCAGTGCCGTCGAATTTGAGCTCACAAGAGTAAGAAAATGCTCCTTGGGCAACATTCGCCACCCTTTGGTGAAAATCGTACAACTCATCTTCGTTGTAGGTATTGCCGAGTGAAAGCATAGGATAACGATGCACCACCTGTGCGAATCCCTCATTTGTGTCGGTAAGATCGCTACCTATCTTGTGGGTAGGAGAGTCTTCGCTTGCAAATTCCGGAAATCTGGCCTCCAGACCCTGGAGTTCCAGCATCAGCATATCATATTCGAAATCGGATATGACAGGAGTGGCGAGCACATAATAATTTTGGTTGTGCTCTTCGAGTTCACGGCGCAGTTGCGCTATCCTCTCCTTTGCAAATGATTTAGAAATCTTAGCCATATCCTGTCAATTCGCTAATAACTTACAAAATTAGTACAATTTTATCAAAAAGTAGTACATTTGCAACCGTAAATTCAAATACAAACATTTTATGAAAGAATCTATCATAATTTTGACCGGAGGAGGGCCCGCTCCCGGAATCAACACGGTTATAGGAAGCATTGCAAAGGCATTTTTGGCGAGAGGATACAGGGTACTCGGTCTCCATGGCGGTTACAAAGGACTTTTCACTCCGGATCCTTCATATACCGAGATAGATTTCGTGATGGCGGATTCGATTTTCAACAGAGGCGGTTCATACCTTATGATGAGTCGATATAAGCCCACTGAAAAGGACTATGAAGGAAATTTCAACTATAAACTTTTCCAGGAGAATAATATCAAACTGCTTGTTACAATAGGTGGTGACGACACAGCTTCAACTGCCAACAGGGTGACGAAATTCCTTCAGGCGAGGAATTACAAAATTTCCAATATTCACGTGCCGAAGACCATCGATAACGACCTTCCGCTTCCTCTTAACACACCCACATTCGGATACCACTCCGCAAAAGCGGAGGGTACCCGTATTGCTACTACTGTATATGAGGATGCGAGAACTTCGGGCAACTGGTTTATCGTAGCTGCGATGGGTCGTTCAGCAGGCCATCTGGCAATCGGTATCGGCTCTTCCTGCCACTATCCGATGATCATAATTCCCGAAATGTTCAACAAATCCAAAATCACTGTTGACAAGATCATCAAACTCTCAATTTCCTCAATTGTAAAGAGAAAACTGATGGGTATTCCTTATGGCGGCATAATGCTGTCTGAAGGAGTGTTTCACCTTCTTGATGAGGATGAGTTAAAGGCGACAGGTGTAAAATTTACTTATGACGAGCACGGACATCCCGAACTTGGAAAAATCTCCAAGGCCCAACTTTTCAACGATATTCTTGAGATTGAACTTAAAAAGCTTGGGATGAATATAAAGATGCGTCCTATTGAGATCGGCTATGACATCAGATGCCAGGCTCCCATATCATACGACCTGCTCTACTGCACACAGCTTGGTTGCGGAGTTTATGAACTCTATACACGCGGCGAGTCCGGATGTATGGTGTATGTCGATACCATCGGGCGTATCAAGCCCCTTTATCTAAAAGATTTTCAGGATCCCAAGACAGGAAAAATTCCCCCGCGTCGCGTTGACATTGAAGGAGATCAGGCACAGGGCATCTACAAACACATTGTGCATTATATTACTCCCAACGACTACGAGGCAGCGAAGGAGTACCTCAGTAATCCTGAAGAGTACGACTTCTACAAGATTCTTAACTGGTAGTGGAAGGTAAGGTTGTCATATACCAGCTGTTATTGAGAGCTTTCGGCAAACGCAAGAGCGTATCCGGAGGCTCTTATGATATTAATGGCAGCGGAAAGTTTGACGATATAACCGATGAAGTTTTAAAAAAAATCAAAAAGCTCTCAGTCAGCGCTATATGGTACACCGGAGTCATATCACACGCAACTAAAACTCATTTTCATGGCATAAAAGATTGCAATGTCTCCATAGTCAAAGGTGAGGCGGGGTCTCCTTATGCCATACGAAACTATTTCGATGTGAGTCCTGCACTTGCCAACAATCATGACAACCGCATGGCGGAGTTTGAAGCACTTATACGCCGCACTCACAAGGCAGGTATGAAGGTTATAATTGATTTCGTGCCCAACCACGTATTTCGACAGTACGACACATATTTCACTCCAAACAATTTTCATATTCTAAACGGACCGCTCGTTTTGCCGGAATCTCTCGGTTCCGATTATGTTGAAAATCCTGCGAAGGCTACCGGTAATGATGTATTTCACACCGCTCTCTCAATCAACGACTGGTACGATACCGTCAAACTCAATTACGATAATCACGATACCTGGGTGAAGATGCTCGATGTGCTCAAGTTTTGGACTTCGAAAGGGGTGGACGGATTCCGTTGCGACATGGTGGAAATGGTACCGGCAGAGTTTTTCGGTTGGGCTTTCAGCGAGATAAAGTATATTTATCCCAACACCTTCTTCATCGCAGAGGTCTATGGCAAGGAGAATTACAGAAGATATTATGAGACAGGCGGTTTTGACCTTTTATACGATAAATCCGGATTCTATGATACTTTGCGGAGTATTATATGCGACAAGGCAAGCACCCGATTGCTTACGGGCGAATGGCAGTTTCTCGGAGATTTACAACCGCAAATGCTCAATTTTCTGGAAAACCACGATGAGCAACGCATCGCTTCAGACTTCTTTGCAGGCTCGGGAAGGGCTGCGTTCCCCGCTCTTGCTGTCTCTCTGCTTTTCAACAGGGCTCCTTTCATGCTCTATTTCGGGCAGGAGTTCGGTGAGCGAGGAATGGACAAGGAGGGTTTTAGCGGTCCGGACGGACGCACTTCAATATTTGATTACTGCACTGTTCCTTCGATCAGACGCTGGTTGCTTGACCGTTTGACGGTAGACGAATTAGTGGTGTACAAGGAGTATAGCCGATTGCTGAAGATAGCCACCTCCGATGCTATTTTCTCTCAGGGTGATACATTCGATCTGATGTACGCAAATCCTGATTCGGAGAGATTTGACGGCAATCGTCAATTTGTCTTTATGAGAGGTTATGAGGGCTCTTGTATGCTTGTGGCGGCCAATTTTGAAGGTCGTCCGGTTGAGATGGAAGTTAATATTCCTACAGAGGCATACTCTTTTTTCGGCTTGGAAAAAGAAGGGGAGAAGTTAGAAGTGAGGGTTGGTGCTAGGGATTATATGAGAGTGAATTTGGTATAGTTCCGAGTATGTAGTATGTAGTATGTAGTATGTAGTATGGAATATGGGGTTCCGAGTTTTGAGTATTGAGTTGGGGAGAAAGAGGTTAGGGGATTATGTGTAGTGTGTAGTTATGGGGTACGTGGCACGGGATGCGAGTTGCGTGGCGAAAATTATAATACTTTTGTAATATCGGATTTATCAACTACTATTAAAAGATTTAGTACTTTTATAAATTAATATACTACGTAGTAGGTTATTTTGATTTTATTGAGCAACATTCAAATATCATGGCAAAGAACAAATTTGTTTTTTTTGAAGCCATGTTATTTGAAGAATATTCAGAAGAACATCTAAAATATAAATACGAAGAGTATATGCAGGAGAATATACGGCACGATATTTAAAACTATATTTTGACATAACATAAATACTCAATATTGCACACTATGAAACGTTTTTATTCA
>Ga0208694_1005768_pt1 | contig 10366 bp, 10 predicted proteins | sample AD_UKC078_MetaG_FD_184442 | JGI IMG/M metagenome (GOLD analysis project Ga0208694, IMG submission 184442) | Active sludge microbial communities of municipal wastewater-treating anaerobic digesters from USA - AD_UKC078_MetaG (SPAdes) (version 2) | ecosystem: Engineered > Bioreactor > Anaerobic >...
GAGCAGGCGATAATTGATAATTTACAGAAATTTCTTCTGGAGCTGGGTAAAGGATTTACATTTGTTGCAAGACAGAAACGAATATCTTTTGATGAAAGACACTTTTATATTGACCTTGTGTTTTACAACCGGCTCTTAAAATCTTTTGTTATTATTGATCTCAAAAAAGGCGATCTGAAACATCAGGATATCGGACAGATGCAGATGTATGTCAATTATTACGACAGAGAAGTAAAAACTGAAGATGAAAACAGAACAATCGGCATAATACTCTGCATGGATAAATCAGATATGCTGGTAAAATTCACACTTCCGGAAGAAAACGATCAGATATTTGCAAGCAAGTATAAGCTATATCTGCCGACAAAAGAGGAGCTGGTTCAATACATCGAAAATATTAAGGAAAAATTTGAGAATTGAGATAGGGAGGTTGATTTGAACAGAGATTATGAGATTTTGACACTTGCGGCGTTGCTGCATGATGTGGGGAAGTTTGTTGAAAGAGCTGGTGAAACAAAATATGGAGAGCCACCCACCAGCTTTGACGAACTTTATTCACACGCATGGTTCTCAAGAAAATTTTTATCAGAGTTTTTCGGCTGGTGCGAAGAAAAAGACACAAATGGAACTGACTTGACTGATTTGGCAAGTTTTCACCACAACCCGGAAAGTGTTTATGATTGGATTCTTGCTGAAGCAGACAGACAGGCTTCCGGTCATGACAGAGCTGATGGAGGAGAAGAAGAGCTCTTAGAAAGGAAACATTACAATCAATATGGAAAAGAGCGAGTTCCGCTTTATCCAATTACAGAAAGAGCAAGTCTTATTCTTTTCAAAGACAATAAGAAATTTACTGTTGAAAAAACAGAAAAGGTAAACAGTTTTTACAAACTTAAAAGAATGTCTTCAGGGGAACTTTTTTCAACTAAAAAAGAGGCGTATCTTGCTGAGGATTTTAAAAATTCCTATCCTGCACATTTTCAGGACTTCAAAAAATCTTTAACAAACTTTGTTTTTTCTGCACAAAAGGAAAAATCTATTCTGAAATTTAAAAAATCTGTTGAAACACTTCTAAAAGAATATTTCTGGTGCATTCCTCAGGACACAAGACTTCATGCGATGCCTGATGTTTCTCTGTATGACCACATGAGGCTGACGGCAATGCTTGCCGGAGCTCTTTTTCATTATCATAATTCAACAAATACAATGACTATTGAAGATGTGAGAAACAGAACAGATCAAAAATATCTGCTTTTTGCCGGAGACATTTCGGGCATTCAAAATTTCATTTATGATGTTGACAGTAAAGGGGCTTACAAAGCTCTTAAAGGTCGGTCATTTTTTATGCAAATTCTTCCAGTTATTATTGCGAAAAGGATTCTCGACAAATTAGAGATGGATGAAACACAGATTATATATGCAAATGGCGGTCATTTTTATATGATTCTGCCAAATATTCAAAAAGTTAAGGAAATCATAATAGAAGAAACCGAACACATAAACTACGAACTTTTAAAAGAATTTGATGGCTCTGTTTTTTTAAGAAGTGGGCACAAGGCGTTTAATCCAGAATTGTTGCAAAACAAAGCCGACAACACTATTCTTGATAAAAACAACTTTTGTGCTTTATGGGATGATGTACAGAGAACACTTGCAGAAAGTGACAGACATAAATATTCAAAAATTTCAAGACAACATTTTTCAGAGATTTTTGGTCCGGCGGAACATATTTCTGAAAAAGATAGAAAAAAAAATGAGAATGAAAGAAACAAGTTTTTTGAAGAGATTGGAAGAACGCTGAAAACTGCAAATTATCTTTCGATTCATAAAAGTGATTCAAAATCTCATAAAATTCTTGGATACAGCTTTAATATGATTGAAAAGATTGATGATTATGGGGATTTGTATGTGCTTGATCCTAAAAAACTGGATGAAGTATTTAAGAGCGAAAAACCAAGAAATATTACATTATTCCCGACTGGCGGATTGAAAGGTTTTGGTGAAAATACTTTTGATGAAATTGCTGCTGAATCAAAAGGAAGTCATCTTCTTGGCATCTTAAGAATGGATGTTGATAATCTGGGAAAGATATTTGCAAAAGGTCTTAGAAATTACCGACATGAACTTAACTATGCTAGAGAAGATTTTCAAGTTATGGGTAATATGAGTAAATTCAATTTTTATTCAATCGGCAGAGTGACAACTCTGTCTTCTCAGCTCTCAATGTTTTTCAGTTCTATTCTCTCAAATATTATTGATAAAAATGAAAATTTTGCCGAAAAAGCAATTATTGTTTACAGCGGTGGCGATGATCTTTTTATCCTTGGACAGTGGCACATAATTCCTGAGATTGCTCTTAAAATCAAAAAAGAATTTGAAAGATTTGTGTGCAACAACCCTGCGTTTTCACTTTCAGGCGGAATTGCTCTTGTTCCTGGAAAATATCCGATTTATAAAGCGGCAGAACTTGCGGGAGAGGCTGAGGAGCAGGCAAAAAGCTACAAAAGAAATGAAAAAGAGAAAAATGCAATCTCATTTATGGGAAGAGCTTTCGATTGGGACGAAATTGAGGATCTTCAAAACAAAGTTGCTGAAATTGCTGAAATTCCAAACAGTAAGCCGATAATTAACCGCATAAATCTTATTGCTTCAAGCTATGAAACAACAAAAGATGAAATCGCAAGAATCATGGCAAGACCAATTGATAAAAATAAAGTTCTTCAAATGGCTGAAGCTGAAAAATGGCGCTGGCAGATGGTTTACAGCCTTTCAAGACTTAAAAAACAGCACAAAGAATATGATAAAAGTGCTGTGGAAAAAATTGAAAATATTCAAAAATATTTTACAGAAAAAGTTCTTATAACTGGTAGAACTGGCATAGAAAATGCAGAAATATTAGGTGTTTGGATTAGTAACATAACAAGAAAGATGGAGAAAAAGTGATGGAAAAAAAGGTTTTTAACAATCCAAATCAGGGACGAAATTTTCAAGGACAACCTCAGGGCTATCAGAACAGGCAAGGCGGTTATCAGCAAAGAGAATATCTCTCTTATGAAGGTCTTAAAAAAGATGATGTTGAAAATTTTATTAAAAATGGACCAACAATTGATTTAGTTAATTTAGCAGAAAACACAGGAAAGTATATTGCTAAAACTGGCCTTACAACTTCTCAAATTAGATCGGTCTTTACAAAACTTAAAGAAATTGATGCTAAAGGAATCGTGGACAAGCAAGCTGATTTTATTATGTTAAAACCATTGGTTGCCTATGCCGCAAAAAGACACGGAAAAGAAGGTCTTAACAAGTTTAAATCAGAAATAATTAATCCTGGAGTTGATTATGTTGTTTCTTCAAATGAAGGAAATATAGAAAAAAGATTTAAAAACTTTGTAAAACTGCTTGAAGCAGTTTTGGCTTACCACAAAGCACATGGCGGAAATTAATTAATTAAAAATAATGGAGAAAATCATGACAGAAAGCACTCTTAAACTTGAGAAAAAAGTAAAAATCAATGGAAAAATCAGACTTATGACTGGAATGCATATTGGCGGAACAGACATTGGTCTTGCAATTGGTGGCGCAGATAAAATTGTTGTAAGAAATACTATTGACAAAGTTCCCTACATTCCCGGATCATCACTCAAAGGAAAAATGAGAAGTCTTATTGAAAAAATTGAAGGGAAAGTAAATTTTTCTATAAAAGATGGAAAGTATAAAGGGGAAATATGCACTGATGTAGCAGAACCTCTTGTACAGTTGTTTGGAATTGCTTCAGATAATCCCCACAAAAACGCTCCAACAAGACTTATGGTTCGCGATGCAAAAATGAATAATGAAAGTGTAAAAACACTTGAAAATCTTGACCAGACAGACATGTATCTCACTGAAATTAAATCAGAAAACTATATTGATAGATTGACATCTGCTGCAAATCCAAGAAGTTTTGAAAGAGTTCCTGCTGGTGTTGATTTTGATTTTGAGATGATTGTTGATATTTATAATGTGGATAAGGAAAATGATATGCAGAAAAAACTGCTTGATATTGTTAAGCAAGGAATGAAACTTGTCGAGCTTGATTATATTGGCGGTCACGGCAGCAGAGGATATGGTCAGATAAAATTTCACGACATAAAAATTCAGGTAAAAACAGCTGAAAATTACAAAGATGGCAAAGATTGGGATGAAAATCATCAGCTTGAAGTAAAATTTGACGATTTTAAAATTTAAGGAGTTGTTATGCTGGCATATAAATTAAAGTTTATTTCGCCGCTTCATCTTGGCACAGACAGCGATGATCAGACAACAATTGAGCCGATTCTTCATTCAGATACGCTCTTTAATTCACTGATTATTAACTGGTCTTTGCTTTTTGAAGAGGCGATACCTGATTTAATAGTAAATCCTCCCTGCAAGCTAAGCTCTGCTTTTCCGTTTGTTGCAGAACAACTCTTTTTCCCTGTTCCTGTTGGTATGTTTGATGAAATTATGAAAGATGAGTCGGTTGATATTAAGAAATGGAAAAAAGTTGACTATATTCCTCTTGAAATATTGAAAAAATATCTTAAAAATGAAAAATCAGAGCTAATTAAAAATGATTTTGAAGAGTTTTCCAAGAAACATAGTTGCTACTCTGAGAAAAACAGACTTGAATTTGGCAAAAGTTCCGAGCGACCAAGACTTACACTTGACAGAGTAACAAACTCCAGTGTTGAAGGTGCTTTTTTCTACAGCAGAGATTTCTTTTTTAATAGTGATGCTGGACTTTTTATTCTTGTAGAAATTGAAAATCAAAATGAGAAAAAGTTTGAAGCAGCATTGACACTGCTTGGTGAAAACGGTATTGGTGCTGACCGCTCAACAGGAAAAGGACAGTTTGTCTGGGAAAAATGCAGTGTTGACCTTGAAAAAGCGGGAGAAAAAGATAAGGCTTTGCTGATGTCGCTTTATTATCCAGAAATGTCTGAAATTGATGCTGGTTTTCTTGAAGATTCAAGTTATTCACTGATTAAAAGAAGCGGTCATATCGGACATTATTTAGCAGGAAACATCAAACGAAATGAAATAAGGATGTTGTCAGTAGGATCAATTCTTTCTGCAAAAGGACGAAGAGGTGGGAAAATAGTCAAAGTAGTTGACAAAGAAAAAATGAGTGATGCTCCTTTTGATGTTTTCAGAGATGGCAGAGGATTTCTCATAAAATTTGGAGGTGAATAATGCCGAACTCTCAGAAACTTTCAAAACTAAAAAAATATTATGAAATCACGCTTGAAACAATTACTCCAGTCCATGTTGGAAGTGGCGAAGAATACATAAATGGACTTGATTTTATTGGAGATATATTTTTTGATATTAATCGTCTGATGCGTGAAGCTTCGACAGATTCAAAAATGATGAATAACCTATGCAACGAAATTGAGAAAGGAAATTTGAGAAACTTTTATAACTCAAACAGAGAACTTTTTTCAAAAATTTCTGAGAAAAAATCAATTCCTAACTCAATTTTTGGACAGAATATCAAAAAACACATTAAAACAAATGGCAAAATTTATCTTCCTGGTTCTTCGATAAAAGGTGCAATTAGAACTGCGATTGCGGCATCTTATGCCTATGATGAAAATCATAATTACCAAGATTTATTAAGTTCTATAAATGATTATTGCAGAGATACTAAATATGCTGACAAAAAACTTTTAGAGAGTATGTTCGGGAAAGATCCAAAGGAAAATCTTATGAGAATTTTAACAGTTACAGATGCAACTGTTGGGAAAAGCTCAAGAATTTATGAAATGTTGGTTTTGAATAGTGTCAGGATGAGAGGAAAAAAGATTTTTTATGAAATGATTCCTGAAAACACTGAACTTAGATGCTCGATTACATTGGATCAGTTTTTATCAGATGAAGAAAACAGAAAAAAAGCGAAAATACCTAAACATGCTTTTTCTTTTAATGAGATTATTGAAGCAATAAAAGAGGACGCTGACGCGAATGCTGTAATTAATATGGATTTTCAGAACAATGAAATATCATCTTTTTATAAAATGTTGAAAGAAAACTATTTAGATAAAGGTGATATAGTTTTCAATCTTGGTGCCGGAATTGGCTGGATTGGAACAACAGGAAATCTAATAGGTAAAAAACTGACGGAATCAGTTAGAAAAAATCTAAGATTGTCTTCTGATGCCGACCACATTAAACAACCTTTTCCCAAAACCAGAAGAGTTGTTGATGTTGGCAGAAAAATAGTTCCGCCAGGATGGGTGAAAATGACTTTCGAGGAGATTCTATAATGGATCAAGATTTCAATCAATTCATTTCTGAGGTGAAGGAACGGATTCGTTCTGCTCAATACGCAGCAATGCGAGCTGTAAACAGTGAAATGACTGCTCTTTACTGGGATGTTGGGAAAATGATCGTTGAAAAGCAGGAGACACTTGGTTGGGGAAAAGCTGTTGTTGAGCAACTGTCTTTGGAATTACAGAAAGATTTTCCTTCGGCTAAAGGTTTCTCCACACAGAATCTCTGGAATATGAGACAGTTTTTTCTTTATTACAGAGAAAATGAAAATCTCCAGCCATTGGTTGGAGAAATTAGCTGGACAAAAAACATCCTGATTCTTCAAAGGTGCAGCGACAATTTTCAAAAAGAATTTTATCTTCGGATGACTGCAAAATTCGGATGGACCAAGAATGTGCTTATTCATCAGATTGAAAGCGGTGCTTACGAAAAATATCTTTTAAACCAGACAAACTTCGATCAAACTGTGCCTGAAAAATATAGGAATCAGGCAATTCTTGCTGTAAAAGATGAGTACTCTTTTGATTTCATTGGTGGTTCTCAGGAACATAGCGAGAAAGAACTGGAATATGAATTGATGAAGAATATTCGCAGTTTTCTTCTTGAAATGGGTAATGATTTCTGCTTTATTGGAAATCAGTTCAGAATTTCAACAGAAACAAAAGATTATTACATTGATTTGCTCCTTTTTCATCGAAAACTGAAAAGTCTTATTGCTGTTGAATTGAAAATTGGTGAGTTTATTCCTGAATATGCAGGTAAAATGCAGTTTTATCTTGCTCTTCTTGACGACTTCGTAAAAAATAGTGATGAAAATCCATCCATTGGCATAATTATCTGTAAAAATAAAGACAGAACAGAAGTTGAATATGCTTTGCGACTGACAGATGCACCAATAGGAGTTGCAACTTATAAAATTACAAAAACCTTACCTGCTTCAATGAAAAACATTCTCCCTGGTCCCGAAATCATTGCAGAAAGAATATTAAAATTAAAAGAAATTACCGAAAAAAAGGAGATTCCCTAATGTCTAACCTATTCCTTCTCTTCTCACACACTTTAACTCCTGAACAGGTAAAAGATGCAAATGAAGTTCTGGGGGTTGAAAAAATTGTTTCTCTGCCTCTATCTCTACAGCAAATGTGGTCAGACATTAATCCGGTTGGAGAGTTGAACACCAAACCACTTGAAGAAATTTTGTTGTGGCTTAAGGAACATGCAAGCAAAGGAGATTTTGTTCTCATTCAGGGTGAATTCGGGGCAACACACTATTTAATTGAGCACTGTTTTAATGTAGGGATTATTCCGATATATGCCACAAGCAAAAGGATATATGAAGAGATAAGGAATGGAGATGGCACAGTTGAACGGAAACATATATTTAAACATGTGAATTTTAGGAGGTATGTGAAATGGGGAGAAAAGTATTAATTTCAATTGTTAGCGACCAGACTATACCGAATGTGCTTTTCATTAAAGATTTTAAGGAAATGGATGAATATGTTTTTCTGTCAACTGAAAAAATGGAACAACAGAATCAGACAGAAAAAATAATAAAATCATCGGGTTTGGATAAAACAAAATGCCATATTGAAAAAATTCATGAAAGCGATATTGATGAGATCAAAAAAGTACTCACAAACATTCCTTTGTCCCAAGATGCTGAATTTATTGTTAATATTACTGGCGGAACAAAGATTATGTCACTTGCGGTTTATGATTTTTTCAGCAAATTTAAAAACTCAGTTATTTTTTATATGCCTATTGGCGAAAATGGTTATCAGAAAATATTCCCTGAAACTGAAAATCTAAAAGCGATCAATTTTAAAGTTTCACTTCAGAATTATCTTTCTGCTTACGGTGTTGAAATAAAAAAACAATCAGCAACGACGAAGGATCTGAACTTTCTTAATACATTCAAGACGGAACTTTTTAATAATTATAGAAATGAAATTGCATTCCTTATAAAACTTCAAAATGATAGACCTATTAAAAAAGTTCTGGAGAAAAAAGGGGAGATAGATTGGAACGATATAAGAGTTCATGAATTTGTTCATAAAAACAGCGGCATATATCTTCTTGACAACATTGATAAACTTTTCAAATCATGCGGGTTTAATGATGGAGTCATGATTAAATCTAAATCCCTGAGATTTATCACTGGCGGATGGTTTGAAGAACTTGCTTATTCTCTGGTTAAAGAAAATCTGAAAATATCAGATGAGCAGATTGCTCTTGGCACAGAAGTCATAAAAGACAATGACAACAGAAAGAAAAACGAATTCGATGTGGCATTTATATCAAACAACTCTTTGTATATCATCGAATGTAAAACCAGCATGGAGTCTGAAGTTAAAGGACTTTTTGCTGAAACTGTCTATAAACAGGCCGCTATCAGAAAAGATCTTGGACTTTCTGCTCAAAGTTATTTGTTCACGCTTGATAAAGTTGACAACATTGATCATATAAAGAGAGCAGAAACTCTGGGGATAAAGATCATTGATCTTACGGTTTTGAACGATTCTGGAAAATTGGAAGAGACTTTCTTTAAAAAGTTTAAATAAAGGGAACTAAAAATGTCCACAATTTACATCATTTCAGACTGGGGTCGTCTGGTTAAAAGCGGCGAGGTTCTTCAATTAAAGAAGGAAAATGACATTCTTAAAACTATTTTCCCCTTTAAAACAGAGCAGTTGGTGGTGATCGGACAGATTGAGATAACTGCTGCTGCAATGCGGTTTCTGATGAGACACCAGATTGACACCATTTTCCTTGGCAGCAATGGGAGATTCAACGGCAGAATTGATTTCCAGACGGGAAAAAATGTGTTTCTTCGGGTTAAACAGTATGAACTTCTTAAAGATGAAGATTTCAAATTGAAACTTTCAAAATCAATTGTTGCGGGCAAACTGAAAAATCAGCTCGTTTTCATGCAAAGAATCAAAAGAACCCGATTTCTTGAAAATGAAATAAACAAAACAATTGAAGAGATGAAAATTAATATCAGAAAAGCGGAAAATGCTGAAAACATTGATTCTTTAAGAGGTTATGAAGGAAATGGTGCACGGCTTTTCTTTTCAGTTTTCAGACATTCGATAATTCAGGACTGGGCTGAATTCAGGGGCAGATCAATGCATCCGCCGAAAGACAATGTGAATGCCGTTTTAAGTTTTCTATATACGATGATAATGTTCAGGGTTGACGCAGCTCTTTCATCTCAGCAGATTGACAGTTATGCAGGATATTTTCACACACTTGATTATGGAAAAAAATCACTTGTTTATGATCTGATGGAAGAATACAGAACGCCGATCTGTGACACACTCACTGTGTCAATGTTCAATCTTGGAATTCTAAATCCTGATGATTTCAGGGAAGAATTCTTTGACGAAACAAGTGAAAAAAATCCGCTTTATGAAGAAAGAAATGAAGATGAAACACAAACCGGGCTTTTTCAAAGTGTGAAAGGAGTGCTGCTCTCAAAAAAAGGGCTTAAGAAAGTGATAACCCATCTCGAAAAAAGGCTTGACGATCAGATATTTTATGAGCCGACAATGGAAAAAATAACATATAGAAAACTGATTGATGAACAGGTTAAGCATTTCAGAAGAGTTATGACCGGAGAAGAGGCAGTTTATAAACCTTTGGCTATAAAGTGATGATATATCTTGTATGTTATGACATTTGTGAACCTAAAAGGCTTACGAAGGTTGCAAAAACTCTTGAGAGATTCGGAATAAGAATTCAATATTCATTTTTTCAGGTTGATGCACCGGCAGAAACAGTAAAAAAGATGAAAGAAGAAGTACTTAAGATTATTGACAGAAATGACGACCGTTTTTTCATTTATCCAATATGTGAAAGATGCACAAGAAATGCAGTTACAGACGGGACAGGCAGCTTATTAAGAATTGAGGCATTTGAGATAATATGAAAAATAAAAATCGGCTTATTCTGTATGACATTAGAGATCCGAAAAGACTTCTTCGGGTAGCTAAGATTATGGAAAACTACGGTTACCGAGTTCAAAAATCGGTTTTTGAGGTTATTTGTGATGATAACACATTGGAAA
>Ga0208694_1005776_pt1 | contig 10355 bp, 10 predicted proteins | sample AD_UKC078_MetaG_FD_184442 | JGI IMG/M metagenome (GOLD analysis project Ga0208694, IMG submission 184442) | Active sludge microbial communities of municipal wastewater-treating anaerobic digesters from USA - AD_UKC078_MetaG (SPAdes) (version 2) | ecosystem: Engineered > Bioreactor > Anaerobic >...
CAGGGCAGATAGCTTTCGTAATTATCGTAAGCGTCAATTAAGCTCTTCACTCCGAACTTCCGGCCCAGATGTTCTGCCAGAATACCGAAATAGGTATCGGAAAAACCGACAATCCAGTCTGGTTTTACAGATTCGATGAGTTGGCATGCCCGGTTGTAGTATTGAAGGGGAGAAAATGGCGCTATGTTTTCAGATATCCATGTAATGCTTTGGCTTTTCATAAACTCAACCGGTTCATTGCGGTAATTCAAAAGCAGCAGATACGATTCATGACCTTTCAAAGATAATTCATGCGGCAAATAAAAAAAACGGCCATACGGCCGGGTCAACAGATCCCGCCCCTGCGGCCGGCGTTTGCATAAGAAGAGTATTTTCATGCAGGTAAAAGTCAAATGATGAATGTTGCTACAAATTCTTTTTCATGGTTTATTTTAGATCAAGAACGAACCTTAAATATTTCATTCCATAAAAAATAAAATCCAATTGTTTTGCGGCATTTAGACAATTTAATCTCATCTTTTCGTGTTCACGTCGAATTTTCTTAATAGCTTTTTCGATGTTGTCAATATCAAGATCCTGCAATAAGCATCCTGCATTAAAGTCTTTTACCTTCCTAAGTCCTAATATATCAGAGCCTATTACGGGTACACCGGCGGCAAAATAAGTATACATTTTCCCGGATGGAGATGAAATATAATTAAAATCATTTTTTTTAATGATTCCAAAATCGTATAAACAAAAACCTGCGTCGAAAGATTGAATTGATTTGATTAATTCACTTTGTTGCGTGTAGGTCTCATCAATTATAAGCCTTCCTTCCAAAATCAACTTTTTGTATTTTTTTAGTATGTTTTTTTTTACACTCTTATTCACATGGCCTTTTAATGTAATGGATGTAAAAGGAATGACATTTATGGCGTCTATGCAGTGATATATGCCATGTGATGGTATGATGTTACCAAGAAATATTGTTTTGAACATTGTCGTACTATTTTTACCGCTTGCGTGTTTAAAGGGATCATAAATTGGGCTGTTAGGCATAAAAAAAACCGGAAATGGGGGTGTACCTGGATAGAGATAATTTAATCTTTCTTCGCTTTGTATAGCGATGGATTGAATTCTTTGCGAACTTAACATTCCAAATAATTTGTCTCGTTTAATTTCCAAGGATAAAAAGTGACCCTTAGCGTAAACGCGCTGGGCGGAAAACATTCCAACGTTATCCACGCCGATTGCGATGTTTGCGTCGAATCTTTTAAGGTGAGAAGTAAGTAAATGAATTTTGTATTTCTCGTAAAGTCCAAACAAAGCTAATATTTTGAACAGGGTAGACGGAACCTTAATAGATATAAACTGATCAGGTAGCTCTCTGTTATTGTATTTCCCGTTGTCAACAAATAGCACTTTAATTTCTGAATATTTCCGAAATATCTCCACAAGATTTAAAATGGTCGGTGAATACGCTACCCATTCGTGAGGAAAAGAAACAATAATTTTTTTAAGCATCTTATCGTTCAAAGTTTATCAATCTCATGTTTGTTGCGATGAGTCTAATAATCATTAAAGGAATCAGTAATAGTTATCTTTCGTCACCCAATCATATAATGAACGATTATTTATAACTTCTTTTCTGTGGAAAGAATAGCCCTTCAAGTAAGCTTTTTGAAATCTGATTTTTCTGATGTTAAATTGTAGTATGGGGAGGAGAACTCGTATGAGGAGCCTAACCCTTAGCTGTAATGAATTGTCACGGCCACTCCTGATGTATGTGTAGGAATCAGATATTCCCTGATTGTATGCGCGAACGACAAAATATTCTTCCCGCATTCTACTTGAAGGAACTTGATGATAAACAGAAGCCCTGCTGTTATAAAAGGCTTTTCTGCAGCTTTCTGTTACATATTTTGAAACATGACTTTCTCCGTCACCTCGGTATCGAATGAGTTCCTGTGGCATAGCATCGGGGTGGAATCCTCCCGCATCAAGTAAGACATTTCGTCTGATGGAAAAGTTGCATCCAAATATATAATAAGGATTTATGAATTTGTTCTTATTGCCTAGATCAAGAATGCTGAGATACCAAAGTATTCTTTCTCCATGTTTGTTCCTTGCCCACATTTTCTTGATCCAGTCCGGTGGTTCTGATTCGAATTTAGGAAGATTTTGACCTCCAACAAGGATGACATCCTGATTCTGAAAACTCTCGGCAATCGCTTCCAACCATGTTGGAAAAGCTTCAATATCATCATCGGCATAAACGAGAATTTCTGCTTTGGCCATTTTCATGCCCAAATGCCTGCCGACATGAAGGCCGGGAGTGGCGTCATAAAAATATCGAATATTACGCAACTGTTGTTGAAACGCTTCCACAACCTGCCTTGTATTGTCCGTTGAGCCGTTGTCAATAACAATAACCTCGAACAAATCCCGTGGCAGAGTCTGAAACTCCAAGGACCGCAAAGTCAATTTTAAAAAATCTGCTCGGTTGCGGGTTGGAATAATGACGCTTAACATTATCATTTTTTTATCGTACCCCACCACATATTTGGTAAACTATCAAAACTGCTGACAAGCGGAGAGACTTCTTCAAGTACTACACGCTTAACGCCTTCTGCCCATCCCCGATCATGGAACACAACAATGGAGTCTTCCTTTAGAAATCCTTTATAGGCACCCCAATCGGCCTTAACTCCTTCGTAGGAATGATTACCATCGATGAAAAATAGGTCGATCGATTTGATCTGCATCTTCACCTCATCGATAACATCAGTGCTGAATCCCCGAATGGGAATAATATATTTCTTATAGCATTGAGTATTGTGTTGAAAATCCTGCCAAGTATCTCGTTTTCCTTCCGTCATGGCATCGTTCTGCCATGTGTCAATACAAAATATCTTACCAAAATCTGTTTTTTTTACTGCCGAGCCAAAGCAACAGGCCGAAGCTCCAATATAAGAGCCAATTTCAAGGATCGTTTCTTTCCCTAAAGCTAGCCGATACAGTACTACTCGCTCTCGAGCAGTCAGGTGTGATTTTATACGAAACGCTTTTGACAATTGTGGATTTTTTATTTTTATAAAGAAATCTTTGGCGAAAAAAAAACGAGGGCTGATCATGTGAAACCTCAAAATTCATAACCTGGGCATCTGGTGACGATGAACTTGTTGGGAAAAGCTAGATAATTCATAAGATAAGAAAGGCTAAGCGTCCTGAACCAAGTTGGAAGCATAGCTCCTTGGTTTCTATTGCTGGCCATTTCGGGGTGGCCGAATACAAAAGGCTCATTTAGCCTGAAAACGAAACCTCCATCATCAACCTGATTGCATAAAATCCATGGAATGGCTTTTCGTAATGCATTTTCGATTTCTACTTTGCAATCTGGCACCAAAGGTGAGAGTCTTATAAGAATGTCTATTGAGTCAATGTCTTCACAGGCACTTGAATTCAACATCACTCCAAAGCCACCTAATTCATTCTGAGTCGACAGCACTAAGTTAACAATTTTGTTGGCATTTGAAATTTGAACATGGTCATAAAAAAATAGAGATAATAAATGGTAGGCAAATTGAACCATTCGTGAACATTGATTAGGATCTTTAGGATTATACACGCCCCACATACCTGTTTCAGGATTAATTTTTTCTAATAAATATTGATGAAGATAAGTTACTGCATTGCCTGCCTGCACATCATTCCAAGTATCTCGCTGATACTGAAGCAGACATCCAATATTCATAATTTTATTGTCAATATCGTTGTCGTGCGATATCACGCTTGGCCAATCCACACGATCCAGCCAATTCTTGATATGACTGTGATCATAATATTCTTCCAAAAAGTAAAACGGATATCTAGGCTTTTCCCCCAAATCTGTATAGGCGCTTATCATATGAAGGGCAAGGTGACGTTTTCCCCACCAATCTGCCTTCATGAACAGTTCAGAATCTAAGACGGGATCATAAAACAAGCCGTCAGCCTCATTCTGAAAACTATCAAAGTGTTGAGACCAAGCGAATTTCTTATTAGCCGGCATGGAATTAAGTCTGTCCAGTAGGGATAAGGTCATGCAAGCATAGGCGGATGCATATAATGTTGGTTGTTTTGTTTTAGCTGAATATAAATAATCGAAATCGGTGCCAGGTACTTTCCGTTGCTTTAGGAAATCGATAATCTTTTTTGAGGCATCTTGCAATATGTTTTCATGCTTCGTTGTGAAATCATGGCATGTTTTATAAATTTTTGGTTTAATTTCACGCCTGATGGCCCTGTCTGATGTCCTATTTCTAATATTAAAAAGTTCTTTTTTCAGGAGCTCAATTTGTCTTTCGCTTAAGGCACAAGTGAGGAGAGTTTTAATGATTTTCCGGCTGATAAATCTCATAAATATTTTTTTATATGGTAGATCTTTTTAAGAGGGATGAAGTATTAAGGATAAAATCACGGTCCAGCAGCCAAAGACAGACGAAGTAAATAAGACATCCTGCGAAGACAAGAACACCAAGGGATATAGCAGCATGAGTAATATTAACAAACGACAGAAGCCACCACTTGAGAGAAGTGATTCCAACAGCCATACAAATTGTGGCGAGGATCATAGGTTTACCATCCTGCCAGATGTAGAATGTTGAAAGTCCTAATAGTTTAACACAAAGGTATATATGGATTGGCGTAGCAACAACGGCCACGGCCAAACGTGTCATAGTAAATGTATCCAAACCATATTGTGCTGTTATGTAGTAGGCAGGTATATAGTACAAGAGTGCAAAATACATAAGTTTTGTATTCATATCAGGTCTTCCCATCGCGCGATAAAGTTCGGCATTGATCCCAACGAGCCATGAGATACCATACATAAAACCCAATACACCTAAAACAAAACCCAACCCCTGCCATTTTTCGCCAAAAAGAAGGAGAGCCGTTTCTGATCCTAACAGCAGCAAGCCTGTTCCCATCGGTAGAGCCAAGGCGAAGATGACTCTGTTTACTCGATGGAAGGCGCTTTTCAGGGTAGGCAGGTCATCCTGCATCCGTGAAAAGGTCGGATATAGTATGGGTAGAAAAGGATTAAGAACCAAGCCGAAGATTATTGTAACCATCATCCATCCCGTTCGATAAACACCTAAATCGTGAACACCAAGGAAATGACCTACAATAAGGTTGTCGCCCCATACAATCAACCAGGCACCAATACTTTCCAAAAGAACCCAAAAGCCGAATGTAAAGAGGGAGCGGGCCATAAACCAGTCATAGCGAAATTGAGGTCGCCAATCACTTTTCCTCCATAAAAGCAGAAGATTGATTATTTGACCAGCCAACGAGCCGGCAACTAGTGCCCATACGCCGTAACCATATAATGCCAGAGGGATAGAAAAGAATGCCGGGATGAGTGCCGTGAGCAGCTTGATCCAGAAAAGACCTCGAAAATTAAGATCGCGGACAAATAAAGCCTGCTGTACTGATGTAAGCGAGGCAAGGACAATCTGCAGAGCCAGTACCCGCAAAACAGGGCAGGAAGCGGGGCTCTTGAAAAACAAGGCGATAGCAGGGGCTGCAATAAAAAGCAGTAGATAGATTAGGAGCCCTAGAATGACATTGGTCCAGAACACAACATGGGCAGCTTCTTCCGGGCAAGCCTTTGTCTGAATTAAAGCTTTACTGAGGCCTGCATCCCAGAACATTTGCGAAAAGCTTATGGCAATCATAGCTGTTGCCATTACACCGAAATCATCCGGCGTCAGAAGACGGGCGAGAACAACAAAAATGATGGGGCCGGCGGTCCGGGAGACAACTTCCGTCAAGGCCGACCATTTTAAAGAACGGACCGCTTTCGCTGTAATGTTTTGATTAGAATCTTCCACGAAATTATGATGATTTGAGGATAAAACAAGCTCCCCATGTGTTTTGTTCAATTGGTGCGCCCGTCATCCATTCCTCTGCATGAAGAATCTCAAACCTGAATTGGTGTGCGATAAAGTCTATCTCTGGTTTAAAGAAATACCGCATTGTGTGCGTTTCTTTAAATTCCTTGACAGCATCGGTTTCCCTATCACGAACAAAGACGTGGTAATTCACGTCCACCCGATTTTCGTTGGGATGGAGGACAGGCTCAGCCAGGCGCGTCACTTCGATTTTGTCATCAGACATTCGTTTTATGCGGACTTCGGGACGCTGGGTTAAAACCGCGGGGCCATACCAGATGTCAAAGATAAAAATACCGTCGGGTTTCAGATGATGCCGCGCGGTTTTGAAGGCTGCCGCTACGTCTTCGTTGGTTGTCTGGTAGCTGATGACATGAAAGAGGGAGATAACGGCGTCAAACGACTTGTTCAGGCGAATTTCACGAATGTCTCCATGAGTGAAAGTCGGTCGGCCATATTGGGAATTTTGCTTATCAACCAGGTCGAGGGATCGTGTATACATTTCCTGACTGCGCTCAATTCCATGTACTGAAAACCCCATTTCTGCCAGTAGATTTGCATGAATACCCGTACCAGAGCCCAGTTCAAGAATATTTCGTGTCGCTGGATGAAACTCGCGAATAAGATTTGCAACATATTCGGCTTCCGCTTTGTAGTCTTTGTCCCGATAGAGCAAATCATAATAGGGAGCATAATCGGAAAAAACCTCTGCCGCGCACTGGGGGTTTTCATCGGAAAGCTTCTTTATTCTATCAGACATGACTATATTCCCAGTCTTTTATTTCATCGAACAGCTTCTGCCGTTCCTGATTGCGTGGATGACGAATGATGCTTTCCACGGAGACGGCGGGGAGAATATCTTCACCAATACCGTTTTTTACATAAATCGTATTAAATCCATAATTATTTGCCCCAACGAGTCGATACCCTTTTCTCTGGGCGAGTTTTTCCATGGCAACAGGTGATGCCCCATGGTAATCAGGATGCTTTCCAGGATAATTATAGTTTTTATCATACGGAACAACAATACTGTTCAAACCGAATTCAATATGCGTTTCGACGATCACCACCCGCGGGTCCACAACGTTCAGAGCGTCCCATATCCAGTAATCATTTCCATCAATGTCAATAGAAAGCAGGTCTATGCCTTTTGATGCAAAACCATTTTGCTGAATAAGTTCATTAATGTTTTCACGCTGAATGAATGCGTTTACAAATACCGGAGGGTAAGCCCAAGTGTCCGGATTGCCCTCATAATATTTTTTCCCTTTTGTAATGTTCTTTTGATTGCCGTCGATAAAAAGACCATGCCAGCCGAAGTTGACGGCAAAGTTTGCACAATTGCTGTTGATGCCGTTTCCGGAGCCTATATCAATGAACGTTTGGTGCTCGATACCGATAGCCGCAAAAATATACAAAAGAATCCCGTCTTCTTCGAACTGAGAATATACACGGAATCCCGTGTCAGCCAAGGAGCATCGAAAGCCGGTGCTGATTGCATGCCGGTAGAAATTGTACAGGAGCCGCTGGTTGATTTTTACCTCAGGGCTGTTTTTTTGCCGCAGATCCGATTCGAATGAAAATCGACGGGCCACCGCCTTAATAAATTTATTTGCCGTGTTTATTAAAAAGGGCATAAATCCTCCATCCTCATTGATGTTGCAGGACTGTTTGTGTGCTGGAACAATTAAAAAGTAGGTTCACTGGCCAAGAAGAGCTTGAACTGCGTCACACACCATATCAATTTGTTCAATTGTTATAGTTAATCCTGACGGCAGGTACAAGCCCTGGCGGGCAATGCGTTCGGTAATTTCATATTGTTCACTAGTGAAGAATCTCATTTTTCTGAGGACCGGCTGTTCATGCATACCCCAGAAAAAAGGTCTCGTCTCAATACCTTTCTCCCGCAATTTCTGAGCGAATTGGCTGGCCGTATAGCCTGTATTTTCGTCGAGAATGATGCCATACATCCAATAGACCGATTTCGCCCAAGTTTGTTCCACGGGCAATTGAAGACACTGAATGCCACAGAGCCTTTCTGTGTAAGCTTTGCCCACCCAGCGCTTTTTATCGATGATTTCCTGCAAACGTTCCAACTGACCTAGACCAATGGCTGCCTGCAGATTGGTCATACGGAAGTTGTAACCGAGGTCAGTATGCAAGAACCGCTGCTCCGGACGAAAGCAAAGATTGCGTAACGAGCGCGCTTTATCGGCGCAAACCGGATCATTGGTCAGGACCATTCCGCCTTCGCCTGTAGTAATGAGTTTATTGGCATAGAAACTGAAAACGCTGATATGACCGAGGCCACCGCATTTTTTCCAAAGGGGGGTCGGTGTGTTGCGGCCGGTCAGATATTCGGCGCCGTGAACTTCGGCTGCGTCTTCAATAATTTTTAAATCGTATTTTTCGGCAAGCTCCAGAATCGGGTCCATGTCAACGGGATGGCCGTAAATGTGGACGGGCATGATGGCTTTAAGTTTTCCATCCCCACTTTTCATTTCCGCTTCAACCTTCTCACGAACTTGTTTTACATCCATGCACCAAGTGCGGGGATCGCTATCGACGAGAAGCGGAATGCCGCCGCTCCGTATGATTGCCTGTGCGCAGGAGATGATGGTAAATGCGGGCATGATGACCTTATCCCCCGGGCTCAGTCCGATACACTCGACCGCCACCTGAAGCGCAACAGTACCGTTGGCGACGGCGACGCCGTATTTCACACCGCAGTATTCGGCCCATCTGGATTCGAATTCTTCGATAAAGCGTCCCGCGGAGGAAATCCATCCTGTCTGCAGACACTCGTTGACGTATTCAATTTCTCTTGAACCGATCAGAGGCTCGCTGACGGGGATCATGAACATGCCTCATCAAATTTGGTTTTATCACCATCGCCGGCAAACGGGCCTTGTTTGACTTCGATCATAGCGGTTTCCTCAAGCATTTCGAACGAGTGGCCGCCGCCGCAAAGGAGAATCAGATCTCCCGAGCACAAGATGCGGTCGCCGATATATTCCCTGTCCGATGTGAAGAGTTTGACTTTGAGACACCCATGGCGGACAATTAAAACTTCCTGCGTATAAAGAACTTGTCTCGTCACCATATTGTGAATATGGGGGCTGATTTTATGACCCTTTGGATGTTTCATGTAAGCTATCTGCTGTGAAAAACTGCCTGGAGTGAAAAAATGAATCCCCGGCTCGTTGTAACCAGCGCGGATAATCAATGCAATAGGCTCCAGACCATGTGTTATCGTTTCTATTAAATTATTTGGCTTGTTCATTCTGATTCCTCTAATGAATGGTGAATTTCAATGATCGATTCATCGGCATGGATTACCTGATGGCATGAAATATTCCTTGTACCAAGTCGCGAATTTTCTTACACCGTCTTCAACCGATGTGGAAGGTTTGAAACCGATGTCTGTGATTAAATCATCCACGTCGGCATATGTTACCGGCACATCGCCTTCCTGCATGGGAAGCATATTCTTTTTTGCTTTCTTGCCGAGGCACGTTTCCAAGAGCTCTATAAACCGGATCAGTTCGATCGGGTTGTTATTTCCAATATTGTAAAGCTTGTAGGGTGCATAACTGGATCCCGGATCTGGTTGATATCTGTTCCAGTGGGGATCAGGCTGCGGTACTTTTCTTATGACACGGACGATGCCTTCGATGATGTCGTCAATGTATGTGAAATCGCGTTTCATTTTACCGAAATTAAACACATCAATCGGTCTTTCTTCCAATATGGCTTTTGTGAACGAGAAATACGCCATATCGGGGCGGCCCCAGGGACCATACACTGTGAAAAAACGGAGGCCTGTGCAGGGCAAGCCGTACAGATGGGCATAGACGTGTGCCATAAGTTCGTTGGCCTTTTTAGATGCGCCATAAAGCGACACAGGATGATCAACGTTATCGCTGACAGAAAAAGGGATTTTTTCATTGATGCCGTAAATAGAGCTGGACGAAGCAAAAACAAGATGTTTGACGCTGTTATACCTGCAACATTCCAGTACATTTGTGAACCCAACAATATTACTGCTGATGTAGGAATGAGGATTTTTCAAGGAATAGCGTACGCCCGGTTGCGCGGCTAAATTGACGACGGCATCAAATGGTGACTGGGATTGGCGGGAAAAGACATATTCCATGTCGTGCAGGTTAGCGATATCGCGTTTGTAAAATGCGAAGTTGCCGAACTGTTTTAAAATGTCGAGGCGGGCAAGCTTCAGATTGGTGTCATAGTAATCGTTGATGTTGTCAATGCCGGTAACATCGTGGCCTTCCTCCAAAAGTCGTTTCGAAAGATGAAAACCAATAAATCCGGCAGCGCCGGTAACGAGATACTTAGCCATTCTTCAACACACTTTTTTGAAAGATTGTGAATGCAGTTAAAAGTAAAAAGGGGAAAGTTAAAGGTGAATCATGAGGA
>Ga0208694_1005780_pt1 | contig 10350 bp, 8 predicted proteins | sample AD_UKC078_MetaG_FD_184442 | JGI IMG/M metagenome (GOLD analysis project Ga0208694, IMG submission 184442) | Active sludge microbial communities of municipal wastewater-treating anaerobic digesters from USA - AD_UKC078_MetaG (SPAdes) (version 2) | ecosystem: Engineered > Bioreactor > Anaerobic >...
GTCGCTGACGTCAAATTGACGGCGAAGGGGAAACAGCATTTTGAATCCGCGGAAGGCGACGGGCCAGTGAACGCGCTTGATTCCGCCTTGCGCAAGGCGTTGCGTAAAGCGTATCCCGCGATCGATGAAATTCATTTAACGGACTATAAAGTGCGGGTGGTGAACTCTGAAGCCGGGACCGCGGCGAAAGTCCGGGTTTTCATTGAGTTTCAGGACAAGGTAAAGTCCTGGGTCACGGTGGGTGTTCACGAAAACATTATCGAAGCCAGCTGGAAGGCGCTGGTTGAGGCGATCGAATATAAATTGTACAAGGGATAGTGCGGCGTGAAGGCATAGGGCGCGAGGAGCAAAAGCCTTGACGCCCCATCCTTTGCCTCGCACGGCATACTGATATGAATCTAGACAAACAATATAACTCAAAGGAAGTTGAAGCGAAGTGGTACCGTCTCTGGGAAGAGAAAGGGTATTTCAGGCCCCGGAGTGATCGGGACACGGACATGACGGCCCGTGACGCGTATGTCATCGTTATTCCTCCCCCGAACGTAACCGGCATCCTCCATATGGGCCACGCCCTGAACAATACGATACAGGACATTCTCACGCGCTGGAACCGCATGAAAGGCAAGGACGTCTTATGGGTCCCGGGCGTGGACCACGCGGGAATCGCGACCCAGAATGTTGTAGAGAAAAAACTCGCCAAAGAAAAAAAGACTCGCTGGGATCTTGGCCGCGAAAAATTTCTTGAAGAAGTCTGGAAATGGAAACAGGAACACGGCCATACGATTACGAGGCAGCTTCGCCGTCTCGGGGCCTCTTGCGACTGGACACGCGAGCGCTTTACGATGGATGAGGGTTTGTCCCAGGCCGTGCGTGAAGCGTTTGTGACGCTCTATGAGCGCGGTCTCATTTACCGGGGAAATTACATTATCAACTGGTGCCCTCGCTGTCAGACCGCGTTGTCCGATGAAGAAGCGGCCCACAAGGATTTGCAGGGCGGCCTTTACCACATCAAGTATCCTCTGGTTGGCAAACAGGGCCCCTTTGAAAAAATGGGAGAAGATCACGTGGTGGTTGCCACGACCCGCCCTGAAACCATGTTGGGAGATACGGCGGTCGCGGTCCACCCCAAGGACCCCCGTTACCAGCATTTAGTCGGAGCGAAAATCCTTTTACCCCTGCTCGACCGGGAAATTCCCGTCATCGCGGACGATTTTGTTGATCCGGAATTCGGGACCGGGATCGTCAAGGTGACGCCGGCGCACGATCCTAACGATTTCGCGATGGGGCTTCGTCATCAGCTGGAACAGATTAACGTCATGACCCCGGACGGGAAGATCAATGAAAACGGGGGTGTTTACGAGGGGATGGACCGTTTTGAGGCCCGGAAAAAAGTGATCCATGATCTTGAAACTCTTGGGCTTTTTATCAAGCGCGATACCCATCTTCACGCCGTTGGCCATTGTTACCGCTGTGATACGGTGGTGGAACCTTATCTTTCCAAACAGTGGTTTGTGAAGATGCGGCCGCTCGCGGAAAAAGCGCTTAAGGCCCATGAAGAAGGGAAGACGGTTTTTTATCCGGATCGCTGGACCAAGGTTTATACGAACTGGCTGAAAAATATCCGCGATTGGTGCATTTCCCGCCAGATCTGGTGGGGGCATCAGATTCCGGCTTGGCACTGCGCGTGTTGCGCCGAAAGGTCACAAAGCCACGGGCCACAGGAAAGTCACGCGGCGCGCGTTGTGCGTCAGGAACCAGGCGTGATTGTTTCCCGCGAAAAACCGTCCAAGTGTCCCACTTGTGGAAGCACGGAACTCAAACAGGATCCCGATGTTCTTGATACCTGGTTTTCGAGCTGGCTTTGGCCGTTCTCGACTCTGGGCTGGCCCGAAAAGACCGAAGACCTGAAGAAATTCTATCCGACGTCGGACCTTGTTACGGCCCCGGAGATCATCTTTTTTTGGGTCGCCCGTATGATTATGGCCGGTCTTGAATTCATGGGGGAAGTGCCGTTCCGGCGAATCAACATCCACGGAACAGTGCGTGCCGCCAACGGTCTCAAAATGTCCAAGTCTCTTGGAAATTCGATCGACCCGCTTGAAGTCATTGAGGAAATGGGGGCTGACGCCCTGCGGTACAGCATGATCATGCTTTCCGCCCAGGACGTCTATCTTTCCCGCGAAAAATTCGAAGTCGGGCGTAATTTTACCACCAAAGTCTGGAACGCCTGCCGGTTCGTCCTGATCCAGCTGGAGGACATGAAAGACGCGTCCACCGATCCGGATCAGTTTAGGGAAATGAAATTATCACTACCCAGCCGCTGGATCCTTTCCCGGCTTGAGGGAAAGACAGCGGAAATTGAAAAATACCTTTCGGAGTTCGGACTCTCCCAGGCGGCGAGCGAGCTTTATCATTTTGTATGGGATGATTTTTGCGACTGGTACATCGAGCTCGCGAAGCCGATGACGCAAGGGCGGGACATCGCCCTTAAAACCGAGACGCAAAAAGTGCTTTTCTTTGTATGCGAAAGAATGCTTCGTCTTCTCCATCCTTTTATGCCGTTCATGACGGAAGAAATCTGGCAGAAGTTTAACGCGAAAGTAACGAGCTGCGGGCCGGAGAGCATCATGCTCGCTGAGTGGCCGCGTGAGGCGGAAGGCCGGTTTCATGATACCGAAGCCCAAAAGGCGGTGTGCCTTTTACAGAATGCCGTAAGCGGGATTCGCGATCTTCGGGCGCGTTTTCAAATTCCTCCGACGACCAAACTTAAAGCCATCATTGCCTGCAAGGAAAAATCGGTCATGGAAACGTTCCGGGAGTTTGAGCGGGAAGTCAAGACACTGGCCAGACTTGACAGTCTTGAGTTAGTCGACAAATTCGAGAAAACCGGAGCGATGGTCGCCAATACGTTCGCGGATTTTGACGTCTTTATTTCGGTTGAAGGACTTCTTGACCTTGAAATGGAGAAAAAACGAATTCGAAAAAAAATGGCGGAGGCCGAAACCTGGCTTGCCTCCATCCAGAAAAAACTTGCCAACCCCAACTTTGCGGAGAAAGCTCCCGCTGATGTCCTGGAGAAAGAAAAAGAGAAACTTGAAAATGCGAAAAAACTTCTCGTATCCTACCAAGCACAACTTGCCGGTCTCGACTAAGGCCTCACGCGCCGATCGCGGGATCCATGGCCATTCCCTGCCGGTTTCAAGGCGGACTTTGAATTTTCTGCGGGAAGCGCTCCGGGAAGATATCGGCCGGGGGGACGTGACATCCAACTTGCTTATCCCCGCCAACGCCCGGGGGAGCGCCCGCGTGATCGCCAAAGAAAAGGGGATTTTTTGCGGACAGAGGCTTGTGAGGGAGCTTTTTAGAATCGCTGACCCTGCCGTGAAGTTGGAATTCAAAGTCCGGAATGGGGACAGGTTCCGACCCGGAATGGTCGTGTTCAAGATGCGCGGGAACATTCGTTCCATTTTGAAAGTGGAGCGAACGATGGTGAATTTCATCAGTCATCTTTCGGGCATCTCGACCAAAACCCGGCTTTTTGTCGACAAGGTCAAAAAGTATCCCGTCGTCATTCTTGATACGCGAAAAACCACGCCGGGTTGGCGGGAACTGGAAAAGGTCGCGGTGCAGGTGGGGGGCGCGCGAAATCACCGGCAAGGGCTTGATGAATATATTTTCGTGAAAGAGAACCACCGGATTCACGGATCTCTCAAAAAACTCCGAAACTGTCCCGGGCAGTTCGAGATAGAGGTTCGCAGTCTCGGGGAGCTTTGGGAGGCGATTCAGCTGAAACCCCAGGTGATTCTGCTTGATAACTTTACCCCGAGAGAGGCGAAAAAATCGGTTGAAATCGTTCGCAGGGAAACCCGCAAAATTTTTCTCGAAGCTTCGGGTGGAATCACCCTCGATAATGTCCGTCAATACGCCATGGCCGGCGTTGATTCGATTTCGGTCGGTTCCCTCACGCACTCCGTCGAAGCTGTTGATTTCTCCCTTTTAGTTGATTAACACGGTGTTTTGCCGTTCCCTCCGGACCGCGGCAAATCGGGTTTAGGGTGAAATATGAATCATTTCAAATTGATATCAGCCATGACCCCGAAGGGCGACCAGCCGCAGGCGATCGAAAAGCTGGTGAAGGGATTCCAGGCGGGAAAGCGGGAACAGGTGCTGATGGGCGTGACCGGTTCCGGAAAAACGTTCACGATGGCGCAGATTATCGCGAAACTCGGGAAACCGACGCTTGTCATCTCGCATAACAAAACACTGGCCGCCCAGCTTTATTCCGAACTGAAAGATTTTTTCCCCGAAAACGCGGTCGAGTATTTTGTCTCCTACTACGATTATTACCAGCCTGAAGCCTACATCCCTCACACGGACACCTATATCGAGAAAGACGCTTCGATTAATGACGACCTTGACCGCCTGCGTCTTTCGGCCACGAGCTCTCTTCTTTCCCGCAAAGATTGCGTCATTGTCTCAAGCGTGTCCTGCATCTACGGGCTTGGAGCTCCGGAGGACTGGCAAGGCCTGCTTATCACGATTGCCAAGGGGGAGCTGGCCGAACGCGACAAGTTCCTTTCCGGGCTGATTGGACTCCAGTATGAGCGCGTGGACACCGAATTGAAACGCGGGTCGTTCCGGGTGCGCGGCGGAAGGGTCGATCTTTTCCCATCGTACGGGGAAAATCCGTACCGGATTGATTTTGGCACGGAAGCGATCGAGAGAATCACGCTACTGGACCCCGTCAAATTCGCGGCGATCCGGGAAATTGACAAACTCGCGGTTTATCCGGCCAAGCACTTCGTGACGCCCACGGAGCGGCTTGAAAGCGCCCTCGTGTCCATTGAACAGGAAATGAAGGCCCAGGTGAGAAAACTGACAGGGGAGGGAAAGGATCTTGAGGCGAAACGGCTTGAGTCTCGAACACTGTACGATCTGGAAATGCTCAAGGAGGTTGGCTACTGTGGAGGAGTTGAAAATTATTCGCGCCACCTTTCGGGGCGCGCTCCGGGCTCCACGCCTTATTCGTTGATTGATTATTTTCCGGACGATTTTCTGGTGATCATTGATGAATCCCACCAGAGCATTCCCCAAATCCGCGGAATGTATAACGGAGACGCGTCTCGAAAAAAAGTTTTGGTCGATCACGGCTTCCGCCTTCCCTCGGCGCTGGACAATCGGCCGCTCAAATTCCCCGAATTTGAAAATAAGATCAAACAATGTCTTTACGTGTCGGCCACTCCCGGGCCTTACGAGATGGGGCGTTGCCCCGAAGTGGTCGAACAGGTCATCCGTCCCACCGGGTTGATGGACCCGGTGATTGAAGTTCGCGGGACGCGGGGCCAGATTGACGATTTAATCGGAGAGATCAGGATTCGGGCGAAAAAAAGCGAGCGGACGCTTGTCACGACCATCACGAAAAAAATGGCCGAGGATTTAAGCCGCTATCTCAAGGACCTTGGGATTAAGGTGAGCTATATTCACTCCGAATTTGACGCCTTTGAGCGGGTCGAAATCTTGCGCGACCTGCGGCTTAAAAAATATGACTGCGTCATCGGGGTCAATCTTCTCCGGGAAGGTCTGGATTTGCCCGAGGTTTCTTTGGTGGCGGTGCTTGATGCCGATAAAGAGGGATTTTTGAGAAGCGACGTTTCACTGATCCAGATCGCGGGCCGGGCGGCGCGGCATGCGAACGGCAGGGTGATCATGTACGCCGAAAAGGTGACGGATTCCATGCGGCGGGCCATTGACGAAACCGCGCGTCGGCGGAAAGTCCAAGAGGAATATAACCGGGCGAACGGCATTACGCCGACGGGTATCATAAAGGAAATCCGTGAAGGAATTGAACGCTGGAAAAAGGCCGAAGAGTTTGTTCATGACGTGGTCCACGAATCAAAGTCCGAATATCAAACGAAAAACTATCTCGCGTTTCTCAAAACGAGAATGGAGGCGGCCGCCCGCGCCCTCGAGTTTGACAAGGCCGCCCGCTATCGTGACGAAATCCGCAAACTCGAATCGGACAAGACGGAAAAAGAGAACCCACGGAAGGGCAAAAGGAAGGCGCCCGGGAAGAAGCGGTCTAGATAATGTTTACCTCGGGCGCGAGTTCGATCCCGAAGGTTTCCCTGACGGAACTTTGCACGTTATAGGCGAAAGCGAGAATTTCCTTGGCCGTCGCCGCGCCGTAATTGACGATCACAAGGGCCTGTTTTTCGTAACAGCCGGTATTTCCCACCCGTTTTCCTTTCCAGCCGCATTGTTCGATAAGCCATCCGGCGGAAATTTTAATTCCCTGGGAATCTTTGAACCAGGGGACCTGGGGGTGTTCCTTGATGAGCTGTTTGGCCCTTTCTTCCGCCAGGACGGGATTTTTAAAAAAACTTCCCGCGTTTCCGAGCAGGGTGGAGTTGGGAAGTTTCGTCCGCCGGATTTCTGAAACGGTTTCACTGACCAAGCGGGGAGAAAGCGTTTTGGGGTCCATCGCCTCCAGTTTTGTTTTCAGGTCACCATAACTGGCAGTGGGCCGATAAGTGACGCCGGGAGCCGAGAGATCGGATACTTTCAGGGACACGGCGAGGATGGTATACCGCCCCCTGAGCTCGTTTTTAAAAATGCTGTTCCGGTAGCCAAACCGGCATTCTTCAGCGGTAAATTCGCGGATTTCGCCGCTTTCGAGGTCCATAGCCTCAAGTCCCTCGCATACGTCCTTCAGCTCGATCCCGTAGGCGCCTATGTTTTGTATCGGGGAAGCCCCGACGGTCCCGGGGATCATGGAAAGATTTTCGAGGCCCGCGAAGTTTTGCTGAAGGGACCAGTCCACGAGTTCTTGCCAGTTGACCCCGGCGCCCGCGCGGATGATAGCGTACCCGTCCTGCCGTTTTGTGATTTCGATCCCGGGGATGGCGATCTTGATAACCAAACCTTCAAAATTTTTCGTGAAAAAGACGTTACTTCCACTCCCCAAAACAAGCTTTTCCTGACTACGGAAGACAGGATGCCGCGAGAGCTCAAGGATTTCGTCCGCGGTACGCGCCTCGGCGAAATAACGCGCCTGCACGGGGATTTTGAACGTGTGGTGTTCTTTCAGAGAATAATGCTCTTTGATTTCCATAGCCAAATTCTACCTTATCGGCATGAATTTGGCACGAAAAGCTTTGGAGATTTCCGGTCTTTTAGCTATTTCCCGTCTGGGTCTTCGGGAGGGGGACATGGATTATCGGCCTCTGACGAGGGGATTTTTCCTCGCCAGATCTTTGACAGAAGAAAAAATATGATGATGCCCGAGGCGTCAAACAGAACGTCTTGCCAGGTTCCCGCCCGGCCAGGGACAAAGGACTGGTGAATTTCATCCAGCAGGGCGTAGATAAGCACGAAGGCAATCGTCGCGAGATTCAGTGGCGTGGGGCCTGTGTTCCAGGAAAGCTTCAACCCCCGATAGGTCAGGAGGGTAAGAATGAAATATTCCGTGACGTGGGCGATCTTTCTGAGTAAAAAATCGTAACGCCATCCCGAGGAAAGATGGGGGATTCCCGAAAGCGTGAAAATCAGTCCGGCCCACAGGATGACCGGGAGCCAGGCGCTTAAAATTTGAGAAATTCGATTATAACTCCGCATGAGGGAGCAACTTGTCGGAATTTCCAGGCTCCGGTTCTGACGCGGGCTCAGGGAGCTTTTCAATCGTGACCGGGAGGGACGCGGTCGCCCGGGCCCTGTCGCAGGCGGCGCATTTTTCACCGCTGGTCGCGATGGTGGGGCATATCAATAAAAAACAAAAAGCGCACGCGACGACTGTTTTCCTGGTCCGGGAGGAGCCAAAATAGGCCAGAAAAGCGAAAAAGCCGAGGGAATCAATCATCACGTCAATAAAAGCCGGGCTACGGGTCGGGACGAAGGACTGATGCAGTTCGTCCGAGATGGCGTAGAGGAGGCATAACCCCCCGACACAGAAAAAGAGCAGTCCTTTTTTAAGGGAAAATGAGGTCGCGAACGCCCGGTAAAGAAGATAAGAGAGGATAAAAAATTCCGTCACGTGGGCGATTTTCCTCAACAGGAAATCCTTCGAAAGCCCCGAATGGAGGCCCGGGATTGAGGAAAGACTGAAAATTAACGCGGCCCAGAGAATAACCGCGACGAGCGGTAAAAGACGCGATGGCTGATTTTTGTTAAAACGGTATTCCATTTCTTTATCCTTCTTTCTTACGCTAATTTGGGACGCGCTTCCCGTTCGCTTTCGGAAGCAAGAAAGCGCCGCCGGAAAAACCCCAACGGCCCTTTAACGACTAGTAGCAGGGCAGGATTTAAACCCACGATCCCGAATAATTGACCGCCTTTGACCAACACTAACCCAACGCCGCGGGAGACCAAAGTCTAACAGGCACTTTCTGAAAAAGCAAATGACCTCAAATAAGCCGAGTTGACTCATATTAAATCTTACCATAGAGCGATCATTGGCCGAATCGTTGACTCATATTAAACCTTACCCAAACCATAGGAGGTTGTATGAGCCCGAAATCGAAACTGGAATATTTCAAAAGTATCGCTCAACGTTACCAAAAAGCTTCCAAAAAAGATAAATCCAAAATCCTTGAGGAGTTCTGCCAAGTTTGTCATTACCACCGCAAGTATGCGATTACCAAGCTAAACAACTACAAAACCATCCACAGAAAACCTCCCGCCAAGCAAAAACCGGGTCCCAAACCCATCTATAACCACCCCCAACTGCTGGAAGCTTTAAAAACCATCTGGATTGGCACCAACCTTATCTGTTCCAAACGCCTTAAGGCCGCCATCCCTGATTGGATCGGACATTATCAAGTCGAGAACGAATACCTCCCTTTCGACCTTGTCAAAAAACTTCTCAATATCTCACCTCCCACCATCGAACGCATCCTCAAACCCATCAAACACCTCCACCGTGGCAAAGGACGGTGCACCACCAAGCCCGGTCTCCTTCTCAAACACCATGTCCCGGTTAAAACAGGACAGTGGGATGAATTCAGACCCGGGTTCCTTGAAACAGACACTATTGCTCACTGCGGAGGTTCCATCGAGGGAATCTACGCTTTTACCACCAATACCGTCGACATTGCCACCGGCTGGACAGAACAACGTGCCACCTACGGTAAAGGTTTCAGGGAAATTGCCAGGCAAATCGAAGATATGGAAAACTCCCTCCCTTTTGACATCCTCGGTATAGATTTCGATAACGGCGGAGAATTCCTCAACCATTTCCTCTACGATTATTTCAAAAAACGAAATAAACCGGTGCAGTTTACGCGTTCCAGAGAATACCAGAAAAACGACAACGCACACGTCGAAGGCAAAAACTGGACCCATGTCCGCCAATGGCTCGGCTACAGGCGCTTTGAAGACCCAAAGATCGTCCCGCTCTTAAATAATCTCTATAAAAACGTCTGGCGCCTTTACCACAACTTCTTCATCCCTTCCGTCAAACTAATGTCCAAAGAACGTATCGCTTCCAAAACCATCAAACGACACGATAAACCAAAAACCCCTTACCAGAGAATTCTGGAATCCAAACACATCAACAAAGAAATCAAAATTTCCCTGCAAAAACTCTTTAAAACACTCAACCCCTTCAAACTAAGAAAGACAATCGATGAGAAAATCGCTAGAATCCAGCAACTCGCACGGTAAGGGCACATTACGAGTCATCCACAATTCTCATGGTAAGGTTTTAATATGAGGCAACGGGTCCGTACTCGCTATGGCAAACTGGTCCGGCGAGTATAAGGCATTCCAAGATAAGCTTAAGCAGGCAAGGATAGAAGCTGGCTTAACACAGGTGGAAGTTGCGGGAAAGCTAAAAAAGCCGCAATCTTATATTGCGAAGTGTGAATCTGGCGAGAGACGGGTTGACATCCTCGAACTTAAGCAATTTGCAAAGCTTTACAAGAAACCACTCGTTTTCTTTTCTAAATAAATCCTAAATTTCCCTTCGATACTACCAGGTAGTCTCGCTCGTATTTATGCAGGATATTACGAGCTGATCTTCAGAGGTATTCTGGGAGGATAATACCTGCGAATGCTTTCTCGTGTTTCTTCCCAATATTACGAGAAAAACACAGGACAGATTTAGGAGTATTTTTAGGAGTATTATCTCCTAAGGCGTTTCACCGTATTTTTTACCGATATTACGGTGAATTTGGCTAAGGAATTTTAGAGTATTTGGGCGAGATAATACTCGTGCGAGTTGGCCCGTATTTGGTCCGTTATTAACGGGTTAAGATAGAAGCTGCCAGTTATTCTCGTATTCTTCGACGGTAGGAGTAGAAATGGGGTACTTTTCGGCTTTTAAACCAATGCGAAAGCTTCTCATTTTGCTCTCTC
>Ga0208694_1005782_pt1 | contig 10345 bp, 9 predicted proteins | sample AD_UKC078_MetaG_FD_184442 | JGI IMG/M metagenome (GOLD analysis project Ga0208694, IMG submission 184442) | Active sludge microbial communities of municipal wastewater-treating anaerobic digesters from USA - AD_UKC078_MetaG (SPAdes) (version 2) | ecosystem: Engineered > Bioreactor > Anaerobic >...
GTTGCCTGTATCTCCGGTATCACCCGTATCACCCGTATCACCCGTATCACCCGTATCACCTGTATCACCTGTGTTGCCTGTATCTCCTGTATCTTCGTCGGGGATCTCCTTCTCAACGCAGGTTGCAACATCATAACCGGTACAATTTTCAAGACATTTTGCTTTGCCTGATTCAAATTTCACAGGATCTATTTCAACACAGTTCTTTAATCCGCCATCACAGATCTCATTTCCTTCGACTGTGCCGTTACCGCATTCATACGGGTTCTCTTCACAGGTTTCAGTATCCCATCCCAGACAGTCTTCACCACATTTTGCTTTTCCTGCAATATATTTCACAGGATCTATCTCTGTACAGTTCTTTACATTCCCGTCACAAAATTCTCCAGTATCTACAATATTGTTGCCGCATGTCTTTATCACTGAATCGTCATCATGCACAACATCATCCTTTTTTTCTGTATCATTTTCTTCAGCATCACTATTTTCAATGTCATCAATTTCATCAATGTCTGATATAGCCCCGTCATCATCCTTCTGCGCTATGATCCTTGTTTTAGGTGCTTCACAACCCGAAACAAGAAAAGCCGCAACAAGAAAAAAAATACTGAACAGTTTAAAATGTTTGAGAAAAAACATCCCGCCCCCCTAAAAATCTTTCACTTTGAAAGTATCACCTGAAGAATATGCAAATCTTGTTATAACACTTTTCAATTCTCTCACATTTCCCGGCCAGTCATGTTCAAGAAGCTTCTTTTCTGCCGCTTTTTCAATCTTCAGGTCTTTTCCTTTAAGTGCTGAATGGATATGTCTGCAAAGAGGAATAATATCATCTTTCCTTTCCCGAAGCGGTGGAATGTTCAAATGAAGCGTTGCGAGACGGTAATAAAGATCTTTTCTGAATGTCTGTGCCTTTACAGCTTTTTCCAGATCCTTATTTGTGGCAAGAATCAGTGTCACATCAACTTTTCTTCCCGTACCGCTTTCACCAACTCTTCTCACCATCCAGTCTTCAAGAACTCTGAGCAGTTTAGATTGAAGGTTCATCGGCATCTCTGCTATCTCATCAAGGAAAAGTGTTCCGCCGTCAGCCGCAATGAAAGCTCCTGTCCTTTCCTCTGCTCCCGTAAAACTCCCCTTTACCGTTCCGAAAAGTTCGCTTTCGACAAGTGTCTCGGGGATACTTGCCGCGTTATATGTGATGAACTGTCCTTTTCTACCGCTTGTCTTATGAATGAATTCTGAAAAAACCTCTTTGCCCGTTCCGCTTTCACCTGTCAGAAGTATTATCGGGTGATTTGCAAAAAGAGCCGGCTGATTAAGCCAGTTCTCAATCTGCTCAAACTGTGGGGCAAGAGTTCCTATATAGTAAGATTCACTGGTTTTTTCCTTGTTCACAGATATAAGGACATCGTGTCTTCCGGCAATTGAGAAATGGTATTTTCCTTCTTCAAGCACGCCGCTTTCAATTTTCACACCGTTAACCCATGTGCCATTCTTTCCCTTATTCCAGAAATGGAGTCCCGTCTCTTTCATTTCAAAAAGGACATGTTCGCTTGAAACTTCGTCAAAACTTATTGAAACATCTGTGTTCTTCCTGCCGATCTTTATGTCACGCCCCTGCCTGAAAACGAATGTTTTCCCTTTTCCGCCATATGTCATCACAACATTTTTATATTCAGCTGGCTCATCTTCCATGATAAGGGTGTTGCCGAATTTTTTTGAATTTTCTTCAGGAACGACGGTTGAAAGATTGGATATTGGAGAAAAGGAAAATGAAAAATCACCTGATGAAAACACATCGGTCCCTTCAAAAATTTCACCACCTGCAACATCTTTCCCGTTTAGCTTGAACTTCCCCGACACAGGAAAAAGACACCATGAATACTCTTTTTTCTCAAAATTGAATTCCTTGCGAAGGACCATTTCGGAACCCCTCATCTCAGGAGGAAAAAGGATATCACCCTCGTCACCGCCTACAACTATCCGTTTTTTTGCACTGTTCACATAGAATGAGAAAAGGTGTTTTCCACCTCTGAAAATTAGAAGATACATCTTTTACTCCGGCAAATTCAAATATTACGCGATATTTTACAAACTTAGATGATAAAAGGCAAATTTAGGGCGATCAATGACTCATTTATCTATTTTCTTCTTCTTGTTTTTGTCAAACGGCTTTTTGTTCTTATCAAAAGGTTTTTTGTCTTTAAATGGCTTGTTCCTGTCAAAGGGTTTTTTATCCTTATCGAAGGGTTTTTTATCTTTATCAAAAGGTTTTTTATCTTTATCAAAGGGTTTTTTATCTTTTGGCGGCTTATCCGGTTCGTAAGGTTTCTCATCTGATCTGAACTTTCTTTTCCGGTCATCTGAGCTGTGATGACTGTGACGGTCCCTGTCACGGTGACTTCTGTTGTCTCTTCCGCCGGACCTTCCTCTGTTGAAACCTTCCTTGTCTCTCTGTATGAGCTGTCTGAGCCGTGATTCAGTAAAACCGATCTGTTCCGGACCTGTTTCCTCATCTTCACCAAGAAGCATTGAAGCAAGGACCACAGCTATCGATCTTATGTCCATTTCATTCTCAAGCTTTTCAACAAGTGCAAGTCCTTCCTTGTCTGGAGTGTGCTCCATCATTTCAGCCGCAAGCCGTTTGATCCTCTCTTCTTTTATGTTTTTCAGTGTCGGAATGACTTTTAGCTCGATCGTTGAGCCGACACTTTTTTCAATTCGCTGAATTGTCCTGAATTCGGATGGAGTTACAAGAGTTATAGCCATTCCCTTATGCCCTGCACGACCTGTTCTTCCGACTCTGTGGATATAACTTTTAGCATCAAAAGGCATATGGTAGTTGAAAACATGGGTCACATCGGCGACATCGAGGCCCCTGGCCGCCACATCGGTAGCAACAAGAATGTCTATCATGCTTTTTCTGAAACTTGTCATGACCTGATTTCTCTGCTGCTGTTCCATATCACCGTGAAGTCCTTTTGCGTTGTATCCGCGGGCGACAAGGAAAGTGGAAAGCTTATCAACTTCGAGCTTCGTTCTGCAGAAAACTATCGCCTTTTCAGGATCCTGGTCTTCCATGAGCCGTACAACAGCAAGTTCTCTTTCATGTTCTTCTATCACATAATATGACTGACCGATGTCAATATTCGTAGATTCTCCTGCCGTCATTGCCCTGATGAAAACGGGTTCATGCAGTATTTTCTGGGCAAGCCGTCTTATCGGCTCGGGCATTGTCGCTGAAAAAAGAAGTGTCTGCCTTTTTTCCGGAATGAATTTGAATATTTCGGTAATATCTTCAAGAAATCCCATATCAAGCATCTCGTCCGCTTCATCAAGAACTATCGTTATCGGCTCCTTGATCGCGATCTTGCCGGATTTCAGCATGTCAAGAAGCCGTCCCGGTGTTGCGGCAAGAACCTGAACACCGTTTTTAAGTATCTGGAGCTGTCTTGAATATGAATGGCCTCCGAGGATCGTTCCGGTTCTTATGCCGGTATATTTTCCAAGGCGGAATATCTCGTCACTGATCTGTGCGGCAAGTTCTCTTGTCGGAGTTATTACAAGCAGTTCAATTCCGATGTTCTTTTGCATGTTGTTCATGATCGGCAGTCCGAAAGCGGCAGTTTTTCCAGTCCCTGTGTGAGACTGAGCTATAACATCTTTTCCCTTTAAGATCAGAGGCATAACCTGTTCCTGAATCGGACTCGGCACCTTAAAACCGGCATCTCTTATACCGTCAAGTATCTCCTTTTTGAACCCGAAAGATTCAAAAGTAGACTGTGTCATCATTTCACTGTTTTCTGTTTTTTCTGTTTTCTGTTTCTTTTCTGTCATCTTGTTTCCTTGATTAATGTCTGTGCGGTCAATCAAACTCCGCGAAAAAATTAAAGAATGGCTGGTTGCAGCCGCACCGCTAAAGTACTTATGAATCAGGATTTGTCAACCCTTTTCCAACCTTACATAAAAGACAAACTCGCCCCGGTCCTTCGACTTCGTTTCCAAACCGGGCTAAGCAAGCACCGTCCTCCAGACGGTTAAATTTAAAATAGCGGGCTGAAAGTCCGCGTTATCTTAGCCCACGCTCAACGGGCTGGGGCATTATTTTGACAAAAAATGGCTGAAATGTACTATTATTCATTGCTTTTTAGAGGATCAAACCCCGAAGAGAAAGGTAAAGAGATGGAACTTTCAGGAATTATTGCAATTTCAGTCATAGTTATTTTTGTCATTCTTGTCGGCTGGGCGATAAAAAAAGTACTTTATCTTCCGCCTGAGACCATTTTCGGAGCAGTTATGGAATTCAGATATGATCTTATAGACGAGTATCTTAAAAAAGGGGGCGATATAAATAAAACCAATTCATTCGGGATGACTTTTCTGATGATCGCATGTGACAAAGGTGTGAAATTTGGCAGACATAAATATGCAGACTGGAATGACGGACCTTATGAATCAGTTTTGGAACTCATTGATTATCTTATAGAAAATGGTGCAGATGTTCATAGACGGGATCGTGATGGGAACACCGCTCTTTATTTTGCCTGCGGAGTTGAAGAAAGAATGGAAAGGATACTCAATGCCGGTGCCGACATAAATTATAAGAACAACAAAGGGGAAACCCCTTTAATTGAAGCTGCAAGACTTAATTATCCCATAACCACTGAACAGCTTCTTAAATTAGGAGCCGATCCGAGGATAAAGGATTCTAAAGACCTTGACGCATTTGACCATGCCATCCAGAATGACCACAGATATCTCGCTGAAATTATAAGAAAATATATGGAGAAAACCATACACAACTCCTGAAATTCCAGAACCGAAACCGAAAAAGAAAAAGACAAACTCGCCCCCGGTCCTTCTTCGTTTCCAAACCGGGCTAAGCAAGCACCGTCCTTCAGACGGTTAAATTTAAAATAGCGGGCTGAAAGTCCGCGTTACCTTAGCCCACGCCCAAAGGGCTGGGGAAATTTATTTTATCGCAAAACATTGACATTCTAACATCGGTTAATTAAATTTGGCAGGCATTTTGAGAGAGCGTTTGTAAATATGGTTCAGTCTTTAGCGAGAGTTTTAATTCATGTTACATTCAGTACTGAAAACAGAAGGCATCTGATAACTGAATCTGTAGCTTCCGAACTTTATCCATTTATCTCTTCTCATCTTGACAATTTAAGATGCTTTTCTTTGTCTGTCGGCGGACACCTGAATCATGTTCACATTTTCTGTTCTCTCTACAGGACGATCACGATTGCCAAAATGGTAGAAGAAGTGAAAGTATCAAGTTCAAAATTTGTAAAAGAGCGGTTTGATAAGTCGGAATTTTTCTGGCAGAAAGGATATGCAGTTTTTTCGGTATCCGAATCAGTTAAAGAACCTGTTATAAATTACATAAAAAATCAGAAACAGCATCACGCTTCAACAGATTATATTCAGGAACTGCAGAAAATTCTTAAAGAAAACGCAATTCCATATTCTGAACAATATCTTCTCTAAAGGACAATTACCATCCGCCCCCGGTCCTTCGACAAAGTCTCCAAACCGGGCTAAGCAAGCACCGTCCTTCAGACGGTTAAATTTAAAATAGCGGGCTGAAAGTCCGCGTTATCTTAGCCCACGCCCAAAGGGCTGGGGCAACAGACGGTTAAATTTAAAATAGCGGGCTGAAAGTCCGCGTTATCTTAGCCCACGCCCAAAGGGCTGGGGCAACAGACGGTTAGCTGGGGAAATTTATTTCCTTTTGTTATTCCACGATATCATGGATTGGTTTTGCACCGTATCTGAATTCGAGATTTTTCCTGTAGGCGGTTGCAAACTCAATGAGCTCTTTCAACTTATTGAACCCTGTCTCTTCGTGGAAATCGTCTTCAAATGTAATGACTGAAAGATACAGTTCATTATTTTTCAAGCTGAATATCACATTTTTAAGATCAAAATTCTCTTTGAGGGCAAACTCGAAAAATTCACTGATCTTTTCTTCCGGGACATACGAAACCGGAGCATCAAAAATTATGAACTTTGTCGCCTGCACATAAGTTATTTTCACAAACACCAGCTCATTTGATATTTCCCAGAGCATCGCTCCGCACCTTGAAAGTTCGGCATCAAACCCTGAGCGAGAGATAATGTTTTCGATCTTTGCGATGATCCCTTCCGGAATGAACGGTCTTGTAGCGACATCATCCTTATCAAATCTGAATCCACAGTTGGCACAGAAACCGCTTCCGAGTTCTTCTTTTAACTGGGTTTTCCGGCATGACCTGCATCTTACGGCACTTTTCCCGGCAAATTTTCCGTACGATTCAAGACACTCTTTCACATAAAAATAAGGAAGCGAAAATGCAAGACTTTCAGCATCTCTGATTATGAAAGTGTTGACACCGATTATGTCCCCTTTTGAGTTGATGAGCGGACCACCCGAATTTCCCGGGTTTATCGCCGCATCTATCTGAAAATATTTGATTCCGTTGTAATCCCTTTCAGTTTTTGAAACTATCCCGCCGGTAGAAGTGTATTTCAGTCCGAGCGGATGACCGATGGCAAGAACGCTTTCACCTTCAAGCACCGGACCTTCGGAAAGGTGCGGTCCCCCATCAGATTTCGGCAGTGGCGACTCAACGAAAGCGACATCGAAGTGCGGATCGATGAAAAGCACTTTCACTTTCGTCTTTTTGAATTCCCGTCCGTTTGCAACCACTTCTTCACAGTTCTTCACGACATGATAGTTGGTCACTATCACCCCTTCAGAAAAAAGGATGAACCCTGTACCAGAACTGTAGGGTGTCGCGATCTGCACGACACATTTTTTGAATTTTTCAATTATCTCGTTGTTCATTTTACCGGCTGAAAAAAGTTTAAATATGTAATTTCGTTCAAAAATGTAAATGTGAAACGGCTTGGAGTCTCATATCTGAGATTGTGTGAAAGGAAAGCAAGCGACGGGTATCCCTTTCTCTCTTTTGAAATAATGTCAGATATTTCGTTCTCGATCGCCCTTTTGTTAAATTTCTTTGTTTCGGCGTTATAGAAATCGCTTTTTATGTCAAACTCTTCAAAAAAAGCGGGGTAGAAAATACGGTAATAAAGAAGAAGAAGCTTTTTAACAGCAGGGTATATCCCCATGAAATAAATGGAATATCCGAGCGCCTGCTCATAAACCGCCATCGTGTTCTTTTCCTGCTGAAGATCGACATAGTATTTCGCACTGTTGAACTGATCAAGATAGAACTGGACAAGATCGTTATGAGCCGAACCGTTCACAAGACCGAAAGTGTCAACCGTCCTGAAAAAAGATTCACCGATCTCAAAATCACTCATGTCAAGAATGTCCTTGAGATATGAAAGCATTTTTCTTATCTTTTCGCTCTGTGAAAGCACTTTATCGCTGTATATTGCTACGGCCATGTCATTTGTCTTCCAGATCTTTCCCTTCGGAACAAGAAGAAAGTCGATCCGGTAACAAAGTGCAAGAAGATAATGGCTCATCAGGTTGCTGTCCTTTTCCGGCGACATTGATGAAGTTAACTCGAATGTGTCTTTTATCCACTGCTTTAAGTATTTGATCTTTATCATCTTTTCCGAAACAGGAACTTCAATTTTCGCCCTTGCGGAACTTTCCTTCAGATTTGCAAAATCATCAAAAAGCGACTGCGAGTGGATATCCGCCTTAAGCCCCATCTCTTTCAGGGCATAATAAAGTTTCATGGGACTTGATTCTTTCAGAGGAGAGCGGTGTTTGAGATAAACTCTTGAATCCTGAATACAGAATCCGTTGTAGTTCATCGAGAAATTCTTGGTCAGAAGATCTCTGAAAAGTGCTGTCGCAACACCGCTGTACTCACCGATGACCGAAGTTGCATAAACCCCTTCACTATTAAAAACACCGGTTATTTTCGCACTCCCGTGAATGATAGTGAACTCAATATCATTTCCCTTTTTTTCGTAACTGACATTCTGCGAAGGCGGATTTGCGATATAATCAAGAAATTTTACAAAGCTTTCGCTGTATTTTTCCGCCTTGAAAAGATCTGTCGCCTCCTTGAAAATATTGGAAAAATAAAGTGGCTTGTTGCATTCAAGAAATCTGCCGTAATTATCTGAATTGACATTTCCGGCACTGCCCTTTCCTGTAAAAAAATCAAAAATTCCCATGACCGCCCTTTCCAAAAAATTGCTTCAACAAATATACTTATTCTGTTTCATAATACAAATAAAGAATTAGCTTACCTCGGCGAAGACATGATGACAAAGCAGATAAAATAAACCAGCAGCCCCATCCCGAAAGAAACAAAAGTCGCGATCACCCATAAAATCCTTATAACTGCAGGATCGACCTCAAGATATTCGCCTATTCCGCCACACACACCGAGAAATTTCCTGTCAATCGAAAGAGTGAGCTTTTTCATGATTAACCTCCAAAAAAAACCCTTCCCGAAGGAAGGGTCATAAACTTCATGAGAAATTTAAATCAGAGACCTTTCTTGAAAGTCGGGTTCGGTTTGAAACCTACTGACTTTGAAGCTTTGATCTTGATAGCTTCGCGGGTCTTAGGATTGATGCCTGTGCGTGCCTTTCTGTTGCTGACCTTGAAAGTTCCCAGACCGTTAAGGTTGAGTTTCCTTTCAGCAATTACAGTGTCTTTAAGGATCGTTGTGAAAACATCATAAACCTGTTTTGCTTGATCATTGGTAAGGGTAGCGCCGACATTCTCCTTGAGAACTTTGATGAAATCTGTCTTTGTTGTTGCAACAAGTTTGGTCTTCTTAGCCATGAATCTCTCCATTAAAAAAGAATAATAATAGGGTCCGGGTTCGGTGTATGATAGATTAAATCAGGAGAAAATGAAAGTTTTTTTTACGGCATGCTGAAATTTGCTTATGATTGATGATCTTCCGACCGTGAACAGCTTGTTGCTGCAAAGAAAGATGAATGGGAAAAAATGGTGGTCCCGGCGGGAGTCGAACCCACTGCCTATCACTTAGGAGGAAATTGCACATATCTTATGTGTCTGTTTTTATTGCATTTTTTTTACGGGTTGTAAAAGGGGTTGTAAGTTTTTCTTGACTTAACTTGTATTAACTTATATCGTATCCTATCACCTTCTAAGATGGGAGTTGTGTAATGGTGAAACCCTTTAAAGCTGACGGAAAGAAAACTTACAATTTTCAGGTTATGGTGAATGGTGAGAGAATAATTGAATCAACCGGAGAAACTAACTTCAATAAAGCCCAGAAAGTTGCAAACAAGCGTGCCTTGGAACTCCGCGAAGGAACAGATTACCGGATTCAGTTAACAAGACTGATCAGATCTATTCAGGCTATGCCCGAGAAAGCCAGAGAAAAAGCAATAAACGACTGCACTAAATCTCTCCTCTCGGAAAATCCTGTAAAAATGGAAATAAAATCAGGGTTGTCCATTTTTCTTGAAAAGCCGGGAAAAGCCCCTGGTGCAAGAAACACCCTGAATTCATTTAAACGGGTTTGGACAGCTCTTTGTAACTGGCTTGCTGAACACCATCCGGATATAAATTATGTTCATGAATTAAATGAAGAGATTGCAGAAAACTTTCTGAACCATATCTGGAACACAGGAGTTGCAGAGCAAACCTACAACGAGTATATCAAAATTCTACGACGGATATTCAATGTCCTCACAAAAGATGCAGGGATAAGCAAGAATGTATGGAACAGTACCGAAAAAGTTAAAATCAACAGTGTCAGCAAGAAACCTCTTACTAAAGATGAGTTCGTTTCAATTATGCAAGTTGCAGAAGGTGAAATCAGGCTTCTTCTTATAATAGGATTTTATACAGGACTCAGACTTGGAGATGCGTGCCAGCTGAAATGGGAAGATGTTAATTTGAAAACAGCCATGTTTAATATTACGCCCAGTAAAACAAAAGGACATGATAAAACAGTAAATATTCCGATACACAGCATCCTTTATGAAATATTGAGAAGGGTCCCTTCCACCGACAGCGAGTATGTGCTACCCGAAATAGCCGCAACTTATTTGAAAGATCCGGCTGCGGTTTCAAAGAAAATTCAGAAAACCTTTGTTAATGCAGGAATTAAAACAACTGAAGAAAGAAAAAGAGGTGTCAAGAACGCTACTGTTTACGGGTTTCACAGCCTCAGACACTCTTTCATCAGTTTATGTGCAGCTGAAGGAATACCACAGCATGTTGTAAGGGAAATGGTCGGACATAGCTCTGACGCAATTCATCAGATATATCAGCACGCAAATACAGAACAGAAAAGGAAAGCGATTGATATGCTGCCGAGTATTGAGGAGTAAAAGGATGAAAACAGACATGTTGACATCTTGTTTTAAAATAATTCAA
>Ga0208694_1005783_pt1 | contig 10344 bp, 12 predicted proteins | sample AD_UKC078_MetaG_FD_184442 | JGI IMG/M metagenome (GOLD analysis project Ga0208694, IMG submission 184442) | Active sludge microbial communities of municipal wastewater-treating anaerobic digesters from USA - AD_UKC078_MetaG (SPAdes) (version 2) | ecosystem: Engineered > Bioreactor > Anaerobic >...
AACGGCCGACCGCATACAGACCGCCACCGGCACAAACGCCGGCTAATCGCCGGGCAGCGTGCCCGGCGGCTTGAGCCCGAAGTGATGCCAGATCGACGCGGTGGCCATGCGCCCCCGCGGTGTGCGCTGCAGGTAGCCCTGCTGGATCAGGTAGGGCTCCAGCACATCTTCAATGGTGTCCGACGACTCCCCGATCGCCGCCGCCAGGTTGTCGAGCCCCACCGGGCCGCCACCGAACTTCTCGAGCATCGCCCCCAGCAACTTGCGGTCCATCAGGTCCAGACCCAGGTGATCCACGTCCAGCATGGTCAGCGCCGCATCCGCCACGGCTGCTGAAATGCGGCCATCGGCACGCACCTCGGCGTAGTCACGCACCCGGCGCAGCAGCCGGTTGGCGATGCGTGGCGTGCCGCGGGCGCGACGGGCGATCTCGAAGGCCCCGGTGTCGTCGATCTCCACGTTGAGAAGACGCGCCGAGCGACCGACGATGTAGGCCAGCTCGTCCGACGTGTAGAACTCCAGCCGCGCGACGATGCCGAAGCGGTCGCGCAGCGGGTTGGTCAGCATGCCGGCGCGGGTCGTGGCGCCCACCAGCGTAAAGGGCGGCAGGTCGAGCTTCACCGAGCGCGCCGCCGGGCCTTCGCCAATCATGATGTCGATCTGGAAGTCTTCCAGCGCCGGATAGAGAATTTCCTCGACCACCGGGCTGAGACGGTGGATTTCGTCGATGAAGAGGACGTCGTGCGGTTCGAGGTTGGTCAGCAGCGCGGCCAGATCGCCTGCCCGCTCCAGCACCGGACCGGAGGTCTGGCGCAGGTTGACGCCCATCTCGGCGGCCACGATGTGGGCCAGGGTGGTCTTGCCGAGGCCCGGCGGGCCGAACAGCAGCACGTGATCGAGCGCCTCGCCGCGCTTTCTCGCGGCCTCGATGAAAATCTCCAGCTGTTCGCGGATCTTCTGCTGACCAACGTAATCGGCCAGCCGCTTGGGACGCAGCGCCCGCTCGAGGGCTTCTTCCTGGTTGCTGGCGCGCTGGGCGGTAATCAGACGGGCACTCGGGTCGGGCATGCCGCCCTTGAGGTCATCGGTTTCGATCATGCCTGCATATCTTCACTGGGGACGTCGGCAACGACGGGCATCTTGCTGTCCGTCCATGCCAGAAACAGGGCCTGACCAAGGGCCAGGAAAGTGGGGCCGAGGAACAACCCGATAAAACCGAAGGCCAGCACCCCGCCAAACGCTCCGAGGGCGATGAGCAGGATTGGCAGGCTGGCAGTGCGGCTGATCAGCAAGGGCTTGACGAAGTTGTCCACCGAACTGATTGCCAGCAGGCCCCACAGCACCATGAAAATCGCCCAGCCCTGCTGGTCCTGCTGATACAGCCAGAACGCCGCGCCGCCCCATATCAGCGGCGGGCCGACAGGCACCATCGACAGAAAGAAAATCCCCGCCGACATCAACAGGGCGCCCGGCACTCCGGCGATCAGGAAACCCACCAGCGCGACCAGCGCCTGGGCGGCCGCAGTGCCGACGATGCCGATCATCACCGCCTTGACGGTGTTGCTGGCCAGCTCCAGCAGGCTTTCGCCGAGCTCGCCGCCAAGACGCTCGGCAGCTGTCTCGAGCAACTTCGAAATGCGCGCCCCGTCCCGGTACAGAAAGAAAACGATGAACAGCACCAGGGAGATCTGCAGCAAGCCCTGGCCGATCACCGCCCCGAGACCAAGGGCAAGCTTGCGCGCCGGCTCGACGGCCTGCAAGGCCAGCTTTTGCACCTCCTGCTGGCTGCGCGCGAGCTTGCGCAAATAGGCATCGGCCTCGGCACCGACAAAGGGAATTTCCTTCAGCCAGGCAGGCGGACGACCGCCGGACGCCTCAATAAGGGCCCGCACCTGATCAGCCAGCCCCGTCACCGCATCGGTGAGCGATGCGGCAAGGCCGATCATCGGCACCAGCAGCAGCGCGGTCAGGAGCAGCGTCATGGTGATCGCCGCCAGCCCGTCACGCCCGCTCAGGCGCCGGTGCAGCCAGACATACAGCGGCCAGCTGGTGATGCACACCGTGCCGGCAAAGAGGATCGCGGCAAAGAAGGGGCTGAGCACGAAAGCGCAGCCAAGAAGCAGGAGGGCCGTGATGGCCACCTGGGCAGTGCGTCGGGGAGCCATGGGGGAAAAATGCCATGTAAAGGGGTGAGCGGATTATCCCTGATCTTGCAGACGGCGCCACCCTGCCAGCCCTTTGCCGCGGCAGTATCCGGTTTAGTCCAACGGAATTAGCCGATCCTGCTGTCGCCAACCTTCGTCATGGTCCCTCCGCTGCGCATCCTGCACATCTCCGTCCTCCACGCCGGCAAGGAAGATCGGGGCGGTAACCGCTGGCGCATGCGCCGGGTATTCGGAGATGCCTGGAAGCGCAATCTCGAAGCCATCGCCAAAGATGGCCGGCCAGACATCGTATGCTCCACTGGCGATCTCTCGCAGTCAGGCACCGCCACCGAATACAGTCAGGTCGGCGAATTCCTCGACGACTTGCTTGGCACCCTTGGGACCGGCAAAGACCGCCTTTTCGTCGTACCCGGCAACCACGATGTCCACAGGAATACCAGCAAACCCGAATGGCTGGCCCCACTGCCCGCTGGAACCCGGTTTGACATTGAAGCGGGCGGGGCGAAATTTTTCCAGCACCTACGGTGCCTTACACGGCTTGGCAGGACTTTTGTCGACGCGTGCTGGACGTACCGCCAGCCTTCGAAAAGCTCGGCGACGTACGCGGCTTGCTGATTGGCCGGGCAAACCAGGCGATTAACTTGCTCAAACGTGCAGCCCCCGGCGACCGCGCCGAGGCACGGCGCTTGCTGAGTCTCGCGCTGAGCGAGGCCCGGCAGATGAAGCTGCCGGGAGAGGTGGAAACCATCGAGTCCTGGCTGACCGGCCTGGACGACTAAACAAGCCTCAGCCCGCCGGCTTGCGCCGCACGTAAAGCGTCTTTGCCACCGTCGCCACCACCTCGCCCTGGTGGTTCATCACGTCCACGTCAAACACCGGCTCGTACTTGCCGCCGCCGGCGGTGGCCTGGCGGATTTCGTCGACCTGCTCGGGCGTGATGCGGAAGGTGGCGCGCACCGTGCCACGACCCGGCAGCTTGTAGTCGATGCTGGAGGACTTGTCCCACACCACGTACTGGCGCCCCAGCCTGTTCATCACCAGCAGCGCGAAAAAGGGGTCGGTCATGGCATACAGCGAGCCGCCGAAGTGGGTGCCCATGTAGTTGCGGTTGAGCAGGCCCATGCGCATGCGCACCACGGCTTCGAGGTAGTCGGGGGCGATGCGTTCGACGTGGATGCCGGCACCGATGAAGGGCGGCCACAGGTTCATCAGCAAGCGCAGGCTGCCGGCGCCGAGCTTCACGTTGCGCATGAAGCCCTGCTTGAGCTTCTGGCTCATGCCTTGGACAAGCCCTTGAGCGCCTGGCGGATGCCGTCGGAGACGCCCACGCCTTCAGGCAGCAGCTTGACCGCACCGATGGCTTCCTTCTCGTTGTAGCCAAGGGCCAGCAGCGCGTTGGTGATGTCGGAGCGGTCATTGCCGGCCAGGTCGGCGGTGACGCGGCCGGACGCCGCGGGCAGGGCCTTGGCAAGCTTGTCGCGCAGTTCCAGCAGCAGGCGCTCGGCGGTCTTCTTGCCGATGCCGGGAATCTTCACCAGCCGGCCGGATTCCTGCAGGGCGATGGCCTGGGCCAGGTCATTCACCGACAGCCCGGAGAGCACCGCCAGCGCGGTGCGGGCACCGATGCCGGCCACCTTGAGGAGCTGGCGGAAGGCGGCCCGTTCCTCTTCCGACGCAAAGCCGTATAAATAGTGGCCGTCCTCGCGCACGGCCAGATGGGTGCTCAGGCTGACGGACTGACCAGTGGCGGGCAGGCCGTAGAAGGTGCTCATCGGGACTTCCAGCTCGTAGCCGATGCCATTCACGTCCACGAGGATTTGCGGGGGATTCTTTTCGGCCAGGCGGCCGGTGATGCGTCCGATCATGCGTGCTTTCAGGGAGTCAGGAGTAGTGCGCGGCCGAGAAGGCCGGCAAGGCCTCGGCTGCCGCGGAGAGCGCCGCGAGGCCGGGGTAGTCGCTGTCGGCCACCAGGCCGGGCGCGACGAAATGGGTGAAGCGCCAGGCCACGGCAACGGTGATGTCGGCCTGGCTCGGACGGTCGCCGCACAGCCAGTCAGCGTCACCCATGCGCTGTTCGAGCACCCGGTAGGTGTCGCAGATCTGGCCGTCAACGCGGTGCAACCAGTCCGGGTCACGGTATTCCTTCGGTCGGACCTTGAGCTCGTAGACGTGGTGGACGCTTTTTTCGGCAGCGGCGAGGCCCAGGCTGGTCAGCTGCAGGCAGCGCCGGTAGCGCCCCGGGTCAGCAGGCCACAGGCTCTTGCCGGGCCCGGCCATGTGCTCCAGCCAGGCGATGATCTGGGAACTATCCACCATCACGTCGCCGTCGTCGAAGACGAGGGTCGGGGCCTTGACCAGCGGGTTGATGGCGTGGAATTCGTCAAAGTTGCGGAAGACCGACAGGGCCTGATGCTCGAAGGGGATATCGAGCATCCGCGCGGTGATGAAGGCGCGACGCACGAAGGGGGAATCCAGCATGCCGACTAGTTTCACGGGGAGCCTCCTGAGACAGGTTTTGCACAATTGACGGCGGTCCGGCGCAGGCGGGCAAGCACCGCGTCGGCCTCGTCACGACTCTTTACCGGGATGCGTGCCTCGTAGCCGCTGCCCAGGTTGCCGCCACCGTAATAAATCCGGACGTCGTCGGCGCGGACTTCCACATATTGCACGATGCCCAGGTTGATGGCGCGCTGGATGCCGTTCTCGGCAGGCAGCACAAACAGGCAGAAGCCGCTCGAGCCGGCATCCTGGGCGATGGCCGGAATGGCAGGAAAAGCGGCGCACAGTGCGAAAAGCACGGACAGGGTACGCATCAGGCAAGCCTCGCAGCGAGGAAACGGGCGACGTCGTGAAGGCTGGCGGCCTGCGGCACGCCGGCCGCCCGCACATCGTCGGCGGGCTGCAGCAGGTCGGGCACCATGATTACCCGGGCGCCGGCCGCCAGGGCGCCACGCACACCGGCGTTCGAGTCTTCCAGCACCAGACAGTTCGCCACCGGCACACCAAGGCGCTCGGCGGCGGCCAGGAAAATATCCGGCGCCGGCTTGCCGCGGGCCACTTCGTCACCGCACACCATGCCGTGCACGCGTGCCAGCAGGCCCACCGCGGCGAGCTTGGGCTCGGCCCGGGAGCGGCGTGTCGAGGTGGCCACGACCCGCCCCATGGCCAGGCCGTCGAGTACGTCGAAGAGTTCGGGGACGCCGCCTTTCAACGGAATGCGCCCTTCGCCAATGGCCAGTTCGTAAAGGCGGCCGAAGGCTTCATAAAGCTCGCCGGTGGGATAGTCCTCGCCCATGTGCCGGCGGATTACCGCCGGGCCGTCCTTCGAATTGAGGCCGACTAGCGCCAGCCCCACGTCGTAGCGCCATTCGACGCCCAGTTCGGCGGCGGCGGCGGCGACGGTGGCGAGGGCGACCCGCTCGCTGTCGAGGAGCAGCCCATCCATGTCGAAGATGACCGCGTGCACATCACTCGGGGCAAAGGGCGGGACGAAACTCATGACAGCACTCCGGGCCAGCGTCCGAAGGCCAGGGCGGCGGCGAGGACGAGGCCGTGCAGGTTGGCAGCGGCGATGGTGAGCTTGAGGGCCGGCGCCAGCTCGGACGGCTCACTGGCATGGGCCATCAGGTCGCGGCTGGCGCGGAACGACAGGATCAGGGTCAGCGCTGCCGCGGCGGCGCCCTGCGGCAGGCGGTCGCGCCCGACCATCAGCACCAGCCAGCCATACGCCAGCAGCACCAGCCCCAGGTAAGCCCACTTGGCGTTCTCCGGGCCGAGGCGGACCACCAGCGTGCGCTTGCCGGCCGCCTCGTCGCCACGCCGGTCGGGGAATTCGTTGATGAACAGGATCGCCGCCACCAGCAGTGCGTACGACAGCCCGGCAATCACCGGCGTCGCCGAAAAAGCCCCACGCTGCACGAAGTCGCTGCCGATCACCACGATCAGCCAGCCGGCAGCCACCGCCAGCTCGCCCAGCCCGCGCGCCACCAGGGCCAGCGGCGGGGCGGTGTAGGCCCAGCCGAGAAAGAGCCCGACCAGCCCGATAAGGATCAGCCCCGGCGCCGACTGCACGGCAAGCCACAGCCCCGCCGGCACCACCAGGGCCAGCAACGCGTAGCCGAGGCGACCGGTCTCGGCCTCGGAGAGCACGCCGTTCTGGATGAAGCGGCTACCGCCGGTAAAGGGAAAGAGGCGCTCGGTGTTGGCCGCGTCGGCGCCACTCCTGGCATCGTAATAATCGTTGAGCACGTTGATGCCGGCGTGGGCCACAAGGGCGAAAAAAACCGTCAGCCCGGCCTTCAGCCCATCGATGGGCAGGCCGCTGCCATGCGCCACCGCGAGCCCGATCAGGCAGGCGAAGAGAGTCACGCCAAGAAAGGCCGGGCGGGTCGCCAGCAGGCCGGCGAGCAGCGGACGGGCGCGCAGGGCGACCGCGGGCTCGGCAGGCGCAGGAGTGGGGGGCATCGGAACGGCAAAAAGTGGGGACGTGCAATGCTGCGGCGGGGCGGCTCCCGGGTCAAGCTGCCGTGGCGTGAAGGCAGCCCGTCCCGGCCCCGCGGCGCGACACGGGCCGGCGCAATCGGTTAGCATCGGCAGCCTGTTCATCCGGCCATCTCCTGACGAAATTGAACACCTCCGCCCTTCACCACCGTTCGGCCATTGCCCCGCGCCTGTATGGCGCACTCGTCGCACTGGCGGCCCTCGCCGGCCTGGCGCTGTGGTTATGGATGTACCCACTCGACAAATGGGTGGCCGGCGCCCTGCTGGCCGCCTGGGTGGCTCTGGTCATCGCCCGCCCGGGCAGCTGGCTGGTGGCCCTGCCGGCCCTGTGGCCGGTGATCGACCTGGCCCCGTGGACCGGGCAGATCTACTTCACCGAGAGCGACGCGCTGGCGCTGGCCACCCTCCTCGCCCTCGGCCTGCGTGAAACCCTCTCGCCCCCGGCGCCAACGCTCAGCGGACGCGCACCGGTCAAGCTCAACGTGGCGGCGCTGGCACTTTTCGGCCTGCTCGCCGGCAGCGTACTGGCATCCGGCCTGCGCGGCCTGCTGCCCCTGCCGGCGCTGGAGCCCGAGGCGCTGATCAACTACAGCTCGACCCTCAACGCCGTGCGCGTCGGCAAGGGCTTCGGGCTGGCCTTTGCGCTGATTCCCTTTCTCCACCTGGCGATCCGCCGCGACGGCGAGCTCGCCCTCAGCCGCTTTACCACCGGCCTCACCCTCGGGCTGGCCTCCTGCGCGCTGGCCGCCTTGTGGGAGCGGCTGGCCTTTCCCGGTTTCACCAACTTCGCCAGCGACTACCGCAGCACCGCCCTGTTCTGGGAAATGCACGTCGGCGGGGCGACCCTCGACGCCTGGCTGATGCTCAGCTTCCCCTTCGCGCTGGCCAGCCTGCTGGCGGCCCGCGGCCCGCTGACGCGCGGCCTGGCACTGGTGGCGGTGGGACTGGGTGCTTACGCGATCTTCACCACCTTCTCGCGGATTGTCTTTGGTGCATTACTGGTCGTCATGGCCGTGCTTGGCGGCATGGCCCTCCTGCGCCCGGCGACCTCGCGGCCGACGGAAGCTCCTCGCGGCCACCCGGGCGTGCTGCTGAGCCTGGGCGGCGTCGTGCTGGCCGGCTGCTTCCTCGCCTTCGGGGGCGGCGGCTATCGCGGCATGCTGGCTTTTGCCGGCCTCGCCCTGCTCGCCTACCAGGCCGGTGGCGTGCTGACTGGCGCCCGCGCAGGGCAGCTTATCGCCGGCGCGCTGGCCGGCATCATGCTGATGGTGGCCAGCCTGCTTGCCACCGCCTGGGTACCCAAGGGCGCTTACCTGATCTATGCGCTCTCCTGGTCGGCCACCGCCCTCATGCTGTGGCAGGCCGGGCGCAGCGGCACCAAGCCGGCAGTCGCCCTGGTGACAGCCCTGCTGGTATGGACTGCGGCGAACGCGGTGGAAGTCGGCGTGTTCTGGGGCGACGCCGCGGCGCTGCCCGGCGCGGCACTGGCCGCCGGGCTGGTGATGTTTGCGATCACCGTGCAGGCCCTCCGCGCCACCCCGCTGTGGACGCCGCGCATCCACGATGCCTATGCGGTCGGCGCCGTGCTCGCGATGAGCGGCATGGTGGTATCGACCTTGGGCAGCGCCTACATGGGCAGCCGCATGTCGGCCACCGAGGGTGACCTCGGTAGCCGCCTCAAGCACTACCGGGAGGGCGCCAGCCTGGTGCACGGTGTGGGCAACGCGCTGCTCGGAATCGGTCTCGGACGCTTCCCGGATGCTTACTTCTGGCTCCCCCCGGCCGATGGTTTTCCGGGCACCGTGCAACTGCGCCACAACCCCGAAGGCCATCATCTGCAACTGGGCGGCTCCCGCTACACACGGGGCTACGGCGAAATGCTGCGGGTCGGCCAGCGCGTCGCGCTGGATACAGCAACGCCCTTTCATTACCGCTTGCGGGCGCGCAGCGACAAGGACGCCAACCTGATGCTGTCCATCTGCCGGAAAAACCTGCTCTACCCCGATGGCTGCGCCACCGCCAAACCCGTCAGAATCAAGGGTGGCACCGGCTGGCAGCAGTTCGAAGGGGCCTCGAGCGGCAAAGACCTGCCCACCAGCGGCTGGCTGCCGCGGCCGGCCTTCTTTTCGATGGGGGTGGATGCCCCGGTCGACGTCGAAATAGACGATGTGGAAATAAGCGATGCAACCCTGCGCCCGCTGCTGCGCAATGGCGACTTCGGGCAGGGCGAGGACTTCTGGTTCTTCACATCGGACCGGGACCACTTGCCCTGGCACGCCAAGAACCTGTTCCTGCACATTTACATCGAACAGGGTCTGCTGGGCCTGGGCACCCTCATGCTGGCCCTCGGCGTGGCGGCCGTCCGTCTGCTGAAAAGCCCGACGAGGAACCATCCTCTGGCTCCGACCTTGCTGGCAGCGCTGGCCGCCGTGACCGTCGTCGGGCTGGTGGACAGCCTGCTCGACATGCCGCGGCTGACCGTCTTCATCTGCCTGGTGCTGTGGCTCGGGCTGACCCTGCGCATACCGCCCCGCGCCTAAGCCCCCTCGCTCGGGTATGCTCACGCCGGCGTCGAAGCGGCGCACATGGGCACCGGACGAGCAGCCGCTACGCACCGGCAAGCATGTGCACGGCAGGCGGCAAGGTATCGCCGCCCACTTCGAACGCGTTTAAAAAAGCCTTTAAAAAAACAACGCAAGAAGGAGTTACAGCATGGCAATTCAAACAATCGGCGTGATCGGCGCCGGCACCATGGGCAACGGCATTGCGCAGGTCTGCGCCCTGGCAGGCATCAACGTGATCATGGTGGACATCTCCACCGAAGCGGTCGAGCGCGGCGTCAAGACCGTTGCCGGCAGCCTCGACCGCATGGTCAAGAAAGAGAAGATCAGCCCGGCCGCCAAGGACGCAGCCCTCGCCCTCATCCGCGGCACCACCGCCTACGCCGACCTGGCCGGCGCCGAGCTGGTGATCGAGGCGGCCACCGAGAACGAAGGCCTCAAGCTGCGCATCCTGAAGGAGATCGACGCCATCGTGGCACCGACCGCCATCATCGCCAGCAACACCTCGTCGATCTCCATCACCAAGCTGGCCGCTTCGGTGTCCTCCCCGAGCCGCTTCATCGGCATGCACTTCTTCAACCCGGTGCCACTGATGGCCCTGGTCGAACTGATCCGCGGCCTGCAGACCTCCGACGAGACCGTGGCCACCGTCCAGGCCTTCGCGACCACCATCGGCAAAACCCCGATCGCCGTCAAGAACAGCCCGGGCTTCGTGGTTAACCGCCTCCTGTGCCCGATGATCAACGAAGCCATCTTCGCCCTGCAGGAAGGCCTCGCCTCCGCGGCCGACATCGACGAAGGCATGAAACTGGGCTGCAACCATCCGATCGGCCCCCTGGCCCTGGCCGACCTCATCGGCCTCGACACCATGCTGGCGGTGATGGAAGTGTTCTACGACGGCTTCAACGACCCCAAGTACCGCCCCGCCCCCCTGCTCAAGGAAATGGTGGATGCCGGCTATCTGGGTCGCAAGAGCGGCCAGGGCTTCTACAGCTACTAAGCTGAACGCCCCCGGAAGGGGGCGGCCTGAATGCCGGCAAGCGCATTCTGCCCGGCAAACACAATCCCATATTGACCATGGCCCCCCCCTTCTCGACCCAGGCCGCGCAATGCCTGTT
>Ga0208694_1005786_pt1 | contig 10337 bp, 8 predicted proteins | sample AD_UKC078_MetaG_FD_184442 | JGI IMG/M metagenome (GOLD analysis project Ga0208694, IMG submission 184442) | Active sludge microbial communities of municipal wastewater-treating anaerobic digesters from USA - AD_UKC078_MetaG (SPAdes) (version 2) | ecosystem: Engineered > Bioreactor > Anaerobic >...
TCCATTTCCCTGGTTTCCATGCGGGCAGCCAGCTCGCGCGCGCTGCCGCCGGCCTTGCGTTCCTCACCCGCGGCAATCGCGAGCTGATCGGTGATATCCCGCACCGCTTTGGTGATGCTGACGGGTGAGATGTGGTGTTCGGCGTTGTAGGCTTCCTGCTTGGCACGGCGGCGGTTGGTCTCGTCTATGGCGGTTTTCATCGCCTCCGTCATCTTATCAGCATAAAGGACAACCTCGCCGTTGACGTGCCGCGCCGCGCGCCCGAAGTTTTGGATTAGCGCGGTGGACGAACGCAAAAAACCTTCCTTATCCGCGTCCAGAATTGCCACCAGCGAAACCTCCGGCAGGTCCAACCCCTCGCGCAGCAGGTTGATTCCGACCACCACGTCGAAAACGCCAGTGCGCAAATCCCGCAGGATGCTGACCCTCTCGAGGGTTTCCACCTCGGAGTGCAGGTAGTGCACTTTGAAGCCTACTTCGGTGAGGTAATTTGCCAGGTCTTCCGCCATGCGTTTGGTGAGCGTGGTGACGAGCGCGCGTTCACCTTTTTCTATGCGCTTGCGCAGCTCCACAATCAGGTCGTCAATCTGCCCCTGGGTGGGGCGCACGCTGATTTTCGGGTCTACCAGACCGGTTGGGCGGATAATCTGTTCGACGACCTGCCCGGCTTTTGCCATCTCGTAGGGGCCTGGGGTCGCGCTGGTGTAGAGCGTGGTGCCCATCATCTTCTCGAACTCCGGGAACTTGAGCGGTCGGTTATCCAGCGCAGAGGGCAGCCTGAAGCCGTACTCCACCAGGACCTCCTTGCGGGAGCGGTCACCGTTGTACATGCCGCGCAGCTGCGGCACCATCATATGCGATTCGTCCAAAACCAGCAGGTAGCGCGAGGGCATAAAGTCCAGCAGGGTCCAGGGCGGGGTGCCGGCGGCGCGCTGGTCGATATGGCGTGAGTAGTTTTCAATTCCAGCGCAAGACCCCACCTCGCGCAGCATTTCCAGGTCGAAGCGGGTGCGCTGTTCCAGGCGCTGCGCTTCCACCAGGCGCCCTTCGGCCCGGAAGTATTTCAGGCGGTCTTCCAGTTCGGTTTCGATATCCGAGAGGGTCTTTTCCATGCGGTGTTCTTCGGTGATGTAGTGTTTGGCGGGGTAGATTTCCACCGAGTCCAGTTCGGCGCTTACTTCACCGGTCAGGCGGTTCAGGCGCGTGATGGCTTCCACCTCGTCGCCAAAGTAGCTGATGCGCACAGCTTCGCGCTCGCTGTAAGCTGGCAGGATTTCGAGGGTATCCCCGCGCAGACGAAACACGCCTGGCTTGAGTTCAAAGTCGTTGCGCTGGTATTGGATATCCACCAGCTGCCTGAGGAGCGCGTTGCGGCGGTAGATTTTGCCCTTCTGGACGGTCAGCACGCTCTTGCCGTAGGCTTCCGGGTCGCCCAGGCCGTAGATGGCGGAGACCGAGGCGACGATGATGACGTCCTGGCGGGACATCAGGCTGGTGGTGGCCGAGAGGCGCAGGCGCTCGATATCCTCGTTGATGTCGGTCTCTTTTTCGATGTAGAGGTCGCGGCGGGGGATGTAGGCTTCGGGCTGGTAGTAGTCGTAGTAGGAGACGAAGTACTCCACGGCGTTGTTGGGGAAGAACTCGCGGAACTCGGCGTAGAGCTGGGCAGCCAGGGTTTTGTTATGCGTCATCACCAGGGTAGGGATTTGGAGCTGCTGGATGACGTTGGCGACGGTGAAAGTTTTGCCGGTGCCGGTGGCGCCGAGCAAGACCTGGTCGCGCTGGCCGGATTGGATGCCGTTGACGAGTTGGCGGATAGCTTCGGGCTGGTCTCCGGTGGGTTGGAAGGGGGCGTGGAGTTCGAAATCCATGCGGATATTATAGCGGAAATGAAGGGGGAGGACGTACTCGTCATAGCGAGGAGCTCAGCGATGACGCGACCTGCATTTTTGGCGATCACCAAAACAAAAGGCAGGCTCCACAATGGGCGTTTTGCAGTGCCACGCCTTTTCCCCGGGTAATCAAGGATATGTCAGATTGCCAGCGGGGGCTCGCAGAGATGGGCGGGCTGCGGCGCGCTGGTCGGGAGAGCGATGAGAACGGAAGACCAGGAATAGCAAGGAAGGGGGACAACTTGAAAGTGCAAGCCATCCTAGCAGCAAACCTGAAGGTTGGATTACAGCATGTTGAAATAATCTCGAATCTTTAGAGCCATTAACTTTCGTCGCTCAATCAAAAATTCATCGTAATCATCAGCCATTGAATTGAAAACACTTTCAGGAATACAGTGGTCGCGCAAGTTTTCCAAAAGCTGTTGCTGATCCGTAATTCCGCCAAGCCTCTTTGGACCACCGGTCACTTGATCTAGTAAAGTTGCGAAATATACTTTCGGCGGTTTGTCGCCAATTGCGATGTTTATTTCACTTTGAGCGATGGCATAATTGGCTATCTGATTATATTGCCCTCTCTGTAAACCTTTTTGTTTCAAATAATTCCTAGGGAAGAGATGGTGTACATCTGCACGGTTCGACAGCAACTGGGACACTTCTATTGCCTGTGAAAGGAAACCTTTGTCCTTCATTTTTACTTGTGCGGCCTGGAAAACCAGGAAGTAAGGACTGATACCTGATGAAGTGTCCATCTCTTGGGGAAGCAACGCAGACCAGAAGCTATCATTCAAAGTAGCATCAAAGACCGCCTTTGAATGTTCGAGAACACCGTAGTTATTTATTTGGCGGACGTCCTGGTCGAATACAGTCTCTGGCATTCCTGAATAACGACCTGTCAGCATTGACATGACAAACCATTTCCTTACGACATGTTCGATATCATCGGGACGGATGTTCTGTCTTTTAGCTAAAAGATAGAGAATAAACGCAAAGTTTACGGTGTTTTTGCCCCCTATCAGGCTGTTCGTAATGAATCCCGCTGAACGTAAGATCATTGTCAAACGATCAAAATTCGTCTCATTCATAAAATTGAGGACCCCATTCTTGAGGGTCTTAAAGGACTTTTGTGAGATTTCCTCTTCAAATTGCCTGGTTTCAAAATTTCGGCCTGATAGTAATGCAACTAAGTCCTGGAGCCTTCCTCTACCAAATTCAGATGTGAAAGCCACGCGCAACATGTCAGTATAAGAAGGTTCGTATAGATCGTCCTTGACGTCTTTCAACCAAAGCATTTTTCTGTAGTATTCAGTTCTACTAAAAGACGCATCCTTGCTCTCAATAACCCTGTAAAACTCAGGCACGACTGCCATATGACAGAAATAATCAATAGCTTTACGAAGTTCATTTCCGCCAAAGTTTTCATTCGCGGCGATTTTTGACATAGCAAAATCTGCTTGACTTAATTCAGTCCCAGCTGAATTAACACGTATGAATATCTCAGTAACGGTGTCAATGTCCAAATCATCATGTAATTCAATTATTCCGACTTGATTGTTAACAATCTTCTGCAGCTTCGTAAATCTTTGCTCAATCATTAACTGGTCAAGTTCAGGATTCAATTGAAGGTAATCTTGTACGATTTTTATTATCGAAGCTTCCGGGGTAAACAGAATTGAAATATCTGGCACCCAAACAGGGTTCTTGCTAATCGCGGGGTTCGTTACCTCAAATTCTTCTTTAACAGGATTAAACGCAATTCGTATCCGAACATGTTCATAATCCTTATTGATGACATCCTCTCCTAGCAAGGCGGCAATCAAAGAAACAATTCGTTGTTGTCCATCGATTAAGATTTTTTTACCAGAGGACAATTCGCCACTTTTGGTGCGAATGTTTGGGTTGCGCCAGAGAATGAGATAACCAACCGGGAAGCCCTTGTATAAGGAGTCAAGGAAGTTTCGCACCTTAATAGCGGTCCAGACAAATGGTCTTTGAATTTCTGGTACGACAATATCTTTAGTTTTTATCCATGTCAGTAGTGTATCTATAGCCTGAGGGTTTACTGAATAGCGTTGGACAGTCATTGGTCATTATTCTCCTTTGATTGGTTTGTAGTAAGTATTTGCTATAGCGTCATCAAATGAGATATATTGGCGGGTTCGTTGTCGAGAGGCCAGGCGCGGTCGTAGGCATCCCAAACAGCCTTAGCGTCAGCATTGTGCGCTTTGCGCAGGTCAAGGGGCATGGTGAGTTCGTTGTAAAGGCCGGTGAGGATTGCTTTGGGCTGGTCTCCGGTGGGTTGGAAGGGGGCGTGGAATTCGAAATCCATGCGGATATTATAGCGGAAAAGAGGGGGGAGGGTGCTCGTCATACCGAGGAGCGCCGCGATGCGGCGGCCTGCATTTTTGGCGATCAGCAAAACGAAAGGCAGACTCCACAAGGGATGCTTCGCAGTGCCGCGCCCTTTCCTGGGGTATCCAAGGATATGTCAGATTGCCAGCGGGGCTCGCAGAGATGGGCGGGAGGATGTTTCAAAAATTCATTTTTACGTTAAAGATATTTATGAATACCCTACACTACTGGCAACACACGGATTTAGCCCCAATTATTAATAATTTACGTACCCCTGGAAGTGATCCAGGGGTACGTGATTTAATGGGAAAAATCAGTTAAGTATCTCGATAATCGGATCGCCAGGACCAGTAAGCCATTGAGACCCGTCCTCGGTTATCAATACCATATCTTCCATTCTAAAAGAAAGATACATACTTTCAACACCTTTTTCGATGTCGAAAGGGTATACACCTTGTTCGACGGCAAAGACCATACCTGGCTTTAGTTCAGTATCCTCATTATCTTGCAAAACGGGATGTTCAACTACATTCAAACCGATTCCATGACCACTTGTGTGGACAAGAAAATCCTTAAATTTAGTCTTACGAATTTCTTCCTCACAGATACGGTTAATCTCAGATACCTTTTTACCTGGCTTCATTGCGTTTTTGCCAGCTTTAACTGATTCACTAGCTAAGAAAGCCATTTCCCTTTCAAGATTAGGCGTTGTTCCTAGGTAGAAAACTCTTGTCAGGTCTGAAGCATAGCCATCAATGTGGCCACTAATATCTACCAGGATAAAATCGCCTTTTTGAACTATTCGATCAGTAGCATAGGTGTTGAAGGTCCGGTATTTATCAGGGCCACTAGTGACTGTAAGGTATGAAATCTTGTCTACTCCATTGGCTGACATCCGCATTGCAATACCCTTAGAAATATCTTTTTCTGTGGTAACGCCCGCAATGATAGTTTGCCCAGTTTCGAGGATTGCCCTTTCAGTAATCTGACCCACTGTACGTAGTTTTTCCACTTCCCAAGGAGTTTTCACCATTCGTGCCCGCTGAATTGGTAAGCTACCATCAACAAAGGTTATGTGCGGGAGGCTGTCAATAATCTCCTTAAGTAAATTTAAGGACCAGAAATGTTGTTGTCCTATTCCGGCTTCGACACCAATGGTTTTTGCGCCAGGTACAAAATCATTTAAGTATTTGTGGATAGCATCTGTTGAATCAACAGCATCCAGTTGGCCAAGGTTGCGTGTGGCTGTGCCAGAACAGTAGATTCTAGGTGTCCAACTCGTAAACTGAACTGTGGTTTTCTCTAATATCCGAAGTATTATCGCTGGATCACCCGAAGGAGGAACCAGAACGTATACTGGGCGGAACAAGCTAGATGTATACCACGATCGGTAACCAGTTGAATAATAGATATTTTCTGGCGTTGAAAGAAGAAGGACGTCGATATTGTCTTTTTTCATTTCCTTCTGTAGCTTCGCCACATGTAGTAAGTATTCCTGATAGGAAAAAGATTTATACGACTCACTCATATGTTATCGTCATTTCATGTTAATGTTTAGGTGAGCTTAGGCTAAGATACCTAATAAGCCGCCTACCAGACCTATTGCAACCACAAGGCCGATTACTTTTACTGAGGACCAACCTTTTTTCATCAAGAAATAGCTTCCCAGAGTAAGAAGCAATGGCAGTAAACCAGGCAAGATTGTGTCAAAGAGTTGGGTCTGAAGGTTGAATGGACCGCTCGCACCCAAGGGGATGTTTATGCCCAATTTCAAGTTTACAAAGTTGCCAACCAACGCACCGAGGACAGTGCAACCCATAATTGACGCGCCTAGAATGAGTTGATTGATCTTTCCGCTTTCGAGAATGTTAAGAATTGCATCGCTTCCTTTCTCATAGCCTAATTTATAAGAGAACCAATAAATAGACCACATAAAGGCCGCTTCGACGATGATGTAGCCGATTGGTCCAAGCAGGTTCCCAGTAGCGGCGATACCGATAAACAGGGAGAGAAGCAGCGGAGTAACAACGCCACCATCAATCGTATCTCCGATACCTGCAAGGGGTCCCATCAAACCAGTCTTTGTGGAGGTGATCACCTCATCAGAAATTTCTTCGATTCCCTGAGCTTTCTTCTCCTCGAACGCAGCTGTAAGTCCAATGATGCAGGCGCCCCATTGCGGTTCAGTGTTAAAGAACTGCATTTGGAGTTTCATCCGTTCAGCCCGTTTTTCAGGATTATCAGGATAAAGTTTGTCAATTATGGGAACCATCGAGTGACAAAAACCGGTGCCTTGCATCCTTTCGTAGTTATAGTTGGCCTGATTGAACATAATCCAGTTTAACCATGAACGCCATATTGTCTTCTTATCAAGGAGTGCATAGCGTTTCTCAACTTTTTCTGTATCTACGGATTTAGGAATTTCAATTGGCTTCGCCAGATTTACAATCTGCATGTAAATAAGGGTAAGGACTACAGCCAGAAAACCGACTGAAATCATGTTTAAACCGAAGAATTGGACAAGGAGGAATCCAAGGAAGAAGAAGGGTATCGCCATTCCTTTAAAAATTGATTTTAAGGTGAGTGCAATACCTACTGCGGGAAGCATGCCTCCAATGATGGCAAGAACCCCAACAACTTTGTCTCCCATAAATGTTAGGATAGATTGAATGTATTCGGAGCCGAAATACACCAAAACGAAACATGGTATGAAGGAAAACAGGAAGAGCATTAATTGCGGAAGTGCGACATCCGCAATCCAATACTTATTTGTTTCACCTTTTTCAGCAAATTTCTCTGCAATACGCACATATCCTGTATTCAAGGTCATTTTTGTGACCCATATTACAGAGCCTAACAAGCCGACAGGAACAGCTAATGCCATTGCAGTATTCGCATCTATACCAGCAGTAATTGCAATTGCAGTTCCAACGACACCGGCAAGTGCAATGTCGCTTGGCAATGCCCCGCCAGCGCCAATCCAGCCCAGGTATAAAACATTAATTTGGGCACCAACAATCGCACCCATAACAGGGTCCCCAAGAATGACGCCTGTAAGAAAGCCAGATACCAACGGACGCATCAGGGTCCACCATCCCACGCCCAAACCCCATGTACTATTGCATATGTAGTAGAGCAGGGAAATAAGAATAGCTTGTAAAACAGTCATGTTGTTGCTCCTTTGAAGACTTATTTGATGAAAGCCTGAATGGGCGCAGGCTTGTCGCTTGGAATCATCTGATAAACGATATCCGTCCCTTTTTCAAGGATTCTCTTAAAACAGGCGATCTCATCAGCACTTGCAGAAACATTGCGGTTAAATGTTTTGCGATGATTGTTTGCTCCCATTCCGCCTAAGACAACCTTCTTGATAGGGATACCGGCATCTATCAGCTCTTCAATTCGTTCTGGAACTTTGACAATTAAAAAAATTCTTTCATCTTTATTGTTCTCCTCTTTGAGAAAGGATTGGCCTTCGGCTCGGTTTAACAAAATCACCTCTGTACCGCTGGGCGCTGCTGCTTTATAGATTCTGCTCATAAAATTATCGGACGCAAGTAGATCATCAATGATCAGAATCTTATTTATGGGATTTTCTTTCATCCAAAAAGCGACTACCTGCCCATGGATTAATCTATCATCAATACGAGTAAGAACAATATTCTTCATGTGACATTAATCTCCTTTTTCCATCTTGCTTCAACACAACTTCGTTATCTCATCTATAGGCCACTCCTTTCTTAAATCAATACCTCCGCCAATTATTATCACTGGGCTTAGTTGAAAATTTCCCAGCAATATTCACAAGTTTGATTGGAAGTATTTAATACAATCAATTATTGAATCCTTTGATATCGGAATTGATGATTCAAGTGTTTCTTTTATGCTTTTATGGTTCCTCTGACTGAGAATTTCAATTAGAAGGGGAAGATTCATCCCTGTCACGTGTTCAAAGTGATAAGTTTGCATCAACGAGTTGACAATATTAAATGGAGAACCGAAGAACAAATCAGTAAGAAAAACGACATCCTCACCTTGTTTTTCACAAGAAATCAGAAGCGTTTCAATTTCGGACTTTAGAGAATCTAAATCACAGTTTTCTTGAACAGAAAATGCAAACACATCCTGCTGATTGCCAAGAATTAATTCGGCAGAATTTAAGATTCCTTTCGAAAAATCTCCATGGCTGAAAATAATGACAGTATACATATTCTTACCTTTTACGAGGATAGCAAGAACTTAGATCGAATTGTTATATAATTCATTAAATAGTCAATACAAGGGTGAAAGAAGGAAAATTGGGGCTGATTGTGAATCAATATAAAAAGTTTCATGGTTAATTCACATCATAAAGTAATACTACGGACTAATTACAACAAAAGTAGAACTACTCGATAGTATAATATTATTGTATATTTAAGTCAAGGCCCATAATTTGAAAATACGGAGTCATAAAATGAATAATAGCGGAACAATTAATGATGCATTAAACAGGATTCAAGCATATTATGATTCCTTATCAATGGCTGAAAAAAAGATTGCTGATTTTATTCAGGAAAATTACTATTCAGTGATACGTATGTCCCTAGCAGATGTGGCGGATGAAGCCGGTGTAAGTGACGCAACGGTTGTCAGATTTTTTCGGCTACTGGGATACAAGCGTTGGGTCGAGTTTATTGTGTCTTTGTCTCGGTCTATACCAATGACCAGTGATCTTATCTATGAAGCGATCAATACTTCAGACACTCCTGGTGTGATTGCTGAAAAGGTGATGGGAGGTGCAATCCAGGCTATTCAGGCAACGATGGAAGTGCTCGACCATAATGCAATGGAAAAATGTATCAACTACATTGACAATGCAAAGCATACCTTCATTGTCGCTGTTGGCAATTCTGGCCCAATGGCAGAGGAGCTTTATTATCAGTTGTTTAGGATCGGAGTTAATTGCACAATTATGACAGATGCATATCTCCAGATAATGCGCAGCGCATTACTCTCAAAAGAGGATGTAGTTTGCGTCATTTCTCAATCAGGAAGTTCTCAAATTCCGGTTCGTACAGCGAAAATTGCAAAAGAGAACGGTTGCAAGGTAATAGCAATAACTGGCGATGTTACATCGCCTTTAGCTGAAATTGCTGATAGTGTTTTAATCTCAGTTGCTCAGGAATTGAAGGCCGAAGCCATTAACTCTCGAATTGCACAATATTCAGTAATCTACGCAATCTATGTGAATTTGGCCTTGAAACATTTGGAAAGATCGATTGAAAATGAAAGGATAATTTGGGAAGCGGTAACAGCAACTGAAGGTTTATGAAAAGATTATTTAATTACCTGCTAACTTAATTACTATCTGTTTAGTTCTGAAAAACATGGGTTAACTTCTGCCAGGGAACATAACCATTGAGTTTAGATCCTATAGGAGGTTTCCATTCTTTACTCTGGCTCCCCTCCCTCCCCCCCGCCCCCCTCTGCTCCCGTTTGACATTCACCTCCAATCTCTGTAAACTGAATTCATCCAGCCATTTACAAAGGAGTAAACCATGGCATTCAGCGTTAAAAACTCAAAGGGTAAGGAATATTTCCTCCACATGAAGAAAGTGGTCCGCGCCAGCGGCAAAGCGACCGAGCTGTACTACTTCTCCACGGACCTGCGCAAAGCCGAAGCCGTCGAAGCTGTCCCGGCCGGCAAAATCGTCATCGAGCTGCCTTCCGGGCTGCCCGCCCTCAAGAAAAAGTAAATCCCGCCCGGGCGGCGCGCTCCGCCCAACGCCCTTTCAAACCGACAGGCACCCCCTGTCGGTTTCCTTTTTCCTAACTCTGGCACGAAACTTGCAAGTTAAACCGTAAGATTTACGCGCAAGATTGGAGATGACCTATGTCAAAGCAACTTCGAATACTTACCGCCGCGCTCCTGCTGCTGATCGCGCTGCTTTCGGCCTGTCAGCGCCCCTATTCCAAAGCGCCGGTTGCCACCCCAAAAGTGATCGACTCGGCGAGCACGCCTCTGCCGGTGGACCAGCAGATTCTGAATGCCACGATGACCGCTCAGGCGATTATGGAAAAATTCAACCAGCCGACTGTGATGGTGACCAACGC
>Ga0208694_1005811_pt1 | contig 10309 bp, 13 predicted proteins | sample AD_UKC078_MetaG_FD_184442 | JGI IMG/M metagenome (GOLD analysis project Ga0208694, IMG submission 184442) | Active sludge microbial communities of municipal wastewater-treating anaerobic digesters from USA - AD_UKC078_MetaG (SPAdes) (version 2) | ecosystem: Engineered > Bioreactor > Anaerobic >...
ACTTCTTTATTACTTTTGATCTGACCTTTAGCCATCATCATTCTCCTTAAATTGAGCTTTGCAGAAACTGTTGCATTACCCATCATAGGCCGATGGCAAAATATAGGTAGATTATTTATTGCCGACGATACAACGCGCGCAGTCTGCCAAAGCAGCGCAAAAACAGCGTATGATGACGCTAGCAATTGTGAATCAATTTAATGGAGAAACGCGCCATGACCGACGAAATCAAACAACAAAAACTCGCAGCGCACAAAAAAGCGCTTGAAGAACACCACGCGCTACTTGAAAAACTGCACCTGAACCAAAACGAACACTTAGATGAAGCCAAAGCCTCGCTTGAAAGGCTGACGCTGACGCTTGAAGAGTACCTTAAAATTTTTGGCCTGCCATAAATTTTCACCTCAAACCGCCAAAAAAATAACGCCGCATTTCGCGGCGTTATATTTCGGCTTATGGGCTGCCGAATAATCCAGCAATCAAGCTGGCAGGGTAAAACCTACAGATTAAAACTCACGAAAGTGTCGATATAAGCGCTCCTCTAATTAAGGTTAACTTCTTTTTAAATCTGTGATTAAAAACCACAGTTCGTTTATACACCCAATTTTTTCAGATGACAACCAAAAAAGTTGACTTTGTGCATCACAATTCAACTTGTTTGATCAATGACAAATTGCACTAAATGTTGACAATTTTTTCATCCATCGCGCAACCATCAAAAGCCGCCCATTTAACAAACCACCTTAACTGCAGCGCCTAACCCAATGAAAAATCATCTGCATGATGGCTTGGCGCTACTTTTTAAAAACGCTTAAAAAAATCAATATTGTTGGCCTGATTTTTGCTGATTTAATCATTAGCAACACGCCTTTCAACAATGAGCAAAAGTTAAGGAGCGCACCATGACAAAATACCAAATCATCAATGAGCAAAACAAACCTGTGCTGGAATTTGATGACTTGCAAGACGCAGCCATCGAAGCTGAAAAATTAAACCACTGGGAAGAAGATCACTATTTTTACGTCGCCGAAATTGAGTGGGAAGACCGCTAAAAATTAGCATTTCAAAGCTAAAACGCGCTCGAGAAAATTTTATGCCTCTGTGAGCCTTTATTACCACAGGCATAAGTACTGCTAATCATGCAAGCATTAAGCATTACTAATTACAAAGCTCGCGGAGCATCAAAAAAGGTTGCGGGCAAAAACTGCCTATTGGCGTGAGCGTTTAATCTACTTCATCCGAAGTATTCAACTCAACATGCGCCACCACCTGCCCCGGTTCAAACCCGGCTTTTTCTAAATCAATGCGGTACTGACAGCTAGGCAAATGGCCTTCAAGCGTACCGTTGATTTTGGTGGTTTCTTCCTTACACAACGCGCAACGGTAACGGTGCGTATGCCCCTCAAAACGCTCTTGCGGGTAATCAATATAAAATAGTTTTTTCATGACAGACTCCCGATATGGTTTAGGTCATCGTACACCTAGCGGGTTGGGGAGGCAATAAGGATTGGTAGTGTGGTAATGCATGCGGTGCAATACGCAAGCAATTGCGCCCTTCGAGCTACAAAACATTTAGTTTAAAAGCGCAATACTAGCCTGCCAATAATAGCTAATAAGCCACCATCACCTCATTGCGGCGCAAAAATGGCAACGTCCACGGTGGGTTGTAGCGCGCCAGCTCTGGTGTGCCAGTGGGCGTAATATGTTTACTTTTAAGCCAAGCGATTAGCTCGGCAGTTTTGGTGGCGGTTTTTTCTTCACCCGCCAAGCCAGAAAAACGCAGCACCGCCATGCGGGTTTCTGGCAGCTCGCGCAACGTTACAGCGGGGTTATTGGGCGTTGGCAAAGTGCTTAAAGTATATTGGCTAGGCATGACAAAATACATGCGCCATTGCCCTGCGGATTGCTGCATAGTGACTGGCGCTGTCATGCTTATTTTTTCTGATGCGGCTTCATCAGCCTTTGGCGCCATGGTCACGGGAGACGTCATGCTGATTTTTTCACTGCCACCCTTGTGCGAAGTGTTATTGCCAAAAATATAATCCGCAATGCGCCTAAACCCTGCGCTAGAAGCATCATTGAGCGAACCATCCACCAAGGTTTCGGCCACTACACGCGGCGCGTAAAGCCTAAGCTCAAAGTTGCCAGATTTTTCTACCAATTTAAAATTTGGCTCTTCAATCGCCATGGCAACATTTGCAAACAATAAAACAAAAAGCGCACATAACCACCCCAATCGCACAAAAATCACCCATTAAAAATAAGCTACCGAAGTAGGACTTTTAAACGGCAAATAGATTCATATATTAGGCAACATAACCCCCGAGAAAATTTTATGCCTCTGAAAGCCTTTACTTATAAGGCTCGCAGCCTGATTAAATAATGGGCAACTAAAATTTGACCAAAAATGTTGAATTACCGTAGATTTTATTGCTTTTAAAAATCCCCTGCTGCCGCGCCTTAAATTAAGATGTTTTTGTGAGGATTTCGGTAAGCGGCTGTTTGAGCGTAAGCGAGTTTCCGCTATCCGTCACAAAAGCATCTTAATTTAAGGAAACAAGCGGAAGGGGGTAGCCTTTTCTTTGGTTTCTTTCTTTTGGCTAAGCAAAAGAAAGAAACTCGCCTAGAGGCGAAAAGGGATGGTGGATTATAATACGGCGGACTGTAGACGAGTCCGCCCTACGAGCTAAATCATTTAACCAACTAGCCCCAATTCTTCGAGTCTTATCGCCATGGCCTCAACCGATACATTAAATTGCTTGGCAAGAGAAATTTTGTAACAACTATTAAATTTTTCAGTTGATGCCAATATTCTAGACAACTGTCTGGTCTCTTTAAATCTCTTAATAAATTTACCATAGTCATTAAAACCAAGAGCAAAGGCTGTATTCTCATTAAGAACAAAAATTTCCGTAAGAAAAAGTTTTTTAAAGCGCTCTCTCAATAGCTTTTCTGGCATTAGAAATTCAGTTGCAAAAATATCTGCTTCCCTCTCTGTTTCATTGAATGCTAATTTTGCTCCATCTAGTGGTTTGTCACGATGTAATCCGTTTTCTCTATGAAGAAATGCATGACCAAGCTCATGCGCAAAAGTAAAATTTCTTACATCTGGTAGAAACTGAAGAGATACTTGAATTTTCTTATTTCTATTGTCAATTATTCCAGCAACTTCATAGAGAGTTCCATTTTTATATTCTTCACCAAGACTAGGTGCTTCAGAACAGTCAAAACCTATCAATCGTGCTGAAATAACAGGATTCAAAATATCAACTAAATTTATAGAATTGTCATCGAATCCAATTTGCTTTCGATTTTTCCAAAGAAATGCATGTAAAAATTTTACTGTTTCTTGAATCTCAACCTTGGAGTAACGAGTTTTCTTCTTCTTACAGATTTCGCTGTAAAACGCTTCTGAATTAAGCCAGTGTATGTTAGTAGTCATTTCATGTCCCTTTTATATTAACCACATTTGCTCTCACCACAATTCAAACAAGTCAAACAACCATCCATAATGATTGAGGCCTTGGTGTTGCACTTTTTGCACAGCTGCGCACCTTTTGGGAAGCCTTCGTCATTGGCTTCTTCGCCTGATTTTGCGTGTTTTTCCAAGTACTCAGCTTTTTTCTCAGCCACTAATTTTTGTTGGTGTTCATCTAAGCCTGGTTTTTTCAACATGCCGATTTCTTGCAAGTGTTGCTCTACCACTTCGCCAATCTCAGCTACCAAACTAGGTACAAATTTTCCGCCTTTTTTAAAGTAGCCGCCTGATGGTTCAAACACGCTTTTGAGTTCTTCCACCAAAAAGGTAACGTCGCCGCCTTTGCGGAACACAGCCGACATCACGCGTGTAAGCGCGACTATCCACTGAAAGTGCTCCATGTTTTTGGAGTTGATGAAAATTTCAAACGGGCGGCGGTGCTCTTGCGCGGTGCCTTCGTTCATCACCACGTCGTTAATGGTGATGTAGAGCGCATGTTCAGTAACAGGCGTTTTGATTTTGTAAGTGTTGCCCACCAGTTTGTCTGGGCGGCTGAGCGGCTCGCCTAGTTGAATCACCTTGGCGTTGTCTTCTTGTATTTTGGCTTCTAGCGCTTTGGCTTTGTCTTCTTCGGTTACTAGGTTGTAACTTACGATTTTCTTTTCAATTTTTATTGTCATAGTGTTTTCTCCCTTTGTAGGAGCGCAATTTATTGCGCGAATTATTCTCTAAATGCTTCGCGATCTAAAGATCGCTCCTACATTAAAATTTACCAAAGTTTATGTCACTGCCCTAGTGTTCAATATGATTGCAACTACCCGTGAAATAAGGTTTTTAAGTGTACTCAACATCTAATTCACTATCATTGTGTTCATCATGATGCGTAATATGGTTAACATCATAAAACACATTATGTTGTATTTCAAGAACTATTAAACGCATTATATTGTGTCACCTTGTCTAATCGAAACTACTTTAGCCGACGTCCTCTGTTTACGGAGCTCCGCAAGCTTATCATGAGAATCTTGTAGCTCCATTGTTAGTCTAAAATTTTCTTGTGCAAGCTTATGTTTCTCAACTTGGAGTTGTTCGATCATGCTTTTTCGCATTTCCTCTTTTGCTACGAGTGATTCCCTAATTAACTTTTTCCTTTGGAAGTCTGATCCACTTGGATTATCTTTGTATGCAGTTATTTTCTCTAATACTTCTTGATGCAAATACACCGCACCACGAGATAACCCGGCTTCTTTTGCTACTGAAGTTACAGTTAACTTAGTTCCTCTTTTAACAATTTTTGGCTCATTGTTAACCAATCTTGTAAATGCCTTAACCAAATTATTATGATTTCGCTCCTCCTCTGAATGTTTATATTCTCGCAACGCATCTTTTGAATTTTTAGTGAGATTTCGCTTTGCCATACTTTATGTACCACTTTCTGTCAGCCCACGCATGACTGGCGCAACAACGGATTCAAGAAAGTTTCTGATTGCCTGTTTTTGGTGCACGCCTAGATCATCACGTTCTAGTAGTTCTTGATTACGAAATTTAATTTCCGTCCATGCAGGCAGAAACTCAGGAGTCACAATCGCTTGCGAGCAATTATTAACATTAGAAGGATCTATCATGCATCCATGCACGCCTGAGCACTCCCCATTCTCAATATCACCAAGACACCAACTGACACCTGTCGATCTTAGCGTGACTGTATCAGCCATAGCCTTAATAATGTGATCTCTTGATTTACCAATTACCCCCCTAAATACTTCATCACGTTTTTGTAAGATAATTTCACCTCCTTTTCCTGCAATGTTATTTCCATCGACGATTCCATCAAGCACTTCCTTACTCATCTCTGTATAGCAATCAACAATTTCTTTTGTTAGCTCTGTATCCTCAATGTCATACCACGCAGTCATATCTAAGCTTATATGGCGAAAATGCTCTTGAAGATATTTCAAATTCATTGCATTTTTTACCATGAATCGCACAAAAGTACGACGGAACTGATGAGGATGTAAATTCCATGGTTTACCATCATGCATGGGTACATTATGCTGAATTATGAATTCTTTAAGTTGGCGGTGGATATCTCCGTTGCAGCTAGTTGAATTACCGCGAGATATTTCACGATTTAGCCAAAATGATCTTTTAATGGCTTGAAGTTGTTTATATTCATTTTTTAATAAATCAAGCTTCGGCCCCTTAGTTAAAGGAGCCTTGATGTCTGATTCGCGCGCTATTATTCTGCTATTAATTTCTTCTCTATATTTCTCTGATATACTTATTGCCACTTTGACGGCAACTCCAACTATTGGAGGAACCATCCAGCGTGATTTGATTTTTTGTGCTGCCGTTTTATATACATATCCATTTATCCAGGTATATCCGCCTTCAGAATCATTCTCAACGCAACCTATATCAAGACTTGATATTTCCGAATCTCTGATTCCAGAAAACAATGCAACAACTATGTAACAGGCCGTTCTTAAATAGCCGATTTCTTTTGTTACTTCTTTTACATATTTATAACCATAACTATTTGCTACTTTCCTAGCTCGACGATCAGCCTCTGCTGTAGAATATTTTTGCAAAGTGTCGTTATATACTTGTTCTACAGCTGCAGCTGCCATAATAATTCCACCAGACCTTTTCTCTAGGTAATCAACTGCAACAGCTCCAAGCTCCAGTGCAACTTCATCGGGTATGAAATCAAACTTTCGTTCCTGCTGCTTTGTTTTGGTTACTCCCGATAATTGATATGGTGTGTCGTAAGGAAATGGATTTTGTTGCAAAGGGTAGGTAATGAATTCACTTTGTTTCCAAAGCTGATCTATAACCTCCAATCTCTTGAAAATTTCTCCTTCACTTAAAGGCTTACCATATCTGCTGATTGATGTTTGAAGTTTAGTTAAGTATTTCATCACTTTTATTGAGTCGAGTGATGAAAACTCTAAAATATCTTCTGAAGCCATCCATCGAAATAATGGTATGAGACATTTATGGGTCTTAAGAACAGTTGTTGCCTTTGGTGCACGACTTCGTCTTGTTTGGCCAAGTCGTAATGACAAAACAAAATCTTTAGCTGATTCTAATAACTTAGAATAAATGCTATCTGTTAAATATTTACCATTTTCTAAATCTACGTTCCATCGGATTATTGATTGTGAATGTTTAATGTTTCTTTGCTCAATTTCTCCAAAATATGACCATGTTGAGTCTTCATATCGAGAACCTTCAATGGTCACAACCATTTTCGCTTTATCCAGATGAGTAAGCCTTTTAAGGGATCTAATTTCTTGTATTAAAATTTGCGTCTCAACCATTACGCTTCCTTAATTTTTTTATTTGGCCATGCTGGGTGAGGATTTTTAACTGCATTCTGTTTTAGAATATCTATCTCTTTTGCGTTTCCTAGATTTGGCGCAATATCTTGATCAATTGTTCGAATAATCCAGGCATAACTTCTTTCCCACGCTTTTTGTGGCATAGCGTTTTTTTTGTTGAGAAGAAACCAATAGAATGAAAATATTTTATGCGCATCTTCCTTGGTTACAACTTGATTATGACATCGGAAGCAGGACGTAAACTGAGTACATGGACTTGAATAATTCTTTGTTATTGGGCTATCAAATGGGTTTTTACATGTTCCAACCAGCATTCCATTTTCACCTCTAAGCATATTTTCTGCTTCAGTTATAGTGCAATTAAGCTCTTTAGCTAGTCCTTGAGAATTTCCTCCGCCAAGAGCGTGCTGCATAATAATTCCTCTAAATCGAAATGATGATTTAAACTCATCTTGATTTGCATCTAAATAACCCATTGTTGTTTCAATATTCTTATGATTTAAACGTTTCTGTAGATCTCTTAAATCACCACCATTAATTCGTAGTAGTGCATGTGCAAAAGTTGGACGCATTCTTCGAATATTTATTTGTAGTGGATTTCCTGCGTCATCTTTCAATTCATACTTATCGCGAAACCTTTGAATATTTACCCAGAGTTCATCACTATTTAATATTCTTATTTCACCCGTCTGTTCACTTACCAACCATAAACTCAATGCTATTGCTGTTGAAGCTATAACTCTCAATTCCTCGGATATTTCTATTAGCTCTCCGATAATTGGGCCAACTCTTTTTGATACGTAAGCTAATTCATCTAATCCATCTGTGTCTTTAACTGAAGTTTTCTGAACTGAATATCCACGATTTTTTTTAACCGTCAATTCTAATCTTCCATCCAATATGCTCGGTTTTAGACTTTCAATATTTAAATCTAGTAATGGCTGCAGGTTAATTCCAGTCCTCAATGCAAGCATTAGGATATATGGCACATATATTTGCCTATGTTTTGTAATTTCTTTTGATTCTATTTTTTTAAATTCATCATTACAGGCTACTACAATTCGATATCGCTCCGTCTGTGAATATGGAATTGTTTTTTTTGAGTTTATATTTGAATTTGGATAGGAAATATTTGGTAGATGCAGATCTTTTTTTGTTACATTAATAGCTGTTAGTTTTTTTATTGTTTCTCTTATATAGCCAAATATTTTTCGTTTAGTTCCATATGAAATCGCATCAATCCCAGCCTCTCTATCATTCTGTTTAATTGAAAGTACCTGATTGTCAATCCATGTTTTAAATGACTGGCATACATACGAATCTATTTCTTCAGGCTTTAATATGTTTAATCTTTCATATTCAAGAAATTTCCAGAATTTCTTATATGCATGCCAATATACATCCCTAGTTTTATCTGTATGTGTAAATCTTGACCTCCAAAACACCACAGAAAACCAATATGCTAATTTCTCTCTTCCACCCCATTTTGCAAGCTCTTCAAAATCCCATACCTTCCCATTGATTTCCATTTTCCAATCTGGTGGTAGATCCTCTACTTCCTTGATTTCAAGAATCTTATATTCTTTTCTTTTTTTTGTTATGTCGCCCATTACTGCTTTCCTTTAATGAACAGATTATCTATTTCAGTTTGATAATCATCCATAAATCCCAAACGATCATCAGGTGATGTATGTTCATATATTTGTGTTGTTGTGATTGATGAATGTCCAAGTAATTTTTGAAGTGCGCGTAAATCATTAGTTCGTGTATAAAATGCAGTTGCGAATGTATGTCTTAACATATGTGGCGTGCAGTGAACCCCTGTTTTTTCACTTGCAGTTGCAAAATCACGATTCAAACATGTCACGCTGATCTCAATCCCAAATTCTGATAGCCAAAATCGATCTGATTTTTTTCCTTCTTTTTTTGTATATTTTTTTTCCAATAATGGTCGAATAAGTATTCGATATTGTCGTAACTGCATTAGCAATTGTTTTGAAATGTATACAGTTCTTTTTTTATTACCTTTACATATTTCTCTTGGAAGAGACATAGCTACAGGTTTTCCATCTTCAATCCTATTTGCTTCTATTTCTGACTTCTCTATTAGCCAATTGGGTAATAGGACTACTTCTTGCCTCCGCATTCCGCTTTGCAATATAATTTTTGCCATTAACCTTGCTCTTTCATTTCTAAATCCTTCTTCTATGAATCTTTGGACCTAGTCATAAAATCAGACACCCATCCCCTCAATACTTTTGTAATACGCGGCTTCAAAGTTGACTGGACTCACCCAGCCGTTGCTTGAATGTCTGCGTACGCGGTTATAGTAACATTCAATATACTCAAAAACATGCTGTTGTGCCGCCTGTCTAGTTAAAAAACGCTCACCAAATATCGCTTGTTTCTTCAATGTCGCAAAAAAGCTTTCTGCTACCGCATTATCCCAACAGTTACCACGACGGCTCATGCTTTGCGTTAAACCATAATCCTTGATGATGTCGCGATAATCCCCTGAGGCATACTGCACGCCCTGGTCTGAATGCACCATTAAGCCCATTGGCATTGCGCTTAACGGCTGTTTAGCCATGCCACGTGTCACCAATGCCGCTTGCAACGCATCGCACACCAAATGACGGTCAATGCGATGACTCATTTGCCAACCTACCACCTGTCGGCTAAATAAATCCAGCATCACCGCCAAGTAGAGCCAGCCCTCGTCAGTGCGAATATAAGTAATATCGCCCACCCAACCTTGATTGGGGCGTGTGGCTTCAAATTGGCGATTGAGCAAGTTGGGCGATGCGCCGTATTGGTGGTTTGAATCCGTGGTGCGCTTAAATTTGCGACTGCTTTTAGCGCGCAAGCCTGCACTGCGCATCATGCGGCCGACCGTACGTTCACTCACAGCAAAGCCTAGCGCTTGCACGTCAGCAGCGATGCTAGGCGCGCCAGCGCGGGCTTGGTGGCTGGCATGACAAGCCGTCACCGCGACGCTTAATTGCACCCTTGCTTGGTTCAGTGGACGCTTGCGCCAAGCATGGTAGCCGCTACGACTGATGCTCAGGGCTTCACATAAGGCGGCAGGTTCATATTGATTGAGATGTTGCTGCATATAGGTGTACCTCATCGACTTGGATTGTTGACGAAATACACATGTGCCTTTTTTAGAATATCGTTGACCTCGGTTAAGTGGGCGACTTGTTTCTCTAGCTGGCGTATGCGTTGTTTATCAGCATTAAGCGCAGAGGCGGCTTCACCACCGATGCTGCGCCGATGCTGGCGTAGCCAGTTGTCTAGCGTGGAGTAGCCAACCCCGAGTTGTTTGGCGATTGTGGCAACGCCTAAACTTGGGTGCGTTTGCACAAAACTGAGTGCTTCTTGCTTAAATTGTGCGCTGTAACGTTTGGTCATGTCGTTCCTCATAAAATATTATTTCAATTTAATCTTATGAGGGGATGTTTGTCCATTTTATTGACTAGGTCCA
>Ga0208694_1005819_pt1 | contig 10292 bp, 11 predicted proteins | sample AD_UKC078_MetaG_FD_184442 | JGI IMG/M metagenome (GOLD analysis project Ga0208694, IMG submission 184442) | Active sludge microbial communities of municipal wastewater-treating anaerobic digesters from USA - AD_UKC078_MetaG (SPAdes) (version 2) | ecosystem: Engineered > Bioreactor > Anaerobic >...
ATGCCTCGTTAGGGTCTTTGTACCCTGCGCAAATATTGGCGGTTATATGGGAAATATTAAGCCGCTGCAAGCCTGCGTTTAGCGTTGCCGTGGCCTTTTGCCCCCGTTCGTCATTATCAAGGCACAAAATCAAGGTTGCCGCCGTTCTGCGCTGTTCCAGCTGTTTTATTAAAGCCTCCGCATTTGCTGCGCTGTTCAAGGCTATTGCAGCTGCGCCCGCCTCTATAACCGATAAAGCATCAAATGCGCCCTCTGTTACAAAGACTTCTTGCACATCCTGCGCATACAATACACGGGCATTAAAGATTGCCGGGGTGCTGCCTTTGGGGTTCAGCTTTGCAAAGTCTTTTACCCCGTCAATCCTGCGCCCGATATAATGCGCTGCGCTGGTCGGAATAATTAGCCGTGGGCAAGGGTGGTTTGATTGCGCCGGGTCTGCCTCCGGGTCATATCCTAACCAATACGCCGCCGCCGTTTCCGGGCTAATGCCCCTGCTTTGCAAATATGCCGCCGCTGCGGGGTCGTTTATTCTTGCCCTGCACTCCCGATAATATGCCGTATAATCTGCCGTGGCCTCTGTGGGCGTTTCTGCGCCGTTCTGCGGGTTTTTATCATCGGGCAAGGGTTTTATATTGTCTTGCCCCGTTTCGTGGCTCTGCGGGCGTTCTACGGGGTCATTTTTTGGAGCGGGCGCAAAATCTGCCGCCGCCGTGGGTCTATACGGGTCAATCGTTATGCCGATTTCATCAGCCAATAAAGATAAGGCCGTGTTATAGTCTGCGCCGGTCTGTTCCCGGTATAGGTCGATAACATCCCCGCTGCGGTTGCAGCTGTGGCAAGTCCATGTATTAGTATCATAAACTTTCAATGCCCCGGTTCCGTGGCTCCCGGTTCCGCTCCCGCAAAACGGGCAACAATATAGCCCGCTCTTTGATTTCGTCAAATAGTCTTTGCAGCTAATCCGGCTGCGGATTTCCTGCCTTGCGGTTTCTCTGTCCATTAAATAAAAATCCTCCTGCCCTTTGGGGCGTTAGTCTTGCATCCGCTCCGGCATCGTGCTAAACTGCAAATGCCGTTTGCGCTGCGCCTAAAGTGTTTAACGGTCGGGCGGGTTCCCCCTCTTGCCGGTTGGGGTTCCCGTCCTTTTTTGTTTACTCCCCCGCTCCCGTCTGCGGATTTCGGCGGTTTTCGGCATCCCCTCCCCCTTGTTGCAAATCGGCTGCGGCCTCTTTTTAGGGGTGCGAAAACTCCGATAATACCCCGCTATGGTCTATCCCCCCTTTGAATTTAGCGGTTTTGTTCGTGGCGTTCCCCGGCGGTGTCCGCTTTGGTTCTCCGTAGAGATTTAGCCGCCCCCTCCGGGTTGTTCTGCCGGTAAAGGAAATAGCCCTTGCCTCATTCGGGATAATAACGCAAACGCCCGCCCGCATCAAGTCGGGGCGGGCTTGCGAATATAGAAACATATAAAAACATATAGACTTTTTCGAGTGGCGGGTAAAAACGGCTTTTTTCTTTAACGGCAAAATCCCGAAAAAGCCCGTAAAATCAAGGGTTTTCGGCATTTCGTGGAGCTGTCAAAACTCCGCAAAATTGGCGTTTATGTAGTCAAAGTTTCGGGCTCTTATGTAGTCAAAGTTTCGGGCTCATGTAGTCAAAGTTTCGGGCTCATGTAGTCAAAGTTTCGGGCTCGGTTATTCGCTGCACAAGTTGTGCCCTCTTGCGCCTCTTGTTTCTAAAACTCAATAACTATGCCGGTTATGCTACGCCCCTTTTCCTGCTTTGAATAGCCTTTGATAAAGCCCGATACTTTCCAATATTCCAGCACATCAAAACAGAAATTGCGGTTTATCATCGTTTGTTTGCGGTTGTCCGTCTTTGTGCCGGTTTCCGTGAATAGGGTGTCAAACAAAATAACATTGCTTTGCGTCTGTACTTTGTTCTTGCGGTCATTTTTCATAACGCCAATGCGCCGTAACATATAGCCGGTCATTGCCTGCCGGTCTGCGGTCATTGTGACAAGTTCTCCGCTTGCCCGCCCCTGCTTTACCTTTTCAATAGCAAGATATTTTGCCGGTACGGTCAATAGCTGCTTTGTCAATTCGGCATAGACCAGCATAACCGGCTTCGATAGTATTTCATACCCCTGCACGATTGCGCCGCCGTTTTTGATTTGTACCGTGTGCCGCCTCACATTCAAGTAATATTCATCGAAAACATACTTACTGCCATTAGGAATAATGCCCCGCTTTGTAAATTCCTCCGTGGCATCAACATATATATGCAAACGCCGGAATTTTTCGATTGCCTTTGTAATTGCGCCCTTTTGCTGCGGGCTCGCCTTGTCGCTGCCTCCTGGCATTTCCCTAAAAATCATATCGGCGGTAAAGAAAGTAGGCACATTTCCTTTAATGGCCGCTAACCACAATGAGATAATGGCATCTGATACTTGCCGTTCATACTCTGATAATTTCTCCTCTGTTATGGCAAGGCCGGTTTCTCCGGGTTCATAGCTAATCATGGTATATGCTGTTATCTCTTTGCGCCTGCCCTTTGCGTTAGCAACTACCATATCAAAAGCCCCGGCATTTATAGCGGGTTTCTGTTGCAGCGTGTTCATTAGCGCATTGTTCGGCATCGTGTGCGCCGTGGGTCTAATTCCCTGCACTAAAGGCAATTTCGCTGCTATGCTCTCTGCTGTTTCCGGGGTCGGGTTCTCCCGTTCGATAAAGGCAAGCAGCGCAAAGAAATATAATACCGCCTGTTCCTTTATGCTGATATATTCGCTATCCGGGTTAAAGCGGGCTATTTGCTGTTTTGCTGCCGCCTCTAATAATAGCCGCTGTTGCTCCGGGGTTCGCTTTTCTTTATCGGCTATTTGTTTTGGGTCTGCGCCGGTCTGCTGCGCTACAATGGCAACTAATCTATCAAAATGCCCTCTAAACCATTTTTCATACCGTCCGTTCTCCATTTGCCCCCATTTGGCTAAAGCGTCCTCCGGGTCACGCAAAAAATCCATGCGGAATTGAACAACGGGTAATTGCTTTTTTATGGTTTCTGCTGCGGGCGGTTCTGGTTCAAATCCGGGCATTGCTAATTGCTCCCCGTCCTGCCTGCTGGTATCGTCTATCATGCGTTGCGCCTCCTGCTTTAGAGTTGGTCAATAATTGCTTTGGCCTGTTCGTAAATTTCGGGGTGTTCGTTCCTGTACCGCTCTACAATCAAATTTGCAAATTCGGTCATGGTCTTGCCGCTGATAGTTGCCATAACCTTTATAAATTCGTGGTTTTCGGGCGTAAAGGCCATATTTATTCTAATTGCCTTGCATCCCTTGCGGCCTTGCGTTTTCAGCTGCGCCGCCCGCTCCGCTGCCTCTTGTGGGCTTGCGGTTCCCTGCTGCCCCTTGCGGCTTGTGGCCTGTTCGATTGCTCCGTACACTCTGCCGGTGTTCATCCCTGCAAAATCCTTTTTACTTGCCATTGTTTAGCCCTCCTGTATCATTTCATAAAGTGTTTTATAGTCTTGCGCCGGGTTGGAGCGGGGCGCATAGTCATATAATGATTGCTGCATTGCCTGCGCCTCCCGTATCGCTATACCGGGTCTAATCCCCATTAAAAGGGGTGCGCCGATTTCCTGCCCCCGCTCCGCTATGGCATCTTTCAAATACCTGTTTAGTTTCGGGCGGGCATCGTATCGGGTCAGAATAACGCCGATAATAGATAAATCCGGGTTGCTGCGCTGCATTTGGTGGGCAATATCGGCTATCTGATAAAGCCCCTGCAAGCTGCTATTGTCTGTTTCCAGCGGGATTATTAGCCCGGTTGCGGCCTGCAATGCGTTAAAGGTCAGTTCCCCCATTTGTGGCGGGGTGTCGATTAGGATTAAATCAAAATCCCCTTTTACCGGCTCTAATGCGGCCTGCAATCGTTTTGCGCTTGCCGGGGTCGTTCTTTCCGTGGCAAGGTCGGGGCTTGCCGCAACGGCTGCTATCCCCTGTTGCGTGGTCTGCATCAGCTGCGCCGGGTCGGTTCCGTGTAATAGCTGATAACTGCCGGGGCGGTTTTGGTCTGCGCCAATAAAGAATGAACAATTAGCCTGCGGGTCAAGGTCTATTGCCAATACCTTTTTACCGGCTGCGGCTGCGGCCTGCGCTAATGCGGCTATGGTGCTGCTTTTGCCGGTTCCCCCTTTGATAACTGCGGCTGTTATAATCTGCATCCGCTTTGCCTCCTGTTCTCTTGCACTTCTTGTGTAAATTCCTAATTAAGCTATTCAATATTAGTTCGATTAGAAACGCCTCCCCCGGCTATTCCCTTGCCCGAAAAATCCCCCGTGTATGTAAAAGGCTATCCCCCGCCGGTCGGTTTCCCCGGTTGGAGCGGGGCAAGGGTGGGGAGGGGTCTATTCCTCCTGCCCCGGTTCATAAATTAGCGTTCGGGTTCCGTCCGGGTCTATCCTGTAACATCTTGCCTCATAGTTCGCCGCATATTGCGCCGCCTCCGTGTCGTTTTCAAAGTCGTTAATGATAACGCCATCAATAAAAGAGTTCATGCAATGCAGCTGCCATTTAGTTTCCATGTTCTGCGCCTCCTGTTTTATGCCATTGCCGCCGCTATGCCGGTTAGCTGTTCCAGCTGTTGCGGGGTCATGCGGTTAATAAGCTGTTCCAGCTTTGCCCGGTTATCTGCGCCGGTTCCGTGGTAAAGGTTGTAAACCTCCTGCGCTATTGCCCGCTCTGCCTTTTCGGTGCGTTCATCCTCATGCAAATAAATTTCCGTGGTTGCGGGGCTGCTATGCCGCAAATACTTTTGCGCCGTGTAAATGTTGTTTCCGCTTGCCTGCAATGCGGCTTGCGCTGCGCTATGCCGCAAAGAATGGGCGGTTATGCGTTCGCTATCAAATCCGGCCTCTTTCATTGCCTGCTTTAACATCGTGCTAATAGTCGTGGTTGCAATCCTCTTGCCGCCGCTCCTGTTGCCGGTAGAAACGAAAAGCGGGCTTGCGGTTGTGGGGTGGTCTGTCCGGCTCTGCAAATAGTCTTTGATAGCTGCCGCAACTTCCGGGGCTATGGGTTTCTTTTGGTCGGGTTCCGTCCGGCCTTTGCCCCATATATAAAGCCATGTTTGCCCGCCCTTTGTTTCAAGGTCTTTTATATTGGCTCTGCTGATTTCTACGGTTCTAAGCCCTGCATTTACCGCTAAAAGATACATTGCATAAAGCCGCTTGCCCTGTTCTGTGCTGCGCTGCATCCGGCCTGCCGTGTCTTTTTGCGCCTCCTGTGCGGCCTGCTGCCGTTCCTGCGCCCGCTCCGCTATGCTTTCCTCTATGGTCAAAACCTCTTTAGCGTTCAAGTATGCTTTGCGGTGCGTTTCGTTCTTTACCTTTGGGGCGTGAATGTTCGCCGCAATATCCGGGTAAAGGTTGTTTGCAGCTGTCCAGCGGAAAAATTGGCAAACGCTGCGCAAATACTGCGCTACGGTGTTAGGCTTGCATACTATCTTTAACGGGTTGCCGGTTGCATCCGTTCTGTATGTCCAGCCGTTCACGCTGCCGGGGTCAAGTGCTATTGCCTCATGCTCTGCGGTCAGCCATTCCCGATAGGAAATAATATCTTGTCTAATCGGGTTCACTACTGCCGCATATTTCAGCCATGCCATAAACTGCCGCAAATTGGTTAGATAACTGCGGGTTGTCTTTTCGCTGCGGTCTATCCATGCTACAAAGTCATTAAATAGCCCGGTGTTAAACTGCTGCGCCGGTGCTATCTCCTGCCGGTTGTAAACTGTGATTGCCTCCATTGCTGCGCCCTCCTGTTCGGTCTTTGTCCTTTTCCTTTTCCTATTATAACCGATTGGGGCGGGATTTTCAATAGCCTGTTGCACTTCTTGTGTAAATTATTTTGGGCTATGGTTCCTGCATCTATTGCGCCAATAAAAAAGAGGCTTGCCCGGTGTTCGGGTTCGCCTCCTGCTGCTGCGGGTCTGTTTTAGCGGGTCAGTAAAAACCATGCCGCATTGGTCAGCACTAAAACCGCCGCCAATACTCCGCATAATATCTGCATCCGCTTTATATTGCGCTCTGCCCTTGCCTGTTCGCTTTCAAATACGATAAAAGGCACATCCGGGGCTTTCCGTTCGTTCTCCATGTTGTTTCACCTCCTGCAATGCCCCTGTGGGGCGTTCTGTGGCCTTTTCCCGGCCTTTTCTCCCGTTAATGGGTAAATTATCGCCCTGCGGCTAAATCCGCAAAATACGCCGTATTTCTGCCCGTTCCTCCGGGGTTATATCATCACATTGCAGCGCATAATAAAGCACATCCCTAATTTGGTTATCGGTCATGCCTGCAATCATTTCACGGAATAGGCCGTTATACATCCGCTTATAGCCCCGCAATAGCCCGGTTTCTGCTGCTAAATACTCTTGCATTGCCCGCCGCATTGCCTTTGCTCTGCTAAACTGCCTTTGCAGCGGGGTTAAATCGTTAAAAGTCAAAGTCAAACGGGCTTTTGCCCTCGTTCCGGCTTTGGTATTCGTCATGGGTCAGCCGCTCCGCAAATTTGCCCGCATTGTTTAGGATAGTTTGCGCCGCCTGCAATCTAACTGCCGGGTTATTATCTTTATCGGTCATTATCTCCGCTACGGCATCAATAGCCGCCGATAGCTTTTCATTTATGGTAAATACGGCCTTGCGGATAATATCGTTTTTGGCCTCCATGTATTCGGCTCTAAATTCCCGGTCGTTCATGCGGTCGTAAATCGTGCGGGGCGTGGTTCCAGCTGCCGCCGCTGCATCCTTTATAGTTCCATGCTGCAATAATGCCGCTATGATTTCCTCGTTGCTAATGGCTTTAGTATTCGTCTTTGCCATCCGTTGCACCTCCCTTTAGTTCTAAAAAATCCTCTAAAGATAATGCTATCATCCATTGCCGCCGGTTCTGCCGGAATATAACAACGGGTTTCCCGTCCTGCATCCGTTCGGCATCCGCTGCGGCCTGTTCATACCATTTATTTATTTCTAACCGTTCATGCCGTTTGCACTCTATATGCAAGCCGCTAATGCCGGTTATATCGGCCTCTTTGCCATAATTCAGCGGTGCGCCGGGTTGGGCATCTGTAAAGCCCTTTTCTTGCAAATACCGGGCAAGTTCTATTTCTCCCCTGCGGCCTTTGGCCTGTGCGCTGCGCCCGCTCATACCGGCAAATTCTCCATTGTTTTTATACACGCCTGCCGGGTCTTGTGTATCTCTCCTGCCCGGTGCAATAGGCTTTTGCAATACCGCTGCATTTCCTCTTGATTAGCCGCTAAGAAATAGCCGGGGTTGCTGCCGGTGCTTGCGCAAATGGGCTTGCCTGCCCTGCGCTCCCGCTCTATGGCTGCGGTCAAATCCCTTGCGGTTATATTCAATAGCTTGCAAATCTCTTTGCCGGTTCGGGCGTTCTCTGCGCCCTCTGATAAGATTTCAAATATCAATGCTGCTGCGCCTCCGTGGTTACTCTGCGGGCATTGGAGCGGGTTTAATTGCCGGTTCCTGCTCCGCTGCCTCTGCCGCTTTTTTCGTCCAATATCTTTCCTGCTGCGCCTTTACTTTTTCGGGGTTCTGCTTTGCCCATTTTCTTTTATAGGCTCTGCGGGCTGCTTTGGCCTTTTCGTTCATTCTGCATCCCTCCTGCACTTCTTGTGCGGTCTGATTTCGTCTAAACTTCTTGCACATATTATAGCATAAAGACAAGGAAAAGTAAAGGAATAGCCCGTATTTACAAGGGGTTTCCAAAAATTAGCCCGCTCTCGCAATATATTTTTTTTAAGATACCCCGCCGGTGGGCGGCTGCGCTGGTTTTGGCTCTGATAGGGGGGAATAAAAAAGCGGGTCAGCCGTTCAAGCTGCCCGCCCCTGTTCATGTTAATATTTCCTCTTGTGGTTCTAATGCGTTCACGGCCTGCAATGCCTCTTGCAATGCCTTTTCTATTCGTCTATATCCGTTTAGGTTCCGTGTCAGCTGCCGCCGCAACTTGTCGTTATAGTCGGTCTGCATCTGTTCCAGCCGGTGCGCCGCTATCGCTGCATTATCCGTTAAAAATGATTGCTGCGCTAAATCCGCATAGACTTTATCAAGGGTCTGTTTTCCGGCCTCCGTCCATTGTTCATCATGGGTTAAAATGCCGATTGCCCGCAATGCCGTATAAAGAATAGTTTCCGGGGCGTTGCCCTGTTCCAGCTGTTGCAATATGCTTGCCTTTAGCCCCTCTACGGTTTCCCGCTCCTGCATTTGCTCCCGATAGCTGCGGGCGGTTTCCTCTATGGCCTGCCGCTCCCGCTCCGGCTCCTGCATCGGGTTTTGTGCTGCATACTCCGCTAAACTCTTGCCCATACTGCCGCCCCCTTTACAGTTTGCGCCCCGCTTTGGGCGTTGTGGCTGTGGTCGGTGTAAAGTCCAATTCTGCGCCGCTGCACTCCGTGAAAAGGTCGTTAGCCGGGTAGTAATTGAAAAAGCAAGAATAGTTAGCTATGCCGTATCGGTTTTTCAAACATGATAACTCTATCTTGCGTGGGTCTGCGGCTTTGGCCTCTTTGATTTTCTCCCGCCGCTCTTTTATGTTGTTCTGCTTGTCAAATATCGGGTCATTAAGGCATTGCAGCTGCAAGCCCCATATAACATCCGCTGTAAATTCAATGCCGCCGCTTTCCTTTAGGCTTTCAAAATCAATCGGGGTCAGATAATTTGCCCGGTTCACGCTGCTAATAATAATCACGGTCAAATCAAGTTCCCGGCTAATGCGCTTTAGTTCGGTTACGGTGGTATCTACTGTTTCTTTGGTGGTCTGCCGCTTGTTATCGTCTGCGGGCTGCAATATCTGCAAATAGTCGATAACGCAAATAGGCCGGGTTCCGTTCCGTTTCACATACTGCCGGATATAATCGCCAATAAAGGAAATATTGCAAGCAAAATTGCCCTCTACAATGCTAATGCGGTCTGCTACTGCCTCTTTGTATTCCTGCGCCGCATCCAGCACTTGCCGGGGCAAATACCCCTTGCGGATTGATAGACTTGTTACGGCCTTTTCTCTGTCCTTTTGGGCGGTTCTGCGGGCAAGGCTCTTGCTAACCAATTCAAGCCGGGATTGTTCCAGCGAAAAGAAAATAACATCGTTCCCGGCCTCCGCTAATTGGTCGGATAGTTGCAGCGCAAAACTTGTTTTGCCTAAAGAGGAAATAGCCGCTAAAACATAAAGCCCGGAATATAGCCCGCCTGCCTGCGCATCAAGGTTAGAAAAGCCGGTTTTCTTGTCGTTCTTAAACCGTTCTATTTCGCCGGTCATTAGCGCATCAATATAATAGGCCGTGTTATCCGGCTTTGCTGCGGTCTGCCTCTGCGCCTGCGCTATGGCCTTTGTAAACGCCTCTTTATCCCCGGTCAATGCCTCGTTAGGGTCTTTGTACCCTGCGCAAATATTGGCGGTTATATGGGAAATATTAAGCCGCTGCAAGCCTGCATTTAGCGTTGCCGTGGCCTTTTGCCCCCGTTCGTCATTATCAAGGCACAAAATCAAGGTTGCCGCCGTTCTGCGCTGTTCCAGCTGTTTTATTAAAGCCTCCGCATTTGCTGCGCTGTTCAAGGCTATTGCAGCTGCGCCCGCCTCTATAACCGATAAAGCATCAAATGCGCCCTCTGTTACAAAGACTTCTTGCACATCCTGCGCATACAATACACGGGCATTAAAGATTGCCGGGGTGCTGCCTTTGGGGTTCAGCTTTGCAAAGTCCTTTACTCCGTCTATCCTGCGCCCGATATAATGCGCCCTGCTGGTTGGAATAATAAGCCGTGGGCAAGGGTGGTTAGATTGCGCCGGGTCTGCCTGCGGGTCAAATCCTAACCAATACGCCGCCGCCGTTTCCGGGCTAATGCCCCTGCTTTGCAAATATGCTGCCGCTGCGGGGTCGTTTATTCTTGCCCTGCACTCTTGATAATATGCCGTATAATCTGCCGTGGCCTCTGTGGGCGTTTCTGCGCCGTTCTGCGGGCTTTTCGCATCGTCTAAGGGTTTTATATTGCCTTGCCCCGTTTCGTGGCTCTGTGGGCGTTCTACGGGGTCGTTTTTTGGAGCGGGCGCAAAATCTGCCGCCGCCGTGGGTCTGTATGGGTCGATTGTTACGCCGATTTCATCAGCCAATAAAGATAAGGCCGTGTTATAGTCTGCGCCGGCCTGTTCCCGGTATAGGTCGATAACATCCCCGCTGCGGTTGCAGCTGTGGCAAGTCCATGTATTAGTATCATAAACTTTCAATGCCCCGGTTC
>Ga0208694_1005823_pt1 | contig 10286 bp, 18 predicted proteins | sample AD_UKC078_MetaG_FD_184442 | JGI IMG/M metagenome (GOLD analysis project Ga0208694, IMG submission 184442) | Active sludge microbial communities of municipal wastewater-treating anaerobic digesters from USA - AD_UKC078_MetaG (SPAdes) (version 2) | ecosystem: Engineered > Bioreactor > Anaerobic >...
TCATATCCTTTATCAACAACAACACCTTTATATTTTGTAGTTGCCAATTGATCATCATAAAATGCTTTACCTAAAAATAGTAATAAACAAGCAGCTATTATTGCTAAAAAAATTGGGAACTTCTCTCTTATTAACTGTATCATATATTTTAATTTAAAATTTCATTTATTTTTTGTTCTCTAATCATTGATTTTAATTCTTTTGGTTCAAAACTTGTAATCTCACCAGTATCAACATTAGTCCATTTAACAGTTATTTTATTGTTATTGTATTGATTTGCTATATTACATCTAAAAAATTGGTGAGGTCCAAGATGTTTAATAAGTGCATCACGATCAGTCACTATAATCATAGTTTCATTTTCACCTCTTGCTCTTACTAATTTGGCACCAGCATTTACTGTCATTGCTCTATAACCACCAACACCAATAACTTTACCAGGGTAAATTGGTTCTAATAAATCAACTACATCACCAACACCATGTGCACCAACTTTAACTAAGTTGATAATATTCTCTCTAATGCCTAATAAATTGGCTTTATTTGACTCCAGATAAATCTTCTGTGATAAGTTAGATATAAGTAACCAATCTGGATTATCTTTCTTTATTTCTTCTTTAATTAAGTCTATCATATGTGTGCTATTCCATTAATAAGTGGTACAAATATATTGTTATTTAAAAACAATAGTATAAAATAAATTCTTGGTACTTTTTTTCTAACCTTTCTAACTGCATTGTTTACTGCTCGGTATTCACTTAAACCAGTGTAAACTACTCTGGAAAGAGATTGAGAGTGTGCAACACATTCATCAAATAGTTGTTCTTGTCTATCAGACAATTTATTAAATAGTTTTATTGTTTTAAACATATTAAACAGTACATAATAAGATGAATACTAACCAACCCCAACCATCCAAGTCATTTGCAGCAAGTATAACTATACCTGCAACCAGTGCTATTTGAAACAAAGTTTTATTTCTTTCTCTAGCTAATTTATCATAATTAAAATTTTTATTTCCCATAGTAATATTTTATAGTTACAAATATATGAATAGTTTTTTTATAAAACAAAAAAAGGTGTAGATTTCTCTACACCTTTTTTAACTTTTTTATATTTTATTATTTTATTGGAGTCACAGGACTTGCATTTCCAAAGATGATTGAGATATTTTTATTATCTTTAATCAATTCAACTTTTTCTTTTTCAATCTCTAATTGTCTTAGTTGTAAATACTCTGGAGTAGTCATACCCATTTCAGTTCTATAAGCTTTATCTGCATCTGCTTTATTAATCTCTGCTTGTTTTCTTGCAGCCTCAGCATTAGCTCTTGATGCTTGTGTCAAGATACTTTGGTTTTGTGCAGCAGTATTTTTAGTCTCTGTTAATACTTCTTGTGGTGGAGTAATTGCACCAATAGATACTTGTAATACATCAACAGGTAAGTTTAATTTTTTTGCATATTCTGAAATCTCTGCAAAAATATCTTTCTCTAACTTAGCAGAAATCTCTCTCTTACTTGCTAACTCTAACATTTTAAATTGTGATGCTCTATCTCTTACTAATGTTCTAAATGTTGCTTGTAATGAATGTTCATACCATTTCTCACCAAATTTTGAATATAAAGTAGGTGTTGAACCTTGTCTTACTTGAACTTTTAAGTAAGCACTAAAAGAAACTGGAGTATTATCAGAAGGAATCATATTTACAAAATCTTCTGTAATTGTAATTGGAGTTAATACAAACTCAAAGTGGTCAGTTGTCATTGATACCCAGGTAGAACCTGTTGATACTGGAGATTCATCTACACCACCATGTCCAAAGAACATTGGTTTATAAACTAATACACTTTCTTGTCCTGCATCAGGAGATACTCGGTAACAAGAAGTTAAACATGTAAGCATAAGTAATGCTAAAAAAGAAAATCTTAAAAATTTTGTCATAATTTGTTTTTTTATTTGTTATTTTTTGTTGAGTACAAAGATAGGTGATTTTTATAAACCACCAAAGTTATTTTAAAATATTTTTTAATTTATAATCTCTTACTATTTGAATACAATCTTTGTGTTCTGAATCCAATATGTAAAGTTGTTCTGATATATCATAGAAGTAAACTAATATGATACCATTAATTCTGAAAGTGGTTAGGTCACTAAGTATTGGTAATTCTTTTTTTCTTAAATAAGGATTTATATCAAGTAATGAATTACCTTTGCATACTTTATCAATTATTTCCCAACTTTCAGTTCTATCAATAAGACCTGGTCTACTTATATCATCAGTATATTTTACAAGGTAAGTCATTACTTAACTTCTTCAAATTTTTTATAGAAGTCACCTTGTGTGAACCACTGAGTACAGTTAATACCATCTTCGGTTAATTTGGTTCTTGTAACACAGAAACTATTGATAGTTTTATCTATAACAGTTTCAATTTTTCCAGTTTGTTTATCTCTTACTTTCATATTTTTATTTTTGTACGGGAGGTAGGGCTCGAACCTACGACCATCCTGGTCAGAAATATAACATTACAACATTATATTTCCTAGCAAGCTGAACTACCACTGTTCTACTCCCGTTTATTTTTTATCCATCTTAACCAAATACATGTTGTATGGATTAATAACCAAGTTATTAATCTTTGTTTCATATACCTAAGTCATTTAATTTTTTCTCTCTTGTATCTTGTAAAGAAACATATTTTGGATCAAACCAATTATCTGTTAAACCTTTAGCATATGTTCCTTTATTGATATGTCTTTTCATACCATTAAAGTGTAAAATAACTTGACAATCTTTTGACTCACACCATCTGATACAAGCTTCAATTGTTTCACCAAGCTCATCACCTGCACCACTCATTATTTCATGAGTTCCATGATCACTAAGTAAGTACATTAGATTTTAGATAAGATTGTTTGTTTCATTTCATTTACTTCATCTTTAGTGAAACCAACAATAGTTAAACTATCATTACCAGTAGTTTCAATTTTGATTGTTGAGAAGCCTAACATAGGACAATCTACATTTACAGAAGCAATTTTAGAAAAAGGAATTGTTTTTTCTTTATTACTGAATAATCCTGGTTCTGTAATTGTAACAGAGTTATCAGTAATTGTAATTTTGTGAGGGAAAATTTTACTTACTCCAGATGCCAATTTTGATGCTTGATATGTTTTCATAGTTTTATATTTTATACAAAGTTAATAAATTTTTTTAGAATATGTTCTTTTTTAATATCTTTTTTAATTTCTTATCTCTTTCTTCTACTTTCTCCCAATCTTCAAAGTCTTTAGTTCTTACTAATTCACCATATTCTTTATTAGTATTTACACCAAGACCATTTACAAATATTAATAACATTACAATAAGTGGTAGACCAACAATCTCATACCAGTACATATTGTTATTACCCATACTACCAAGTAACATAAACCCTTGAATAAAAAACCAATACTTAAAAGTTTTTCTCCAATTTATGTTTTTAATTTTCTGAGAGAATATGAATTTTTCTTTTGTGGAACATCTTCTTGCAAAGTAACCTAATATAAATAATATTAGTAACATAACTACTAAGAATCCCATTATAACTAAGCTTTCTCCTGGTTTCATTGTAAGATTGATTTAAAGATTTCTAAATTATTATCTACTGAATTGTGGTCATTGATAATTGCAAATACAACATTATCAAAGTATGAATTGTAACCTTCATCTAAAACTTCTTTAAAGAAAGTAGCAATTTGAACTGGATTGTTTTTAAATACTCCACAACCCCAAGCACCTAAGATAATATTCTTTACTTCATTTTTGATTGCTAATGATAACATCAATCTAATTTTATCTTTATTAGTCTCAATGTATTGTTTTATATTAGTTAGTTCAAATCCATTTAGGTTAATAGCAGGCATAGTGATTACATCTATTTCAGTTGGTGTTATGTAATCATAGTTGAAGTCTTTAAAGAAAACTCCTGCACTTGTATAAAGACATTCATCTTCTTTTAAAAGGTAGTGTGATGTAGGTATTACTTCTGATAGATTAGAACATCTGAATAAACATTCTTCTTGTGCTCTTGCGCCATTTCTAACACCACCTCCAGGTCTTTTATAAGAAGCCATATTAAGTAAGGCAGTTTTACCAAGTAATGTAAAATCAAGTGCTGCAGATACTGTATCAGAGTTTATAACAGAAATATTAGACTTTGGTAGTCCATGTGCAGTTTCAATTTCTAAGAATGTGTGTTTAGTGGTTTTACTATTAATTAGATTATTATCTAAAGTATATTGTTTAGTATCTTCAAAGACTTCAATTAAATTTTTCATGTAACAAAGATATAAATTATTTTTAATTTATACAATGAAAATTATAATTGTTTACATATCTTCTGGTCTTCTTGAAGTTTCACCATCAATTCTTCTTAAAGCTTGTCCATTTTGTTCTTGTATTTCTAAATAAGGTTTTTCAAGTTCTTTATTTGATAGAATTCCATCTTCTGGTTTATAATATTTAAAAGTGTCCATAAAAGGATATTGTGCATAATCTTTTGATTCAACCTTTACAGAAAGTTTATTATTTGATGTTCTTTCATAATATTTGGTATACCCATTTTCTTTACCCCACTTAATAAATAAATCTATATTAGAATCTCTGGTTGTGTAGATACGATCCATATAATTAGTACCATTTTCTAATTTCCAAAGAAGTGCTCTACCTAGTAATTTATCTTTTGGATCAGTAAAGATTAATAATTTACATACCTCAGGATTATCAAGATAAATATCAAAAAATTCTTGACAATGTGAATATTTCATACAAGATTGTCCTAATTGTCCTGTTTTTCCTGCATAATTATCCAATAGATACCAATGTTTAATTTCACCACCTGAAATTATTCTGAAATGGTCAAGTGCTTTTAGTTTATATTCAACTGTACTAATAAATTTATTGGTGAATTGTTCAACATCTGATGCAGTGTATTCTTTTCTTTGGTCACCTTTGAACTCTAAATCTAATAATCTATTTACATATCTACCTATTTTAATTTTACCCATTTTATTTTCAGGTAAAATATATTCATAAGGCATATCATTTGGTTTATTACTGTATTGAAATATTGTTGTAAATTTAGTAGGATCATCAGTATTTTGTAAGTAGTATAATATACAATCATTATAGTTAGAATCTGGAACTATTGCCATATTAATGGTTTTGATTATTTTCCAACTATTTATAATATCATTTTCTAAGAAATTTTCTACTTCTATGAATATCATTCCTTCTGTAGGAAGTTTAGCTTCTTTTTGTACAGGATGTAAATCATTATCTTGTGAGTAAGAAACTACATTCTTAATTATTTTAACATTTGCTTGATCAATTTTATCTTCTGGTATAAAAGTAATTTTGTCTGTTTCAGTTGATAATCCAATATTATTTTGATTTATATCTAAATCAGTTCCTATCATATCTAAAAGAACATCACATATATTATCAACAGGTCCAGGGAATCCTGTTTTCATATCATCTAAAACTTCTATAAAATCTTTTTTAAATGTTATATTTGCTTCTAATATAAGTTCATTAACTACAGATTCTAAAAGAAAATGTTCATATTTATTAATCTTCATAGACTATATATAAAAATATTAACTATTTTTATTTAAGAAGTCAATTTCTTTTTTGGTTAAAGATGAATATCCTTTTTCTGAAATCTTATCAAGTATTTCATTTATTCTATCTTGTTTATCTTTTTTAAGTGAATTATATTCATCATCAGATATAATTCTTTTTCTTATAAGTTTTTTTTTAAAAATATTTTTTAACCAATTAAACATAATTAAGATTTTTTTTTATAACTTTATATATTATTATAAAACTAAGTTTATGAAAGTAATTTGTCATTTAAGTTTGGGGTAAAATTTTGAGATTGTGAAGTGAAACTCAAAAATAATGTTAATAGTAATAGTATTTTTTTCATAGTACAAATGTAATATAAATTGGGTTAATAAAAAAATTATTTGGATAATATTTGTTCTAGTTTTTTATTTCTTTCATATTGTTCAAAGTAATCATAGACTTTATCTATAACTTGGTCAAAGTTACTATCTCTATCTTTACCTAAAACACAATGACAATCTCTACTTCTGGCCATTTCTTTTGCCATCTGTCTTGTGATTACTTGATATTCTTTTTCTTGTTCAACCTCTTCAACAGAAGTTATTGTATAATCTTTAGAGAAGTCTGCAATCTCATTAATAGAAATTACTTTTTCATAATCACCAAACTCTGTACTATAACAAACTCTTACCATAATCTCCAATTTTTCTTTTCTTCTGTTTTTGTTTCTTCTTTATCTTCACCTAATATCTGTTCTAATTTTTTATCTCTCATATATTCTTTGGATCCAATACTATTTAGAATATCTTCAAGTACATATTCATCATTACTTCTTGGTTTAAGAGTTGGTTTAATAAAATTTTCAAAGATGAGTTTTTCCAATTCTTTTAGAGTATCATTTTTATAAGAAGAAGTAGATGCATAACCATCTAATATTTTCTTATTACGTATAATAAGACTGGTTCCTGATTTTAATTTTAAACTATCATCTAAATGTATTTCAACCTGAAATTCAGTTTCACCATCAGTTGACAATGTATTCATATTATGACTAGTTTCACTATTGAAAATAGTTTTTCTTAGTGACCATATTACTGCACCTGCTTTAGTTCCTTCATATAAGGAATCTAATATTTTATTTATCAATTCTTCTTTCATTTATCTAAAATTTCATTAATTTTTCTGTCTCTAATTCCCTCAATTGAAAGGTTTTCTATAATTGAATTAGTTGATTTTAACTTATGTTCTATATTCTCTTTATATCTATTAAGTCTATCCATTATATATGCAATGGTTGGTTTGTTAGTAATAATACTTTCTTCATCATTACCAATATAAGTTGGATAACTATAATGTATTGTCCAATTATTTTTGTGGATGTAATATTGTATAAAACCTGTGCTATTAGGTTTTTTCATATTAGTCTCCAATGATTTAGTACCACCATCCCTGTAAGTATTTATGGCTTCAAGTACCCACATTTCACCACCATTTTTGATATATTCTACAATAAGGTCATGTTGTATTTCATCCATTATACAGAGATTTTATCAATTGTAGTTAATTGGTGTGCATAAGTTTCTGTAATCTTACCAACAAATAAATCCTTAGTAAGAAATTCAGGTCCTGGTTTTACTTTTACAGTTTGTATTTTGTATCTGAAACCACAACCTAAATATTCAATACCCACAATTACATCTTGTGTATATCTTGTAGATACTGTTGCACCAATTGGTAGAATTGGTAATTCTAACCCATCATATTCTAATCTATTATCAAAAGAGAAGTTAGTTTGACCATCTATGTACTTAATATTCTTCATATAAAATTAATTTAGACAAAGATATAAATTAATAATATAATAAACAAAAATATTTTATGGATTTTTATAAACAAGTAATAAATGAGAAAAAAGAATTAGAGTATTTTCTATATTTAATAGAACACTTAAATATGTTAGAGTTAGAGTATAAAGAATTGATGAATGATAGAGATTTTAAACTTAAACTTATTTTAATAGAAGACTTTGATGATGTTAATAAATATTTTGTGTCATGTTTTGAAGAATATAAGAATGAGATAAATAAATTAGCTCTTAATAGATTAATTGTAAAAGAATTAGAGGATTTGGGAAGTAGGATTGATACTTTTATAAATGAAATGAATGTAGTATTTCATCAAGTTGAACTTCCAGAAATAAAATTAAAATAAAAAAGGCCAAAGGCCTTTTTATATTCTATCTGATCTACCATTGGATCTTGTTAATTGTAAAAACTCTTTTTTCTCTTGTTCAGTATGTGGTGCATACATTTCTTCATTAATAGTATTGGTTAGAAATCCTTGAACAGTATTAAAATATTTGAATGTATCAAGATAAGGATATTCAATATCTTTTAACTCTTCAAAGTTTTCTAATTTAATATCAATTTTCTTACATTTTGGATAATCTTCTAAAGTAGAACAACAAATGTAATCACTTTCTTCTATAATTGTTTCAAATTTTGAATTAACCCAATCAAAACAAGTATATCTTTTATCCATTATTCTACCTTGATTAGTATTCCAGATTAGACATCTACCAACAATTTTACCATAGGTTTTAATTGCCAATAAACTAACAATATCAGGATTTGAAGTATATAATTTTAGATAGTCAGTATTATCAGTCATACAAGAACCACCTAATGAAGATTTTTGGTATAAGTAATTTTCGGACTTATATGCTTCAATTATTTCATCACCTTTAAGTTCAACTAACTCAATACAGCTATCACTTTGGAATGATACAAATGAGTTATAGAAATTTTCTATATCTCTGTTTGTATAATTAATTTCAACTTTATAAAGACCTTTAACTGTAGTGAATAAAGTAGTCAAGAATCTACCAAACTTAATATCTACAAATCTATTTTTGTCTGTATCAGTAAGTTTAATATAACCTGTTTTCTCTGAAATTTCAAATTTGTTATATTGTTTAAATACACATTCTCTCTCAAGTAAAACAGAAACCAATTCTAATTCTTTTGTTGATAGAAAGTTTTCAAATTCATCAGATACTTGGAAGTTTTCTTTTTCATTAGATTCTATGTCATGGCATAGAATAATAACATCACTACCACTAAATGGATCTGTATCATTAAGGTCAAATGAGAATGACCAAGAGTAATCATATCCAAACTTATCTGATGCACAATCTCCATCAAATCTTTCATTATTGTGACATACATGAGCATTTACCCAATTTTCACTTTTTGGACGTTTTTCGGTATATAATTTACCTCTGACCACAACACCATCAATTTTGAAAATTATTGCATCTCCTGATTTATATTCTATATCTTTATAAGTAAATGAATTCATATTATAATATTTTGGACAAAAATAAAAATAAAAAACCAATTATACAAATTTACAATGGTATTATTTTATATATACTGAAAACTAATTAAATAATATGTGGAGTTGGAATCAATTTAGGAATTTACCAAAAAATCAAGGATTAAGTGCTCAAGAGCAAGCAAGACAATACTTTATACATCAGTCAAATATGATGATGGAGTCAAGTTTTAATAATGCTGCTGCAGCTGCATCTTCTGCAGCAGCAGGTGCTGGGGCTGGTGCAGGTGGAGGATCTGGAAATAAAAAACAATCAACAGATTTTTTAATATTTGGTCTTAAAAGTGTACCAACTTTACCACCAGATGACTATGTTTTATTTGATTTATTGAAAAATAATGAAGTTACACCATTTGCAACAAGTGATATTTTTTATGGACCTACTGTATTTGCAGATAATCCAGATGATGGATTAAAATATTTTGCAAGTAAAGATATTTATGATCCATCAAATCCAATTTTATTTGGTAAGATGGATAATTCTGGTAGTATGTCATATATAGATATTGATATAGTAGGAATTATTGGTGGTGCAATTGATGACTTGAGTTTTACTAAAATTGCAGGTACAGATAATACATATAATGGATTAACCGGAAGTACAACAGGTTCTGGTTATGCAGCAAGTTTTGATATTGTTGTTAGTGGTGGAACAGTTTCAAGTGTTTTTACTAATAATAGAGGTGATTTATATAAAATTGGTGATACAATTAGTATAAATGCAAGTCAATTTGGTGGTTCTGCATCACAACATATTACAATAACTATTAATAGTCTTAAAGGTGCATCAACACCAACATCTATGTATTATTATGGTGAAAGTCAGTTTGTATGTTTAGATAGATTTTTATTTTTTGATAAATTTGATAATGATTATATTTTCCCTAAAACTTATATGGTAGATACATATTATGGAACTGCATCATTATTATCAGTTCACAATCTTGATTATGATGGACTTTTCCCAACAAGTTTATTTAGATACAATGATGAAACATGGGGTGTTTTTACTGCAAATGGATTGCCAATATCATCTGTAAGTAGATATGATGTAAATACTGGATTATTTGATTATGAAAATATGAATCAAATTGTTATAAACAATGTTCCTGATATTACTATGTCAAAAGTATGGTATACAATTAGTGCTATAAATGTTGATGGTAAAATATATTGTAATTTAATTTCAAATGATAAAGAAACAAATAATGAATTTCAATGTATTGGAGAATTAAATGTAGAAACTGGTGAAGTAGATTATTTATATTCTGTTCCTT
>Ga0208694_1005837_pt1 | contig 10265 bp, 8 predicted proteins | sample AD_UKC078_MetaG_FD_184442 | JGI IMG/M metagenome (GOLD analysis project Ga0208694, IMG submission 184442) | Active sludge microbial communities of municipal wastewater-treating anaerobic digesters from USA - AD_UKC078_MetaG (SPAdes) (version 2) | ecosystem: Engineered > Bioreactor > Anaerobic >...
CCAAATTGAAGATGCCTTCGGGCGATTGCCTGTCCACCTCCAAAGACTTGCGATATTCAATTTCGGCTTCGGTGAATTTTTCCTCTTCATAAAGACTATTCCCCTGGCGAATATGTTTCCTTTCTGCTTTTTGAGCAAAACCAGCCAGGCTGAACAAAAACAAGAACATAAATATACCGATGCTTCGCATATCAAAAGAGTTTTAAATTACGTAAAGCCGGATTTTTTTTATCCAGAATAAACATATCCACAAACAAAAGCAATAAAACTATCCAGGCCAGAGCTTGAAATTGCTCATCGTATTCAGCATAAACGGTGGTTTCGATATCGGACTTTTTCATCGAGTCGAGCTCTTTACTCAACACCCTGAGCGCCGTGTTGGTGTTGTCGGCACGAACATATACCCCTCCACCGGCCATTGCTATTTGCTGACACATTTCTTCGTTGAGTTTAGTAATGACCACATTACCCTCTTTGTCTTTGTGGAAGTCGTTCAAACCACGGGGTATAGGGGCTCCCTTGAGAGATCCCATACCAACCACATGAACTTTAACACCCTGTTTTTGAGCTTCCTGAGCCTGCAAAACGGCATCGTCTTCGTGGTTTTCACCGTCGGTAATTACCACGATGGCTCGTTCCGCTTCCTGGGCTAACCCAAAAGAACGTAAAGCCAGCTGAATGGCTGCTCCTATGGCAGTGCCCTGAGTTGGAACCATCTCCGTAGAAATAGTATTCAAAAACATTTTGGCCGAAATGTAATCGGCCGTAATGGGTAATTGAGTATAAGCCTCTCCGGCAAAAACAATCAGACCAATCCTATCGTTAGCCAATTGATCTATCAACCTGGAAAGAGTTTGTTTTGACTTTTCGAGGCGATCGGGTACTAAATCTTCGGCCATCATTGAATTGGAAACATCCAGTGCAACAATAACCTCGGCCCCTTGTCTCTTTTGTTTTTCCAATTTGGAGCCAAACTGAGGCCCGGCCAACATGAATACAGTTACAAGCATGGCGGTCAATTGTAGGAGGAGATGCAGCCAACGCCGGGCTGTAGAAACTTCAGGCATTAAGGGTTTGAGCAACCGCGGATTTCCGTACTTGCAGAGTTGTTTGAGACTCCTGCGGTTCATCAGCAGAAAAAGCCCGAATAACAACAGCGGCAGTATGAGCAAATAGAAGTAGTTTGGATCGGAGAATCTAAACATAAGATTTAAATTTTAGGGCAAGCTGCGCAAAACGAATAAACGTAAGGAAAACTCTAGTACGAGCAGGAACAGTGCCCACAGAGCAAATGGTCTGTATTCCTCCTCGCGTTTACTGTATTCCTGTACTTCTATTTTGGTTTTTTCCAATTGATCAATTTCCTGATAGATTCCCTGCAATTTGGTGTTGTCCGTAGCCCGGAAATATACTCCTCCGGTCATGCCGGCAATTTGTTTGAGAGGTTCCTCATCAATGACCACATCAATATTTTGATATACCACTCCGTTGGCGGTTCTGAAAGGATAAGGAGCTTTGCCTATGGTCCCTACCCCTATGGTGTATACCCGTATTCCGAAGGTTTTGGCCAATTCTGCCGCTGTGATCGGATCGATTTCGCCCCGGTTGTTGGTGCCATCGGTCAACAAAATAATAACCTTGGATTTAGCCTGAGATTCTTTGATCCTGCTTACGGCATTTGCCAATCCCAATCCTATAGCCGTACCGTCTTCTATCATGCCGCTTTGAATGCTCCCAAAGAGGTTCATCAACACAGCATGATCCGTAGTCAAGGGACATTGAGTAAAACTTTCGGCGGCAAACACAACCAGGCCGATGTTGTCGTTGTCCCTGCCCGCTATAAACGAAGAAGCAATACTTTTGGCCGCCTCCAGGCGATTGGGTTTAAGGTCTTCGGCCAGCATACTGGTCGAAATATCCAGTGCCAGTACAATATCGATACCTTCCGTAGTAGTATTCCGCCAACTGTCTACCGATTGAGGGCGAGCCAGCACTACAACCAACAGAGCAAAAGCAAGGCTGCGCAAAACTATAGGTAAATGCTGAAGGTGGTTTTTCCAACCGGGTTTTTGCTTTTGAAACACAAAAGTATTGGATACCTGCAAGCTGGCGTATCGTTTTTTTCGCTTCAGGTAATACCATACCCAGGCAGGTATAAGCAAAAGTACAAGGAACAAATAATAGGGCTGCGCAAATATCATACTATAAACATCTGTAAAATCATTAAACGGTGCCTTCGTCCGTCTCCGAGGCACCTGCTTTAGGTTCCGCTTCGGACTCTTCCGTATTCAAGCACTCTTCGGGCTTAGTATTCTCTACAAAACCATAGGCATGGTTCAAGGCTTGTTGGTTTTCCGACTCCAAGGGTTGAAACTTGGCAAACTTAACAAAATCAGCCAGCATCAATAATTGTTTCAATTGTTCGTAAACAAGCTGAGCCTCTTTATTTTTTCTGAAAAAATCCAAAATTTCGGAGCTGCTGAGTTCCATGGCCGGAATTTCAAAGCGCCTTCCCATGTATTTACGCAGGACATCGGTTACCTGAGTATAAAATAATTTATACTTACCCTCTGTCCAAATTTTTTCGCTTTTGATTTTATCCAAAGCCTGCAAGGCTACTATATGGGGCGGCAACAAAAGTTCCGGATCGGGTTCGACCACCGTGATTTGTTTGGTTTTGCGGAATCGTTTATACAAATAATAGCCCAGCAACAACAATAAAAGCCCTCCCAGCACGTAACCGGCCGGCAAAGCATAATCCCAGATAACAAAAGGGGGTTTTTCTACTCCTTTTATATCGAACAGCTCCATGCTGGCCGTATCCACCTCAAAACTGATTACCTTGAGCGACAAGTGGTTGCTCTCATAATTTACTCCTCCTACTTTAAATTCTATGGGAGGAATATAATACAATTCAGCATCAAAAGAGGTCAACAAATAATTTTTTTGCAATCTGAACCGATCGTTGTCCAATAAAACAGTATCCACCGGACCTCGCTTTAGAACTTGTATTCCCCGAACAAGCGTGTCTGCCTTGAAATCCGGAAATACTACCGAAAGATCACGGGGTGCTGAAACACTCAGACGCATCGTTGTAGGATTACCTATCCAGATCATAGAAGAGTCCAGGCTGGCTTCCACCACTACGTCCTGTCCCAGGACAGCAGGAAATGTCAATAAGCTAAACAGCAATAAGATTGGTATTCTTTTGGGCATAGCGATCAATTTCTCAGATTGAACAAGGCCATCAGGGCCTTCACGTAATCCTGAGCAGTAGAAACCGAAACAGCATCTACTTTACTCTTTTTGAAAGTTGTATCCAGACGCAGCTCTTGTTTTTCCCACCAGCGGCGGTAATTGTTTCGCAGATTTTTGGAAGCGCTGTCAATCAACATTTCCCTGCCTGTTTCTGCGTCTTTAACCCTGATCAAACCCACCGAAGGCAATTCTGTCTCCCGCTGATCGTAGACCTGTATAGCTACTACGTCGTGCTTACGATTTGCCAGAGTCAGGTCGGTTTGAAAGTCTTGCTGAACCAGGAAATCGGAAATTAAAAAAGCCGTACAACGCTTCTTGATGACATTGGTCAAATACTGCAAAGCTACGCTCAGGTCGGTTTGGTTGTTTTCGGGTTTAAATTCTATCAATTCACGGATAATATATAAAATATGCTTCCTGCCTTTTTGGGGAGGAATAAATTTTTCCATCTTATCCGAAAAAAAGATCACCCCTACCTTATCGTTATTCTGCATGGCCGAAAAAGCCAGAGTAGCAGCGATTTCGGTAATCATATCTTTTTTATACAGGGATTCCGTGCCAAAAAAACGACTACCCGACACATCTATAAGTAACACGACAGTCAGTTCCCGTTCTTCTTCAAAAATCTTAATGTAAGGGTGGTTAAATCGCGCCGTGACATTCCAGTCTATAGTGCGAACATCATCGCCATACTGATATTCACGCACCTCGGAGAATGCCATGCCTCGTCCCTTGAAAGCCGTATGATACTGACCGGCAAAAATGTTACGTGAAAGGCCACGAGTTTTGATTTCTATTCTTCTAACCTTTTTTAGTAAGTCACTCGTTTCCATACTTCAGAACATTAAGGCACCTCGACTTTATTCAGAATCTCCTGAATAATTTCATCACTACTCAGATTGTTGGCCTCTGCTTCGTAACTCAGGCCAATACGGTGACGCATTACATCCAGGCAGATACCGCGCACGTCTTCGGGAATAACATAACCACGGTGTTTGATAAAGGCATAGCTGCGGGCAGCCAAAGCCAGGTTGATACTGGCACGCGGAGAAGCGCCGAATGAAATCATTTCTTTGAGATTTTTAAGTCCATGCTCCTCAGGGTAACGGCTGGCGAATACTATATCAACTATATAGCGTTCAATTTTTTCATCCATATAAACCTGGCGGACGACCTTGCGGGCCTCGAGAATTTCTTCGGGTTTCAGTACGGCCTTGACTTCAGGTAAAGATTCCCCCATATTCAGCCTCATAATGAGCCGTTCTTCTTCTTTTTTGGGGTAATCGATCACCACTTTCAACATAAAACGATCAACCTGAGCTTCGGGTAAAGGATAGGTACCCTCCTGCTCTATTGGGTTTTGAGTAGCCATCACCAGAAAGGGAGCATCAAGTTTGTAGGTTTTATCTCCAATAGTCACCTGGCGTTCCTGCATAGCCTCTAGCAAAGCACTCTGTACCTTGGCCGGAGCTCTGTTTATTTCGTCAGCCAGAATAAAATTAGCGAATATCGGGCCTTTTTTAACAGCAAATTCTTCGGATTTCTGACTGTAAATCATTGTTCCAATCACGTCGGCCGGCAAAAGATCGGGAGTAAACTGAATCCGGCTGTATTTGGCTTTAATAAGTGAAGCCAGACTTTTAATGGCCAAGGTCTTTGCCAAACCGGGCACACCTTCCAGCAATATGTGTCCGTCGGCCAGCAGGCCTATCAGCAGGGATTCAACTAAATGTTTTTGTCCGACAATCACCTTGTCCATACCCATGACAATCATGTCGACAAAACTGCTCTTCTTTTCGATCAGTTCATTTAACTCTCGAATATCAACGCTTTGACTCATATCTATAAAACTTTTAAATTTTGATATTTGTTAGATGGAGCACAAAATTATAAAGATAGGTTTAGTTTTAAGGAGCTTAGCCGTTAAAAAAACCTATCTTTATAGACAAAATTCGTTATTTATACGAATTTTACTTAGAAAATTGCGCTCTGTATTTTGTTTCTTTTTCTTTGGCAATACGTACTAACTCGGGATCTTTAGCGTTTATTACGGCCGGATCAGGTTTGGGAATACGAATCTTGGTTCCGGCAAGAATCTTGTTGGGATTCTTGATATGTGACCTGTTCGCTTCGTAAATATAAACCCAAAAAACTTTATTTCCGTAGTATTCCAAGGCAAGTAAAGTAAGGCGCTTTCCTTTTTGCAGAGGAACCACTTTGAGTGTTTCCCAATCGGCCGGATCGACCACTTTGGGAGCAGGCGGAGTGACTTCCTCCACTACCGGTGCAACGGGAGCGCTCTCAACTATCTCTTCTGTAATAGTCGGTTCGATTTCGGGCCCGGTAAATACAGTCTTCCATAACGCAAAGACGATCAGTGCGCACATGATGACAACAAAAACAATCCAGGCAACCAGTTTGCCTTTTTTGGCCTTCTGTGTTTCAGGTGCCGTTTTTTTCTCGTTTGCAGTCGGTTTATCCGTTACTACAAAAACAGTTTTTTCTTTCTTTTCCATGATGTTGTCTTCTTTTGTGGTTGGTTTATTGGGGTTGATTGTTTCTTTTTTTATCGGTTCTTGTTCATTTTCTAATTCTATGGCTTCCAGATGCTCAAATGGTTTATTGGCTATTTCCCTGAGTTTAGCATCGGGCACAAAGGTCAACTTGTAATGAGCCTTAATTTCAAAAGCTTCTCCCGTGTTAACATTGATACTTTTGCGCGCCTCTACTTTCTGCAGGCTGAATTTACCCAAATCGTTTATTTTAACGAAATCTTCCTCAAACAAAGCCTTCTCTATAACGGTAAAATAAGCCCGCACAAAAGTTTCCACTTCTTTTTTATTCAGACCCTCCGTCGTGTCGAGAATGAACCGGACTAAATCCGGAAGTAAAAATCTATTGTTCATCTGAATCTATTTGTTTGATTTTGTCTTTTATGTTTGTTCCCGGCCTGAAAACCGGAACCAACTTGGGAGGAATCATAAAACGCTTACCGGACGGATGGGCCAAAAGACGTTCCCCCTTTTTTTTGAGTTCAAAAGAGCCAAAGCCCCATATGTTCAGGGAATCACCTTCAGACAGTACTTTGCCGATGGAAGCATTAAGAGCTTCCACCAGCAAAGCTGTTTTTTGTTTATCCAGTTTGGATTCAAGCTGAACAGCACGAATAAATTCTTTGTTTGTCATAGTATTTTATCGATTTTTGTCAAATCAAATTCTCGTACTGAACAGAAACCGTTCCTTAGCGGAGAGCGGCCTGCGCAGCAGCCAAACGGGCAATAGGCACCCTATAGGGAGAGCAACTTACATAGTTCAATCCCACCCGATGGCAAAATTCCACCGACGAGGGTTCTCCACCATGCTCACCGCATATTCCACATTTCAGATTGGGATTTGTGTCTCTTCCTTTTTGAGTTGCCATATCGACCAATTTTCCTACCCCTTTCTGATCCAGTATGGCAAAGGGGTCGTTTTCCAATATTCCTTTTTCCAAATAAATGGGAAGGAAAGAAGCCGCATCGTCGCGACTATACCCAAAGGTCATTTGAGTCAGGTCGTTGGTTCCAAATGAAAAGAATTCTGCCGACTCGGCAATGCGATTAGCTGTTAAAGCAGCCCTCGGAATTTCGATCATGGTACCAACTTTGTACTCTATGCGTGCATTGCGTTCCAGGAAAATGGCTTCTGCTGTTTCGTCTATAACGGCTTTTTGAGCATTGAATTCCTTGTAGTTACCAGTAAGAGGCACCATGATTTCGGGAAGGACCTTAATGCCTTTTGCTTTGAGATCCAGCGCAGCTTCAATAATGGCCCGGGTTTGCATTTCGGTAATTTCAGGATACGTATTACCCAAACGGCAACCTCTGTGACCCAACATGGGATTCTGTTCCACTAGGGACTCAACACGTTCTTTGACTTGAGCCAAGGTCATACCCATGACATCAGCCATTTCTTTTTGTCCTTTCTCGTCGTGAGGAACAAATTCGTGCAGGGGGGGATCCAACAGACGGACAGTTACGGGCAAATCGTGCATCACTTCGAAAATACCTTGAAAGTCGGCTTTTTGTAAAGGCAAGAGTTTGGCCAGCGCTTTACGTCTGCCTGCTTCGTCACCGGCGAGAATCATTTCGCGCATGGCTATGATTTTGTCGCCCTCAAAAAACATATGTTCCGTACGGGTAAGCCCTATACCAACGGCCCCAAAAGATCTGGCCACAGCTGCATCGTGCGGGGTGTCGGCATTGGTTCTTACCTGCATGCGTGTATGTTTGTCGCTTAGCTTCATTAACTGAGCAAAATCACCGCTCAATTCAGGATCCTGGGTAGCCAGTTTGCCTTCGTAAACATAACCGGTAGATCCGTTTAACGACAACCAATCTCCCTCTTTTATGCTTTTATCGCCCACTTTCATATTGCGGGCTTTGTAGTCAATAAACAGGTTATTGGCGGCTGATACACAGCATTTACCCATCCCACGGGCTACCACGGCCGCATGAGAAGTCATGCCGCCACGGGCTGTTAAAATGCCCTGAGCTTTATTCATTCCTTTCAGGTCTTCGGGCGAGGTTTCTGTGCGAACCAAAATAACCTTTTCTCCTTTGTCTGCCCATTCTTCGGCGTCTTCTGCAAAAAAGACCACACGGCCCGAAGCTGCTCCCGGTGAGGCCGGCAAACCTTTCGATATCGGCTTGGCGGCATCCAGTGCTGCTTTTTGGAAAACAGGATGCAAAAGTTCGTCCAGTTTTTCGGGATCTACCCGCAAAAGAGCCTCTTTTTCTGTCAACATACCGTCACGCAGCATATCCATGGCGATCTTTACCATAGCAGCTCCGGTACGTTTACCGCTACGTGTCTGCAGCATCCATAATTTACCGTCTTGTATGGTAAATTCAATGTCCTGCATGTCCTTAGTATGGACTTCCAACTGTTCCTGAATGGCATACAGCTCTTTGTAGGCTTCGGGCATTGTTTCTTCCAGTGAAGGATACTTGGTTTGGCGTTCCTGTTCATCAATATTCTGAGCTTGTGCCCAGCGCTTGGAACCTTCGAGGGTGATTTGCTGTGGGGTGCGAATTCCGGCTACCACGTCCTCGCCCTGTGCATTGATGAGATATTCGCCGTTAAACATATCTTCGCCGGTGGCTGCGTCTCTGGTAAAAGCCACACCGGTGGCTGAGTTATCGCCCATATTGCCAAAAACCATGGCTTGCACGTTTACGGCAGTTCCCCAATCTGAAGGAATGTTATTAAGCTTGCGATACAAGATGGCCCGTTCGTTCATCCAACTGTCAAACACTGAACAGACGGCACCCCAAAGTTGCACCCAGGGGTCTGTGGGAAATTCCTGACCCGTCTGTTGCTTTACGGCGGCCTTAAACAAAGAAACCAGTTCTTTGAGGTCGTCGGTAGTGAGATCGGTATCGTTGGCAACCCCGCGTTGGGATTTCATCTTATGAATAATCACTTCAAAAGGATCCTCATCTTCTTTCTTTTCGGGTTTCATACCCAACACCACATCGCCGTACATTTGTACAAACCTGCGGTAAGAATCCCAGGCAAAACGAGGATTGCCTGATCTTTCTGCCATGACTTCCACAGCCTGGTCGTTCAATCCCAGATTCAGGATGGTATCCATCATCCCGGGCATGGAAGCTCTGGATCCGGAGCGTACTGAAACCAACAGAGGATTTTCGGGATCTCCAAAGCCGGGGCCGTTTACAGCTTTTTCCACTTTTTTCATGGCCGCTTCAACCTCCGCTTTTATTTCGGCTACTACTTTATCTCTGCCTTTTTTGAAATACTCGGTACATATTTCGGTACTAATGGTAAATCCCGGAGGAACAGGTATACCCAGCAAATTCATCTCGGCCAGGTTGGCACCTTTACCTCCTAACAGCTCGCGCATATTTCCGTTGCCTTCGGCTGTTTTATTTCCAAAAAAATAAACGCTCTTCTTGCTCATTGTAAAATTATTGTAAAAATTAGTAGTTGTTATAGCTGTAACAGCTCTATTTTAGTATCTATCAGGCCGCAAAGTTAAATGTTTCTTTAGATATGAACAAACAAAAACCCAAATTGACCCTGATATAAATACAGCCCATGTACCAAAAAACCTGTTTGTTTCAACATCCGGTCTATGTCTCAGACACTAAATTCCAAGGCTCGAGCCGCTTTTTCCTGACTAAAACGACCCCGGTCATACAGCAGGGAACCGTTGACAAAAGTTTTCTCCACATGCCAGCTTACATTTTCCCCCTCATAAGGCGACCACCCGCATTTACTGATGATTTCCCCTTTGCCGATTTTGCGGGCTGCACCGGGTTTAAGCAGAGTCAAATCGGCAAAATAACCTTCGCGAATAAAACCTCGCTTAACAATTCGAAACAAGCGGGCCGGCGCATGACACATCTTTTCAACCACAGTATCCAGGCCGAAAGCACCTCTGCCGGAAAGCTCCAGCATCAAGACTAACCCAAACTGAACAGAAGGAGCTCCCGATGCCGCTTCAAAGCAGGAACCTTCTTTTTCGAACCAGAGATGCGGGGAATGATCTGTGGCCACCACATCAATCAAATTGCTGTTTAAGGCAGTTCTAAGGGCCAGCTTGTCCGTCTCCTGTTTAACGGAAGGATTCCACTTGATGGCAGCACCCAGTCGTTCATAATCCCGGTCGTCGAACCACATATGATGCACGCAGACTTCAGCGGTAACCTTTTTTTCTTCCAGGGCCAGGTCCTTGAGCAAGCTGAGCTCACGTTGGGTAGAAAGGTGTAAAATATGCAGGCGGCTGCCGTATTTGCTTGCCCATTCTACGGCCTGAGCAGAAGAACGGTAACAAGCTTCGGCATCCCTTATCAGTGAATGGTAACGAATGGGAAGATCGATTCCCGCCTGAGCCATATAGCGTTCTTTGTTTTGTCTGATAATATTTTCCGATTCGGCGTGGACGGCAATTATTGCTTTAATGTTTGAAAAGAGCTCTTTTAACGCCGAAGATTCATCGACCA
>Ga0208694_1005840_pt1 | contig 10261 bp, 6 predicted proteins | sample AD_UKC078_MetaG_FD_184442 | JGI IMG/M metagenome (GOLD analysis project Ga0208694, IMG submission 184442) | Active sludge microbial communities of municipal wastewater-treating anaerobic digesters from USA - AD_UKC078_MetaG (SPAdes) (version 2) | ecosystem: Engineered > Bioreactor > Anaerobic >...
CCGTTACCTCACATAGACCCCAACAAAAAACAGATATTATTGTGCCAGCACGGGCCAAAATCTTCAAGGTGCGATTCAACGCGGTTGAATCGCACCTTGAAGGAGAATTTAGGATGTAGGATTTAGGAGTTTACCGGCCACCGCCCGGAGGGCCTCCCCTGCCGCCGCGCGGCCCAAAGCCGCCCGGCGGCATCATGGAGGTATGCTCGAAGATCATCTGGATATGCTCCGTGAATGCTTGGACCTCGTTGCCTGAGTAGCCGACCGACTTTGCGGTTGCTTCCAGCAGATAGCGGCGTTCCGAGTCGTAAAGCGGACCCAACGCCATCATGGCCTCGCGCATCTCATTCCGTGCCGCTTCGCCCGTCTCGCCGCGTGGACGGCCGTTTTCCATCATGTCCGCCATCAGCGTGTTCACGCGTGCCACGGTGGCCAACAGTTGCTCATGGTTCTGTCGCTGCTCAGGCGTCATCCCTGCGACATCGACCGCATCCAGAAAATCTTCACGGTCGCGCGCGCGCCGTTCCATACTCCGGCGGAACTCCTCGCGACGCTGCTGCATCTCGGCATACTGCTCGGGATTCTCGCGCCGCATCTCTTCCATCCGCTCTTCCCATGAGCGACGCCGACCGCGATCCTCGCCGCGTTCTCTGTCCGTCTCCGCCTTTTGCGGCTGTTCCGGTTGTTGTGCACGCGCCGTGTCGCGCTCAGCCAAAGCCTTCTCCAACTCACTCACACGCCGACGCAACGCATCGGCATCGCGTTTCGCGTTTTCGTCGCGGACGGTCACAACGCGAACCGGCGCTTGCGGTGCACGGACGGTTTCTTGAGCGTCAACGCTGTCGGGTACCGACGCTACCGCCGACAAACGGTGCCTGAGATGCTCCATACCCGCACCGGCCAGCGCACAGACAATCGCCCCGGCGATCACACCCACCTTGTGCTTTGTCTTCATTGTCTTCTCCTATCCCTCATCTGACTTTAACGGCAAATGTGGTCCGATATTGCCGTCGCCTGTAAAATCCTGTTCCGTAAGCGACGCCCCCGCGTTTGACAACATTCCATCCTTGCTTCCGAATGGCCGATTTGTCATATTGGTTGCTCACGTTCCAGTTAGGAGTGTCACAAGGGTGATATTCGGGTGGAGCTTTTTAACCCAGGAGGCCTTCCCACAGAAGGCCGCCCCAGTGTATGGATCAATTTGCTATGAGTGAAACATCTGTGTCAAACGTCCGGAATTTCGTCATTCTCGGACATAGCGGAAGCGGAAAGACCACCCTCACCGATGCTGTAGCCTTCAAACTGGGGCTGAATGACCGCATGGGTCTCGTCGCGAACGGCTCCAGTGTCGCGGACACCTCCGACGAAGAGAAAAACCGCAAGATCACCCTTTTCGCCAAAAGCTTCACGGCGACGCACAAGCTAGGAAACGACGAGTACAAAATCGTTTTCACCGACTCCCCTGGATTCATGGATTTCTGCGGCCAAATCCAAGGCGCCATCCGCGCCGCCGATTTCGCGCTGATCACGGTTGATGCCTCCTCCGGGGTGCAGGTCGGCACCCGCCGCGCATGGAAATACTGTCAGGATGGCGGTCTGGCTTCGATCGCCTTCGTGATCACTGGGCTCGACAAGGACAACACCGATTTCGTCAAGACCGTCGCCGCGATCCGTGATGCATTCGGAATGAATTGCGTGCCCGTGACCGCGCCCACCGACGCTAACGCAGTGATCAATCTCCTTGACGCCAACGACCTGCCGGGTCCGCTCCAAGAGATCCGCGACAGTCTGGCTGAATCCGCCGCCGAAACCGATGAAGCCCTCATGGAAAAGTACTTCGAACAGGGCTCGTTGGAACCCGCCGATATTCGCAAGGGGCTCGTCAACGGCATCCATTCGGGCAGCATCAACCCGATCTACACGGTCTGCCCGCTCAAGGATGTCGGTGTCACAGAGATGCTGGACAGCATCTGCCGCCTGTTGCCGGCCCCCGGTGCCCGCGTGTATCGCGACACCGAGGGTAACGATCTGGCGCCCGATCCGGACGCGCCCGCCGTGGCACAGGTCTGGCGTACGGCGGTTGACCCGTTCCTCGGCCAGCTCAGCTATGTCCGCGTGATCTCCGGTACGCTAACCACCGGTATGAGCGTGCAAAACACTTCTACCGACACCAAGGAGAGCATCTCCTCCATGATCTACGTGGTCGGCAAGAAGCAGACGCCCGTCACCAAGGCCGTCCCCGGCGACATCGTGGCGATCCCCAAATTCAAGAACACCAAGACCGGCAACACCCTCGCTGCCGCCGGATCGACGGTGCGCCTGCCGGATATCGACCTGCCGCAACCGGTCATGTTCATGGCGGTTGAAGCCAAGACTCAGGCCGACGAAGACAAACTCTCGACCGCAATCCATCGTCTGCTTGACAGCGATCCCACCCTGCACTACGAAAAGCAGCCTGAAACCAAGCAGGCGCTGCTGAAGGGCCTCGGCGATGTGCATCTCGACGTCGCAGTCGCTTTGATGAAGTCGCAGACGAACGTGAATGTCACCCTGTCGACGCCCAAGGTGCCTTACCGCGAGTCCATTACCGCCGCGGGTGAAGGCCACTACCGCCACAAAAAGCAGTCGGGCGGCGCCGGACAGTTCGGCGAGGTCTACCTGCGCATCTTCCCGCGCCGCGAGGACGAGGAGGGCGAGTGGTTTGTCGATAAGACCGTGGGCGGCTCGATTCCGGGTAACTTCATCCCCGCCGTGCTCAAGGGCGTGGAAGAGGGCAAGCTGGCCGGTGCGGTTGCCGGCTATCCGGTGCAGAACGTCAACGTCGAGGTTTACGACGGGTCCTACCATCCGGTCGACTCCAAGGAAATCGCCTTCAAGATCGCCGGTATGCGCGCTTTCCGTGACGCCATGACCAAAGCCAAGCCCGTGCTGCTTGAGCCGATCATGCGTCTGAAAATCACGATCCCAGAGGCCTTCATGGGCGCCATCAGCGGCGACATGCCGAATAAGCGTGGTCGCGTGTTGGGCATGGACGCTGAGGAGGGCACGCAGGTGATCTCGGCCGAGGCACCGCTCGCCGAGCTCTTCAAATACGCGGCGGAACTGCGTTCCCTCACCGGTGGTCAGGGAGCCTTCACGCTGGAGTTTGACCGCTACGATATTGTACCCTCCAACGTAGCGCAGAAGGTCATCGCCGAAGCGGCCAAGGACCGCAAGGACGACGACGAGGACTGAGCGTATCCAAGGAGGATTTAGGAGTTAGGAGTTAGGAGTTTCCATTTCTGAGTTCTACGTTATGCGTTAAAAACCCCCAACGTTCAACTCGCAAGTTATAGGCAAGGATTTATAGCTGCCGAGCCAAAACTCCTAAATCCCAAATCCCAAATCCTAAATCCTAAATCCTAAATTCAAATATCCGCCTGTCCCTTCCGGCTACGGACTCACGCGCCGCGCCGAAAGAGATACAGCCAGTTGGCCGCCGCCAGTATGATGGCGGCCAACAGCAGTAGCCTTCGTTCACCCGCAGATATCCGCAACGTCAGGCGTCTGCCACAAACCAGCAGCAGACTATGGACGGCACCGGCGACCGTCCCCGCCGTCAGCAGCGCGCTCACAAGCGGCTGCTGACGGAATGCTTCGATCACGTCACCGGCCGCCAGCGCCGCGCACGCGCGCGTGCCGCCACAGGTCAGACAGGGCAGACCGGTCCAGCGGCGAAAGAGACAAAGCTGCACTCCAGCGGCATCCAGTACGGCTACACCCAGTGCGATCAGAAGGACGACTCCTAGGAACGTCAGCCACCGCGGAAAATCTTCCGGAGCCGCTTGCCGAAACTCAAGCCGCATGCCGCATTCTCCTTGCACCTCCACACCAGTGTATGCTGTCCCGACGCCACGTCATCCACTACGAAGCGTCCGCCTTCCACCTGCGCCGCCACCTTCTTGCCGTCCACCCGGAGCGTCGCGCCTTCACGCCACGGCAATTCGACGCGCGCGGTCGTATTGACAGGCACCTCCACCGTCACGCTGTACTGCGTTCCGGGCTTTTGGCGCACGCCCACCCGCACCGTGCCCCGCACGGTCGGCACATAACCTTCGATCGCTTCCAACGAGCCGACCTGCGGACGGATCAGTATTTTGCCGAACCCGGCCTCCAACGGCCGCACGCCCATCACGTAACGCGGAATAATGTTCACGGGCACCGCGCCCCAAGCGTGGTTCCAGTCTAGGTTCGGCTTGTACATGATGTCCCATGCTTCGAGCGTGATGGTTGAACCTGCCTTCATCATATTGACCCAGCCGCGCAGTTCGTCGCGCGTCATCAGGTGGATCGCGGTATCATCCTGATCAGCCTCGAAGAGCGCCTCGAGCAGATACTGCGTACCGTACACGCTGCACGCCATGCCGCGCGAAACAACGAAGCGCGTCACCCGCCCGCGTTCAGCCTCTGGAACCAAGCCGAATGCCAAGGGCAGCATGTTGGCGTGCAGCGAGGCGTGGGTAGCGCCTTCGCCATCCACGTAGCAACCACGCTCGGCATTGAAGAAGAGCGCGTTGAACGCCTTGACGGTGCGTTCGTATTTCGCGCGGTACGCTTCGGCATCTGCCGTCTTGTCCAGCGCTGCGGCCATCTCTGCCATCTGACGCAGGTTCAGACAGTAAAAGGCGTTGACCACCGCATTGACCGGCTTGAACACAAACCCGTCACGCTCGCCGACCGGCCAGTCCGTGATATCGCGCAGCCCGCTTTCCACCGGCGCGGAGGGACCGCCGGTCACCAGCAGACCATCGCTTTCGCGCGCGCAGAACTCCAGCGTCTTTTTGGCTTTGAGACTGTCATACATACGCTCCAGCGACTCCGTGTTGCCGGTGTACATCCAATCCGCCCACGCCATCATCACCGAATGCTGCTTCCATTCGGTCGGCCATGTCGGATGCGCCATCAGATACTCATGGCTGTAGCGCGCCATCGTGAATTCGCGGTCGGTGCAGTAGTGGCAGAGCTGATTGATATAGGCATCGGCTTCGTACGGGATGCGTTCGCGATCGCCGTCCACATACACGCCCGTAAAACTCGTGGCCTTGATGCTGTATTTGCAGAAATCGAACACGCGGTCGAGCACATCATCGCTCGAAACAAAACGGGCCGCCTCCATGTCGAACGGATAGAACACCGCGATCTGGCGAATCGTGTCGGCCGTCATCGTGTACGGACACTCCTCAATCTCAACATAGCGGAACGGCATCACCACACCGAGATCAGGCGGCAGCAGAATCGCCGCGCCCTCTTTGCCGCCGCTCGTGTTACGCTTGTCGGCGACCAACGGCACGCGGTAAACATTCGGACTGGTCAACGCCCCGTTCACCTTCGCATAGCGGATCGTCCCGCCCGGCTTAGCGTCCACGCTGCCGTCCTTCAGCTTTTCGCCGAGATGCAGCGTGAAGGGACCACCCCGCGGCATATCGCGCGGCGGCACCAGTTCGACCCAACCGAAGGCCGCCCGCCCGAAATCGACCAGCACGCGTCCCTGCGCGTTAGTGGTCACACGGACCGGCCTCACCCGCTCTTGCGCGAGCGGATATTGCAACGCCGAATCCCCGTTCAATACCGGCGCGGTTTTGAAGGAGTAGGTGTGCGACCAAGGCCCCTCCTTGCCACGGCTGTCCCACACGCGCACCCGCCAGCATACCTCGGCGTCGGTGGGGAGCGCCTTGCCCGCGTAGGCGATGTAAAGCGACTGACCCGAGGCGACTTTGCCCGAATCCCAGAGATCCGGTTGATCGATCTTAAAAAACGTGGTTCCCGATGCCACCTGAATCTGGTAAGCGCTTTGAAAATCACCGGGGCGCGCGTCTTTGAATCCCCAAGAGAACTCCGGTGTCGGATCGGTGACAGCCACCAGCCCCGGCTTGGCCAACAGTTCACACATCATCGCGTCCGGCGTCAACGCCATCGCGCTGACAGCCATCGACGCCACCACCACGCACACCCACAGCTTCATCCATCCTCGCATCATTCAGACCTCCGTTAACAGTGCGACGCACCGTATGCCATCACACGATATGACTGGTTTTTGATTTTCACACAATACCAGGGCGTGGACAAGCACAAGTTGGGCACAATTGAGGCAGGGGGCGTGAATAGGAAACAGGGAACAACAAACAGCGAACGCGCGGCCCCATTTCATCCATCATGTGAGGGGGCTCCTCTGAACGGTAGGTACATCAGTAACATACCCAGCAGTCAACAGTTGGCATTCATTGTTTCGCGATAAATTGCAGAAACTCTCGAACTTTTGCCTTGTCCTTAAACGAGCCTTCAACCCGATCCCCGTTAGTGAATGAAATGAGACGGAGATTCTGCCATGCGTTACCCCTCGATCCAGAGCCTGCCCTCCTTGAGGGGCACACGATGTTTTCTGTTTTTCCACTTAACGTTGCGATCACGAATCTTCTCGAAAGAATACGACTTGAAGCCTGCGTTAAGAGCCAATTCACCCAGCCAGACATCAACATCCAGATAGACCCCATAGGGGGCTGAATCACCAATTACAAAGCATAAAACACCACCAGAGCGGCAAAGGGGGCGCAATGACTTGAAGACCAGTCCAAGATCACGAAAATACGCTGCTGCCATAGTGTGATAGGCCTTTCTGCCACCCTTGGTTTCGCGCACTTCAGCAAGTGTTCTGCACGCTATAGAGAGGTCTTTCCTAATCGGTTCAAGCACAGGTTCAGCAAGCAGGTCATCAAGCACTAATTTTTCTGCAGCAGCGTGCTGTGAGCATGAACGAATAAGGTGTCGGCGAACGGAGTTCTGGAGATCGCCCCATCCATTGATTTCGCCCCAGAATGTCATCTCTAATCGCGTGGCGTCCGCGTAGTCGTAGTTGTTCGGGTAGGGAGGGGATGTGATGACAGCATCGGCTTGAATCTGCAAGTCGGTCACAGGAACACGAGCGTCAGTGAGGATAATTGTGCCTTGTGAAGACCAAGCATTACGCTGGGCATACTCGACATCCTTCAGTATTTCAGACGCTTTAGCGTGAAATGCCGCAACGGGGAGTTGTACACCAGACTTTGACTTTCTCTTGTTAGGGAGCACGTATTGCCATTGCGCCGTTCCAGCCCCACTGCACATCCGCAAAATAGATGTCAAAGTAAGCCAAATTAATTCACTCTCGGGTGTCTTATTATCGAACTCTGCGAGAAAAAGATCGCGCATAGAAAACAATGACGCAAGAGAATCGGGCGTATAACACTTGGATAACAACGGCGCCACGTTCCCAGGCTGCGGGGATTCCACATCAGGCAAGCGGCGCAAAAACGTGTCGAAAGTATGGCGGATGGCCGAAAGTTCAGAATGTATTCCCCGCAATTTTGCCGTAGCGACTCGGTGAATAAATGGGTGGGTTTCAAATCCCCAACTCTGAACTCGCGCGGCTTCGCTGGCCAAAAGTGTCGTGCCTACTCCAGCAAACGGGTCCAGAACGGAAAACTGGCCTGTGCCCGAATGTCGCTCTTGAATAACCGTTCTAACCCAGTCGGCGGAAAAACCTGCCGAATATCGGTACCAGCGATGAACAGGCAACGACATGTTATCCCCGAACGCACCTGACCTCCCGTTAAATCGGGCGTGAGCTAGGGAGACATCCGGGTTTTCGGCAAATAATTGAGGTTGATATGCGAGAGCACTTCTCATCGGGTCGCATTACCACAAGTGATGGGGTTTCTCACTCTTGTTTTTCCGAACTACCAACATTTTTGAACCCGCCCTTCAAAGGCAGACAGGCCCCATGTTTGACCGGGATAGTATTTATTCTGGCAGCTATGGTCAAGCGCACATTTTTTGTGTCACATTCCTTTGATGCACATTTTGGCCCATTTCGTGTAATCGCACGATTTAGGAGTTTTCAATTTGGCGCACCTCTGTGAACTGTGCTACGGTATGCGTACCGAACATGGCGGTGATTCTGACAGTCGAGCGCAAGACAGCCAAAGCCCGGGTCTTCCTGGTTCTGGTCTATGCCGTTTTGTCGCTGGGCGGGCTCACCATGGTCTGGCCTTTCTTGGTGATGCTGGCCGCCTCGCTGACCGGCCCGTACGACTACTACCGCTTCTCGCCGGTCGTGCGTGCATTCTGGGATCGTCCCGACCGTTTCATGCGTTACATCGCGGGGTGTTACCCGCGTTTTCCCGCCCAAGTTTTTCCCGATGCGCCCGCCCACTGGGGAAGTTGGATCGTGGTCGCGCGCGACCGCGCGGGCGGCCGCAACTTCGCCGAGCGCCATCTTGCCGGCCTGGACGATCCGGCAACCGCCGAACGCTGGACACGCATGGCACGCGATTATGCGGTCTTCAATCGCGATTACGATCTGCGCAACAGCGTCTGTACGTTCGATCCGCGCGACGTGGCCGGCTTTGTGCGCGGACACTTCGAAGCGAAGCTACGCGCCGAAGATCCGCAGCGCTTTGCGGCGCTCTCGTCTGCGGCGCGCCGCCGTGCCGCGCTGGAACGCCTCAATGCCGAATGGCCGGTGCGCTACTCATCCTTTTTCGGCATCCGCATGATCGCGCAACAACGCGCACCGCTGCACCACGCGGGCTGGGACTATCCAGCCGACGACCCCAAGATGGAACTCTATCAAGAGCTGAAACGCCTCTACCGAGTACGCGCTTACGGCTCGGGTGCGATCGACGCCGATGCAGAACCGCCCGCCTACTTCTCGCGCACAACGCCTTACGAATCGCGTCCGCTCTGGCTGGCGTGGCTCAAGCGCGCGGATGTGCAGGCGCGCCTCGGCCTGCCGCCGGGCGGTACCTTCACGTCGGACGACTACGCGCGCCTCGCCGAACGCGCCTGCGCCGATTTCGAGCACATCCCCTTCCCCCTGCCGGACGACGCACCGGCACGGCTACGTACCGAGTGGGATCGCTTTGTGCGCACCGCCTACCCGCGCCGCATGTTGCGCGTGCGGATCACGCCCGAACTGGAAGAGGCCTACCGGCACTACGTCGCCGGGGTCTGCCGGACGCCCGAGGCCTACACGCGGCTGACCGGACAGACGCTGCCGGACGCGACATCCGGCTTCGCGGGGCTGCGCCTGCCGGCGTATGAGAACAGTACGCTCTGGCGCAACTTCATCCCGCAGGTACCGCTCACGCAACTCGAGGTCCTCAGCGCCGAACAAGCCTGGCAGAATTTTCTGCGGACGCGCTACGGCACGGTGCAGGCGCTGAACACGACCTACGGCTGGCAACTTGCCGCTTTCGATGAGGCGCGCTTCCCGACACGCGAGGCGCTGGCCGTAACCTTCGCACAGCGCGGCTGGCGCGATTTTCTGGTCGGCGCGCTCGCGAACTACCGCACGGTGGGCGAGTATCTTTTCCTGCGCGGCCAGGCGTTCGGTAACACCGTCCTGCTGGTGCTACTCTCGGTGCTCGCCACACTCACCGTCAATCCACTGGCGGCGTATGCGCTCTCGCGCTTCGGCCTGCGCTCGACCGAAAAGATTTTACTCTTCCTGCTGGCAACCATGGCTTTCCCGGCGGCTGTCACCGCCATTCCGGGGTTTCTGCTGATCCGTGATCTCGGGTTGCTCAACACCTTCGCCGCACTGGTGCTGCCCACGCTGGCCAGCGGCATGTCGATCTTCATCCTCAAGGGCTTCTTCGACGGTCTGCCGCGTGAGTTGTACGAAGCCGCCGCGATTGATGGCGCGAAGGAGTGGCAGATCTTTTTGCGAATCACGCTACCGATGACCACGCCGATTCTGGCGGTGAATGCGTTGAACGCCTTCGTCCACGCCTACAACAGTTGGGAGTGGGCGCTACTGGTCTGCCAGCGGCAAAGCCACTGGACGCTGGCGGTCTGGATGTATCAGATGAGCCAGCAGCTCGCTGATCAGCCGTGGGCAGTAATGGCCGGCTTCGTACTGGTCTCGATTCCGACGGCCGTAGTCTTCATCGCCTGCCAGAAGATCATCCTGCGCGGTATCGTTCTGCCCAGTATGAAATGATCGAGTTATATTTCAGCTTGAAACACACGTCCGAATCAGCGTACTATGTGGCCCGATATTTACCAGACCGATTAGGTCATTCGATAATGACGCCAGCATAGCTCAGTTGGTAGAGCACTTGATTTGTAATCATGAGGTCGTCGGTTCGATCCCGTCTGCTGGCTCCACCCAAAAACCCCAGTAAAACAGCGGTTTTATTGGGCTTTTGATTTTCACCAACGGTTATTCGTCGGCCGTCACCTG
>Ga0208694_1005847_pt1 | contig 10248 bp, 8 predicted proteins | sample AD_UKC078_MetaG_FD_184442 | JGI IMG/M metagenome (GOLD analysis project Ga0208694, IMG submission 184442) | Active sludge microbial communities of municipal wastewater-treating anaerobic digesters from USA - AD_UKC078_MetaG (SPAdes) (version 2) | ecosystem: Engineered > Bioreactor > Anaerobic >...
CAATGCAGGCTCCTTTACCAACGGAATGCCTATGACCTCAAGCATTGGATGCGGAACCTGGGGAGGCAATGCAACATCCGAAAACGTAAATTTACGCCACTATATGAATGTTACATGGCTATCAAAAGCTATTCCTGAAGATAAGCCCAGTGATGAAGAATTATTCGGTGAATTCTACGAGCCTGAGAGAGAAGGAAGGGTATAGAAGGGGGTATTACCTTGAAAAAATTGATTTCCGAACAAATGGTGAATTACCTGCAGCGCCGCGGGGTCGAGTATGTATTCGGACTTTGCGGGCACACGGTAATTGCCTTCCTGGATGCACTTTCCAGGAGCAGCAGTGTGAAATATGTTTCCTTTAGAAATGAACAGCTTGCAGCTATGGCAGCAGACGGGTATGCCCGAATCAAGAAAAAGGCCGGAGTGGTAATGTGCCACTTAGGCCCCGGTATTGCAAATACCGTAACAGGGGTGGCCAATGCATCATTTGATTCCATACCCATGGTTGTTATAGCAGGAGATGTTCCAAGATATTATTTCGGAAAGCATCCTCATCAGGAAGTTAATCTGCATGCTGACGCTGCTCAATATGAAATCCTGAAACCCATAGTAAAGAGAGCCTGGAGAGTTGATGATCCTGAGGCTATGCCTGAAATATTGGATAAAGCTTTTCGCATGGCTGAAAGCGGAAGGCCCGGGCCGGTTCTCATATCTGTGCCAATGGATGTTTTCTCCGAAGAGGTTGAAGAGGATCTTTTCGCACGTACTTACCTTGATAGACACCAGACTATCAAACCTGCATTGGCACCTAAAGCTGCAAAAGCTATAGCACAAAAGCTGGTGGAAGCCAAGAATCCGGTTATTCACGCAGGCGGCGGTATACTTCTGGCAGGAGCGTCAAAAGAGCTTCAGGATTTGGTGGAGTTTCTGGATATCCCGGTATCCCGGACACTGATGGGGCAGGGCTGTATGTCCGATACTCATCCATTGATGCTTGGACAGACCGGATTCTGGGGCCTTGAATTTACACATAAGTTTACAGCCAATGCAGATGTTCTGCTTGGGCTTGGAACCCGCTTTGCGGAGGCTGACAGCTCCAGTTGGTACCCGGGCGTAACCTTTGACATGAGGAAGACAGAATTTCTTCAAATTGACATAGATCCAACAGAAATCGGACGCAATTATCCGGTTAGCATTGGTGCTGTAGCAGATTTGAAAGAAGCACTTGCACAGATTCTGGAAGAAGCTGAAAAGCTGTGCCCGGAAGGCATAAAAAGGCCGGAACTCAGGGAAAGGATCAAAAAGAATCGTACATTATTCAGAGAGTCAAATATTGCAATATCTGAAGACGGGCGCTTCCCAATGACACCGCAGCGTATACTGAAGGACGTAAAGGAAACGATACCGGAGAATACAATCATATTTACCGATGTAGGCTGGAATAAGAATGGCGTGGCTCAGCAGTTTGACATTACTCTTCCGGGAACCATTCACCACAGCTCGGGGCTTGCAACCATGGGATTCGGGGCGTCGGCGCTGCTGGGCGGCAAGCTTGCGGCACCTGACAAGGTTGTTATCACACTTGTGGGAGACGGGGGATTCGGAATCAATCCAAGCTCACTTGCCACAGCAGTAGAACAGGGCATTGCCGTAATATGGATTGTTATGAACAACTCCGCATTCGGTACAATTGCCGGTTTGGAGTATTCCAACTATAAGACCAAATTTGGAACGGTATTTACCACACCGGATGGGAAACCATACTCTCCAAACTGGGCAGAGGTTGCAAAGGCATACGGGGTGGATGCAATTCGTATTGATTCGGCTGAAGCCTTCAAGCCGGCTTTGGAGCAAGCATTGGCCAGCAATAGGCCTTTCCTGTTGGATGTGCCTATGGAGAATATTGGGGTACCTACACCCGGCTGCTGGAATATCAATGACATATATACACCTAAAGCAAATATTGTAAACGGCAAAATTATAAAGAATGAGAAAGGTGAATATGAAGCTCCGAACCATTCAGGTTCACACAAATAAACAGTGTATTTGAAAGGAGAGCAATTATGCCAAGAAAGTTTTCCCTTGCTTATCTTACAATACCCGGGACTGGTCCGGTGGATCAGATTCGCATAGCTGCAGAGGCGGGATATGATTTCGTCAGCCTCCGCCCGATACCGATGCATCTCCCTAACGAACCTCTTTTCCGGTTTGATCAGGATAAGAAGCTGTTCAATGAGATTAAGCATGCGCTTTCGGAAAATAATATCAGGCTGTTGGACATCGAACTGGCCAGAGTAAGAGAGGACTTGAAGGTTGAGGATTATGAATCTGCATTTTTTGCCGCGGCAGAGCTTGGAGGGACAGATGTGCTTTCAAGCATATGGACTAAGGACAAGGCTTATTATTATAGGGAATTTGCAAAAATATGCGATCTTGCTGCAAAGTACTCTCTTCGTGTGAATCTGGAGTTCGTGACCTTCGCAGGGGTTACATCCCTGGTTGAAGCCTCGGATGTACTCAATACAGTAGAACGTCCCAATGCATACCTCATGGTGGATACGCTTCATGCTCACAGGTCAAGGGTATCGGCAGAAGATATTGCTAAGGTGGAACCTTCAAAATTTGGATTTATTCACCTTTGTGACGGCCCGGGTCCCATACCTGCATTGGATGATCCGGGCATGATAGGAGTTGCAAGAGAGGGAAGGCTTTATCCGGGGGATGGAGAAATCGATTTAAAGAGTATGTTTCTTGCAATGCCGGCAAATCCAATATCAATTGAATTGCCAAATTCCAAGGAGATGGAAAAGAGAGGAGCATTTGGGCATGCTGCCCAATGCCTGATAAAGGCAAAGCAGTATTTTGCCGAAAATGGCATAGAATAGATAAAGGTACAGTGGTCTTTGATATTATATAATATAAAAAGGGGGGAGAAAAATGCCGGTTAATATTAATACCAAGATGATAACCCTGCTGGGAAAACCTCTATCTCAGTCCTATGCAGCCAGGATGCAGAATGCGGCGTATAGGGCAGCCGGAATCGACATGCTGTATTTTTACACAGAAGTTGAAAATGATCATTTACCCGATGTAATCAATGGAATCAGACACATGAATTTTGCCGGATTTGCGGTTACCAAGCCAAACAAAGTGGAAGTCATGAAATATGTTGATGAAGTGGATCCTCTATGTGAAAAAATGAATGCAAGCAATACTGTAGTAATTAAAAACGGACGCCTTAAGGCATATAACACTGACGGTATCGGTTTCTTAAGATCTCTGAAGGAAGAAGCACCTGAAATAGACATCTCTGAATCTGTATTCTTCTGCCTCGGAGCAGGAGGTGCCGCCAGAGCTATATGCAGTGTACTTGCATATAACGGAGCAAAGAAGATATACATTGCAAGCAGAACCTTATCACGAGTCAAGGAACTGGTTGAAGACATCAATGAGAAGTTTGCACCTGTGGCGGAACAGGTGGATATGCAGGACACAGAGTTGCTGAAGAAAAGTATAGCAGCATCAAATGTTATCATGAACAATACCGGATTGGGCATGCCTGCAAGCCTGGACAAAACTCCGATTCCCAAAGAGTATCTCAGTCCTGTGCAGTTGTGTTTTGATGCAACCTATAATCCGTCAAAGACCAGATTCCTTACAGAAGCTGAACAAGTTGGCTGTAAGATAATTAATGGCTTGGGCATGTCGCTTTATCAAGGTGCTGAACAGATTGAACTATGGAGCGGAGTAAATGCTCCTATAGAAGCAATGCGCCAGGAACTCCTTGATATACTTTCAGGGAAAGAGGAGAAATAGTGTAAGTAACGTATGTATTATACTTACACAATGGGAAGGGGGGCAACAATATGAATGGACTTAAATGGTTGAACAAGCATTTAGAAGAAGCTATTCTGGTGTTTCTGTTAGCAACCATATCATGTGTAATGATGGCGCAAATCATTGCAAGAACCTTTTTTAATTCCATGACCTGGCCTGAAGAATTTTCCAGATATTGCTACATATGGACAGTATTTCTTTCTCTCGGATATACAATCAAGAAGGGGAATATGCTGAAGGTAGGAATAGTTATGGACTTGCTTCCCCAGAAGCTGCGAAAGAGAATAGAGATTATTGTAAACGTTATAATGTTGGTATTATTTGTAATATTGCTCAGGTATTCAATAATATATACCGGCAAAGTCAAGAGCAGCGGACAATTTTCACCGGCTATGCACCTGCCGATGTGGATTATGTACATGTCAACAATTATCGGTTTCGCATTAGCTGCCTTACGTATGGTACAGGAAATCATTTCAAATATCAGGAACTTCAACAAGAAAGCTGAGACGACTTTGGAAGCGACAATAAAGGAAGCGAAGCAGGAAGTTCAGGCCACTGGCATAGCTGTTAATGATAATGACGGTTTAATGGGAGGTGAGGATTAATGGCACTATGGATATTCGTTGTATTTCTGTCAGCACTTGTATTTGCAGTTCCGATAGCTGTAAGTATGGTGATAGGAGCTATGACACCGCTTTTTTTAGGAGGGACCGGAAGTTCCATCCAGCAGCTGATTGCAAACAGCTTTTCCGGTTCGGATACGACACCAATCCTGGCAGTACCTCTCTTCATTCTTGGAGGAGTACTTATGGCAGAAGGCGGGATATCCCGAAGGCTCTTCAATTTCTTTGCATATTTTGTAGGTAATTTAACCGGCGGATTGCCATGCGCTGTTATTCTTACTTGTCTCTTTTATGGAGCTATTTCAGGATCAGGCCCTGCCACTACTGCAGCAGTCGGATCGATGACAATTCCATTCCTGGTGGATATGGGCTATGACAAGACTTGGTCAGCGGGCATGGTTGCTACTGCAGGCGGCCTTGGAGTTATCATACCTCCATCCATACCCTTTGTTCTGTATTCACTGGCAACAGGAGTATCAACCGGAGCTCTCTTCCTGGGTGGAGTCCTTCCGGGTATCCTTATCGGACTCTGTATGATGGTTTATGCCGTTATCTACTGTAAACGAAAGGGAGAAAACAAAGAGAGAATAAATGCAAAGATGACAGAGCTGCGCTCAAAAGGTTTCCTCAGTTTACTGAAGGAGAGCTTCTGGGCTTTGCTGTCACCTGTAATCGTATTAGGAGGTATCTATTCAGGAATAGTAACACCGACAGAAGCGGCATGCATCTCGGTATTTTACTCACTCTTCGTATCTCTGATAATCTATAAATCCTTTACAATTAAGGAGATCATTCCGTTTCTTGGGAATGCTGTAAAGACCTATGCACCGCTTTGTTTTGTACTTGCCTTTGCAATAGCCTTCGGACGGGTATTGGCCTTAGCTAAGGCTCCAATATTGATTGAGAACTTCATACTGAACAACTTCTCAACAAGTATTACAGCATTGACGGGTATTGTAGTGGTTTTCTTGCTGCTGGGAATGGTAATGGATACAGGGCCTGCAATAGTTATACTGTCACCCATTCTGCTTCCTGCTGTTCAGGCCCTGGGAGTGGATCCGGTACATTTCGGCGTTATAATGGTATGCTGCCTGTCAATAGGATTAGCAACTCCACCCTTCGGGCTCGACCTTTTCGTCGCCGGAACACTGTCCAGTTTACCTCCGATGAAAGTGGCAATGAAAGCAATGCCCTTTATAATCGCATTTGGCATAGCGCTGTTTATTATTACATATATACCCTGGTTTAGCCTTGTATTCCTGTAAAACAGGTATTCAAGTTATAAATGAAAATAAGAAAAGGGGGAAAAAAATGAAAAGGTTATTTATCTTATTATTGGTACTGGTTATGGCATTAGTACCGGCAGCATGCGCTAAACAAGCACCGCCGGCAGAACAACCGGCAGAACAACCGGCAGCAGAGGAGCCTGCAGAAGGCGAAAACAAATACGCTTCTTTGGAACCAATAACCCTTATCGGTGCTGATAATGCAGGTGTCGGCGCCGCAGCACAGCTTTACGGTGAGCTGGTTACCAAAAAGGTAGCAGAGATTACCGACGGAAAGCTGAAAATCGATTATTTCCCGAACAGCCAGCTTGGTAATGACCAGGAACTTCAAGCTCAGATGCTTGCAGGAGATATTGACTTTGTAATAGCACAGACAGCCCAAACGGTGTCCTTCGTACCGGAAGTTGCTATATTTGACCTTCCAATGGTGTTTGCGAAGTATGATGCCAAGACTATTGACTATGCACTCAACAAGAGTCCTTTTGCCGCAAAGATTAATGAAGCTTATAAAGCTAAGAACATGCGTATTATGCACTATCTGCAGGGCGGAACTTTCCGTGAGACCACTTCAAACAAGAAGATCAGTTCTATTGATGACTTCAAAGGTTTGAAGATAAGGACAATGGAAAATCAGAACCACATGGCTTTCTGGCAAGCACTTGGAGCAGCTCCGACACCGCTTCCGTGGCCTGAGGTTTATGTATCATTGCAGCAAGGCCTTGTACATGCACAGGAAAATGCAACTGATACTTGCGTCGGTGCGAACCTGCAAGAGGTTCAGGACTACCTGATCATGACCCACCACATACTTTATTGCAACCAATTCCTAATTAATTCAGAGAAGTTTGACAGTCTGGATCCGTTATATCAGGCTGCTCTCCAGCAGGCAGTCGATGAGGCAGCTGTTGAGATTGAAGCAAAGCTTACAACCATAGATAAAGATAACAAGCAGAAGCTGCTAGACGGCGGAATGGAACTGGTTGAATTTGAAGCCAGCTTCATAGATCAGGTTCTTGAGAAGGCTAAAGGCGTATATGATTCTATAGGAAAAGCCATCGGGCAGGATTATGTTGACTCTCTGCTGGATGCACTTGAGAACGCAAAATAACCCGTAATTGAAAATCGAAATGCAGCTTTTTCGAAATCAAACAGGGTAGAAAAATTTAAACAGTTAAAACAGAGGTCGAGAGAATCGACCTCTGTTTTGCATGCTGCAAGGCTAAGAAAATGAGGTTCCTGCACTCAATAACACATTTCTGCAAGTGCTGCTGTAATATCCCAGTATTCCAATAAAAACCAGTAAATTCAGGCAGGAAAAAATGCAGTCAGGAAAGAAAATATGATATAGCATTTTAAATAATAATAGTCGGAGGTTTTTATGTCAAATACACCAAAGCAAATTAAAGCTATAAACGTTTTTTCAAAAGGAACTATCGCTGCTATTATAATTATAACAGTTGTCGGATTGAGCATATTGGGAGTTTTTCGCTTTACCAGGCCGATTCCGGCAGCAGGCACCTCAAAAACTTCAGAAAACATTGTTTTACCCGGTGAGCTGTCGGTTACCTTTCCTGAACAAGGGCAAGCCGCTGTTGGAACTGATACTTTTGGTGTTATTGCCGCTTCGCCGAATCAGGAGTCCATTCCTATTGCCAGTGTGGCAAAAATAATGACTGCATATTTGGTTCTGAAAGCTCACCCACTGCAGCCCGGTGAGGAAGGGCCAAGCTTGACGATAACTGATGAGGATGTTGCCGGTTATAAGTATGCGGTTCAAAACAATCATTCTTATTTACCCGTTGCTGCAGGGACGGCTCTTACGGAAAGACAGCTTCTGCAAGGTTTGATGCTGCCCTCTGGGAACAATATAGCCGATACAATAGGACGATGGATTGCGGGAACCGATGAAGCATTTATTGATAAAATGAATGAAACAGCAAAGGCTCTGGGGATGACCAATACACACTATGCCGACGCCAGCGGGGCAGATGATGCTACAGTGAGCAATGCTGCCGATCAAATAATAATGGCGCAGGCAGCTATGCAGGATCCGGCCTTTCGGGAAATAGTCGCAATGCCCCAGGCTGTCCTTCCTGTTGCCGGAAAAGTATATAATGTAAATGCCATGTTAGGCAAACACGGCATTGTGGGAATCAAAACCGGTTCCGGTGTTATAGCAGGCGGGAACTTCGTATCAGCCGCACCGATAGAAAACGGAAGTGAAAAGCATTATATTATAGCTGCCGTACTGGGCAGCAGGAAGCCAAATGAAAACCTGAAAAGCGCCTTTGATGCAAACGCCCAGATTCTGAACCAGGTTCGGCCCCAGTTCAAAACATTTACAATTGAGCCTCCGGAAAATGGTTTTGGCAAAATTATCACTCCATGGCATACCGAAAGCGAATTGACGGTAAACGAGCCGATACAGGTCTTTGGCTATCCGGGTATGAAGATGGATTATTCAATAGAACCTTTGGAATTAAAGTTACCTGCCCTTCCGGGCACTGATGTCGCAACTCTTACAATCCAAACAGGGAAAACCACTCAAACCTATATGATGCAAAACAAAGTGCAAATTGAAAAGCCGGGATTCTTATGGAGATTAATAAGGAATTAATTTTAGGAATGGTAGAGCACTATGTGGTAGTTACAGCAAAGGGACTGTTTCATATTGTGATATGATACAGTCTTTTCTAAATCCACTTATTATCCCATAGATACTGTTAAAAAGTGTTTAAAAAGTGTTTAATTGTAATCTGATTAAATAAAAAGTTAATTTATTTTAAACATATAATTAAAAATAAAAACAACACCTCTGATATATAATTGACATAAAATTAGTGAGGAGGAGATATTTTTGGAAAAAGATTTTAAGAGACCGTCTTTTCTTGTTTCATTACTATCGGTAGTATTTCTTTTCATAATGATTATTGCACAATTAATAGCAGTCGGCAGCCCGGATATTCATTTGACTTTAGTATTTGCCATCACATTAACGGTTCTTATGCTTATGACTACCGGAACAAAGTGGGAAAAAGTGCAGGAAGGAGTTATGCACGGGTGTGAAATAGCTACTATTCCTATGTTAATACTTATGCTTATAGGTATGCTAATCCCGACGCTTATAGCATCCGGAACAATACCCACACTGATATACTATGGGTTGAAAATTATTAATCCGTCTGTGTTCCTGTTAACCGCAACTCTAATTTGTTCCGTTGCTTCAATTTGCACAGGGAGCAGTTATACCACCGGAGGAACCTTTGGTGTTGCCTTTATGGGAATAAGCCTCGGGCTTGGAATACCCCCTGCAATAACAGCCGGTGCTGTAATTTCCGGAGCTGTTATCGGAGATAAGATATCTCCCTTGTCTGATTCTACAAATTTAGCTGCAGGGGTTACAGAAACAGACCTTTTTGCCCATGTAAAAAGCATGTTTTATACCACAGTTCCGGCATTCGTAGTTTCATTAATACTGTATGGCATAATCGGTGCGAGATATAGTGCGTCTTCCATTGACACAACCGTAGTAGACCAAATACTTGCCGGGATTTCACAAAATATCAATATAACCCCAATGTATGCGTTGATCAGTTTAATTCCGCTTATAGCTATTGTTGTGATGGCGGTTAAGAAAGTAAATGCTCTTGCAGCTATGGTCATTGCTTCAATAATAGCTATGGTATTAGCAATGATTAATCAAGGTTATAGCATTATTGAAATGATGGCATTTATGAATTATGGCTTCAGTATTGACACAGGGGTTGCGGAAGTGAACAAGCTTCTAAACAGAGGCGGAATTCAGTCTATGATGTGGACTGTTTCTTTGGGGTACTTAGGGCTTTCCTACGGAGGAATTCTAGAAAAAACAGGTATAATGGAAGTATTGTTAAACAAGATGTCTGCATTAGTAAAGAATGCAAGAAACCTTATTATTACTCATGTCTTTGCAGCACTCATTGTCAACTTAATTTCAGCCAGCCAATATGTATCAATTATTATTCCTGGGAGAATGCTTTTGCCGGCTTACAGAAGACTTGGTATAAGAAGCGATGTTGCTTCCAGAACTTGTGAAGACTCGGGGACTGTTTTATCGCCTTTGGTACCCTGGGGGCTATGTGGTGTGTTCTTCACAGGAACTTTGGGTGTTAATACATTGGAATATATGCCTTTCGCATTTTTATGTTATCTGACACCCATTGTCGCGATTATATACGCAATTACAGGAAAATTTATTTGGTATGAAAAGGATGGGATGATAAAGAATGATGTAAAAAAGGCTGCGGAAATTAGTGGATAATGAAAATCGGCTTTGGAAAGGGAATAAAGATGTATGAAATCGAAAAAGGCCAATTAACAGAATTATTAACAGATTTGGTTTCTATTGAAAGCCCGTATTTAGAAGAAGATGAGATAATGGAGTATGTATACAGTTGGTTCCGGAAGAATGGTATAAAGGCCTTTGTTCATCATTATAATGAAGCAAAAGTAACAGGCTT
>Ga0208694_1005854_pt1 | contig 10242 bp, 6 predicted proteins | sample AD_UKC078_MetaG_FD_184442 | JGI IMG/M metagenome (GOLD analysis project Ga0208694, IMG submission 184442) | Active sludge microbial communities of municipal wastewater-treating anaerobic digesters from USA - AD_UKC078_MetaG (SPAdes) (version 2) | ecosystem: Engineered > Bioreactor > Anaerobic >...
CAGGCGCTTCGTCTGATTCTTGAGCATCTCGGGGTCGGCGCCGGTGATGAGCTGATTGTACCAGCCTACACGCTGGGTGAAATGCTGCCTTTTGTTGCTTCTCTTGGCGTGACGCTGGTGCCGGCGGACATCGACCCGGAATCGATGAATATTACGCCTGAGACTGTGGCGCATCGCCTGACCGGGAAAACACGTGCGATTCTGGCACTCCATATTTTCGGAGTGCCCTGTGATATTCAGGGGATCCGGGCATTGGCAGATCACCATGGCGTGAAGGTCATAGAGGATTGCGCCCATTCACTGGGTGCACGGGTGCAGGGACGACCGACAGGATCTTTCGGCGACGCTTCTTTTTTCAGTTTTGAAATTACAAAAATGATCAATACATACGGAGGCGGGCTGGTTGCTTCGTCGACTCGGCCGCTGGTTGATGCGGCACGTGCATTCAACAACAGTGAGCCGCCGGGTTATACAACGTTGGAAAACAAGATGCAGGGCGTCCGCCTGGAAGAGAGCCTTTTCCGGTGGCGCCTCATGTATCTGCCTCTTTTTATGCTCGCATCTCCAAGCTGGCAGCCGCTCATGAACAGACTGTACCGGAGTTCTCAGCAAAAGCAGAAGAAACGGGAGCAGTATTCTGATGTGCAGGCGCGACTCGGGCTGATAAAACTGGCACATCTTGAGGAACGGACGGCGCTGCGGCAGGAGCGTATTGCTCTGATGAACTCCCTGCTGCATGAGGATATCAGGCCGCAGCAGGTGAGAGAAGGGGACAGTGCCAGCGGTTATTTTTATGTAGTGCGCCTGCCGGTAAAAGCAGCGGCGGTGCGGCGGCGGCTTCTCTTCCGCGGAATCGATGCAGGCGCGGGCAATGAGATTATGGACCACTGTGCAGCCCAGCTGGGTTACACGGACTGTCCGGGCATCGATACGGTTTTTGAGCATGCTCTGGCGCTGCCGATGTATGACGGAATCAAAGAAAAAGATTGCGAACAGGTGATCTTGACATTGAATAAAGTACTTGCCTGATCCGGAGTGTTCGGCAGATTACGGGCGGATTGAAGCAAGGTCATTTCACGGGGATTTCCGAGGCGAAAACATGCACTTCCGGGCATCCGTCCGTGCCGCTTTTGATTGGTGCCGGATGATGGGATATAATCAATTTTCCTCTAACCGTCAACCCTGTCTTCATGAAAGGAGCACGCATCATGTCCAATTTTAAACTGGGATTTATCGGTGCCGGTTTTATCGCCAACTTTCAGGCAAAGGCTGTGGCCCAGATCCGTGGCGTTGACATTACCGGCGTTTACTCGCTGAAAGGTGCAGAAGAATTTGTCGCCAACGTCAAGGCGCTGGGTGTCGGAGACTGTGCCATTTACAGCTCTATCGATGAACTATGCCGTAATGTGGATGCCGTGGCTATTTTTGCGCCCAACTATGTGCGTATTGACATCATGAAAGAGATTGCCGTATCGGTAAAAGCGGGCGCTGCGCTGAAAGGCATTATCTGTGAAAAACCGCTCGGAAGAACCGTGGCAGAAGCACGTCAGCTGGTAGCACTTGCAAAAGAGGCAGGTATTCCTACCGCTTATTTCGAAAACCAGATTCATATGAAAGGCATCCGGGCACAGATGCAGCAGCTGGCGCCTGTACAGGCGCAGATGGGTCCGCTGGCGCTCTCGCGCAGTGCTGAAGAGCATTGCGGTCCCCATGAACCCTGGTTCTGGAATCCGATCCAGCAGGGCGGCGGTGTGCTGAGCGACATGGGCTGTCATTCTATTGCGGTGGGCTGGTTTGTGCTCACGCCTACAGGAAAGCCCATTACCTTCCTCAAGCCCGTTGCGGTCAGCGCTGTAACCTCTCTGCTGAAATGGGGTGTGCCGAAATACCGCCAGGAACTGCTTGACCGCACCGGCGTAGATTACAGCAAAACACCGGCAGAAGACTTTGCCACCGGCATGGTCACCTTTCAGAATCCTGAAACGGGGCAGCTGGTACAGGCGCAGTTCACCAACTCCTGGATGTACGATAAACAGGGGCTTCGTCTGCTCATGGACGGGCTTGGACCTGGCTACGCTTTCGAGTTGAATACCCTCCGTTCTTCTCTGGAAGTGTTCACCGGCGATCAGGCGGCGGAGTCCGTGGCGGACAGCGAAACGGCTCTGGAAAAGTCCACTGCCAGCCGGGGACTTCTCACTGTTGAGACCAACGAGCCCGATCTGTACGGCTATGTGGATGAGATTAAAGACGCCGTCGCCTGTTTCCAGGAAGGCAAGGACGGATTTCTGAACTTTGAATACGGTTTCGAGATCACCAGGCTCTGTCAGGCGGCCTATATGTCCGCGGAACGGGGCGTGACTATCGATCTTACTGATCCGAAGATTCAGGAAGAACTCGAATCCTACGTTTCGCTGATTGCACAGGGCAAAGGTGCGGATCTGCTCTACGGCAAGAAATAAGACTGTAATCTGTAGGAAAGGATGCAATCATGACCCGGTCTTTTGACCCTTCTTTTATGAGCCGACGCACTTTTTTGCATACTGCCTCTGCCGCTGCGGCTGGTGCCATGCTTTTCTCTTCTACGGCATGTGCCTCGGCGCAAATGCCTCTTGCAGGGCGTATTAAAAAAGCGATCGTTTACAATATGTTCCAGTCTGACGCTCCTGTTGTGGAGAAATTCCGTGCCCTGAAAGAAGCAGGATTTCAGGGCGTGGAGGCGCAGACCAAAGCCCCTGAAGACCCTGCGGAAATGGTGGCGGCCGCCCGTGAAACCGGCGTGGAAATTCACAGCCTTATGCACGGATCGGTGGACAACATCCCCTCCGCTGTCGACCGTGCCAAAGCGCTCGGGGTCAATGTCATCCTGATCGTTGCCGGAAGAGTCAATGAGCAGAAGAGCTATCAGGACAACTACACGGAAACCCAGGCGGTGATCCGGGAAGCGCTGCCCTATGCGGCTGCTAACGAAGTCACGCTGCTTGTGGAAAATGTATGGAACAATTTCCTTCTGAGTCCTCTGGAAATGGCACGTTATATCGATGAGTTCGAAAGCCCCTGGATTCAGAGTTATTTTGATGTGGGCAACGTGGTACGGTTCGCCTGGCCCGAACACTGGATTCCGGTGCTCGGCAGCCGGATCAAACGGGTTCACGTCAAGGAATACAGCCGCGATAAGCAGATGAATGAAGGGCTGTGGAAAGGCTTTGATGTGGAAATGGGCGAAGGAAGCATCGACTGGGAACTTGTCCGTAAAGAACTGCTCGCCATTGACTATACAGGCTGGGTGACAGCGGAAGTGGGTGGCGGCGATATTGAACGGATGAAAGAAATTTCCCGGCAGATGGATTCCATTCTCGCACTCTGCTGAGCCGTCCTGCCCAAGACTTATATTGTGCCCGTCGTTTAAAGCGGCGGGCACTTCTTTTTATATCATCACTTTGCATAAAAAAATCATGGTGTCTCATAATAGATATGGCGGGCGGTCTAATCAGAAATATTGGTTCGGAGGGGCGAGTGCGTAAAGGAAATCAACGTCGCAGGCATTGAACCGGCCGAAAGCGAGGTAATCGAAAATGCTCACCCGGATGACGAAAATGGAGACGGAGTCATCACCGAACAGGAAGCAGCAGATGCGCTTTCCCGCTGGCAGAACGAAGGCGGATCGATGTCACTGGCGCTGCGTGCTTATTATATTCATCTGTCAGGCGGCAAATACTGGTATGACAGCAGTGCGTCCGGATCGGAGTGCTGGCGTCCTCTGATTGAGTGAAGTTGTTCTGTGAAAAAGTGCTGCCCGGTGCAGGTTATGGTGTTATAATCTGTGAATACATCAACCGGGGATTCAGCCATGGCACATAAAGAGTGTTTTGTTTCTTTGCTGCTGCTTGCACTTCTTCTTTTTCCGTTCGGCACTGCCGATGCTTCGGAGCCGGAGGCGGTCTGGTCTTATGACACGGGCGCAAAGATTTATGCACCGCCTCTGGCTGCTGACCTGACTGGCGACGGGCGTTGTGAAATCGTGGTTCCGGCGTCCCGTGCCCGGCGGCTGCTCTGCTTTAACGGTATCGGTGAAGTGTTGTGGGAATTTGCGCTGGATGATGACAATACGGACGGCTTTCACGCTGCCGTATCAGCCGTGGATTATGACGGCGACGGGCAGAAGGAACTGTTTTTTGTGACCCGGGGCGGCACAGCAGGCTGTCTTGACGCATCGGGGCATCTTATCTGGCGTGTCTGTCTGGGTGATCAGATGGACTACACAGGAGTCCTGGCGGCCGATATCAACGGGGACGGACGGGTTGAGCTTCTCTTCGGCTCGGAGAGCGGAACGCTCTACTGTCTGAGCGATGGAGGAGAAGTGCTCTGGCGTCATCAGCGGTGTGGTGCCATCCGGGGAATCCCTGCGGTGCTGCGTTTTTACGCTGGAGGTCCCCTTCGTGTTGTTGCTGTATGGAGCGGGGGCGATGAAGCCTGTCTCGATGGCGACGGCAATGTAATCTGGGCATTCTCGGAACCTGCCGCGGCGGGAGAACGCCGATCCAGTGCGGCGGCGGGCGATCTTGAAGGCAAGGGGACGATGACCGTGCTGACCGCCACAGAGGACTATCACCTGATCGCCCGGGATGGAGAGAGCGGGTCGGAGAAATGGCGTTTTAAAGGCAATGGCCGTATTGATCAGACCTGCTCCTTCGCTCTGGCTGACTTCGACGGCGGCGGGCGGCTCGATATTGTCGGCGGCGATTCCTCGGGTTGTGTGTATCGCATCCGTGACGGGGCGGCGCTATGGACAGCGAATACAGGCGGCGGCATTGTCCAAGGGGCGGCTGTGGGCGATGCCGACGGGGACGGCATTCAGGATGTGCTGGTCTGTTCCCGGTCGGGCAGGCTGTTGTCTTTGAACGGTACCAGCGGCGACATTCAATGGTCTTTTGAAACAGCCGCTGCGCCGCTGACCACGCCTGTGCTGGCGGACGTGGACGGCGACGGAAAACTGGAGATTCTTTTCACCGCCAAAGATCAGCATCTTTACTGCCTTCGTGCAGGCGGATCTGCAAAAGGGGCAGAGACAGACTGGCCCATGATCAATAAGGATCTGCAGCTGACAGGGAATGCCCGGGGTGATGCCCTCTTCACAGCGGAGCCTGCCGTGGAACGTCCTGATTTTTTCCCGCCGCCTTTATCGGTTCCCGAGGAAGTAACGCTTCATTTCGGCAGAAACCGCATTTCTTTTGAATTCACGAATGACAGTTATCGGGCCCGCCATCTGGAAGTAAGGGCGGATCTGGTGTTTCCCGACGGGCAGACAGCTGTCCGGCTGTTCAGCACCTTTTGTGATCCCTACAGCCGCGAAGAGCGCACGCTTTCTTTTGACTGCTTCGACAGCGGGCGTTATGGCATCAAATGGGGATTGAGTGATCTGGGTACCGGCGAACGGCTGGCGACGATTTCACGCATTTTCAGTTTTACGGCCCTTCAGGAAGAAGATGCCCGCCTGCAGCGGCTTCAGGAAGAGGGGGAGCGGCGGCTTGCGCAGATTCAGGATACAGCATTGGCGCAGCGTGCCCGCTCCGCTTTTGACGACGCCCTGTTGCCTGCGCAAAAAGCCTGTGAGGCGGCGCACCAGGGGATGAGAGTGAATCCGGAGTCTGTCGCTGCGGCACACTCCGCCCTGGCACTGCTGGAGAAGACGGTTGCACCGCTAAGGGTGGTGCCTGAAGGCAAAGAGCAGGTGCTTTTCGGTGCGGCTGCCGTTTCGTCTCTTGTAAAAGTCTTTCCTGACACTGCTTTTCCCCCGCTGCCTGAAGAAGGTGAGGTTGCCCGGACGCTTTCCATGCATCTTGCACGTAATGAATATGAGTCGGCACAGCTGGTGGTGGTGCCTCTCTGGGCGGAGCTGCCGGGGCTGACACTCCGGCCGGGTACACTGATGCATACTGCCGGAGCAGGGGTTATCGATGCGTCGCAGATTGCTCTGCATCGGGTGGGCTATGTGGAGATCGGGCTTCCTGAATACAGTTTTCCGGTGGAACGTACCGGCTGTTATCCCGATCCGCTGCTGCCGCCGGATGCTTTCACGGTGCCCGCAGAACAGACGGCGCAGCCTTATTATGTGACTGTTCATACCTTGCCCGACTCGGCACCCGGTCTCTATGAAGGAAGCATTACTGTTGAAGCGGAAGGAGCAGCGGCGCTTCAGGTTCCTCTGAAAGTCTGGGTCTGGGATTTTGAAATTCCGAAAGAAAACAGCCTGACTACTTCCTTCTGGATGAATGAAAATTATATCCGTCAGTTTTACAAGTATCCGGATCGTCTGCCGGAAGAGATCCGCCGCCGGTACTATGATCTGCATCTGGAGTACCGGGTAGCGCCTTTGAAAGCCCTTCCGCTGGGCGGCGGCGATCTGGCGGATGATATGGATTATGTGCTTAAGCACGGGCAGCAGCAGTTTTTTGTGTCGCTGCCCATTCTGAATACGGAAGAGAGCCGTGCGGACTATCAGAAAAAAATACGGGATACGCAGGAGCTGATCCGGCAGCGGGGCTGGACGGCTGATGTATTCTTTTATACCCATGATGAGGTGGCGGTGGTCGGGCGGCATCTGATTCCGGAGGTGGTCACAGTCAACAGATGGGCAAAAGAAACGTTTCCTGAGTGGCCGCGGCTTCAGACCAGTGCGCCCGAACAGTCGCTGGTGGGCAGTGTGGATATCTGGTGTCCCACCATTGATCATTTCAATCCCGCCTTTCTGAAGCGGCGCATGGCTGCCGGGGAACGGCTTTGGCTGTACACCGTCTGGGAGCGTCCGGGCATCATGATTGAATTTCCCAATACGGACTACCGCATCATGTTCTGGCAGTGCTGGAAGTACGGTGCGGAAGGGTTCCTCTACTGGGGCACCACGCATTGGGAATACAACGTGCAGGGGGAAGAGCGCTGGCCTGCGGTACCCTGGATCACCTATAACAGCCAGCCGGGTCATAACGGCTGCGGGTATCTGGTTTATCCCGGTACCGGGGGCACGCCGCTTCCGTCTTTACGTCTGGCGCTGGTTCGGGACGGCATTGAAGACTATGAGTACCTGCATCTTCTTGAAAAACGTTTCGAAGAAAAGAAGAGCAGCCTGACAGCCGCTGAACGTGATGAAGTGCATTCACTCCTTGCCGTCACGCCTGCCGTGATACAGGATCATCAGCACTACACCGACGATCCGGCAGTACTCAGCCTTGAGCGGGAGAAACTTGCCCGCTGGATAGAGAGGCTGGGGCGCTGACCGGAAGCAACGGTGCCTGAGCCGGCTGTACCGGTTACAGTTTTTCCCAGGGCATGAACCGCTGGCAGCGATTCACGGCAGAGGTGGATTTGCTCGGGAAGGCAGCGCATTTGTAGGAACCTGATGTCGCCTTGACCCGGAAGGGCTTGTCTTTATTGAAGGTGATCTGCCGGGGCCCTTCCCAGAACCGGCAGGTGGCGCAGCGTTTGTCCGTTGTCGAGTAGGTACCGTAAGACACAATAAATTCCTCCGGAGTGCAGTGACTCATGGTACTCTATCTTTTCATTATATACAAAGGGAAGAAAAAATTCAACAATCTGTACCGGTCCGGAGAAAAGTTGAAATGCGAAAGAAGGAAAGGCGGCACTGCTCCCGCTGTTGACCCGCTCTGTTTTTTATGGCAAAATGGCGCCCTATGAAGCCCTTTCCTTCAGATTTTCTTTTCGGCGTTTCCATCGGTGCCCATCAATGCGAAGGCGGTGATGACGGCAGCGACTGGTATCGCTGGGCGCTTCGCCCGGGACACATTCTGGACGGCTCCGACCAGAATCCCGGATCGGGGCACTGGCTTCACTTTCGGGATGATCTTGCGCTGGCGCATAAGCTCGGGATGAATGCTGTGTGCATTGGAGTCAACTGGGCGCGTATTCAACCGGCTCCCGATTGTTTTGATGCTGAAGCACTGGAGCATTACCGCCAGGTGTTTCAGCTTGCTTCCTCGCTCGATATGACTGTGCTCGGTGTTCTGTATCATACCGCTTTGCCGCGGTGGATCGCGGATCGGGGCGGCTGGCAGGCTCCGGAGTGCCCGGATCATTTTGAGGCATACACACGGGAAACAGTTCGGATGCTTGGTGAATGGTGCCTGCACTGGATACCGGTCCAGGAGGCTGAATGCCTGGTGACACGCCTGTGCCGTGAGAAAAAATGGCCGGGCTCGGGGCTGGGTGTCCGGCATGAGGCTGTTTTGCGCAACACGCTGGCAGAAGCGCATGTGCGTGCCGCCGAAGCGATCCGGGAAAGTATTTCGCAGGCGGTCATCGGGCTTTCTGTACGCGGTATCCCTGTCGAACCCTGGGACGAGCATAGTCCCTGGGATATGCGTCTGGCGGAAAAAGAGCAGGAACGCCTGAACAGGGCATTCCCGGAAGCGGTCTTCCGTGCATCCGGCAGTGACGGAGCTGATTTCATTGCGCTGAGTTATCAGGGTGTGCTTCGCACACGTTTTGCTGCGGGGCGTTTCCGCTATGGTTTTTCACTCCCTATGGATCAGGACGGACGTGCTGTTGATTTTGATGAGCTTCAGCCGTCTTCGGACGGACTCGAAGAAGTGCTTCTGCTCCTCTCCGCTTTTCAAAAGCCCATTGCAGTCACAGGTCTGGGCTTTGCAGCGGATGATGACCGGGAGCGCTGCCGGTTTCTGTGCGACCATGCGGGCCGCCTTCTTACGCTTGCGCGGAGGGAGGAGCCTTCATTGAAAATACAGGGTCTTTTTTATTCCCCTTTTCTGGATGGATTTGAATGGCATCACGGCTGTGCCAGACGCTGCGGGCTGGTGCACGTCAAGCGCCCCGGACTCGAACGGACGCCCAATCCGAGCGCATGGCTGTGGAAGGACATTGCACAGCATCAGGAAGTGCGCCCCGGTACGGCGGCACGGTATTGCGGAGAAGAAGAGATATGACAGCCTATATACTGGTGGAAGGCGGCGGTTCCGGTACCCGTGCGGCACTGGTGAATGAAAAAGGACAGCGCGAAAAGGCTTACGAGAGAGGCCCCTCCAATCCGGTTGCCTACGGAATCGTGCAGGCGGCACAGGTGATTGTATCGCTGGCGAAAGAGGCGCTTGCCGGGCGTTCTGCCGAAAGCTGTGTACTCTATGCGGCGCTTGCCGGGGCGGCTGAAAAGGAAGTGCAGACAGCCCTCGCGCAGAGAATCGGAACAGCCTTGCAGCTGCGGCGTGTATTTGTCTGCCCGGATCTTCATGCAATGCTGCTTGCCAATGCGGGGGCGGAAGAAGGCATTCTTGTGATTTCGGGTACCGGCGCTTCGGTTCTTGCCAAAGACCGCCAGAACCGGCTGCTGAAGGTGGGCGGCTGGGGCGCTGTGCTGGGAGACGAGGGGAGCGCTTATAATCTCGCTGTATCCGCTTTGCGTACCGCTGCCCGTGCCGAAGATCAGATCGGGCAGAGTACGATCCTGGCAGAGAATCTGACAGAAGCGGCGGGTCTTCCGGAATTTTCGGCTTTTTCCCGATGGATCAGCAGCGCAACGAAAAGAGAAGTTGCCGCACTGGCGCCTGCTGTTCTGACAGCGGCGGAGCAGGGCGATCTTCCCGCACTGCAGTGTGTGGAAGAGGAAGCCTGGCAGCTGGCGCTCCGTGTTTGTGCCGCTCATGAGCAGCTGCGGCTCCGCCCCGATGCTGCGGTATATGAATACGGCGGTTTGCTGGAAGGCAGTATGCTGTTCAGGCAGTATTTTCACCAGTCGCTGGACTCGCTGCCGGAACTGAAATGCCAGCCCTGTGCCTGCCGCGGACTGGATGCCGTGTCTTATTTGCACACCCTTGAAAAATGTCCCGACTGGGCATCTGAATGGACGATGGAACCCGGTGCAGCAAAGGTTCTCGCCCTTCCGGATACGGAAAGGGCAGGCAAGGGAAAGACGCTTGATGAATTGACTCCGGAAGAAATAGTTGCCGCCATGCAGCATGCCGATATGGAAGCGCTTCAGGCAGTCGGTGCCGCATCGGAAAGCATCGCTGCTGCCGTGGACTATGCCGGACATTGCCTTAAACAGGGCGGGCGTCTCATTTATACAGGTGCCGGGACAAGCGGTCGTCTGGGGGTTCTGGATGCGTCGGAATGCCCGCCTACCTTTGGTGTGTCGCCGGATCGTGTCGTCGGGCTGATTGCCGGCGGCGACCGTGCTCTTCGCGACAGTGTGGAGGGGGCGGAGGATGACCCCGTGCT
>Ga0208694_1005864_pt1 | contig 10235 bp, 7 predicted proteins | sample AD_UKC078_MetaG_FD_184442 | JGI IMG/M metagenome (GOLD analysis project Ga0208694, IMG submission 184442) | Active sludge microbial communities of municipal wastewater-treating anaerobic digesters from USA - AD_UKC078_MetaG (SPAdes) (version 2) | ecosystem: Engineered > Bioreactor > Anaerobic >...
GAAGGTGTTCGAAAAGATCGAGGAGACGCTGGAGCTTTGCCGCCGGATGATCCGCGAGTGCTCCTGTGAAAACGGCTGTCCGGCCTGCGTGCCGCCGTTGCCGCCGGGGGTGCATGACGAGAATCTGGAACTCTTTCTGGTAGAGTCCAACGCGGTGCGCGTCTGCACCCTGAGCCTGTTGGACGCATTGCTGGACGGCGTGATTGCGGTGCCTGAAGTCACGACCGTGACACGCGACTGGCAGCAGGCTGTCGCCGCGCCGGAGCCCGATCAAGAGGCGATCCAGTTGAATCGCAAGTTGAACCGCGCGGCGGATGCGCTGCGCGCCAAACGCAAAAGGGAATACTGAAAAAAAGGGAGGAAGTATGTTGAGGCGTTTTCTGATTGTGTTCGCGGGTGTCTGCGTGGTATGCGCGCCGCTCGCTGAGGCTGCGGAGCAGGTGCCGTTCCGCGCGGGGGCTGCCAAGAGCAATATCACGCCATCGCTGGGGGAGCCGATCATCGGCGGCTTCCATCCTTTCCCGGCGAAGCATGTACATGATGAACTGTGGGCGAAGTGTCTGGTGCTGGAGAGCGGGACGACGCGCGTGGCGCTGGTGGTGTGTGACCTGCTGGGGCTTTCGCACACGCTGTGCGACGAGGCGCGCAGGCTGGTTCAAGAGACGACGGAAATACCGATGTCGCATGTGCTGGTCTCTGCGACGCACACGCACTCGGCGTGTAGCGCGCTGGGCGAACGCTACGATCTCGCCGCCAAACTGAGTCCTTACCAGCAGTTTGTGGCGCGCCGCGTTGCCGACGCTGTGCGCTGTGCGGTCAACAATCTCGAACCGGCGAAGATCGGCTGGACGACCGCCGATGTGCCGCAGCATGTCTTCTGTCGGCGCTGGTTCCTCAAGCCCGGCACGATGCCAGTCAATCCGTTCGGCAACACCAACGATCTGGTCAAGATGAATCCGGCGCGCGGCAGCAAGGATCTGGTTCGCCCGGCCGGGCCGACCGATCCTCAGGTGGCCATTCTCGGTGTGCAGTCGCGCGAAGGGCGGCCGCTCGCTCTGTTCGCGAACTATTCGCTGCACTATGTGGGCGGTGTGCGTGGCGCGGATATCTCGGCCGATTACTATGGCATCTTTGACGCGCGCATGCGGGAGTTGCTGGACGCCGAACGCCAGTCGCCTGAGTTTCTGGCGATCATGAGCAACGGTACCAGCGGCAACATCAACAACATCGACTTCACCCGTCAGGGCGAGCGATATGCGCCGTACGCCCGCATGCGTGAGGTGGCGTACGATGTAGCCGCAGCCGTGCATGCTGCCTATCAAACGATCGAATGGCGCGATCAAGTGCCGTTGGGCGCTGCTTTCGAGGAGATCGATCTGGCCTTCCGTCGGCCCACGCCGGAACAACTTCAGTGGGCCAAAGACACGCTGGCCAAACTCGGGCCGGAAACCAAGCCCAAAACGCTCGGAGAGATCTACGCTGCCCGCACCATGGGCGTGCAGAGTCAGCCTGAGCGTGCCCGCTTCGCGCTGCAGGCGTTTCGGATCGGCGATGTCGGGATCACGACATTTCCCAACGAGGTATTCAGCGAGATCGGGCTGGAACTGAAAAAGCGCAATCCGTTCAAGCCCTCTTTTACGGTCTCGCTGGCGCACGGCTATTTCGGCTATCTGCCGACGCCGGAACAGCACGCGCTCGGCGGGTATGAAACCTGGCTGGGTACCAGTCGGCTGGAGATCGAGGCATCGGTCAAGATGATCGATCAACTACTCCGTATGCTGGAAAGCCTCAAGTGACGTTCGGCGCAGCGCGTTCGCGCTGTTCCAGCCAGTCAACGATGGCGCGGCCGATGTCGAGCTTGCTTTGCAGCGGCAGGGCGCGGGGCGGCTCGGATGGGGTGAGGAAGGTGACAAGGTTGGTGTCCACCTCGAAGCCGGCGTCGGGGCGCGTCACGTCGTTCGCGACGATCAGGTCGAGTCCCTTGCTGGTCAGTTTGCGTTGCGCCTCGGCCAGCGGGTCGCCGGTTTCGGCGGCGAAGCCTACGAAGATCCGGTCCTCTTTAAGCGGGAGCATCGTTTTGAGAATGTCGGGGTTGGGCTCCAACGCGATCTCTATCGGCACCTCGGTCTTCTTGAGTTTAACGTCGCTCTGGTTTTTCGGCCGCCAGTCAGCAACGGCCGCACACATCACCAGTGCGTGCTGGTAGGGGAGCAGACGGCGCACGGCCGCCAGCATGTCGAGCGCACTCACGACGTCGACGCGGAAGACCTGCTCGGGCGTCGGCAGTGCGACCGGCCCGGTGACGAGCGTGACGGTGTGGCCGCGTTCGACCGCAGCCTGAGCGACTGCAAAGCCCATTTTTCCGGACGACCGGTTGCTGAGAAAACGGACAGGGTCGAGATGCTCGCGCGTCGGACCTGCGGTGATAAGCAGTTTCATGTCAGAAAGAATACACGGTTTTCGTTGACATTTCAATGCGGGCGTGTTGATAATAGACGCATGTTAATGTGGTTGAAAACGGACGACGAGCGGGAGGCTCCGGGGAGGAGCCTGTGCCGGGTGTCCGCCATCCTGCGGACGGGATGGACCCGTGCCGCAAAAAGGGAGTAGCTATGTCAAATTCGATGCCGATGGGAACGCGCGTTAAACTTAGCGCGATGATGTTCTTGCAGTTCATGATTCTTCCGGTTTGGTTCATCCCGATGTTTCCGTACATCACCAAGATGGCACCGGAAGGCAGCATCTTGCCGCTTTTATGCGGTATGATTATGGGGTTCGGCGCATTGGCGTCGCCGATTTTCGGTATGTTCGCTGACCGGCTGATGAACAGCGAAAAGGTGTTGGCGCTCTGTAACTTCGTAACGGCCGCATTGTTGGCTTACGCCTACACGGTCAAGACGCCGGGGGCGTTGTTCGTGACGTTGTTGCTGGTGATGGTGTTTTACATGCCGACCTGGTCGCTGACCGCCACGATTGCGATGGGGAGCAGCACGACCGAGGCGTTCCCGCAGATCCGCGTGTTCGGCACGCTGGGTTGGGTCGCGTCGGCGATTTTCAGCATCGTGGGCACGAAAGTTTTCGGCATCGCGCAGTTTGACGGTACCCCGCACATTTTCGCGGCTGGTGCGATTGCCGCAGTGATGGCCGGTGTGCTGGCCTTCTTCCTGCCGCCGACCGAACCGCCGGCCAAGGGTGAGAAGATGTCGTTAGTCGATACGCTGGGACTGCGCGCGCTGGTGTTGCTCAAGCGCCCTGACTTTTTGGTGTTCTCGGTGCTCATCCTGTTGGCGATGGTGCCGTTCCAATGGTATAACGTCTACAACAGCACCTATCTGAGTGAGCGCGGTTACGAGTATCTGACGGGGGTCATGAACCTCGGACAGGTGTTGGAACTGGTCTTCATGCTCATGATCCCGGTTATCCTGAAGAAAGCGGGTTACAAGTGGGGCATGGTGCTGGGCCTGCTGGCGTTGGCCTTCCGCTACGTCATGTTCTATCTGGGTGCGTCGTACGGATTGCGAATCTGCGACTATAGCGGCATCTTGATCCACGGGTTGATCTTCGGCATGCTCGTCGTTGGCAGCCAGATGTATGTGGATGCGGCGGCGCCCTCCGATCTGCGCGGTCAAGCGCAGGGCTTCATCGGGTTGATTATGTTCAGCTTGGGAACCTTCCTCTCGAACTTCGTGTTTGACGGGATTCTCAAGAAGAACGTGATCACGGAAGGTCCCAACATCGGTAAGCATGTGTGGACGACCCCGTATCTAATCGCACTGGTCTTCGCGCTGGTGCTGGCCGTGCTGATGGCGGTGGCCTTCAAGCCCGCCGTCCGGGAAAAGACGAATGGATAACCGCACGCCTTGTCCGGTTTGCCGTACCCCGAACGTACAGCGTTCGGGTGTCGGCGCTAACACCTTTGAGATCACCTGTCAGCGTTGCGGACGCTATCAGATTCAGGCTCTGGCCGAGACCCAGCTCATGAACAGTCCGCCGGCTTTTCCGCCGACGCACCTGCTCTCCGGGCTCTGCCGCAACACCTGGGACATTCTGGGCGAGCGGTTGCTGGTGACGGTCGATATCTTCAAGTCGTGGGCGGAACTGGACAAGGCGGCCAAACTGCCCGTGCCGCGCGATACAGACGTGGCGGCCAAGGGCGACTGTCTGTTGCGCTATCTGCGGCGACGCTCTAGGACGCTCGCGGATAGCGTGACGCTCTCACAAAATGAGCTGGCGGTCGGGTTCTGCGCCAACCGGCAGGAGTTGCTCTTTTGCCTGCGCTACCTCGTTGAGCGCGGCCTGATCGAAGAGGTGGCGTCCGCACCACGTGGCGATGGCAGGGGGCCGCGTCCCCAGCGCGGCGGTGGTGGCGGTGGCGGCATGGTCTACTGCCTGACGCCGGCTGGTTGGGCCGCGCTCGACACGGCGCGCTTGCAGCCGGAGCAGCCGCTGGCCGCGGTTTCGCTGACGCTCGATAAGGATGCGGACACGCTCTGGACACAAGGCCTTTCGGCGGGACTCCAAGCCGCAGGCTATGCGGCAGTGCGCATCGACAGCCGCGAGTACGCCAACAAGATCACGGATGAGCGGATTGTGGAACTGCGCCGTGCGTCGATCGTGGTGGCGGATCTCACCGGTCAGTCGCCGCCTGCCTTTTTCGATGCGGGCCTGGCGATTGGTCTCGGCAAACCGATCTTCTGGACCTGCGAAGAGAGCGAGGCGCGCGACAAGCGGTTGCTTGTCGATACGCGGCAAATCGTGGTGACGCCGTGGACGCGCGATAAGTTGAATGATTTCGCGCGGCGGCTGGCGCAACGCATCGAAGCGACTCTAGGACGGCCACCGTGCTGACGCGCGGCTCCGCCGCGCCTGCGCACGGATTTAGGATTTAGGAGTTTTTTCCTTTGTGCCGCGAGCCGGTTCTGTGGGCGGCGTTAACGCCGCCGGTCAAGCAGACGCTCGACCGTTTCCGGTACAACAAGCATAGAGGTCACAAAATCATGTCTGAGAAAAGAACAAGTCTCCGCACATCCCTTCCGTCAATCACGCGTATGCTGAAAAAGGCTGGCCTGTGTCTGTCCGTCGCGTTGCTGATGCCGTTCGGCCTTGCGGCGCAGTCGATGACACTGGCGCGGCGTGGAGAGCCGGCGGCGGTCACGCTGGTGCGGCCGGCAAAGGCGTCGCCGTCGCAAGTATACGCAGCGGAGGAGTTGCAGCGATTCACGGCACAACTGACCGGTGTGACGCTACCGATCGTAACCGACGAGGGGCCGCTGCCGGAGCGCGCGGTACTGATCGGCGACACGCGCCACACGGTTGCGGTGCTCGGCGCCCCGGCGGAAGTGGCGGCGTTGGGCGAGGACGGATTCCGGCTGGTGTGTCGGCCGCCGCATCTGCTGATTCTTGGCGGTCCGGTACGCGGCACGCTGAACGGCGTGTACGAGGTGCTCGAACGGTTCGGCGGCTGCCGCTGGCTCAGCTCGTGGCACAGCGTCATTCCGGCGCGCGAGACATTGGAAGTGCCGACGCTCGATGAGACTCAGCGACCTGCCTTCGCGATGCGCGAGCCATTCTGGTTTGATCTATTCAATGGTGATTTTGCGGCGCGTAACAAGGCCAACGGCAACAGCATGCGCTTGCAGGAGCGTCATGGCGGCAACAGCTTCCGCTTCGGCGGTGGGCTCTTTTGCCACACCTTCAACATACTGTGTCCGCCGAAAGAATTTTTTGCGGAGCACCCGGAGTACTTCAGCGAGGTCAACGGGCGCCGCATCAAGGATCACACGCAGCTCTGCCTGACCCATCCGGATGTGTTGCGGATTGTCACCGAGCGCCTGCTGGCGCGCATCCGCAAGGATCCGAGCGCCAAGCTCTTCAGCGTCAGCCAAAACGACTGGCGTAACCCTTGCACCTGCCCGGCCTGCCGGGCGATCGATGAACGCGAGGGCTCGCATGCCGGCACGCTGATTACCTTCGTGAATCAGGTGGCCGAGGCCGTGGAGAAAGAGTTCCCCGATGTCTGGATCGAAACGCTTGCCTACCAGTACACGCGCAAGCCGCCCAAGACGGTGCGGCCGCGCCGCAATGTGGTGCCGCGCCTCTGCACCATCGAGTGCGATTTCTCACGACCGCTCACCGTCAGCGACTTCAAAGAAAACCGCAGTTTCGTTGAAGATATCCGCGGTTGGAGCGCGATCTCTAAAACGCTGTTCATCTGGGACTATACCACCAATTTCCGCCTCTACATCGCGCCGTTCCCCAACGTGCGCGCGCTACAGGAAAACGTGCGCTTTTTCCGTGACAACCATGTGATCGGACTCTTCGAACAGGGCGCGTATCAGGGGCGGCATGCAGACTTCGCCGAATTGAAAGGCTGGTTGCTCGCCAAGTGGTTGTGGAATCCTGAATCGCCGGCTGAGCCGCTGCTCAAGACCTTCTTCGAGGGTTACTATGGCGCGGCTGCGCCGCAGGTGCGGCAGTACTTCGATGAGGTACACGGCTTTTACGGGGTGACGACCAATGCGCCGCTGCGGATTTTTGACGACGTGAAAGCCCCAATCATTCCGGATGAGTTTTACGTGCGCGCCGAGAAACTGTGGCAGCAGGCTGAAGCAGCGGTTCAGGGCTCGCCCGCGCATCTTTACAACGTGCGCATGGGTGCGGTGCCGGTGTTGGCCGCGCGTCTGGCGCGTCTGCCGACGCACGAGCCCAAGAAGGTCTGGGTCACATCGGATCCGATGCAGTATGCCGTACCGGCCGAGCACCGTCGGTTGGCGAAAGAACTGCTGACGCGGTTTGGCGAGGCGAAGAACAAACGCCTCTCCGAGGGCGCGGAGTCGCACGAGCGTATACTTGAAACGTGGCGGTTTCTGTCAGGGCCGGGCGTGCCGCCTGCTACGGAGGTGAAGACGTCGGCGACGGTGGAAGACACCGCGCTTTCGTTGGGCAATCGCGGCACGTGGGGCGATACGGTAGCTGATCCGCTGGCCGAGGACGGCTCGGCGATGAAGCTAAACAACTCGCACTATGAGTGGTGCACCACGTTGCGTTTCAGTCAAGTGGCGTTCGATCCCGGCGCGCGCTACCGCATCCGTATGCGTGTACGGGTTGAGAAGAAACCCGGTCAGACGGGCGAGGCGTTCTGGAGCGGCGTGTACGACGCCAAGAACCGGCGCAGTTGCGGCGACTGTGCACGCGCGGTGGAGGCGGTCGGCGAGGGGTATCACTGGTACAACGTGACGGAGTGGGTACCGGAGGCGGACCACTACTTCTGGATCGGCCCCGGACGCTTTGACAAGAAGGTACACGCCGAAAGCCCGGCGTACGCGGCGGTTTACATCGACAAATTGGAGATCAGCCGGATTGAGTGACAGTCGCGCAAGTACCTAGCGCGAGTAGGCCGTAAAACGTGTGCTCGGCATCGCCTTGTGCGGTAGCGGGCGATGCGCCGAACAAGCCGTCGTCCTGCCAGCACGCCTCGATAAAGACCAGATCCTGTTCTCGCTTGGACGTTTTGTCTGCGTCAGCGGAGAACCCCAGCGCGAACCGCGCCACTGCTGTGGCGAGCAGGTCGGCCGGAGCGCCGGGGGCGGAGGCGAATCCGCCGTTCGCGCGGTGTCGCCCTTCCAGCGTGCTGACTAAGCCGGGTGCTTCTGCCCCGGCCAGCGCGGCCAAGACAAGGCCGGCGGCCAGTTGCGGCGTAGGGAGGCGTGCGGTGCGGTCTGCCTGAAAAAGACGCCGTTGATGCCACCATGCCGCGCGCGCGGCCCAACGTGGTATGCGTCGCATCGCGAGACATCGCAGAAAGAGAGCGTAGCCCCCGCGCGTGTCATCGCGCAACAGCGACAGGATAAGCGACCATTGTGTCGCGCCTGGGCCGCAGCCTTCGCAGGCCAGAAGCAATGCGGCGCATTGTGCGTCAATGGCACTTGCCGCACGCCTGTGCGTCACCATGTACGCGCACAGGCTGTGGCGCTCATAAGATGCGCCGAGGGCGCGTAATCCGAGCCAGGCGAAGAGCGTGTAGTAAGGATCGGAACGGCCGTCCAATCCCGAGAAGCCGCCGTCATCGCGCCGTAGCGCATGCAACGCGCGGCGTAACTCTTCACGCGCCGCGCCGACGAGTCCATCTGCGCCGCGCGCGGCGGTTGCCTCGATCGCCTGGAGCGGATGAGTCATCAGACGTTTTGAGGTGCGCGCGCGACGCATACGGATCGCGGAATGATCACTTGAAGAGGCTCTTCAGGCTCTTGGCGGCATCTTTGGCGGCGTCGGTCGCGCCTTTGGCCGTGTCTTCGACAGGCTTCGTCGTGTCTGCGGCAGCTTCTTTTGCACCGTCTGCTGCGCCACCACCGATTAAGCCCTTGAGTGCGCCGGTCGCGCTTTTGGCCTTATCTTCAGCGGTTTTCGTTGCGTCTGCTGCGGTCTCTTTTGCACTGTCCGCCGCGCCACTGCCGGTCAGGTTTTTGAGCGCGTCGGTTACGCCTTTGGCCGCGCCTGAAGCAGCATCCGATGCGCCGCTGGTCACACCCTTGATCGCATTGGCCGCGCCATCGGTTGCACCTTTGAGTGCATCGGTTGCACCTTTAGCCGCGTCTCCGGCACCTTTAAGCAGGCCATCCGCCGCTCCACTGACACCTTTGATCAAGTCACTCGCTGCGCCGGTTATGCCTGTTACAGCCTGTGAGAGTCCCCCCAGGACACCGTTGATGACCTCGGTCAGTGCATCGGCGGCTGTCGCGCCACCCGATTTCTTGCCGATGTCGCGTATGACTATCGAGGGCAGGGGGAGGGTGATCGCCTTGCCCAGAGTCGCGCCCGACGCGTACGAGACTTTCGCACTGTTCAGCGAGAACTCCTCGATCACGACTTTTTTGCCGGGCTTCTTCTCTTTTTCGGTTTTTTGTTTCTCTTCTTCGGACGCCTTTTTGGTGTTCGCCATCATGGTGTCGAAGTTCGATTTGCCGTCCTTGCTCTCAAACGAGATGGCCGGCGCATCGATCTGAATCTTGCGCACCACGATGGTGTCGCTCAGCAGCGAGCGCATGTTCAGGCCGACCTCAACCTTGTCCACGGCGAAGGCGTCCCTGTCGGAATAGCCCTGTGGGTTGCCGACCTTGACCTGCAACACCGTGAGGTTACCGGCCAGCGCGTTGAGTTTGACGTCGCCGACCGAAACCGGTACGCCCAGTGCTTTAGGTCCGCCCACCGAGGCGGCGGTCTTGACGATTGGCCCGATGGTCATCGGCAGCGTCAGAATTGCCGCCAGCAGCACCACCACGATCACGATCACAAGCCACATCAGAATCTTGCCGAGTTTTTTCATAACGTTTTTTTTCTCTCTTCTTTACGAGGTGAACGATTACACTACACGGTGTAAGTCGAAGCAGCAGTGCTGCCTCCGCTTTCAGTCCAGATGTGATGGTAGAATTCGCCGCGCGGTTTGTCAACGCGCTCGAAGGTGTGCGCGCCGAAGTAGTCGCGTTGCGCCTGCAACAGGTTCGCCGGCAGGCGGGCGCTGCGGTAGGCGTCGAAGTAGTTGAGCGCGGTACCCATGGCCGGCACCGGAATGCCAAGGTCGATGGCCGTCTTGATGACGGTACGCCACGCACTCTGAGCTTTGGCGACGGTCTTCTTGAAGTAGGGATCGAGCAACAGGTTGGCGAGCTGCGGATTAGCGTCGAAAGCCTCCTTGATCTTGCCGAGGAAGCGGGCACGGATGATGCAACCCTGACGCCAGACCAGCGCGATCTCACCGTAGTTGAGATCCCACTTGTACTCTTCGGCAGCGGCGCGCAACAACTGGTAGCCTTGCGCGTACGAGCAGATTTTCGAGGCATAGACCGCCTGCTCAAGCTGCTTGACGAAAAGCTTCTTGTCGATGTCAACTTTCGCGGCCGGTCCCTTCAGCAACTTGGATGCCGCAACGCGCTCATCCTTGACAGCGGAGAGACAGCGCGCGAAAACCGCCTCGGCGATCTGCGGGATGGCCACGCCCAAGTCAAGCCCGGCCTGCGAGGTCCATTTGCCGGTACCCTTCTGACCGGCCGTGTCGAGAATGATGTCGACGATCGGCTTGCCGGTTTCTTCATCGGTCTGCGAAAGGATGTCAGCCGTGATCTCGATCAGATAGCTGTCGAGGTCGCCAGTGTTCCACTTAGCGAAGACCTTATGCATCTCTTTGGCGGACATGCCGAGACCGCGCGCCATCAGGTCGTACGCTTCGCAGATGAGTTGCA
>Ga0208694_1005880_pt1 | contig 10220 bp, 9 predicted proteins | sample AD_UKC078_MetaG_FD_184442 | JGI IMG/M metagenome (GOLD analysis project Ga0208694, IMG submission 184442) | Active sludge microbial communities of municipal wastewater-treating anaerobic digesters from USA - AD_UKC078_MetaG (SPAdes) (version 2) | ecosystem: Engineered > Bioreactor > Anaerobic >...
CGTCGACGTCTCCTCGCGGCTGCCCTTCGAACACACCTCCGTCAGCCTCTGGAGCACCGCGAAACTGGCCCGCGACTACGCCTACGCACCCGGCGGCCACAAGCACGCGATGGATCACGCCCGTGCCGTAGACACCCACCACGTCGGTGTCTACCTGCAGGTGCGACCGTTGGCGAGTTCGGGTTCACTAGGTCTGGATTCGGTCGCGTTCCCTGATTTGCCGCCGGCTTCTCGCACGTAGCCGGTCTTCCGATCAGCGCTTGAGTAAAGAGGTTCCCATGCCAACACTCCACGAGGCCGCCGAGCTCGCGAGCGGCGACAGCGGCCTGGCGGTCGTATCGACATTGCGCGCCGACCACACCATTCAGGCGTCACTGATCAACGCCGGCGTTCTTCCGCACCCCGCCACCAGGCGGCCCGTGCTGGGCTTCGTCACCTACGGACGGGTCAAGCTGACCAACCTGCGAGCACGACCGCAACTCGCCGTGACATTCCGCAAGGGATGGCAGTGGGCGACGGTCGAGGGCATTGCGCAACTCGCCGGCCCCGACGACACCCAGGAATGGCTGCACGGACCCGACCAGCTACGGCTACTCCTACGAGAAGTGTTCACCGCCTGCGGCGGCACTCACGACGACTGGAACGAGTACGACCGCGTGATGGCCGAACAGCGCCGCACCGCGGTGCTCATGACGCCGACCCGGATCTACAGCAACGGCTGACGCCGACTGTCGGTTAAATGGGATGCGAAATCAACTTCTTGCGAATCGCTCCACTTTCCCAGTCCGCCGGAAGGCGGTCCAGACCTTCCCAGGGAAGATTACGACTGGCCCAAGCTGCGCCGATAATCGGCGACCTCGGCCTCGGCAAGGAGCAACGCACCCAGCTCGCCCTCCTGCTGCGCCACAAACACACCGACAACCTGCCGGCACAATTCCGGCACGCTCACCCCACGCGCATCAGCGATGCGCTTGAGTCCGACCACCATCGTCGTGGTGACATGAAACTGCACGGCGAACTGACCGCAGGAACCATCCTCGGGCGGCAACCCCGGCCCCAAGACAACGGGATCGTCCATGACGTACTCGCCAGCCTCGACATCCCGCCGGCTCCTCTCAGCGACCTCGTCACCCCGAAACGGGCCGTCGACCCAGCGATCCGCCCCCTGGCTCCCGTCGTCACTGAAATAACTCACTCCGCCCACGCTAGACCGACGAGAACTCCAACACCGCCAAGCCCTGATGCACCGATGGGCCGGGGACTGCCCGAACTCTCGGGAATCGAGTTCATGAACAGCGGGTCACGTCCCTAATCGTCCGCGAAGGCCTCGCCAACGCTGGGGTATACCTTCAGCACGCGGCCCATTTGCGTCAGCCGCAAGACCTCGGCAACGTGGGGTGACGGCCCCACGATGCGCAGGTCGCCGTCCGCCTGCCTCGCCAACTTCACGCCACTGATCATGGAACCCAGAACGGCCGAGTCGATTGAATCGACGTCAGTCAGATCAAGGACCAATCGGGTCCTGCCGATCTGGATCAGCCTGCTCAGCGCGTCACGCAATCCGGGAGCCGAAGACTGCGTCAATCGCCCAGCCGCACGAACCACGAAGGACTGATTCGGGGCGGCGGTCGCCGGGAACTCGTGCTGGTCGTCGTCGTTCATCGTTCCTCCCGACGTCCATTCCGCCGCACCGCAACGACGGTAACATCGTCGATGGGCGGAAGCCGTTCGGCCAGCGCGCTGACCGCTGCGCACATCTCCGATGGATCGGCGTAACTGGCGAGGAACTCGAAGGCATCACCAACCACAGCCTTCTCCCCGAGCAAATCGAGCAGTCCATCAGACGCGACCACCAGAGTATCGCCGGGCTGCATCACCGCCCGACGGGTCGTCCAGCTGCCCTCGAAATCGACCCCTAACGGCAAATCGTCACTACATAGCCCGTCAATCTCGCCTGAGTGCCGCAGAATCGCGGCGATGCCGTGCCCGGCGTCGACGTAACTCAGCCTGCCAGACTCCGACTCCAACCACACCTGGAACATCGTGACGAAAGTTCCGGTACGAGCCAGATCGTCGCCCAGTTGCTGGTCAACCGAGCTGATCGCGGCAGACAGGTTCAGGCTGTGACCCGCTTGTTCGAACGCCCGGTAGGTGGCGCGCAGGGCGGAACGGACATTCGCAGCCACGATCGCCGGCCCCAGGCCCTTGCCCATGACATCGGCGACCGTGATGTTGATACCGCCCGCCACCGGGTAGTGATCATAGAAGTCCCCTGCGACCGCGAAGGCCGGTTCAAAAAGTGTGGCGGCGGTGTAGCCCGGCAGATCGCCCAGCGACGGTGGCAGCAGCTGGTGCTGCACTTCGACTGCCCGGCGCAAGGCGTCGGAGCTGGCAAGTTCGCGCTGCGCCCACCCAGCCAGTTCGGCGAAGGTGGCCCGATCCTGAGCGCTCAGGCGCCGAGGTTCGGTGTCGTAAACGCAGAAGGTCCCCACCGGGTGTCCGCCCGGCCCGTACAGGGGAAAGCCTGCATAGAACCGGACTCCGCCCTCTGCTGCGACCGCAGGCAGTTCGGCGAATTCCGACGCCGCGAGGTCCTCGAAGATCAACGCAGGATCCTCCGGCTCGCCATATGCCCGCGCGATGGTCGCCCGGCAGACAGACTGGTCTCGGGAGACATCAAAGTCCGGGTCACCGGCCCCGCTGAATTGTTTGCACCACTGGCTGTCCCGCTCCATCAGATTGATTGCCGACATCGGCACCCCGAGGGCTACCAGCGCCATCCGGGTGACATGCGCGAACCGGTCCTCTGGTTGGCCACGCAACATGTGGAGTTGGTCGAGCGAACGCAGCCGCTCCGATTCGACCACCGGCGGCAGCGCATACGGGTCGGTCGCATCGGTCATTGCCGCCTGGCCCTTTCCGCAGCAAACTGCTCTCCGGCAGGTTGACGGGTTCCATGCCGCACTACCGACCGCGAGTGTATGCCCGACGGCTGTCGCTGCCGGGCACGGCCGGTAGCGAAACCACCTACTCTGGGCTCGTTCGGTACCCGCCATTCTGATAATTTCCTACCTATTGTTATAGCTACCAGACGTGTACGCCCGAGGATACCCGGCCAACTCCCCCCGAGACCAGGGGTGGTGGCTCGATTTCGGCTGTCGAGCGAGAGAGGCGCACTGGTTGCCGAGGGTTCGCGTTGATTCAGGCGGCAAAGGGTGGTGTTCCGCTGGAGTCGGCACCGGATCGGCGCACCGCCGCGGTCCTGGTCCGATTGGGGCGAGTTGCCGCCGCCGTGGTTCTCGTTCTGTCGCTCCTCGACTTGCTGGGCTGGGCGACCGCCACTGACTGGCTGACCCGAATCCATCCGGCCTGGCCGCCGATGGCGCCGTGGGCTGCACTGTGGTTGGCCGGACTGGCGGTCGCGATCCTGTTGCAGTCGGGCAACCCGCCACCGGGTCGGATCTGGGCCGGGCGTGCGATCGCAATGCTGGTAGGTGCGGCGAGTCTCGCGGTGATATCCGAGTACGCAACAGGGCTGAAACTGGGTATCGACGAGATGTGGTTCGGGCAAGCGGTGCGTGCGATGCCCTCCGATTGGCCGGGGCGGCCCGCGGTGTCGGCGGCGATGGCGACGTTTCTGCTGTGCTCCGCCGTGGCACTCTCCCAGGTGGAGCAGCGCGCGCTCCGCGCGATCTCACTGGCATGCCTGGCTGTTGCGGCAGCCACCCCGTGGGTTGCTGTCCTGGCGTACCTGCTCGACTCAATGGACCTGGTGGACGCCGGAGAGGCCGCCGGCATCGCCATGTCCACCGCTCTGGGTCTGCTGCTGCTGTCCTGGGCAACTTCCCTGACACGGCCTGACCGGAATCCGGTCAGCTGGTTGCTCGCCCAGCCCAACCGCGGCGGTCTGGTGCGGCTGGGCTTTCTTTTCCTCGGATTTCCGTTCATCGTCGCGCTGGCGCGGTACACGTTCGTCAGCCTCGGTTCCGGAACGGACGCCGCACTGGCCCAATCTGCCGCCTTCGGCACCGCCATCGCCGCCGGGATCGCGTTCCGCCTCGTCGGGCGCGAGCAGCGCCTGCTCGTAGCGGTTGCGGCGGACCGGACCCTGCTGCGCGCGGCCGCGGACGGGATGCTCGATCCACAGGTTCTGCTGGAGGCGGTCCGCGACCCGGTCGGCCGGGTCGTCGACTTCCGTTATCTGATGGTCAACCGCGCCGCCTGCGCGTACCTGAAAGTCGCCACGGATGACCTGGTCGGGCACAATCTGCTTCAGTTCTCGCCTGGAATGAGTAGTTCGGCCCTCTTCGCGCGCTATATCCAATGTCTGGCCGACGGCAAACCGCTCATCCTTTCGGACTGGCAGCACTACAACGAGGTCCTCGCCGCCAACCGGCGCTATGACCTGAGCGCCACTCGGGCGGGTCCCGACCTTCTGATCCTGAGTTGGACTGATGTCACCGAACGATTCGACAACGCCCGACTCCTCGCATTGTCCGAGCAGCGGTATCGGCTGCTGGCTGAGAACGCCGCCGACGTGGTCTGCCATATGCGGGACGGCAGATGGGTCTGGGTGTCTCCTTCGATCGAATCGGTCCTGGACGAACCCGCGGAGTACTGGATCGGCCGCGACGTGCGCGAGGTCATCCCGCCCGAGGACTTCGCCGCCAGTGCGGCGAAACTGGCCACGGTTGTCCAGGGCGTTGCGGTCAAGGAACGCATGCGGGTCATCTCGGCGCGCGGTATCACCCACTGGCTCGATGTGCACGCCAAACCTTTCTATGACGAGGACGGCAGCCAGGACGGTGTGACAGCCACGCTGCGTCTGGCCGATGACCAGGTGGCGGCCGAGGAGGCGACCGAACGCGCACGGCGACTGCAGGCGATGGCCGACGCCCGCTACCGAAGACTGATGGACAATTCCGTCGTCCCGACGAGCCTCAACACCGTCGACGGCCGGTTCGTCCTGGTCAATCAGGCGATGTGCGACTTCTTCGGCTACGACGCCGACGCACTGCTGCACAAGACCTGGCACGAACTGACCGCGCCGGAATACCAGGAGCGAAGTCGCGCCGCAGTGGATGAGATGCTGGCCGATCGTCGAGAGGCCTACCGGACGACCAAGCAGTACATCCACGCCGACGGGCACCGCATCTGGGGGGATCTGCAGCTCTCCCGGATCAACAACCCGGACGGCGAGGTCGAGCACCTGATCCGGCAGATCATCGACATCACCGAGCAGGTCGAGTCCCGTCGGCGACTCGAAGAGGCCCGCATCAAAAAGGTGGAAGCCGACGCCCTCGCGCGTGGGCTCATCGACAACTCGATCATCGCCACCGCCTTGGCCAACCTGGACGGCCGTCTCGTGCAGTTCAATCAGGCGATGTGCGATCTGGTGGGGTATGACGCGAGCACGCTGGCGACAATGCGCTGGCAGGACATCACCTCCTCGGAATACCTCGAAGCGGAACTCGACGCGATTCCGGCCGTCATCTCCGGGGAGATCGGTATCTACCGGGCCCGCAAGAAGTTCCTTCATGCCGATGGACGCCGCGTGTGGGGCTACCTGTCGCTTAGCGTGCTCCGCAACGCAGATGGCGATCCCCAGCACCTGATTGCTCAGGTCGCCGACATCACCGCCGACGTGGAGATGCGCGAACAACTCGAGGAGGCCCGCCGCCTTCAATCCGTGGCCGACGCCCGGTATCGCCGGTCGATGGACAATGCCGCGATCGGCATGTGCCTGATCACCCCGGAAGGCCGCTTCGAAGAGGTCAACGAAGCGCTGTGCCAGCTCTTCGGTTACGACGCGGAAACGTTGAAGACGAAGACGTGGCAGGAGTTGACGGCCCCCAACTACCTCGACGCCGACCTGCAGAAGGTCGAGGACGTTCGGGAGGGCCGACTCGAGTCCTACCGGATGCTCAAGCAGTACATCCGTGCCGACGGCCGGTTGATCTGGGGGGACCTCTCGGTGAGCTGCATCCGGGACGAGCGCGGTCGGGTCGAGAACTTCGTCTCCCAGATCGCCGACATCACCGCCGCGGTGGAGGCCAACGAGCGCAACGCCCTACTGAACCAGCGGATCACCGAGGAGCTGCACACTGCTGCCGCGTATGTGGAATCCATCCTGCCTCGCGGTCTCACCGGGGAGGTCAGCGTGTCCTCGCGATACCTGCCGTCCCGGGAGTTGGGTGGCGATTGCTTCGATTACCTGTGGGTCGATGACGACCATCTGATGGTCTACCTCATCGATGTGTCCGGGCACGGGATCGAACCCGCCCTGTTGGCGGTCTCCCTGCAGAACCTGCTGCGGTCCAGAACCTTCAACACCGAGACCCTGCTCGCCCCCGAGGCGGTGCTGACGGAGTTGAACCGGCACTTCCAGATGGACCAGCAGAGCGAGCATTACTTCACCATGTGGTACGGGATCTACAACCGGAATACCCGATCGCTGTACTACGCCAACGCCGGCGCACCGCCCGCTTTCGCGTTCCATTCCGGATCCGAAGGCCTCACCACCGCAACGGAGTTGCCCTCGAACTCGTTGCCCGTGGGGGCCTTCGCGAACACACAGTTCAAGACTGACAGCTATTCCGTCCCACCCGGGTGCCGAATACTGATCTTCAGCGACGGTGCGAGTGAGCAGATACTCGCTGACGGCACCCACCTGTCGCTGAATGCCTTCAAAAGCCTCACCACCCGACTGGCCGCATCACCGGATTGGTCGATCGACGACCTCGTCGATGAACTGCGGCATATGACGCCGGCGGGGTTCTTCGAGGACGATTTCTCTTTGATTCAGTTGACCTTCGACTGATAACGGACGGGGCGCGTGTCGGAGATCCCACTGGGCCGACCCTGCCGCTGTCGCGTATGACGGGCTAGGGTGCTCCCGTGTCCTCCCCGCGAACCCAACCGGTGCTGGCACTACTGACACCTGCCGCGATCTTCCTCGTCGCGACCATCAACGAGGGCGGACACGCCCGGGTGCACGACGCACTGGCCGATCTGGCCGGTCTGGTGCGCGCGGTCGGTTTCCGCGACCCGGCCAAGCACCTGACCATGGTGACCTCGATCGCCTCCGACGCCTGGGACCGATTGTTCAGCGGGCCGCGGCCCGCTGAACTGCACCCGTTCCCGGAGTTGCAAGGTCCCCGCCACCACGCTCCGGCGACACCGGGTGATCTGCTCTTCCACGTGCGTGCCGAATCGCTCGACTTCTGTTTCGAGTTGGCCACTCAGGTGCTCTCCGCACTGGACGGCGCTGTCACCGTCGTCGACGAAGTACACGGTTTCCGGTTTTTCGACAACCGCGACCTGCTCGGGTTCGTTGACGGAACCGAGAATCCGGATGGAGCACAGGCGGCGCACGCCACCGAGATCGGCGCCGAGGATCCCCACTTCGCCGGCGGCTGCTACGTGCACGTTCAGAAGTACCTGCACAACATGCCGGCGTGGCACGCCCTGCCGGTTCCTGAACAGGAGCGGGTGATCGGCCGCACCAAACTCGAGGACATCGAACTCGCTGACGACGTCAAACCGGCCAACTCCCATGTTGCGCTGAATGTGGTCGACGACGCGGACGGCAACCAATTGCAAATCGTGCGCGCCAACATGCCCTTCGGCAGGGCAGGAACGTCTGAGTACGGGACCTACTACATCGGGTATTCGCGGACTCCGGCGGTCACCGAGAGGATGCTGCGCAACATGTACATCGGGGACCCACCCGGGAACACCGATCGCATCCTGGACTTCTCCACCGCCGTCACGGGGACGCTGTTCTTCACTCCCACAGCCGATTTCCTGGACAATCCACCACCGCTTCCCGGCGCAGCCCCCGTGGCAACGGCCACGACCTCCGATTCCCCCACCGCCCCCGACGGATCCCTGCTGATCGGCAGTCTGAAAGGACACCACCGATGAACAATCTCTACCGCGAACTCGCTCCGATTACCGAAGCCGCCTGGCGGGAGATCGAATTGGAGGCCAGCCGAACCTTCAAGCGGCACATCGCCGGCCGACGCGTGGTCGACGTCAACGGCCCCACCGGCTCAGCGACCGCTGCCGTCAGTACCGGGCACCTGCACGAAGTCACGGCACCGGGAGCGGGCGTGATCGCCCACCTTCGCGATGCCCAACCGCTCGTTCGACTGCGGGTGCCGTTCACCCTGTCGCGCACCGCGATCGATGACGTCGAGCGCGGCTCGCAAGACTCGGATTGGGATCCGGTCAAAGACGCGGCCAAGAAACTCGCGTTCGCCGAGGACCGGGCGATCTTCGAGGGGTACGCCGCCGCATCGATCCAGGGAATTCGAGCCTGCAGTTCCAATCAGCCGTTGTCACTTCCCGACGATGCCCGCGAGTTCCCCGACGCCATCACGCAGGCGATGTCCGCGCTCCGACTGGCCGGGGTCGACGGCCCCTACTCGGTGCTCCTCTCTGCGGAGGCTTTCACATTGGTGAGCGAGACCACCGAAAACGGCTATCCGATTCGCGAGCATCTCAACCGACTCATCGAGGGTGACATCATCTGGGCACCGGCCATCGACGGTGCCTTCGTCTTGAGTACCCGCGGCGGCGATTTCGACCTCCGGTTGGGCACCGACGTATCGATCGGCTACCTGAGCCACGACAGCGACACGGTGAGTCTCTATCTGGACGAGACACTGACGTTCCTCTGCTACACCGCTGAGGCCTCCGTCGCACTGACGGCGTGAGCAACGCCCACCATCGAACCCAGGAGAGGCGCTGCGTGCGAGGGAACGGTGCGGCGGCGAGCATCACGGCATGCGCGGCGGCGGTCACACTATCGGTGACGGCACCGACCGCTTGGGCTGAGCGCTCCGACCCAGTCCCGATTTACGGCTACTACAGCGTCTTTATCGACCACGGGCGGCAGACTTTCAACGGACGGCCGGCCGCCTCCCCACCGGACACCCAGTACGGCCAGTTCTCCACCAACTGTGACGTGAACGGCTGCGTAGCCCATTGGTACCGGCTTACCGAGCTCGCCCAGAACCCCAACGCTCCAGCGATGTATGACTACACCTGGAACAACGACCGGTGGGAATCGACCAGCGACTACCCCTTCCACTGCGACCGCGGGGGCACCGCGCCGAGCGTCCGCTCAGACTTCCTGGCCCCGCGGCCGGACGGGACGTTCTACGCCGAGCGGACATTCGTTGTCGGCGCGCCGGGGTGCGCCGGTGAGGGCCCAGGCACGTACTGGTTACCCCTGACGCTGACACCGGTCGAGGCCCCACCGCCTGGATCGGGCTAGCCACGATCTCGCCCAGGTCAGCCGGACTTTGGTCACAGCCGCAGTGTCGACATCCGCGTGGACGACAGTACGAACTCGGTCATGAAGTCGATCAGTCGGTCCCGTTCGATGTCCAGGTCACCGCTCAACCACATGGTTCCGACATCGAGTCCCCCGCTGATGATCGTCAGCGCCATCAACCGGGAGTCCTCCTCCGAGGGGGCCTCGGGGCCGAGCAACCGCCGCCCCGACATCATGAATTCGGCCAGCGTCGCGACAAGTTGTCGCCGTTTGGCGCGGAGTTGCTCGGTGGACTGCGACTCGATCAGAAAGCGTCCGCGGCGCGGGTCGACGGTCACGAAGTCGAAGGCGGCGGCCACGCAGGCCCGCAGGCGGGTGCGGGCCTCAGGTTCGGTGCTGGCGATCGCCTGCGCAAAGGCCTCGGTCGCCTGCCCGATCAGCAGGTCGTTGAGCGCCATCAATGCGTCGTCGCAGGTGCCGAACTGTTCGTAGAAGTACCGGTCGTTGAGACCCGCTGTCGTGCAGATCGCTTTCACGCCAAGTCCTTTGACCCCTCGGAGTGCAACAACCTCCAGGGCGGCGTCGAGCAAGGCGGCACGGCGCCGATCGCGGCGTTGCTGCGCGCTGGCACCGCCATAACTGCGAGGCGCCTGGGATGTCACGGGGTGTCCTCTTGACGATTCGAGAAATCTGGTGAAGCCTAGCACCACAATCACCTGATGTAGGTGCTCACCACTTCCGGAAGAGGTGCTCGGTGCCCCCTACCACCGAAACCCCGATACTCGATCCCCCGCTGTTCCGGGAGTTCCCCTTCAACATCGGGTTACGGATGCTGGCGCCGGGTGACATCCGGCCGACCCCCGAGCAGCGCGAACGCTATCGGCTTTTCGCCCGGATGGGCGACCCACTGGCCGACGACCTGGTCGCGGCATTCCGC
>Ga0208694_1005881_pt1 | contig 10219 bp, 5 predicted proteins | sample AD_UKC078_MetaG_FD_184442 | JGI IMG/M metagenome (GOLD analysis project Ga0208694, IMG submission 184442) | Active sludge microbial communities of municipal wastewater-treating anaerobic digesters from USA - AD_UKC078_MetaG (SPAdes) (version 2) | ecosystem: Engineered > Bioreactor > Anaerobic >...
GGGCGAACCATGCTATCGGCGGGCAAGATGGTGTCAGATCAATAATCCCGGTATCTGGAAAGAGGCCGATTATGTGGACGCTCCGACGGAAGACTGGATTATGGCTGCTGACTTCATCGGGGAGGATTTGATAGTTTTTTTTGAACGCTCGATATGGAAGCTGGCTTATACCTACGATGCGGACCTGCCTTTCCGGTGGGAAAAAATTGTTTCAACTGAGGGCTGCTACGCCCCGTTTTCGCTGGTTTCGTTCAGTGATGAACTGGTTGGCGTTGGCCCCACGCGATTGATTGGAACGGATGGAAGGGACGCTTATGGCCTCGATGAAAAGATTCCTGATGAAATGCTCAACTGGAACCAATTGGCTGTTAATTACTGCTATGGATTAGTGTTGGAAGAAGAAAGCCAGACATGGACTTCTTTCGTTCCAGCAGGCGAAGAACTGCCAAATCGGGTGCTTGTCAATAATTATGAAGATGACAATTGGTCTGTTTATAAACTTCCGGTCCATACGATGGGATATTCGTCGTTGGATAGCGACATTGTTCTGGATGATATTGACGAATCTATTGCACTGGACGACATTGATTATTCCTTTGATGATAAGGAGCTTCAGGCGGGCTATCCGACGACTCTGTTGGGCGGTCGGGATGGTGTTATTTACCAGCTTAATCATGGCGGTACAGACAACGGAGAACCGATAGAATTTGAGGCCGTCAGCGGACGTTGGAATCCGTATGTCGAAGAGGGCCAGAAGGCCCGGCTGGGGTGGATTGACTTCCTCGTCGATGCCGACGAAGCGGTATCGTTTGACGTGTCGCTTTACCTTGATACCGATACAGCACCTTACAATGTTGTTACCGTAACCTGTGAACCGGATAGCAGTTTGGATTCAGGAAAGACTTGGAAGAGGGTATTCTGTGGGGCGGTTGGAATGTTCCACAGAATTAAGATTTCCAATAATGCAGCTAATAATAGGCCTCGAATTCATGCCATAATTCCGTATTTCGACCGGGCCGGGAGGGTGTTCTGATGGAGCCTCTCAAGCAAACCGAAAAATTCATTACTCCCAAAGAAGACGCTGGCCTTAAAGACAACGTATCAAGCTTATTCGCATATCTGAAGAAACAGGTTATGTGGATTGAAAACATATACAGTAACATTACAAAGCGGGTTAACTGGGGTGTTGACAGACTCAACAGGGGAGATGGCGTTTCCGGAACGTTCATGACAACGGACGGCAAAACAATAACTGTTGAAAACGGTGTAATTACTAAAATTGAATAAATTAGTATGAAATTAGTATTTTGTAGCAATTCCGGCGAATCGCTCCCGATAGCCTACCGCTTGCGGCGGGAAGGTACGGATGCCTCGGTTTATCTGCATTGTCCGGCCTATCGCAATAATTACGATGGTTTAGTGCCAAAGCTAAATTTAGTCCAGCTTAAAGCGGCTGTTAAGAAAGCTGATTTGGTCATTTTTGATATTACAAGGCCGAATGAAAAGACTAAACAGGATGTTGCGTTGCTCAAGACCTTTGGACTCAAGACAAGCAGTAAATCCGTTTTCGGGCCTGTAGCCGATAAACTCCGAAAGTCGGTTAAGGTGATCGGCTGTTCAACCGTGTGTGAAGATATTGAACTTGGCCGGGCTAAAGGCGTTGAACTGGCCGAAAGGATGGGCTTTTCGATTCCTGAAACGAATCGCTTCAAAACGCTTTCTGAGGGGATTAGATTCTTAAAATCCAGTAACGACCTGTGGGTTTTTAAGCCGGAAGATAATCAGGATTTGGATTTGACGTATGTTGAAAAATTCCCCGGCGAATTGATTACAAAACTTGAGGCCGAATACAAGGAGCGGCTGGGTGAAAAAATCGACTTCATTTTGCAAAAGAAGATCGACGGAGTCGAACTTTCCTCTGAGGTGTGGCTTGGTCCGAAAGGCCCGGTCCACCTCAATCATACGCTGGAAAATAAGCGGCTGATGGACGGCAATCTTGGTCCTGCAATCGGCAGTCAAAGCAATACTGTCTGGATAGATCAGGATTTAGATGGTATTTGCGGACCACAGCTTGTCAAAATGGCTGAATATCTCCGTAAGGATGGCTATATTGGTCCCTGTGACGCAAACTGCATAATCAGCGAAAAAGACCATAAGCCATACTTTTTAGAATGGAGTTGCTACGATGACCAAACCGAAGTGCTGACAAAAAGCGGCTGGAAGCTGTTTCGGGATGTTGACCTTGAAAACGACCTGATTTGCACGCTGAACCCCCAAACGGATCACGTTGAATACCATAAGGCAACTGGATATATCGAAAAAGATTATAGCGGCGATATGATCCAGATAAAAAATGAGGGCGGAAAACATCATAATTTGGACGTGCTCGTTACGCCGGATCATGATATGTATTTCCGGCAGAACGGCAAGACGGAATTTGAGATCATCAAGGCCCAAGACTTGCCAAAGCATGGCGGCGTACTAAAGCGAATTGCCAAATGGCAGGGCAAAAACGAGCCAAGGTTTAGTTTGCCCGCTCACATTGAACAGCATGTAAATAACAGGCACAGTATTACGTATCCGATTGAGCATCCGGCCATTGAAATAGATATGAAGGCATGGCTGCGGTTTTTGGGGCTGTATCTGGCCGAGGGCTGTCTTGGAAAAGGATGTTATAGAGTAGATATTGCTCAGGCCGATAAGAACCGTCACAGGACAGATGCGATAATGAACGCCCTGCCATTCAAGTACTATTATAGCGGGCACAAATATTCAATATGCAGTGTTCAGCTTGGAACCTACATAAAGAATCTTGGACTTGGGCTGTGCCATGAAAAATTTATCCCCGATCAGTTCAAGGAATTGGCCCCTGAATATCTGCAAGCGTTATTTGAAGGGCTTGTGGCTGGCGATGGCGGCAAACACAAAAGGACGGGACAGGTTTCTTTTCGAACATCTTCAAAGCGGCTTGCGGATGATGTTCAGGAAATTATTATGAAACTTGGCATGGTGTCCAATATCAAGACGGTACACCAGAAAGGAACGCCGGTACAGTTCACGGATAAAGTTTACACGCGAAACCACGATATGTATTCGCTTTCCGTTAGAAAGCAGGATGCAGGGATCAGAAGTGCCGGAACATTCCTGCCTCAAAGAGTGCCGTATAAGGGCAAGGTTTACTGTCTGGATGTGCCGAATCATATAATTTATGTGAGACGAAACGGCAGGCCGTTGTTTTGCGGTAATTGCAGATTCGGGTACGACGCTATTTACTGTTTACTGACTTTGCTTAAAGGACGCTTGACGGACTTCTTTGCCAAGGATTTTGATGTTGATTTTCACAGCGGCTTTGCTTCAAGTGAGCGAATCAGCATACCGCCTTTCCCCTATGCCGATAGTACGCTGCTGAAGGAATATGCCAAAGACGTGTCGATCTTGAACCGCATGGAAAGCCTGCAATCGTTTTGGGGGCAGGATATTTATCTGAAGGGCGGTAAACTGGCCTGTGCCGGTTCTGACGGCATTTTGGGCGTTGTAGCCGCAAGAGGCAACAGCCTGGGCGGGGCGTGGGGCAACGTGTACAGGGCTATCGAGCAATTAAAAGTTTGTTCATACCTTCAGCACAGACTCGACGGGCACAAGAGCCTGAGCAAGCGCTATGAGACACTGCAAAAATGGGGTCTGGTCAATGGCTAAGTTTGACGAACTCAAATTCATCCGGATTTATGACTTTAATCTGGTTCCTCGCTACCTGATGGAGCAGGTCAAGGGCGGAGAGGTCAATATCGATCACGTTATCGCCTTCGGTTCCAATCTGGCAAAGGACCCATTGACGCTGTTATATGCCTTGGCGGACAGTCAGAACAGAATCAAGGGTTTTCTTTGGGCCGCAGTCGATGTATTTGAGGAGTGCATTCACGTTAATGCCCTTTCGGTTGACCGGGAGTATCAGGATAAGCCGGGCGTTGCCTTGCTGAAATCGGCAGAATTCCTGAAGCAGCAAATGGAAGGTTCAAAACTGAAACGAAAAATCACTTTTGCAACCAATCGTCCGCGAGCGTTTGAGCGTGTTGGTTTCAAAAGGACCGAACTCGTCAATATGGAGATTGAATAATGGGCAAGAAAGGCTCGTCAAAGACGGAAAAAGTTAAAACTCTGACCAGAGGCCAGCGACAATTGTTAGACCAATTGACTGAGCTTCTTGGCGATCAATTAGGGCAGGGAATTCAGCCATATATGGGGCAGGTAACGGCTGATTTGTCGCCGTTGCAGCAGTCCGGCATTAGCTTCTTTAGCAACCTTCTGCCGACGGCGCAAGGCCTTTCGGCCTGGAATCCCCAGCAGGGGCAGGCATACCTTAATCAAGGGGCCAGTGCCTTAGATACGATGTTGGCCGACTTCGACCCTACTTCGGCCCGGAACTACTGGAACGAGGCCGTCAAGACGCCTGCCATGCAGACTTGGCAAAATGACATCGTGCCGCAGATCATGGAAAAATACGCCGGTCAGAACGCAGCGGACAGCGGGGCCATGCGGCGGGCCATTGCCAATAGTGCGGCCAATATGAATACCGCATTGAATGCTAACCTTGCAAATCTGCTATTCAGTGGCGAACAAGCCCAATTGGGCAGACAACAGCAGGGAATCAATCAGGCCATGAATATGGCTATGATGCCGGGCCGGCTTGCCGCCCAGCAGGGCCAAATGGCAGGGATGGGGGCCGATCTGGTTAGGCAAATGATGGGGGCTGGAGGCGTCGAAAGTGCCCACCAGCAGCAACTCTTAACGGATCAGTATAACAAATGGGCGACTGAACAAGCGTACAATAACCCGTGGCTGCAATATCTTGGCGCGGCTTTGGGCACACCGGCATTTCAGCCAGTCGTAAAGCAACAGTCTGGATGGGGCGACGCTTTGGGCGGGGCATTTGGAATGTTTGCAGGAACAGAGGCCGGGGCTGGAAAGTTAGGAAACTTGGCAAGTGGGCTGTTGTCAATGTTGTAGGGGGTATGATGAAGCTGACAGCAGCGATCATTTTGATAATTGCCGGAATGGGACTGAGGTTTTTAGCCATCCTACAGCACAAGGGAAGCTTCAGTTTGGCGGTGAAAGCCCCTGAAAGACTGGTAACTGACGGAATTTACAAATATATCCGCCATCCGGCATATTTAGGAAGCATCCTGTTTATATCCGGAGTCAGCCTGATTTCGGCAGAAGTTGGCATACTATTTATGGCCGGAGTCTTCTTTACTTCAAGGGCTATAGCGGAAGAGCGGATATTGAATCATTGCTTCAAAGCGTATGCTGAATATCAGAAGAAAACGGGGATGTTCCTTCCGAAACTAAGTAAACAGGAGAAATAGAATGGTTCGGGTCATTTATGAAAATAAGTATTCCGGCCTGACTCAGGCCCTTCAAGGACTGATTGCCGGTATGGATAAGCAGTACCGCAGGAAACAGGCCATTGAGAGCATCGTGCAGCAGTTCCAGCCGGATCAGCAAGAAACAATACGGAAACAACTGGCCGGAATGCCATTGGAGGCAATTGAGCAGTTTACAACCGTGAATATGCTTAACAACATGCGTAATCGCCGGAATCAACAGGATTTTATATCAGCCGCTAACGCCATAGGTGTTAATCTGCCAGAAAATACCAATATCTCCGATCCGGTTACACAGAGGCTTGTTCTGGATGCGATAAACCGAAAACAGAAAGACCCGATGACGGCAGTTATCGAGGGCTACAATGCTATCCAGAATACAGACCTGCCGCCGGAATTAAAGCAGCAGCTTTTCAACCGCAACCTGGGGCAGTTGTGGTTACAGGCGATGGGCGGTCCGTATAGGACGCCCGGATTCGATACGCAGCCTAAAGGATTGCCGTTTGGTGTTTCTCCTGAGCAATATGCAGCGGCTAATCGTGCTGAGATTGAACGCAAAATTAAAGGAAGTAGCGGCGGAAGATTAGAGGAAGATTCATTGACTAAGGAATTATCTTACTGGCAAACGTCTCTACAAAAGACGCTTGACCCATTGGGAGATGTATTGCCTGGCCAGGAAGAGACCACCGCCCTTGCTAATGAGAGAATTAGCTTACTGAGAGATTTGATTAGGGGCAAGAGCTTACCTGCTGAGCAACCGCAATTACAAGGCGATATGACTGAGCAGCAAGCCGATACTGCATTAAAGGAAATAATGTCCCCTGAAGCATACCAACAGGCAAAAGCAACCGGAATTCCGGCCACAGAACTTCTTCAGAGTGTCAATGCTTATTTACAGCAAAATAAAACAGTTAATAATAATCCTGCTCAGCAATCAGAAAAAACAGAAGTCAATAATCAGGATGAAAATTTGTCCAAAGAATTCAATTCCATGCTGGAAGGCGGCTCTTTTGCGGAATACCGTAAACGTTTTGCTGCGGGCATTCCACGAAAGCAAATCGAAGAGGCTTACAAGAACGATCCGTTTGTTCCGGCAAATAACAGCAAATTGGCCGAACCGGGATATAAGCCAAAAACCAAACTGCGTACCTGGGATGAATTGACCGATTATCAACGAGAGAACGCCTACGAATCATATAAACGCTGGTGGAACCGCTTAGGAATTGCCGGCCGTCTTGAATATATGGTCGGCGATCAGACGGTAGAGCGCCGTCTGATGGAAAAAAATCGCAAAGAAAAGGGCGAATTTATGACCAAAGAGCAATTTGCAAAGAAGGCTCAAAATGACAATCAATTTTTATGGAAGTTTGTTAAGATTTCCAATCCAAAAGGCCCCGTCAAAATCAACCAAGTAGAAGTTGATATGCACAGGGCTTTAGGGTCTCAGATGCTGCCGGTATTTAGAGGACTTTAAGGTGGAAAATTGGGAAAAGGATTTCTTGCAACAGCTTAAAACGCCTTCTTCTCAGCCTGAGACGCCAGCGGACAACCGTATTGGCTTTGCTGAAAACATCAAGCGTGGCGGCGTGGGCGGCGTTATGGATCGTGCGACATTTGGAATCAAACCCACTGTCGAAGCGGTTCAACTCTATAACGCGACCAAGCGGCTCCAGCTTCGAGATTACAATAATTCTGATGATGGTTATGCCCAATGGCGTGAGGACAGAGACAGAGTAACGAAGTACCTTGAAGAACAAGCTGAAATACAGGAGCGGGGCCTGACCATTCCGGCCAAGGTTGGTAATGTCGCTTTTGATATGCTTCCGTTTATGGTTGAATTTATAGCGACGGGGGGATTAGCCAGCCTTGGAAAAGCAGGGGCCAGGCGTGGAATTTTGAAACTTGCCGGTAAATATGCCAAAACCGCAACGGCCAAAACCGCCGCAAGAATAGGCGGGGCTATGGGTTCTGCCGCCGTAAGAACTGCCGCCACTCCGCACCATATCGTTGAAGGCTATTACAAAAGAAGATTACCTGATATGCAATTTAATCAGGATGGAAAGATAGAGTTTACTGATCCAGACGAAAAACCATCGACTGCTTTCCTGAAAGCAGCCGGCGACCACTTTATCGAAATGCTGTCTGAAGTGTCCGGCGCTGGAATTGGAAAAGCCGGAAAAGCTACAGCTAAGGCGATTATTCCAAAACAGGCTTCTAATTCCCTTGGAAAAATTTATAACGGCTTAAAGAACGCATGGATTAAAGCAGCGCCAAAGCGGGATGCAATGCAGTTTGCCCAAAAGATGGCAACACAAGCCGGCTTTCATGGCATTTTAGAGGAAATGGGAGAAGAACGGCTTGGCGATGTTCTCAGGGCAACATTTAATATTGAAGACTTCGGGGCCGGTAAAGATTCCAATGTTTTTCAAAGGCTGGTGAAAGCCATACCCGGCGGCGAACAGCTTGCGGTTGAAGCCCTTGCCTTCAGCGTGCCGGGTGTGGTGAAAATGGGGGCGGCGGGTGTTTATGAATTAAGCAAGTCAAAGCCTGCAAGAAGTGAAATAGAAGATGATCCGTCTTTGGAAGTTGATTCTGAAGCGGAAAATATAACAGAATCCGAGCCGAAAGAACAATCTGAACAACCTGTTTTGGGGACGGATCAATTCCCGGTACAGGAAATTCCCATCGACTCGCTTTCGTTGTCAAAAGACGTACCTAATTTTAAAGAGGATGCCGACCCTACAACTGGCGTTGTTCGGGGGGAAGAATTGCAGGGCGAATACATTCGTTTGCCAAGCAACCCGATTATTGTATGGGAGCGTAAAGACGGCAGATTAGAGGTGATCACTGGGCGTCACAGGCTGGATTTGGCCCGCCGAAATGGCGAGAAAACCATACCGGCACAAATTGTCAGAGAAAATGACGGATTTACATTGGCAATGGCGTTGACTTTGGACGCTGAAAGCAATATAAGAGATGGACAAGGAAAGACTAAAGATTATGCCCAATACTTCCGAAACACCGAAATCGAAGAAGACCAGGCCAGACAGAGAGGCTTACTTCGCAATGCTAAGGGCAAGGCCGGTTTCAGAATTGGAAAAAGTGCGGTCGATGATGTCTATTCCGCATTCCTCGGCGGCAAGCTCTCAGAAGCAAAAGCCTACGCAATAGCCAACGGTGCTCCAAACAATGAATCTGCTCAATTGGCTGCTGCCGCCAAAGCAGATAAAATGTCCCCTGATGAATTAGAGCAATACGCCCGAATTCTCAATCGAACCAAGCCATCCGACCGAATTAAAGCCACGCAGGGGAATCTTTTCGGCTTTGATGAATCCGCATTGATAGAAGCCGAAGCGGTTGCAAAAGAGGTCAGCAAAGAGGAAAAGGCCCTGAAAGAACGCATTTTGGCAGTAAAGGGGGCTTTACGCAGGCCCGAAACGGCCCGCAAGATGGGGCTTGAATTTACCGATGAGGCCAGTATTCGAGCTGAGGTTGCACGATTGGAGGAGCGGCTTGACAGTCTCAAGCGAGTTGCGACAAACCCGGAGTTGTATGATGAGATGAAACGCAGGGCCGGTTTAGAATCGCAACAGCAAACAGCGGCTAAAGCCTCAAAATATGATAAAGATTTGTTGGGTCAAGATGTAATTCCACCTTTGGGCGGTAAACAGGGGGAATTTCTGGACATAGAAGATTACCGGCTTTCTGAGCCGGATATTGAAGGTCAAATGACCTTGCTCAAAGAAGAAGCTCCAAAAACGCGAGCGAAAACAACTTCTTCTATTGGCAAGCAGGCATTGGCTGCCACTAATGAGATTGACCGCAAAGAGATTAAGGTTTCATTGGAACCGCAAAGCGGCAAGCCCATGACGGCAGGTGAAATTGTTAGACAGCTTGAGCGTGATTTTAAGATTCCTATCCGGGGCAAAGCAACCCATGTTAAGAAAAACGCTCTTGGCTGGTTTAGCCCCCGTGAAGTCGGTATTCGCATGAAGGATGTGCGGGAAATTACAACCGCGACTCACGAGATAGGCCATCATATTGATTGGACTCTAAATAAGCGTCTCAGCAAAAATCCACCTACAAAGGAAATTGCCGCTGAACTGACAGACCTTGGCAAAGCTCTTTATGGTTCAAAGCAGCCGGCAGGCGGCTATAAGTCTGAAGGCTGGGCAGAGTTTATGCGGATGTATCTTACAGGAGAGGATACACAAGAGGCCGCACCCCATCTGCACGACTGGTTTACGGGTGAATATCTGCCGCAACATACAGACATAGCAAAAAACATTGCACGGGCCAAACAGATGATTACCAATTGGCGACTGCAAGGTGCTGACAGCATGGTTGACGGCTTTATGAGCGGCAAAGTCAAAACAACCATCGGGGATATGCTGGAACGGCTCAGTTTTGCATTTCATAAGAATTGGCGTGATAAATTCCATGTCCTCAAGAAGCTCAGAGATAAGGCCGGGCAACTTCGACCTTCGGAGGACCCGTTTGAACTGGCGACGGCATTTAGCCAAAAGGCTCCCGCAAAGGCCCGTCAATTCGTTCTGGAGAAAACAACGGACATGGCCGGCAATGTGACCGGTAAGGGCCTCCGCGAAATCCTTGCTCCAATACAAAATATACGGGAATTCGCACGGTACGCGGTGGCAAAAAGGGCCAGACTTCTCAATAATCGAGGCATTAAATCCGGCCTGTCCGATGCCGTTATTGATTATACCCTGAATAAGTATCAATCGGAGCAATACGATCAGGTCTTAAAGGAATTGACGGACTGGAATCATCGAGTTATTGATTACCTGGTTGAAGCGGGCGGGATGGAAACGAAAGTC
>Ga0208694_1005885_pt1 | contig 10213 bp, 7 predicted proteins | sample AD_UKC078_MetaG_FD_184442 | JGI IMG/M metagenome (GOLD analysis project Ga0208694, IMG submission 184442) | Active sludge microbial communities of municipal wastewater-treating anaerobic digesters from USA - AD_UKC078_MetaG (SPAdes) (version 2) | ecosystem: Engineered > Bioreactor > Anaerobic >...
TATTAAAATATTTATTCGTTCTTCTAGCAGACAAATAATTGCTTTTGTTGTAGAATCTCTTAATACTCTGTTAGTGCTAGCAGTAAACCAAAATAATGTTTGGCACATTAAACGAATTGATTCGTCAGAAATGTTTTCTCGTTTATCATCTGTCCAAGCCCAATCAATCACACGTTGAATAGAGGTAACATCAGAATAACTTGGGTATTGATGATGAATAAATGGTGTCCACCACGAATCTCTATCAGCCATACTGAATCTCATTAAATGATCGTGCAGAAAATCGCTGTTGAAATAATGTTTCGGCTGTGATGTGATTAAAAGAATTGTGTTAAAGAAATAGTCATGCAAGTTGTGTTTTTGAATTATTACTTCATTTATGTAGTCTTTCAACTTTTCATTTATAGTCTCTTTCTTTCTCCAAACAATACTTTCAACAAATGCTTTTGCCACAACATCAAATTCTTTTGCATATGGTGCGGCTTCAAACAATTCTATGCCTGATAATTCAGGTAACTGAATAGAAAGGGCTTCGATGATTCCCTTATTGTAATAAGCCGTGTTTTCATCTTTGAGTAGTTTATATAATTTACTTCCTACTGAAAAAGAGCTTGTTGGATTTATCTTGTCAAAGTAACTTTCCAATAAGTAAGAGCAAACTAAATGGTCACTAAATCTTTCATAGGAAATATACACACCCTCAAAAGTCTTTCCGTCTCTTTCCCAATACAAGTTTTGAGTAAGAAGTCCTTCACTAATTAAATCTTCAAAAAACATGGCTGGTTCAGTAATTGAGTTGTCTTTGGCAAATTGAGTAATGATAGCATACGCATCGTCAAGTTTTATGTAAGTATTTTCTGTGTCAGCAATTTGACTTGCAATTACTTTTATAACTTTTTGAGTAATATTTAACTTTTCAGGTAGCTTATATTTTTCTGAAATCTTGCTATTAATAGCTTCAAGATAGAAATTAAGAATAGTAGAAATGCCTTCGTAACCATCGGGTATTTCGTGTAAGCCTTTTTTACTTAATCCTTCGCAAAATAACTTCAAGAATAGTGGATTGGAAAATTCGGGGTGAAGCAAAGGAATGCTTGGTTGTTTAATGCCATAGTTTTCAAAAAAATGTTTTGATGCTTCGTATTCCTGATATGAGAAACCGTAATGAATAACTTTTATGACTTCTTTTTTTGCGGTAAGTGATTCAGGAATTAATAGTTTTTCGTAAGAAGTTCTAAGGCTAAAGACTACACCTATGTTCGGATATTTCTTAACTGCGGAAATAAAGCCTGAAATGTAATTTTTCCACAATTCTTTTCCTTTTCCTTCATTTATTGCATCTATCAGAATTAGAATTCTACTTTGTGTTGTTTCGGCTTTTGCATTTAGAGAAGCAAGAAATATATCTCTTTCACAATTTAATAGAAGTTGTTTTTTGATTTGACTCCAAGGTTCCTCTTCTGTAAAATGTTGACCAAGCAATAAAATTGAAAACTGATTTCGTTCGCTTCTTTTTATGGCAACATCAGCAAGCAAATGTGATTTTCCTATTCCCGCGTCACCTGTTAAAAGCAGAAAAGGATTATTTGAAAGAAGAACTGTTGTGCTATTTAGGAATTTAATGAACTTATTAATTGAACTGTCCAATCTTTTGAAACGCTCTATATCCCAATAAAATTTATTTGCATCACTCTCGTATTTACTTTTTTCTTTCTGCTCTTTTTTGAGAGCAGAATCTATTTCATAAAATTCTATGATTAAATCGTTAATGATTTTTTTAACATCTTCTAATAGCGAGCTTAAACCAATATTATTAATAGTGCTTGTTTCAACAAAATCAATTTGCTCACATTGTTGTTTGACAGTCGTGACTTTTAAATTAACTTTATCAATATGCTCTTTTATTTTTTCTTCTTTTGTATAAGAAATTGCTTCTCTATAATGTTGAAGTAAATCATCAAGATAAGAGTCGAATTGTTCTTTGAAGTATTTATCTCTGCTTATTCCGTCAAATATCTTTGTAATTGGTAATTCAAAATTTAATTCAGGAGTATAGCGTTTATCAAGATTTTTGATATTCGCATCAAGCTTTTGTTTAAACCATTCATCAGAAAATTCTCCCTTGCCAAACCAATAGTATAATTTTCCTTCGTTTTCTTTTTTACTTAAACGTTCAAATATTTCTGAATTTCCCCAAAACTCAAATTCAATCGTCCTGTTGTATGACTTTGCAAACGCTTCCCATTTGGCTACTCTTGCATTCCATTTATCCATAAAATGGTTCACTTGTTGCCCTTTTCGCTTACCTTTTGTAATGGTTATTCTTGGGTCAGCTCTATCTAATGGAACGCAGATGTAATACTTTACTAAGTTCGGATGTTTTGTAAAAGCTGTTTTAAACGATTTATCAAGTTGTTCCCACTGTGATTTATCCATAAATGAAAAAAACTTTGCTTGCCAACCATATTCATCCCCATTTTTTAAAATGCAATACGCTTCAACGCCACCATCTGGCGCAGCTACTCTAATAAATTTAGATTTGTTTGGAATATGTTCAGCCCTTGCTAATTGGCATACGAGTTCTTCAAATCCATTTTTAATATCGCCATTAAAAGCTCGTAGTGTATTCCATTCTATATTCATCAAACATCTCCTATTGTTTCAAACTTTGATTTATAAAAATTTCTAAAAAAAATATTTCCCTAATAACCCTTATTTAATATACTCTATTTAGATATTCAGATAAAACTTCTCATGGCCTGTAGTATAACAATTTTTCTTTAAGTTGTCTAAGCAAAAGGCTTAGCCAAACAAGACCGCAAGAAGCGACACATTTAAGAGGTCGCAAGCTTGCGGTCTTTCTTCAAGGTACTTCCTTAGAAGTACCTTAGCGGGTGTCCAGAGGGCAAAGCCCTTTGCTTTTCCGAATAGGAAAAGTCGAGCGAAGCGAAGAGTCCCGAAGTTGAAACTCATGAAATGAAAGTGTCAACTTCAGTGTGGGATACACTGAAAAGAGCATTTTTCAGTGTATCCCAGCGCTTGCTTTCCTCTTCTTCCGTAGATAAAAACAAGAACTCGCAAGCTTGCAATCAAACTTTTTCTAAATTTATCTTTTTATATCTCCTCCCCTATGTTTTTCTTTTTGCAGCTTTTGTTTTTTTAACTGCCCTTTCTCTTCTTTCAATACATACTCTCTGTATGATCTACATCCATTTTTTTCAAGTTTTTTTGCTAATATTCGAAACTCTTTGGCTCCGTAATTCCAAAATTTAGTAAAGGCTTTTTTATACTGACCAAGTTCGTATACCACAGCTGCAATTAAATATTTTGCCTTTTGGGAAAAAGAAGTCACTCTACTTTTTAGAGGTTCTTCTTTCTTTTTATAAAAATCTTTTTCTAAATCATCTATCGCCGATATATGGTTTTGTACATTTTTGTTTATTTCTTTTAAGTTTTTATGAAAGGTTGTCATTCTTTCAATGTCTTTCTTATTCCTCTTTATTTCCTCTGCTTCTTTGTTTAGTTTTTTTCCTGCTATATTAATACCTTTTTCTTTTTTTATTAAACTCATAGCTTTCTCCTTTAATATATTTTCTTTTCTTTCATTTTCTCGCTTCAACTGATATTGATCTTTTTCCATGTACGAATGTTTTGGTCCAGGTGTTCTATCAATCAAAACCCCAAGGCTTTCTGCAAAATCTTGTAAGTCAAATCGAACAGATTCTTGAAATTGCATTTGGGCTGTTCCTTTTTTCTTTTGAGTTTTAAATCCCATCTCTAAAAGAGAAGCACTCAAAGATGATTGTAGTTCAATTCCAGACATTAAAGCTTTTCCATATCGCTTAACCATATCTTCTTGTAAATCGCCTTTTTCTTCGTCCTCTTTATATAAAGCACCAAAAACTTTTTTTTGCTTTTCTCCTAACTTCTTTTTTTTCAAACCTTCATTTTTTATTTTTTCTCTACGTTCCTTTTCTTCTTGTATTTCTGCATCTGTTAATCTATGAGCAACAGGTACAAAATCAAAATGAATATGAGGCGGTGAAAAAACTTGTTCTCCTGTTGCAGAATCGATACTAAATTCATCATCATGCAAATAAATACCAATAGGAACAATGTTTGGATATTTTTTTGGCATAAACTCTGTAACAAACTTTTTCAACACATTACAAGCTACCTCTGGGTCGATTTGGTTATCTCTATTCCCAAGCTTAAAAATAAACTCATAGGCTGGCTTTCTTGAATTATCCGATTTTATATTTTTTAATTTTCCCTTTCTTTTATCATTCAAAATCGTTTCAAGATAGTTTTCAATCCTACGATCCTTTCTTTTTTGATTCATGTTATAATTTGCAACTGCATCCCCAAATATTTTTTCATAACATTCATACATATCTCCCATGTCTAGAATAACTTCATGCATTTTAGTTAAATCAATATGTTGTTCTGCTCCGACAACAGATAGAGTCCTATTGTTATGCTCTCTGTGAATTCGTGGTCTGCAGTGTGCAGTTACCCGCACTCCATAATAATTATTCATATGCTACCCTGAACCAAAACTCTTCCGAAGAAAGATTTTTATCAAATTCTAAAAGCCCTTCTTTCAAAGAAAGGTCTCCCTCTCTAAATTCTTCAGCTTTAGCAAGAATTTTTTGAATACCTTTTCCCTGATGTGCTTCAAATAATGCAAACTTTACACCATTTAAAAAAGCCTCTGCTATTTTATCTTGCTTTTTTGACAAAGACGGTTTTTCGTTTTTGAGTTCTGAGTGAGCTTGATTGATCGTCATTTGTCCCGTTTCAATTTTTTCCACGATTTCTTTTGGGCTTTTTTTATACACTTCCCGCATCTTACTTAATTGTCGTGGACTAACTTTTAATTGTTCAGCGACTTTTTGATCAGTAAATTCTTTTACTTGTTTGCCTTCTTCCTTTGTTTTATTTTTTATTGCTTCAATTTGTATAAAGGATTTAAAGATTTCTTGTTCACTTAAGTTTCTTCGGTTTAGTTGTAAGTTATACATATACAAAAGCGTATCATCTTTAGATTCAAATCTTTTTATCATTACAGGAACTGTTTTTAATGCAATTTCCTGTGCAGCAAAGTATCGAGTATGTCCATCAACAATCGTAAAATCAGGTAAAACAACAATTGGCTGGGTTTTATCAAAACCATTTACTTTTATGTCTTCAGCAATTCGTTTTATTTTTTCTCCTTCCTGAGTAAAGACCGCTTGGTACTCATCATTTATTTGCAGTTTTGAAAGGGGAACCATTTTTATCTCTTTGCTTATAATATTTTTAAAGATGCCTATCCCTTTTTGCAAACCTTCTTTTATCGTATTTTCTTTTATCATCTTATAACTCCTATTCAAAATCAAATTCTTCTTGAGAAGTAGCTATTTTCCATAACCCTCGCTTGCTTCCTTTTTCAACAAAACCATACTGCGACATTATTGTAAGCATATTGCTTATGTTTTTACTCGTACCGCCCACTATCTTAGAAATTTCTAAAGGGCTTGCCTCTCCTCCCAATTCTTTTAGTGCCTCAATGATTTTATCTCTTTCGGGTGTAAGATTTTCAACACTTGCAATGTTTTTACCCCCACTACTCCAAGTACACGAAGTAGGGTCAAAGTAAATATCTTCTTCATACTCTTGAAAATCTCTACTCGTTACAAGAAGAGTTGCTTTATTTTGATTTCGAAAACGAGTAAGCATAATGGTAGTATCAGCGGCTGCCATGTTGGCAAAGCTTCCGCTTATAACTTCAAAAGGATCTTCATCTGCCTTTTTCTTTCTAAAATGAGTTATCAAAATTATTGCCACTTTCAATTCGTCGGCAAGTTTTTTTAATTCTCCCATCCAAGCATAGTCAGACTGAAAGCTCTCGTTGTCTCTTCCCTCAGAAAACTTTCCTTTTGTGTCTATACAAACCAATTTTATATCTTCGTTTTCTTTAAGATGTTTTTTTAAATCATGCACCCCGCCTTCATTTGTACGCCAAGAAAATGCAATCAGCAACTTTTCGTCTTTAGGAACAATACCTTGTTTCTCGATGCGCTTTTGTATTCGCAACTCAGAATCTTCTAAGGCAAGATATAAACAATGACTTCTTTTTAAAATTGAATAATTTAAAAATTTCTCTTCGTTATAACAAATACTTAATAGCATTTGCAAAACAAACCAACTTTTCCCTACCTTGGGAGCACCTGCAAGCAGGACCAAGCCATAAGAGGGAATAAGATTTTCAATAAAAAAATCAAATTCTGGATACTTTGTTTTCATTATTGTTTCTGCTCCTTTAATATCATAAGATTTTTGTTGCGCTTTATTCATTTATTACACCTCTCTTTTCAAGTGATTCCAAGTTAAACTTTTCAACTTTATCAACAGAAAGGTATACAGGCTCTCCAGCATGAAACTTTAATTCAAATATTAAAGATCCAAATCCATTTTTATAATCAATCACCTCATGTCTCATTTTCTCTATAAATTTGTCTTTTTTTGTTTTTGGAAAGTGTTTTATTATATTACTCATTTGATTCAGCCTCCTTTAAAAAATGTATAAGACTTGCTTTTGAATATAAAACTTTTCGTCCTATTCGTATTTTAGGAATTTTCAAATGTGCATCTAATAAAGATTGAGACACTCGCAAAAACTGACATGCTTCTGCCCTGGTTAATAATTCTATATCTTCTCCTATATGTGAAGACCCTTGGATTGTTTTATTAGTCATAATATCCTCCAAAACTATTTTGACAAACAGAGAATAACTTCTTGAGCTCATAAAAATTACGAAGTTGTTTCGTGCTGTTTTGTCTTATGAGAAAATTATTAACTATCTTGTGGATTTTCACAAAGGAAAAAAGGCTCTAAAAACTGGAATTATAGGTAAAAAAGGGAATTTTATTTTTTACCCGACCTTCCTTTTCTAATTTTTGCAAATGCTTTTGAAAAGGTATCATAAGATGGTTGTTTACTAGGAGGCGTTCCATCGCCCGATCCATAATCATTTCTTTCTACCCGAAAAAAATCAACTATTTCTGAGATAGGTGGTCCGTTATATTCATCATCCTTTACTGGAAACTTCTCTTCAACTTCATAATAAGCTCGAGCAAAATCTGTCACTTTAAGCTTATGAAACAAAAAGGCTTTATCTTTTTTAATTTTCATAAGATATGGTTTAATAAATCTTGAGAACATTTCATTTCTGCTACTATCAGAAAAAAACAACATGAGATGTTTACAAGGCTTTAAAGGATTCGCCTTTTCAAACTCTTGTAAATAATTATAAAGATTAAATTCTTCTATTTCATTTTTAAACTCGTTTTCTATTTCTTTTCTTAAAAGAGAAAATTCTTCTAATAGGTACTTTGTAGATTCTATTTTGATATTCTTACACATATCTGTATATGCAGAAAAAATCGGTCCTTTTTCTTTTTTATCCATCCCTGAGTATGCTGGATTCAAAGCTTTATAAGAATCGTCTGGTATGACAAAAATTGTTTTTCCTTCACTATTTTCTAAAAACATAGATGAAGTACAAAATGTACTAAGCTCATCAACTACATAATAAAACAAGGCTATAATTTTACTTGAAAGAAATTCATCCAATCTATTATCTTGCTTTATAGCTTTTGCTGGTGAGAGTCCATATTCTTCTTGACTTTTACCATCCCATTCTACAAAAATTTGTTGCAGTTTTTTTCTAATCTCTAGCCCCATGGGATACAGAGCAAACATGTTTTCGTTGCCTTTTTGCTCGTAAATATAATTAAACTGTGTTATAAAATTTTCTGTTACTTTTTTATTTTCAGAAATAATTAGAGAAAATTCTTTAAATAGTTTTATATAAAAATCAACCTTACAGTGAATTCGTTCCTGTGTTTTTCTTTGCTTAAATGCAGTCCTCTCATAAGATTTCGATGTTTGTCTTGTCTTTCTTAGGCGAATAGAAAGATACTCCCGCGGAATATAGTTAAACGGTTTATTGTCGATATCTTTTATTTTTTCATCAAATTCTTTTTGCTTAACCAATATAGATAATAAAAATTCACAATACGCTGCTGTCTCATTTATTTCACTTAATCGATACTTAAAATATTTTGCAGTAACACAGTTTTTTTTTATATCTTCTATCTTTAGATTTTCTTTTTTAAAATAATCTCGTTTTTCTTTGTTGCTCTTTTCTATTTCTTCTTTAGACCTTCCAACTGTTCCATCATCAGTATTTTTTTTGTGAGTTAGCTCCTCTGATAATATTCGAATCTTTGACTTCAATTCAACGTTTGTCATAAGAACCTCCTTTGGTTTTTTTATTTTTCTCCTGCCTTTCTTCTTTAACTAGCGCAAATGCTTTTGCAAAGGTATTATAAGATTGTCGTCCACTAGGAGGCGCTCCATAGTCCTCTACATAGTCTTTTCCTTCTACCTGAAAAAAATCAATTATTTCTGAGATAGGCGGTCCGTTATATTCATCATCCTTTACTGGAAACATATCTTCCACTTCATAATAAGCTCGAGCAAAATCTGTCACTTTAAGCTTATGAAACAAAAAAGTTTTATCTTCTTCAATTTCTCTAAAATATGGTTTAATAAATCTTGAGAACATTTCATTTCTGCTAATATCAGAAAAAAACAACTTGAGATGTTTACAAGAGTCTGAAAAATTTGCTTTTTCAAACTCTTGTAAATAATTATAAAGATTAAATTCTTCTACCTCGTTTTTAAATTCGTTTTCTATTTCTTTTCTTAAAAGAGAAAATTCTTTTAAGAGGTGCTCTGTAGATTGTATTTTAATATCTTTATATTCATCCGTATATGCAGAAGAAATCGGTCCTTTTTCTTTTTCATCCATCCCTGAGTATGCTAGATTCAAAGCTTTATAAGAATTGTCTGGTACGACAAAAATTGTTTTTCCTTCACTATTTTCTAAAAACATAGATGAAGTACAAAATGTACTAAGCTCATCAGCTACATAATAAAACAAGGCGACAATTTTACTTGAAAGAAATTCATCCAATCTATCATCTTGCCATATAGCGTCCAGTTGTGAGAGTCCATGTTCGCCCAGAGTTTTACCATCCCAGGTTACCAAGATTTCTTTTAGTTTATCTCTAACCCCGTCACTCATGGGATACAGAGCAAACATGTTTCCGGCGCCTTTTTGCTCGTAAATGTAATTAAACTGTGTTATAAAATTTTTTGATACTTTTTTATTTTCAGAAATAATTGGAGAAAATTCTTTAAACAGTTCTATATAAAAATCAACCTTACAGTGAATTTGTTCTTGTATTTTTTCTTGGGAGAATGCAGTCGCAGCATCAGATCTCGATGTTTGTATTGTATCTTCTTGCTTTATTTTATATTTTTCAAAAGGTTTACTATCGATCTCTTTTATTTTTTCATCAAATTCTTTTTGCTTAACCAATATAGATAATAAAAATTCACAATACGCTGCTGCCTCATCTATTTCACTTAATCGATACTTAAAATATTTTGTAGTAACACAGGTTTTTTTTATATCTTCTATCTTTAGATTTTCCTTTTTAAAATAAACTCGTTTCGCTTTATTTCTCTTTTCTATTATTTTTCTTTCTTTTTCAGTCTTCCCAATTATTCCTTCATAGTCGATTTTTTTGCGAGTTAGCTCCTCTGGTAATATTCGAATCTTTGATTCTAGTCCAATGTTTGTCATAAAAAACCCCTTTGCATCTTTTATTTTTCCCAGAGAAGAACCTAGGATAGGAAGGAATATAGGAATAGAATCCTATATTCCTATATAAAAATCAAGCTAAAGATGCAATGGGGAGCAGAACAGTATCTATCGCCTTTGATACATTTTTCAATGCAATTTCTGTTTGATGGTTTGCATAATGTGCAAGCATCTTTTGAGTTAAATGTCCTGTTACTTTCTGTAAATCAGATTGCTTCAAATGTGGTTCAATATACGTAGAAAAAAAGTGTCGCCATGAATGAAATGTAATATTTCCATATGAGACGTTCATTGCTTTTAGCTGCTCTTTTAAAACATCTCCCCAAATCTTTTTATCAAAGGGTTTGTCAGGGTTACTTGTACTCCAGAAAATAAATCCTTCATCTCCTTGATTATATGGATTTGTATCTGCCTGTTTTCTCAAGAGCCTTAACAAATCTTTTCCTGCAGGAACATATCTCTCCTTTCCATTTTTTGGAGCTTTTAGCCCATCA
>Ga0208694_1005894_pt1 | contig 10204 bp, 7 predicted proteins | sample AD_UKC078_MetaG_FD_184442 | JGI IMG/M metagenome (GOLD analysis project Ga0208694, IMG submission 184442) | Active sludge microbial communities of municipal wastewater-treating anaerobic digesters from USA - AD_UKC078_MetaG (SPAdes) (version 2) | ecosystem: Engineered > Bioreactor > Anaerobic >...
ATGGCACTCCGCTGTTCGTCGTCGACGAGGACGACTTCCGCGGTCGATGTCGGGAGATGGCTCAGGCATTCGGCGGAGGGGACCACGTCCATTACGCCGCCAAGGCCTTCCTGTGCAGTGAGGTTGCGCGCTGGGTCGCCGAGGAGGGTCTGTCGCTGGACGTCGCGAGTGGCGGCGAATTGGCCGTGGCCCTGCACGCCGGATTCCCGGCCGAGCGAATTGCCCTGCACGGCAACAACAAATCGCTCCTCGAACTTACGGCAGCCGTCAAGGCTGGCGTGGGGTGTGTGGTGGTCGATTCGCTGACCGAGATCGAACGGCTGGACGCGGTGGCAGCTGAAGCCGGGCTGGTCCAGGACGTCATGGTGCGCGTCACAGTCGGGGTGGAGGCCCACACCCACGAGTTCATCGCGACCGCCCACGAGGATCAGAAGTTCGGTCTGTCACTGGCCGGGGGCGACGCGATGGCCGCTGTCCGGCGGGTTTTCGCCGCGGATAACCTGCGCCTGGTCGGCCTGCACAGCCACATCGGCTCGCAGATCTTCGATGTCGACGGATTCGAGTTGGCGGCCCGCCGGGTCATCGGCCTGCTGCGCGATGTCGTCGCCGAGTTCGGGGTGGACAAGACCGCCCAGATCGCCACCGTGGATCTCGGTGGCGGGCTGGGAATCTGCTACCTGCCCTCCGATGACCCGCCGCCGGTCGCCGACCTGGCCGCCAAGCTCGGCTCGATCGTGGCCAACGAGTCCGCCGCCGTCGGACTTCCCGCCCCCCGACTGGTGGTCGAACCGGGCCGGGCCATCGCGGGACCGGGCACGGTCACCGTGTACGAGGTCGGCACGGTCAAGGACGTTGCGGTCAGCCATGGTGCTCGCCGGCGCTACATCAGCGTCGACGGTGGGATGAGCGACAACATCCGCACCTCGCTCTATGGTGCGCAGTACGACGTCCGGTTGGTGTCGCGCGGAAGCGCCGCCCCCGCGGTCCTGGCACGCATCGTCGGCAAGCACTGCGAGAGCGGCGATATCGTGGTCCGCGATGCCTGGGTCCCCGACGATGTGGAGCCTGGTGACCTGCTGGCGGTGGCTGCCACCGGCGCCTACTGCTACTCGATGTCCAGCCGGTACAACCTGATCGGCCGGCCCGCTGTCGTCGCGGTACGCGACGGGCGTTCGCGGCCCGTCCTGCGCCGGGAGACCGTTGAAGATCTGCTCAGTTTGGAAGTGAGGTGAACGATGACAGCTGACGAGAAGCCCATCGGGGTGGCGGTGCTCGGTCTGGGTAACGTCGGCCGGGAGGTCGTCCGCATCATCAGGGAAAGCTCCGGCGATCTCGCCGCCCGAATCGGGGCGCCGCTGGAGGTTCGCGGTATTGCCGTGCGGTCGGTGTCCGCTGACCGGGGGGTGCCCGCATCGCTGCTCACCGACGACGTCGAGGAACTGGTTTCCCGTTCCGACGTCGACATCGTGGTGGAACTGATGGGTCCGGTGGAGCCCGCGCGTAAGGCCATCCTGGCCGCCCTTGAGCAGGGTAAGTCGGTGGTGACCGCGAACAAGGCGTTGCTGGCACAGTCCACCGGAGAACTTGCCGAGGCCGCTGAACGTGCGCATGTCGACCTCTACTTCGAAGCTGCGGTCGCCGGCGCGATTCCGGTGATCCGGCCGCTCACCCAGTCCCTGGCCGGGGACACGGTGCTACGGGTGGCCGGGATCGTCAACGGCACGACCAACTACATCCTTTCCGAGATGGCCAGCACCGGAGCCGATTACGCGTCCGCGTTGGCCGACGCCAGCGCGCTGGGCTATGCCGAGGCCGACCCGACCGCCGATGTCGAGGGTTATGACGCCGCGGCCAAGGCGGCGATCCTGGCGTCGATCGCCTTCCACACCCGGGTCACCGCCGACGACGTCTACCGCGAAGGGATCACTAAGGTCGGTCCGGCCGACTTCGACGCAGCCCGGGCGCTGGGATGCACGATCAAGTTGCTGGCGATCTGCGAGCGGATCGTTGATCCCGATGGGCGGCAGCGGGTTTCGGCCCGGGTCTACCCGGCACTGGTTCCGATCAGTCATCCGCTGGCGACCGTCAACGGAGCTTTCAATGCGGTCGTCGTGGAGGCCGAGGCCGCCGGGCGATTGATGTTCTACGGGCAGGGCGCGGGTGGCAATCCGACCGCTTCGGCGGTGCTGGGTGATGTGGTGATGGCCGCCCGCAACCGGGTACAGGGCGGTCGCGGGCCACGGGAGTCCAAGTACGCGGAACTGCCGATCGCCCCGATGGGCATGATTCCCACCCGGTACTACGTGAGCATGACGGTCAAAGATCGTCCGGGCGTATTGGCCTCGGTGGCAACCGAATTCGGCAAGCGTGAGGTCAGTATCGCGGAGGTGCGCCAGGAAGGGCTCAACGATGCGGCCGGGCTTCCTGCGGGCGCCCGGGTGGTGGTGGTGACCCACCGCGCCACCGACGCGGCACTGTCGGAGACCGTGGCCGCGCTCGCCGACCTCGACGTCGTCGACGCGGTGACCAGCGTCCTGCGTCTGGAGGGAACCAGCTGATGAGCAAGACCACAGCAGTCCACCGGCCCTGGCCGGGCCTGATCGAGGCCTATCGCGACCGGCTGCCGATGGCGGCGGACTGGACTCCGGTGACTCTGCTCGAGGGCGCCACCCCGTTGGTACCGGCACCCCGGCTGTCTGCGAAAACCGGCTGCACCGTGCACCTCAAGGTCGAGGGGCTCAATCCCACCGGATCGTTCAAGGACCGTGGCATGACCATGGCCGTCAGCGAGGCTGTCGCCCGCGGCCAGCAGGCGGTGCTGTGCGCGTCCACCGGTAACACCTCCGCCAGTGCGGCGGCGTACGCAGCCCGGGCCGGGATCACCTGTGCGGTTTTGATTCCGCAGGGCAAGATCGCGATGGGCAAGCTCGCGCAAGCGGTGATGCACGGCGCCAAGATCATTCAGATCGACGGTAACTTCGACGACTGCTTGGAGCTGGCCCGCAAGCTGACCGCCGACTACCCGACGATCTCCTTGGTCAACAGCGTCAACCCGGTCCGTATCGAAGGTCAGAAGACCGCCGCGTTCGAAATCGTTGACGCCCTGGGGTACGCCCCGGACGTGCACGCGCTGCCGGTGGGGAACGCCGGGAACATCACCGCGTACTGGAAGGGATACACCGAGTACCACCGCGACGGTGTCATCGACTCGTTGCCCCGGATGCTGGGTACTCAGGCTGCCGGCGCGGCCCCGCTGGTCCTGGGCCATCCGGTGAGCAAGCCCGAGACCTTGGCGACCGCTATCCGAATCGGTGCCCCGGCGTCGTGGAACGGGGCGATGGCTGCGAAAGAGGAGTCCGGCGGCCGATTCCTGGCGGCCACTGACGACGAACTGCTGGCCGCTTATCACCTGGTGGCCCGCGCGGAGGGCGTGTTCGTTGAGCCGGCCTCCGCAGCCAGCGTCGCGGGCCTGCTCAAGGCGGTCGACGACGGCTGGGTCGCACCCGGATCGACCGTCGTGTGCACCGTCACCGGCCACGGTCTGAAGGACCCCGACACCGCGTTGCGCGACATCCCCTCGGTGACGCCGCTGCCGGTCGACGCCGGCATGGTGGTGTCGGCACTGGGTCTCGGGTAGCACCGGGATGGCCGGCACCGTGACCCTTCCCGTCGGGCTGACCGCCAGCGCGGTGGTGGCTGCGTCGAGTGCGAACCTGGGCCCGGGTTTCGACAGTCTGGGGGTCGCTCTGGGCCGTTATGACGAAATCGTCGTCGAGACAGTCGAACATGGCATTCGGGTCGAGGTTGAGGGTGAGGGCGCCGGTCAGATTTCGACCGGCGCGGACAACCTGGTTGCCAGGGCCCTGATCGCCGGGCTGACTGCGGCCGGAGCCGAGGCGCCGGGGCTGGTTCTGCGCTGCCGCAACGCCATTCCTCAATCACGCGGTCTTGGATCTTCGGCCTCGGCTGTCGTCATCGGCCTGGCTGCGGCGAATGGCCTTGTGGCGCAGGCGGATCTGACTCCGCTCGATGATGCCCGGTTGATACAGCTGTCCTCGGAGTTCGACGGCCACCCGGACAACACCTCTGCCGCAGTGCTCGGCGGTGCGATCGTGTCATGGACCGAGTTCGGACAGTCCGGTCCACGCTATGCCGCGACCCGACTGAGGCTGGACCCCCGGATCCGGTTGTTCGTCGCGACACCGGAGGTGCGGTCGTCGACGGCCGAGACTCGGGTGCTGCTTCCCGAGCAGGTGCCGCATACCGACGCCAGGTTCAACCTCAGTCGGGCCGCGTTGCTGGTGGTTGCCCTGACCGAACATCCGGAACTGCTGATGGCGGCCACCGAGGATGTTCTGCACCAACCGCAGCGCGCGGCAGCGATGCCGAGGTCCGCCGATTACCTGCATTACCTGCGTGGCCGCGGAGTTCCGGCCGTGCTCTCCGGTGCCGGCCCGGCTGTGCTGGCGATGACGGCCGGTGCCGACCTGCCCACCGACGCGATCGAGGCGGGCGCCGCGCACGGATTTGCTGTGGGCGAGGCGGCGGTCGGTGAGCCGGTTCGGTGGTCGGCCGGGGTCGCCGCCACCCTTCGCTAGAGGGTTGTCTTGCTTAGCCCAGCGCCTGCGGCTATTCTCGTTGTGTCCGTCAATCGCGTGTATGACGCGCCGGTGTGAGGACTATCGCCAATCTTCGAGAATTCAACCTCGGTGTTCCACAGACGGGCTTCGGCCCGCTCACCGGTCATCCCGGCCGGATCGCCCAGGCTGCTGCATAAAGACGGTGAGAATTCGCGGTCAGCGAATCGGCTGAACGCAACCCCAAACCCCTGCCAGACATCGAAAGACCGCAGGGTAAGAAAGGACATCCGTGACCGATACGGACCTCATCACGGCTGATTCCGGCACTGGCGCGTCCGCGTCGGGTAAAACCGGGTCGCTGACCACGATGGTGCTTCCCGAATTGCGTGCCTTGGCTGTGCAAGCTGGTGTCAAAGGCACCTCTGGAATGCGCAAGAGCGAGTTGATCGCCGCGATCCGGGAGTCCCGGGATGGCGGGGCACGCAACAGTGGTCATGAGGAGCGACCTGCTCAGCGCTCGACTGGGGCGCGGTCCGAGGAGTCCGCCGCACCCGCGGCGGCGAAGGCCCCCGCCGAGCGTGGGGAGGCGAAGGCCCCCGCCGAGCGTGGGGAGGCGAAGGCTCCCGCCGAGCGTGGGGAGGCGAAGGCCCCCGAGGCGAAGTCCCCCGACGCGAGGGCCAAGGACTCCGTCGAGCGCGGCGAGGCGAAAGCCGGGGAAGCCGCGGCCACAGAAGCCGCCCCGGGCGGGGCCGAGGTTGGCGCGGTCGGCGCGGGGGCAAAGAAGAACCCGCAGCGTGAGGCGACAGAAGGTCGCGAGCGTCGGGAACCGCGCGGCGAGAGTCGCGAAGGCGCGGACACCGGCGGCGATGCGGCCGGCGGCCGCGGGGACCGCGACGAGGATGCCGATGGGCGCGGCGGCCGCCGCGGCCGGCGGTTCCGGGACCGGCGCCGACGCGGCGAGCGACCGGAGGGCGGCGGCAACGAGTCCGAACTTCGCGAGGACGATGTCGTCCAACCAGTGGCCGGCATCCTCGATGTTCTCGACAACTATGCCTTCGTGCGCACCTCCGGCTACCTGGCCGGCCCGAATGACGTCTACGTGTCGATGAACCTGGTCCGCAAGAACGGCCTGCGCCGCGGCGATGCCGTGACCGGCGCGGTGCGGGTGTCGCGCGACGGTGAGGCCGGTGGCCAGAACCAGCGGCAGAAGTTCAATCCGCTGGTGCGGTTGGACAGCGTCAACGGCGGCCCCGTAGAGGCGGCCCGCAACCGGCCGGAGTTCAGCAAGCTCACCCCGCTCTACCCCAATCAGCGGCTTCGTCTGGAGACCACCCCCGATCGGCTGACGACTCGGGTGATCGACCTGATCATGCCGATCGGCAAGGGTCAGCGCGCGTTGATCGTGTCGCCGCCCAAGGCCGGCAAGACGACGATCATGCAGGACATCGCCAACGCGATCACCAAGAACAACCCCGAATGCCACCTGATGGTCGTGCTCGTCGACGAGCGTCCGGAAGAGGTCACCGACATGCAGCGCTCGGTGATCGGCGAGGTCATCGCCTCCACCTTCGACCGTCCGCCGTCAGACCACACCCAGGCCGCCGAACTGGCGATCGAACGGGCCAAACGTCTGGTGGAGCAGGGCAAGGACGTCGTGGTCCTGCTGGACTCCATCACCCGTCTCGGTCGTGCGTACAACAACGCGTCGCCGGCCTCGGGCCGGATCCTGTCCGGTGGCGTCGATTCGACCGCGCTGTACCCGCCCAAGCGGTTCCTCGGTGCGGCGCGCAATATCGAGTTCGGCGGGTCGCTGACGATCATCGCCACCGCCATGGTGGAGACCGGGTCCACGGGCGACACGGTGATCTTCGAGGAGTTCAAGGGCACCGGCAACGCCGAACTCAAGCTGGACCGCAAGATCGCCGAGCGGCGCGTGTTCCCGGCGGTTGACGTCAACCCGTCGGGCACCCGCAAGGACGAGCTGTTGCTGTCCCCGGATGAGTTCTCGGTCGTGCACAAACTGCGCCGGGTGCTGAGCGGTTTGGACAGCCACCAGGCCATCGACCTGCTGATGAGCCAGCTGCGCAAGACCAAGACCAACTACGAGTTCCTGGTCCAGGTGTCCAAGACGGCGCCCGGTTCGGCCGACTCGGACTGAGCTGACCTTAGGCCTTCAACTTCGGCGCGCTGACGAGCGCGGCGCGCACGTTTCCGCACCGAACTCGGAAGGACGCAGGCTCAGCGTTTCGGGGTGCCGACGTTGCCGCCGCGCGGTGCCGTCGCAGTCTTGAGCACCTGCGGCAGACCGATCACGGCGGCGAACCCGTCAGCGTCGCCGGTGGTGTACTCGACGGTGTTGTAGACGTTGTCCATGAAAATCTGACCGAGATCCTGACCGCCGGCGCTGACCATGCTGTCGCGCAGTTCGTTGCGGGCTGCGTTGAACGACTCGTACCCGTGCGTGAGGTTCTCGAGGTCGAGGTTCTCCTCGCTCAGCGAGGCGGTCCAGATGAAGCCCGGTCCATTCGGGTTGGGGTAGGGGCCGAAGATCCGGCCGTGGCTGTTGGCGAGCAAGAAGTAATTGTCGCGGAAGGCTGTGTGGGGTCCGGTCGGCTGCTGCCCGAAGATGTTGGATTCGATGACGCCCTGATAGCCGGTGCTGCTGACCGCGGACGGGGCGAATCCGGCCCGTGTCATCCACGCATTGAGATTGCTCGCCGCCTGGGTGGTGTTCCCGGACGCGGAATCGACGATGACGACGTTGATGCCTTCCATGACGGTCCTGCCCTGGTACGGCAGACCGATCCAGTCGGCGATCTCGTTGTCGGAGTTGATCATCCACTGGCCGAGATTGCCGTACGGCGTTGCCACCGTGGAGGTGGGACTCGGCTGGTCACCGCGGACGCCCTCCGATTCCGGCCCCGCCGGAACGGCCTGTCCTGGCACGGTCGGCGTGGTCGCGGGCGGCTCCGGCGGCGATCCGGCGGGAGCTGATCGCCGGGAGTCCGAGGGCCGGCCGGTCGCCGGGGCATTCCCGGGTGCGCGGCGCGCGGCGCCCCGTGACCGCTCGGCGGAACCGGCGTTGGCCGGCTTCGACGTGGCTGGCGGGGCCGGCGAGGCGGCCGGTGCCGGCGGGGCCGCCGTTCCCGATGGTTCGGCCGAGGGATCGGCCGCAGCGACTCCCGGGCCCGACGCCAACCCACTCACCGCGATGACCACCGCAGCTACGCACACCTTCGCGATCGTCATGGTTGGACCTCCAGGTGACTCAGTTGTCGGTCTTGCGCTCGCCCGCGCTGGGGTGACGGGACGCTCCGGCCTTCGCGGATGGGTCCTGCCGGAGTCCCTCGCCGCGGACCGCAGCGGCAGCCGTGGGTGTGGTGGAATCGCCGCCGGCCGGCACATCTGACCGCGTTGGATCGCTGTGTTCGACACCGGTGACGGCGGCCGCCGAGGCCGCAGTGGTGGCCGTCGATGCGGCGGAACGCACGGCCGCCGGCGTTACCTGCGGCGCGGTCACCGGGAAGTTGGCCCCGACCGCATTGGCGATGGTCAACTGCGACTTCTCAGCCCACATCCGCAGGCTGGGAACGGCGTAACCGTCTCCCGCACCGAGCGGCCCCAACCCGGGGCCGACAGTGACGGCGAGCAGGGTGCCGGGCAGGCTCGAGGTCACTTCTCCGTCAGCGCCGACGGGACCGAGCAGGCCGTCGACCACGGTGTTCCACGCACTCTCAAGATCGAGGCTGGTGAGCGCTGCCAGGGTCTGGGATCCGATGGTGACCGCGGCCCCGGCGATCGCCGACAACGCACCGCCCACCGTGGTGAGCAGGTCACCCGCTATTCCGGGCAGCGAAACGACCACGTTGGTCAGATGCGCCGCCACGCCGCCGAGGACCGCGAGACCCGCGTCCAGCGCGATCTGACCGGCGTTCTGGATCGGCACCAGCGTCGCGTCCGCCAGCGTTGCGAACGCCTCGGCGAACTGGCCGCCGATCGCCTGTCCGACCGCCGTGACGATCGCTGCGGGCAGATCCCACAGCGCGTCGGTGAGAATCTGCGCCGATGTGCTCAGTGCGTCGATGGAGCCGCCGAGGTCGTTGAACCCGTTGAAGCCCAGTTGGCTGATGATCGGCAGCGCGACGTAGATGAACTCGGGCCCCAATCCCTGGAACGGGTCCCACGGGTAATCCGGGTAGGTGTCAACGCCGTTGAACAGGTCGTTGTTCAGCACCTGCACGGTTCCGAGGATCGCGCTCAGCGGGCTGGATAGGCCTGCGAGTGTGATGTCGGGAATTGCGGGTGCCGCAATGCCTGCGGCGGGCAGGACCGGGGGCGGGGCCAGGGCGACACCGGCCACCATCGCGGCCGCGAGAATCGGAACTCGTCGTGATGACTGCAATCCAGCTACCTCCCAGGTTCAGGCACGATACTGCCACTGACGGTTCGACGAGCGGGACTGATTGTCCATGTCGACCCCTGGCGCCCGGTATCGGGGCGTGCTGGCCGCGTTTGGGCAGGTGCCAGGACAACTGGCATACTGGGCGCCGATCCCACCTCAGGTACCGGTTCACGCCCCTGGAAAGCACCCGGTCCGGCGACCCGGCGACCACAAGCGAAGAGGAACTATGAAGAGCGGCATTCACCCCGCCTACGTCGAGACCACTGTGGTCTGCGGCTGCGGCAACACCTTCACCACCCACAGCACCAAGGAGAGCGGCCACATCGTGGTCGAGGTGTGCTCGCAGTGCCATCCCTTCTACACCGGCAAGCAGAAGATCCTCGATAGTGGCGGTCGTGTCGCCCGCTTCGAGAAGCGCTACGGCAAGCGCAAGACCGGCGAGAACGCCGACAAGTAGCGTTGTCTCAGAGCGCACCCGCCGACGCGGTCGACGCGGTGCTGACCGAGCACGCAGACCTGGAGCGCCAGCTTTCCGACCCGGAACTGCATGCCGACCCGGCCGGCGCACGGCGGGTGGGTAAACGTTTCGCCCAGCTGGCGCCGATCGTCGCGACCTTCCGCAAGCTCGAAGCCGCCCGCGGTGACTTGCAGGCGGCCCGGGAACTCGTCGTCGATGACGCGTCCTTCGCCGACGAGGTCAGCGAGCTTCAAGCGCGCGTCGCTGCGCTCGACGACCAACTCACCGACATGCTGGCTCCCCGTGACCCGCATGACCCGGACGACATCGTGCTCGAGGTCAAGTCCGGCGAGGGGGGTGAGGAGTCGGCGCTCTTCGCCGCGGACCTGGCCCGGATGTACATCCGCTACGCCGAACGGCACGGCTGGACGGTGACCGTGCTCGACGAGACGTTCTCCGACCTCGGCGGGTACAAGGAGGCCACCATCGCCATCGCCGCGAAGGGGGATTCCGCGGACGGTGTGTGGTCGCGACTGAAGTGGGAGGGCGGGGTACACCGCGTTCAGCGCGTCCCGGTCACCGAATCGCAGGGTCGCGTCCACACGTCGGCCGCCGGCGTACTGGTCTACCCCGAGACCGAGGAGGTCGAGGCGGTCCAGATCGACGAGTCGGATCTGCGCATCGACGTCTATCGGTCCTCGGGCAAGGGCGGCCAGGGGGTCAACACCACCGATTCGGCGGTCCGCATCACCCATCTCCCGACCG
>Ga0208694_1005903_pt1 | contig 10194 bp, 7 predicted proteins | sample AD_UKC078_MetaG_FD_184442 | JGI IMG/M metagenome (GOLD analysis project Ga0208694, IMG submission 184442) | Active sludge microbial communities of municipal wastewater-treating anaerobic digesters from USA - AD_UKC078_MetaG (SPAdes) (version 2) | ecosystem: Engineered > Bioreactor > Anaerobic >...
GGAAGAAGCGCCGGTAGAAGGTCGCCAACCACCGCTTCAGCTCCGCTTCGCTATAGACCCCATCAAAGGCACAGAGGGCGAGGCGCAACACCTTACGGGGGGCAAAGCCCCAACGCAGGATGTAGAAGAGGAAGAAGTCGTGCGCTTCGTAGGGGCCGAGGATCTCCTCGGTCTTCTGTGCGATGGCCCCGTCCTTGGCGGGCAGCAGCTCTGGGCTCACCGGGGTGTCGACGATGTCGAGGAGGATGGTCCTCAGTCTCGGATCCTCCGCCCGCTCCGCCTCATACCGCACCAAAGCGCGCACCAGTGTCTTGGCGATCGTACCGTTGAGGCTGTAGTTGGACATGTGGTCGCCATTGTACGTCGTCCACCCCAAGGCGAGCTCACTGAGGTCGCCCGTCCCGACGACCAAGGAACCGAGGCTGTTGGCGAGATCCATCAAGATCTGGGTGCGCTCGCGCGCCTGGCTATTCTCGAAGGTCGCATCGTGGACCGATGGATCGTGACCAATATCCTTGAAGTGTTGTTCCACCGCCTCCGTGATCGGGATCGTACGGAAGTCGACACCCAAGAGCTCGGCGCACTTCTGTGCATTGCCCTTGGTACGTCGGCTCGTCCCGTAGCCGGGCATCGAGACCGCCGTGATGGCGCTGCGGTCGAAGCCGAGCATATCGATTGTCCGCACAGAGACCAAGAGAGCGAGGGTGGAGTCCAGGCCTCCTGAGAGACCGAGGATGACACCGTTGATCTTGGTATGCTTGAGGCGCTTCTTCAAAGCGAGCGCTTGGATGGTCAAGATGCGCTCAAAGCGCTCTGCCTGCTCCTCCTCCTTGGGGATGAACGGAAGGGGCGGGAAGGTACGCGTCAGCGTGGTGGGGCGCACCTCGAGGGCGAAGGGGATGCTGGTGAATGCCAGGTTGCACGCGGTGATCTGCCTCCGCCGCCGCTCGAGGGCGAGACGCTGTATGTCGATCTCGCTGATGAGCAACACGCCGCTCTCATCGGTGCTCTTGGCCATGGATCGACCGTTCTCGGCGATCAACAGATGGGGGGTATAGACGAGGTCGGTGGTCGACTCCCCCTCTCCTCCGCCGCTGTAGAGGTAGGCGCAGGCGAGCTTGGCGCTCTGGTGACGAACCAAGAAACACTGGTAGTCACGCGAGCCGATGAGCTCGTTGATCACCGACGGATTGACGATGACCGTCGCCCCTCCGACAGCCATTCGACTGCTCGGTGGGGTTATGCTGTAGAGGTCCACCCCGATTTCACAGCCGATGACCAAGTCGGTGACCGTGGTACAACGGAAGAGCAGGTCGGTGCCGAACCAGGTCTGTTGACCCATGAGCTCGATCTGTCGGCACTCCGTCTTGGGGTGGACAAACCACCGCCGTTGGTCAATACCGCAGGGAGAGATGAGGTGCTCCTTCGGCACGACGCCCAAAATCTTGCCACCCTGCATCAAAACCGCACAGTTGTAGAGCGCCCCACAGACGATCATGGGAGAGCCCAACACAATGACCATGTCGCTCTTTTTACTCACTTCAAGGATTTGGGCAAGACTCTCGATGGCTTTGTCCTGCAGCTGGTTCTGGAAGAAGAGGTCGCCGCAGGAGAGACCGGTGGTCACCAACTCGGGCAACACCAGAATACGGACATCTTGTCGGACCGCTTCTTCTATCACTGCGATGACACCAGCGGTATTGGCAACCGTATCGGCGACGACCACCTCTACAGCGGCAACAGCAACTTTGACAAACCCATCCTTCATACCGGCCTCCTACCGGTAGTCTATCACAAGAGAGGGCGGTATTCACTATCTCTGTGTCAAATGATCAGGACGATCCGGTTCCTTCACCGCCAACGTCGCCCAGAAGGTCGGCACCCCCATCTCATGGAGGTAGCCGCCATCCGATCTCTCAAGAGATGGGGATCATTGAGGGGATTGAACGGCGGGTGGTGGACGACCTCCCTGATATACTCCCGTACCTTTTTAGCATTGGGCTCTTTGTTCAAGCGGCATCCCCACCGCCTCAATTACTCGAACCCAATCCACACTTTTCGCATATTCATATTTGTTTTGGTATGCTGTCCATTGGCTCGGCATCAACGCATTATGTTTGTATGAACAAATTTCTCGTCAAATCCTTCAACTGACGCGCCGACGAGATCACAGCAAAACCTCCAGATACGTATTCAGAATCTTTTCCACTTGAAATATACGAGCATAGTGCAACAAGCTCCCAATATGCTTGTCGCTTCGTCTTGTATAGTGATGCAGAGCATCTTGCAGGGTCTGAGCCTCTCCCTTTTTTCGGCTGCGAACGATATCGCAAACTGTCCGCTCCATGTCGTATACACGTACGGTATGGCCAAAGGGTGTCACTTTCTCCGTCATTCCCATATGGAGCAACTCCCGCTTAACCGTATACACCGTGATCCCGTCTGCGACCAGCTTTGATGGATTGTATCCGGTGGGGAGCGTCACCGAATATTGGATTGGTTCTCGATCGGTCAAATCGTGAAGATACAGCGCTGTTTCATGGGAAAAAATAGATTGGGGACTTCGGAGACTCAACACATACATACCATCCAACCACGCATCAGGAGACAAATATATACCTCGTCCAATACGTTCAAATTGGTTGATTTCCAAAAATGCATAGAACGCAGACTTTGGAATGCCCGCTCGAACCACATCCTTGGTTGAGAGAACGCCCTTTGTTTGAGAGGCAAGGTGCATGAGATGGTCGATGTATTGTCCTGTTGAATCCATTGGTGCTAATAATGTATTCTAAATTAGCATCATTGCAAAGCAGTCATATCAACATTCAGGTCATCGAGTCAGGTCACTCCGTTCTGTTCTGTCGTTCCTTCACAGCCAGCGTCGCCCAGAAGGTCGGCACCCCCATCTCATGGAGGAAGCCGCTGCCGTTGGTGTCCTCGTAGAGATCGAGGAGGCGGAAGCCCGCCTTGAGTTGTCCTCTGATCTGCTCCTCGAGGGTGTGGGAGAATTGGATGCCCCCATCCTCTCTCTCGAGCACCTCCAAGAGGTGGGGATCCTTGAGGGGATTGAACGGCAGGTGGTGGACGACCTCCCTCTCATCCTCGTCAAAGAGGTAGTTGATGCCGTTGTCCAGCCCCGCCATCAAGAGGCCACCGCCTTTGAGGATGCGATGACACTCCCGCCAGAGTGGCTCGACCTCCTCGATGTAGCAGTTGGAGACGGGGTGGAAGATAAGGTCGAAGGTGTTGTCTGAAAACGGAAGTGGCCGGCTCATATCGGCTCGTATCGTCTCGATCGAGTAGCCTTCACGCTCAGCGACGAAGCGATCGGTCTGGAGCTGCCGCTCTGAGTAGTCGAGAAGCGTGCAATCAGCCCCCAGAGCTGCAAAAATCGGCATCTGCTGCCCTCCCCCGCTGGCCAGACCCAACACCCGCTTGCCGGCGAGCGGAGGAAACCAGCTCTTGGGCACCGGCTTCGTCGGTGTCAGCACCACCGACCATTCGCCATCACGGGCGTTTTGGTAGGTGGTAGAATCGATGGGGACACCCCACATCCACCCCGCCTCGACCCATCGGTCGATCGCTTCTGCGTTGATAGCCGCCCAATCCACATCTCTGCTCATCGCTCTACCCTATCACTTCTAATACACGGCTCATTGACCCCATCACTGACGATTATCCCATAACAGCGCGGCCTTCGATAGGCGTTGCCGTGCACCTCGCGTGCTCGATACTCCCGCATCATGGAAAGGTCGAAGCGTGCAATGTACACCCCCTCTTCAGAGGGGGCCTCGAGGATGCAGGTATCGCGGCTTTCAGGGTTCTCGCCCCAGTATGCCACCCCATCGAAGGCGCAGGAGTGCCCGTTGCAGTCAATTTTCCCTTCCGGATAGTTGGCTGTCGCAATGCCCACCATGTTCTCAAACGAGCGAGCTCGCAGCTGAGAGAGGCGGTTGATCTCCATCGGACAGGCGTTGGGAACGAGGATGAGTTCAGCTCCCTTGAGCATCAGGATCCGAGCGCTCTCGGGAAACTCCCTGTCATAGCAGATCATCGCGCCGACCTTCACCACACCGGCATCAGTATCGAGGTCGACCACAAAGAAGTCGTCACCGGCGTCAAGATACTGCTCTGTGTCGAAGTCGCAGGTATGCACCTTACGGTAGCGCAGCACCTCTTTTCCGCTGCGGTCGAAGAGGCTCATCGTATTGAAGAGGCGATTCCCATCTGCTTCGAGGTAGGTGATGGCGATGGCCATCCTCACCTCCTTGGCCAATCGGGCAAAGGAAGTGACGAAAGGCGAATCCGCCTCGACGGCATCTTCTCTGATAGCCTCCCTGCTCTCCTTGAGTGCATACCCACAGCTCCACATCTCGCCAAAGAGGGCGATATCACTGCCCATGGCCTTCGCTTCGGTGCATGCCGCGATTCCCTTCTCAAGGTTGCCCTCAAGGGAGCCGGTCGGGAGTAATTGCAGGAGTGCGACGGTAAGTTTCATTCTTCAGCCTACCATACAAAGGGGATGAGGCGATAGCGCACGCGCTCTGTGTACTCCTGGTAGCCAGCAAGCTCTCGGCGCAAGACCTCCTCTTCACCTGCGATCCGCTTCACCATGAGAAGCGGGTAGCAGAGGAAGATAGCGAAGGAGATGAGCGAGCCCAAGACCAGCGGCATGGCGAGGAAGATGATGATGGAGGCGCTGTACATCGGGTGGCGCACGATACTGTATACGCCGCTGTCGATGAGCGTCTGGCTGCTTTCCACCTGGACGGTGCGCGATAGATACTCATTCTCCCTCAGCACTTCGGCCCACAGGACATATCCTGCAAGGAAGAAACACGAAGCGGTCCAGACCACCCAGGACGGCACGCCTATCCACTGAAAGCGGAAGTCGAGGCCGGCGCTGACAAAGCCCAAGAGGAAGACTACGTTACCCAGCCAGGTCACCGCCTTCTGCTCCTTCTGCTCCTCCTTCGACGCAAGGCGCCGCTCCAGGAGGGTTGGATTCTTGAGGAGCAGCACAATGCCGGTGATGGCCATCGGGATGAAGAGCAGGGCGAGGAAGAGATGCCCATTGGGGTAGTGCACCGTCCCGGCAGGGATGAACAGCAACAGGGCGGAGAGCGCGAACGCAGAGGCGAACTTCACCACTGCCTTTCCTATCAAATCTCTCTTCATGCGGTACTCCGTTCAGAGCGACGAGACCGTACTCAGGCCACATCTCTCATGTACATCGTATCACGCTCTGGTCAGCAACACCACGCTCTCGGTATGGAAGGTCTGCGGATAGAGATCGAAGAGACGCAGGGAGCGCACCGTGTACCCCTCGATCCCAAAGCGCTTCACATCGCGTGCGAGGCTCGCCTCATCACAGCTGACGTAGATGATGCGGCGAGGATTCCAGGAAGCCATCAAGGAGGGAAGGGAGGATTCGAGACCGGTTCTCGGGGGATCGACGATGACGGTGTCCACCGCCATCTTCTGTCGCGTGGCCCAGGTCTCGGCCGCTTCGGTGTAGAAGGTGGCGCCCGGCGCATTACGACGGGCAAAGGCGAGACATTGCTTCTGTCGCTCGACGGCCACGACGGTTCGTCCCGCCTCTTCGACGAAGGAGGCGAAGGTCCCCACCCCGCTGTAGAGGTCCATCACGCTCCCTCCCTCGACCAGTGAGCTCACGTGCTGGCCCAGGGCAGGCAGCAGAAAGAGGTTGGATTGAAAGAAGACGGTGGGGCTGAGCACAAAACGCTTTGCTCCGACCTCGACCGTGATCTCCTCGCCCAAGAGCACGGCCTGCTCCCCGTCGGCGAACGCGGCGACCTCGACCAAGCCGTTCTTGGAGATCCGGTTGGCGAACATCTCGCCCCTCGCTGCATCGAGGAGACGTGCGGGATCGGACAAGAGATCATTGAGCGGGGCCACCAACACCGGACAGTGCTCGATGGGCACGAGGGTGTTGCTCAGCCGGCCGAGAAAGCCGACCTGCTTGGCACGCAGGTCGACGAAGAAGCGGGCGCGGCTGCGGTACCCCCAGCCGCTGTGCGTCGCCTGCTCCTCAAGGTCATAGGAGCCTTGCTTGACACCTCCGGTGCGTTCGAGGGCGTCTGCGACGATCGCCTCCTTCAGCTGAGCTTGGTAGGCGTCTTCGGCATACTGGAAGTCACAGCCACCGCAGATGCCCCAATAGGGGCAGGGGGGGATGATGCGCCTCGGGTTTGCCTCAACTATCCTTGTCGCCCGGGCCATGAGGTAGGAGGCGTGCTCCCGCTCGATGGCCACCTCGACGATCTCGCCGGGCAGGACCTCCGAGACCAAGGCCTGCTTGCCCTCAGGGGTGAGGGCAAGACCACGGCCTTGGGAGACGAGCCGCTCAATGCTGAGCGGCATCGACGAACTCCTTGATGTAGCCATTGACGATGCCCATCGCCCCATCCCAGAAGCGGTGGTCGGCCAGGTCGATGGAGGCCAAGGCGGCCACATCACGCACATTGAGACTTCCCGTGGCCTCGAGGATCTTCGTGTACTGGTCGAAGAAGGCGGGGCCCTGCTCCTGGGCCTGGGCGAAGAGGCCGAGGGCGAAGAGCAGGCCGAAGGCGTACGGGTAGTTGTAGAAGGAGAACCCACAGCTGTAGTAGTGGCTCTTGGCCGCCCACATGTACGGATGGTAGAGAGACAAGCCATCCCCGTAGGTACGCTTCTGGGCGTCCTCCATCAGGGCGCAGAATTCAGCGGCGCTGAGCTCTCCCGCTCCTCGTCTCTCGAAGACGGCGCTCTCAAAGTAGAAGCGGCTGAGGATGTCCACGCAGACCTGGGTGGAATCCTGCAGGAAGTGCTCGACGAGCGTGATGCGGCCCTGTTGGTCGCTCGCCTTGAGCGCCCCCTGGAAGATCAACTGCTCACTGAAGATCGAGGCGGTCTCAGCGAGCGGCATCGGGTAGTCTCTCAGCAGGAACGGTTTGTCCAAGACCACCGAATCGTGCCAGGCGTGACCCAGCTCATGGGCCAAGGTCGACACCGCGCCGAAGGAGCCGTCGAAGTTGGAGAGGACCCGGCTCTCCTTGGCCAGGGGGAAGGAGGTATCGTAGGCTCCCCCGACCTTGCCCGGCTTGCTGTAGGCATCGATCCAACCGTTCTTGAAGGCGTGGTCGGCAAAGGCGGCCATCGCCGGCGAGAAGGTTGAGAACTGCGTGACAATGAAGGCGTGGGCCTCCTCGTAGGAGTAGGTGCGCGCACTCTCCCCCACCGGGGCGAAGAGATCATAGAAGGTGAGGCTCTCAAGGCCCAGGTGGGTGGCCTTCGCCTTCAGGTAGGCCCGGAATTGCGGCAGGTTCGTCTCGATGGAGGTGATGAGGGCCGAAAGAATCTCGCGGTCCATGCGCGAAGAGGCGAGGGAGCGGTCGAGCGGAGAGTCCCACTTCCTCCGCTTGGAGAGGGTGAGGGTGGTGCCGGTCACCCCGTTGAGGGCACTGGCGAAGGGAATCTTGTAGGCTTCGAAGAGGCGGACCTCGCTCTCATAGGCGCGACGGCGGACTGCACGATCCTTGTCGCTGGCCATGTTGCGCAGCTCCACGACGGTCTTGGGCCCCTCCTCCCCCCATTCGGTGCTGATGGCCGAGCCCATGGCTTGCTGGAGCCGACTGAAGGCATCGCCGCCGCTGCGTGCCAGGTCGGCGGCCAGATCCTCCATCTCCGGGCTCATCAGATGGCGCTGTTGCTCCAAGAGCTCGCTGAGGGGGAACCGGTAGGCTGCGAGGTCCGCCCCCTCTGCGGTGCGCCGAGCGATCTCCTCTGCTCGGGTGGCGAGGAAATTCATCAAGGTGACGTTGGCCTTCTCCACCGTGAGGGAGACCTCCTCAGCCTGGCTGATCGCTCGTAGTGCGACCTCATTTGCGGTGTTGAGGGTCAACACCGCCGAGGCGTATGCGTAGAGGTTGATGTACCGGTCGACGACCGCCTCATAGCGGTCGATGCCCTCTTTGAGCTCACACCCCTCCCGGCCCAGGTACGCCTCAAGGGCTTCGGCTTCTCTTCTGACGGTGGCCAGATCCGAGACAAATTCACTGCTCTCGAGGCCCGGATAGATGGGATTCAAATCCCACTCTGATCGAATCTTCATCTTCATGACTCCTATAGATCCAGATTATATTCAGCGATCTTGTTGATCAATGTCCGTCTGCTGATGCCCAGCTCCTCGGCCGCCCGGGTCCGGTTTCCCTCCCAGCGGTGGAGGGCCCGTACGATGGCCTCGGCCTCCAGCTCCTTGAGCGAGTGCGGCTGACCGCTTCTCACCGTCTCCTCCCTCTCACCGCTGCCGGCAAGCGGGACGGAGCCACGCAGGTCGAGTTCATCGCTTTGAATCACCTCGCCGTTGGCGAAGATCACGGCTCGTTCGAGGATGTTCTCCAGCTCCCGTACGTTGCCGAAGAAGTCGTGCTGGCAGAGCAGCTCGAGCGCCTCCGGCGAGAGGCCGACGACCCGGTGCCCCATCTCGGCGCGCAGGCGTTTGAGGATCCCCGCGGCGAGGATGGGGATATCCTCCCGTCGCTGCCTGAGCGGCGGGATGACGATGCGCACCACGTTGAGGCGATAGAAGAGATCCTCGCGGAACGCTCCGCTCTGCACCCGCTCCTCGAGGTTCTTGTTCGTCGCGGCGATGATCCGGGCGTTGATGGGCATCGCCGTCGTCCCCCCGAGGCGGGTGATGCGTTTCTCCTGCAACACGCGCAGGATCTTCACCTGGAGGGAGAGCGGCATATCGCCGATCTCATCGAGAAAGAGCGTGCCTCCGCTCGCCAGTTCGAACATCCCGGTCTTTCGGCTCACCGCACCGGTGAAGGCGCCCTTCTCGTAGCCGAAGAGCTCGCTCTCCAAGAGGTTTTCCGGCACCCCGCCGATGTTGATGGCGACGAATGGGCCGCTGCTCTGGGTGCTCGAGCGGTGGATCTCCCGGGCGACGACCTCCTTGCCGGTACCGCTCTCCCCGGTGATGAGGACGATGGAGGAGGTGTCGCTGATCCGGTTGATGATCTCCTTGATCCGCTTGATGGCGGGGCTCTCCCCGACGAAGACCGGTCCCCCATCGTCAGTTCTGAGCCGGCTCTCGCTCTCCACCACGTTGCGCAGCTGCTGGGCATCGACGAGCTTCTTGAGGCGGATGACCAGCTCCTCGGGGTCGAACGGCTTGACGATGTAGTCCTGTGCACCCTCCTTGAGGGCGGTGACGGCGTCGTTGATCTCCCCGTGGGCGCTGATCATGATGATCGGCATCCGGAAGCCCTCGCTGCGGATCCAGGTGATGAGCGACAGGCCGTCCATGCCCGGCATCTTCAGGTCTACGAGGCAGGCGTCGTAGTGGTCCTCGCTGAGCATCCGTTGGGCGGAGAGCCCGTTCTCGGCGCAGTCGCTGTCGATGCCGTCCAAGCTGAGGTAGCGGTGCATCAATTCACGGATATTGGGTTCATCGTCGACGATCAAAATTTTCATGGTGTCTCCTTTGCGCCCTTCTTCACCGGATGGATGCTCCGACTCAGCGTCACCTCGGCCACCGTCCCCCCACCCTCGCGCCGGTAGAGGCGCAGGTTGCCGCCGCGGGCCTTGACGAATTGACGGGAGATGGAGAGCCCGATGCCCGAACCGTGGATCTTGGTGGTGAAGAAGGGGTCGAAGATCTTGCGCAGCTCCGTCGGCGGGATCCCCTCTCCTCGGTCCATGATGAAGACGTGCAGGAGGTTGCGCTTGCCGCTCGTGATCTTCACCTCCACTTGGGGATCTCCCTCCCCGGCGCTCTCCACGGCGTTCTTCAACAGGTTCTCGAAGACCGACCGGGCCCGGTCCTCATCGAAGGTGATGGTGTAGTGCTTCTCACTGGAGAATGCGATGGGCTTGTCAAAGCACTTGATCAGGGAGAGCAGGAGTTCGTTGAGATCCACCTGGACGGGGTTTCCCAGCGGATTGCGCAAAAAATCGCTCACCTTGTTGGTCAGTTGCGTGAGACGGTTGAGCTCTTGGTCGATGACGATGAGGTCAGTGTCATACTCGCTGGGCAACGTCTTCTTCAGGAGGGCCAACTGAATGGTGATGGCGCTCAGCGGATTCTTGATCTCATGGGTCAGCGTCCGCGCCGCTTGGCCGAGATTGACCAAGCTCTCCTGTTTGGCGATGGTCTCCCGGTAGCGCCGGTTGGAGCGGTAGATG
>Ga0208694_1005910_pt1 | contig 10185 bp, 8 predicted proteins | sample AD_UKC078_MetaG_FD_184442 | JGI IMG/M metagenome (GOLD analysis project Ga0208694, IMG submission 184442) | Active sludge microbial communities of municipal wastewater-treating anaerobic digesters from USA - AD_UKC078_MetaG (SPAdes) (version 2) | ecosystem: Engineered > Bioreactor > Anaerobic >...
GCTCCTTTCGCTGCTCAGAACTTCTCGAAGTCATTCTCGTTGAACGCAAAGCCCGCCACCCGCACACCGGCGCGCGGCTTGCTGGCCGCACTCCGCGTGGCGACAGCAGGGGCAGACCGGGCCATGCTGCGGACCATGTTGCGCTCGTCGATGGTGAAGAACTGCATCAACTGCTGAAGCTGCTCGGCCTGACCGCCCAGTTCCTCGGCGGTCGCCGCGAGTTCTTCGGAGGCCGAGGCGTTCTGCTGCGTGGCCTGATTAAGCTGATTCATGGCGTTGTTGATCTGCGCCACACCAGACGACTGCTCCTGCGAGGCTGAGGCAATTTCCTGCACCAGATCGGACGTCTTGCGGATGGACGGGACAATCTCGTCAAGGAGATGCCCGGCGCGCTCCGCCAGACCCACTGAATCCCCGGCCAGGCCGCCGATTTCCTGCGCCGCCACTTGCGAACGCTCGGCCAGTTTGCGCACTTCGGCCGCCACCACAGCAAAGCCCTTGCCGTGCTCGCCCGCGCGGGCCGCCTCGATGGCCGCATTGAGCGCCAGCAGATTGGTCTGGTAGGCGATGTCGTCAATGATGCCAATCTTCTGGGCGATCTTCTTCATCGCATCGACGGTGTTCTTCACTGCGCCGCCGCCCTCCGTGGCTTCAACGGCGGTCTTCGAGGCGAGGCTATCGGTAACCTTGGCGTTCTCGGCGTTCTGGTTGATGGAAGCCGACATTTCCTCGACCGAGGCCGACGACTCCTCCACGCTGGCGGCCTGCTCGGAGGACGACTGGGACAGGGACTGGGCCGTGGCGGACACCTGGCCGGAGGCATTGGTCAGCGCGTCGGCGGCGGTGCGCACCTGGGTGATGGTGTCGGAAAGCTTGCCGACGGTGTTGTTCACCGCCTCCTTGAGGGCCTTGAAGTCGCCCTGGTAATCCTGCGTGATGCTCTGGGTCAGGTCGCCCTGCTCGATTGACGTCATGATCCGACGCACCTCGTTGATCGGGCCCACGATGGCATCCAGCGTGCCATTCACGCCATCCACGATCTTGCGGAAGTCACCCTGGTGCTGGCTTGCATCGGCACGGGTGGCGAGGCGTCCATCAACGGCAGCCGAGACCAGCATGGAAGCGTCCACCGCCATGGACTGAACCGCGCGCTGGATTGCTTCAACGGCCTGGACGACCTGGCCGATCTCATCACGGGCCTCGCTCTTGAGAGTGAAGTTGAAATCACCGGCAGCCATCTTCTTGGCGGCATCCATAACCTGGTTTACCGGTCGGGTGATGCTGCGGGTCAGCCATAGGGCAAACAAGGCGGCAAGCACGAAAGCCACTGAGGCCAGGGTGATGACCAGACTGCGTGATGAACTCGCCAGTTCGACCGCATGGACGCCGGCCTTCTTGGCGCCCTCAATCTGGAGGGCGGAGAACTCCGCCAGCAGAGAGTTATAGACACCTGCCACCTCCGTGTATTCGCCAAACAGAAGCTGCGTCGCCTTGTCCTGGTTGTGCTGGGACGACGTGGTATCGGCAAGAAGAAGCAGCTTGTCGGTCACACCGTTGTACTTGCCGCGGAGCTCGGTCGCCTTGGCGAGAATCGCCTTACCCTTCTCCGACTGCACCAAGGGTGCAATCTGCTGGTAGATCTCGCTGTTTCGGTTGCGGGCCTTTGTTATGGCTTCCAGTTGCTGTCTTTCAGTATTCTTGTCGCTGGTCATGATCATGTTGCGCACGCCCCGCCCGACAAGCTGGACGTTGAATGCGAGCTCATCGGCCATGATGATCTTGGGAACCCGCCCCTCCGCCAATTCGTCGATACTGGTGTTGAGTTCATTGATGCGGGTGATCGACAGGATCGAAATCGCCGCCAGCATCAGCAGCACAAAGGCGAAGCCGAGCCCGAGGCGCACACCGATCTTCAGGTTGTTGAACATGATTAGTCTCCGATGATGCGAAAAATGTCAGGCGTTACGTAATTCGGGACGTGCAATCAGGCGCTGCTCTGCCTGACCGGAAATCTTGATGAGCGCGGAAACATCGAGCACCAGCGCCACCTCGCCGCTGCCGAGGATGGTCGAGCCGCCAATGCCCTGGACGTGGCGAAAAATCGCGCCGAGGGGTTTGATCACCGCCTGTAGCTCGCCGGCCAGTCGGTCCACCACGATGCCGGCACGCAAACCGGCGTACTGCACCACCACAACGCTTTCACGGGCCGGGCGCTCGCCGGGCAAGCCGAAGCTCTCGCGCAAGCAAACGGCGGGCAACACCTTGCCGCGCAGGTTGAAGTAGTTGCGTTCGTGCTCGGCCTCTGGCCGCTCGATGCACTCGACCACCGCGTCGAGGGGAATCACATATGAACGGTTGCCGGACACCACCAGGAAGCCGTCGATGATCGCCAGGGTCAGCGGCAGGCGCAGGGTCAGGCGGGTGCCCTGGCCGGAATGGCTGTCCACATTGATGGTGCCGCGCAGAGCCTGCAGGTTGCGACGCACCACATCCATCCCCACACCACGGCCCGACAGGTTGGTGACCTGTTCAGCGGTAGACAGGCCGGGGGCGAAGATGAGATCGAAGACTTCGCGGTCGGACAGATGCGCCTCGGCATCCACCAGCCCGCGCTCGATGGCCTTGGCGAGAATGCGCTCGCGGTTGAGGCCGGCACCGTCATCGATCACCTCGATGACGATGTTGCCGGCGTCGTGGCAGGCATTCAGGGTCAGGGTGCCGCGCGGGCTCTTGCCGGCCGCCTCACGCACCGCGGGCAACTCGATGCCGTGGTCGAGGGAGTTGCGCACAAGGTGCATCAACGGGTCACCGATTTTCTCGACGATGGATTTGTCCAGCTCGGTCTCGCCGCCGCTGATCACCAGTTCCACGTCCTTGCCCAGATCCTTGCAGGCGTCCCGCACCAGGCGGTGAAAGCGGTTGAAGGTTTCGCCGATCTGCACCGTGCGCAGTTGCAACGACGCATCGCGGATTTCCTCCACCAGTCGGCTCAGCAGCGACGAAGATTCGATCAATTCGCCGTCACGCCGCGTGTGGGCCAGCAAGCTGGTGGCGGCGCCGGCAATCACCAGTTCGCCAACCAGGTTGATGAGATGATCGAGCTTGTCGGCCGGCACACGGATCAGCTTGGCATCCTGGGCCTTCTTTTCACTGACCTGCGCCTGCTTGGCGACGGCGGCGGCAACCAGCTCCGGCTGCACAACCTGCTGGGCAACAAGAATCTCGCCGATCTGCAGCGTATCGGGCTGCTCAGCCTCGGCCGGAATGGCTTGGGTACGCAAGCCCTCGGCCAGTTCATCGGCCGTCAGGGCGCCCACCCGCACCAGGATTTCGCCCAGACGCAGGGTGTCTTCGGGCAGGCTCTCGATCAGTTCGAGGTAGTCGGCCACCTTGCTGTTGGGGGGCAGGATGGCCAGCCGGCATTCGTCACGGACAAAGGCGAAAATGTCTTCGATGGCCTGCTTGTCGACACTCGACTCCAGAGATATTTCGAAACCCAGATAGCACAGTTCCGGATCCATGTCGGCCGCGCCCGGCATGGCATCGGCAAGCGTTTCCATGTGCTGGATGTGGCCGAGCGTCTCCAGAAAGCGCAGAAAGTTTTCCGGATCCATGCCCTGGCGCAGCACATCCGGCCCGAAGCGCACGGAGATGTGCCAGCAGTTGTGGCCGGAACGGTTCGAGGGAATACGCTCGACACCAGCGTCAGCCGCCTTCGGCGTAGCAGAAACCTGCCCGCCCGGGCCGTACTGGTCGAGTTCGATGAGCAGTCTGGCGCCTTGCGCCTCGATCCATTCGATGGTCACCTGCGCCACGCCGGCCTCGTTGGCGACCAGCACCCGCAGGTGGTCGGTGCAGCCGAGCATCAGGGCCGCGAGTTCGGTGGTGACGGCAATTTCGTGATTGCGCAGGCGGTCGAGCACGTTCTCGACCACGTGGGCAAAGGACTCCACCGCTGCGCACTCCACCATCCCTGCCGCGCCCTTGATCGTATGCGCGGCGCGGAAAATGCCGTTGAGGGTGGTTTCGTCGTCCGGCCGGTTTTCCAGCTCAAGCAGCAAGGTTTCGAGCGCGTCGAGTTGCTCGTTGCTCTCCTGCAAGAAGACTTGTTTCAGTTCATCCATGATGGGTCGCCGGAGCTATTCCGCAGATACGACGAGAGGGTCGCCAAACCAGGCCGCAAGGTTGTAGAACTCGATCAGGGATTGCACGGACGGACTGTGGGCCACGATGGCCAGAGTCTTGCCGGCAGCGCTGGCTTCCCGCTTGGCGAGGATCAGCAGCTGGCAACCCGCTGAATCCATGCGCTCGACGCCCGACAGATCCAGCTCGATGCGCTCGCCGTCGCCGAGGGCGGCCAGCAGCAGGGGTTTGAGTTCGGCCACCCGGTAGATCGTGAAGTCCTCGGTAAAGGCGCGGCGAATCACGTTCATGCTGGCCTCCGTTTTCTCAGAACAATTCGACAGCAGGACCGTTCTGGCTGCCTGACGATGCGCCCGGCGAACTGCGACCGCTGCGGCGCTGGTGCTCGTCGCGCTCGCGCTCCATCACGTAGCTCTCGAAAAGCCGGTCGATCTGCTCGGTCATGGCCGGAATGTCGGCTACGGCAGCCTTGTCGGTCAGGCAGTCGGAGAGCTTCTGCACGTGCTCGTCGAGACGCTGCAAGGCCTCGATGACGTGGCCGATCTGCTGGCGGGTCACATCCTGAAACTGCACGCTGGCCATGGTTTCCATGAACATTTCAGCGAGGCGGGCGCTGGATTCGCGGAACACGCCAAGAATCCGGTTCTCGTGGTCGAGAAGCTCGGCGTAGCTGTGGCTGACCTCGTTGAACTGCTCGGCCACGGTGTGCAGGGCGCTTTCTTCGGCGTTGGAGATCGACTGATCGAGCTGGGCGCTGAACTTTGACTCGATGGTCTTGATCACCCGGTCGATGCCCTCGTTGATCTTCACGACAGCCTGGTCGGTCTGCCCGGCCAGCTTGCGGACTTCATCCGCCACCACCGCAAAGCCGCGCCCGGCCTCGCCGGCCCGGGCCGCCTCGATGGCCGCATTGAGCGCCAGCAAGTTGGTCTGACCGGAGATGTCGCGCACCAGATTGACGAACTGGGACAGGGACTTGGCCTCGGCGAGGGCCGACATGACGTGCTCCTGCTCCTCGCCCACATTGGCCAGACGCCGGTGAATGTAGGCCTGCAGGTCTTCGAGGGTGCGCTGGTTGCGGGCTGCCCGGGTGTTGGCCGCCGCGACGATCTCGCTGGACTCCCGCGAGAAGGACTGAACCACGCCGTCCAGATCCTGGACCACCGAATCCACCCCCTGCAGGCGCTCAACCATGCTCAGCGCGGCAGCCTCGGTCTGCTCGGCAACCGCATTGAGCTGGCCGACCAGAATGCTGTTCAGATGCGGCACGTCATCAAGGGAACGGCTCACCTCCGTAGCCACCTCGCCCCGCCGGACAAGCTCTTCCCGGGCATGACGCAGCGCGTTTTCGGCACCATAGGTGGCATCGCGGTAACGGGCGATGGACAGCAACTGGTGCACTTCGAAACTCACCAAGACCGCCGCAAACGCCCCAAGAGCGTCCACCAGGGCCTGGCTCAGGCCGAACTTGGTCAGCAGCAATTCGTGATAGGCCGCGTTGGCAAAGTAAACAACGACAAATGCACCGGCCGCCGTAACACCGGCCAGCAGAGCCTTCCGGCGCCGGGACTTGTTCCGGATTTCCATGATGGATTGACCGGTCTAGCGCAAGACGAGCTTGATCGTGCTCAGCAGGGTTTCAGCCGTAGCCGGCTTGACGATCCAGCCCGAGGCACCAGCGGCCTTCGCTTCGACGCGCTTGCTCTGCTGCGACTCGGTAGTCAGGAAAAGGATGGGCATGAAGCGCAGGTCGGTACGCTGACGTACCACCTTGATGAACTCGATGCCGTTCATGCCGGGCATGTTGAGATCGGTGATGAGGAGGTCAGGCTTGGTACCGCCGGCCAGCTTTTTCTGCCCGTCTTCGGCGCTGTTGGCGGTGACGACCTGAAAGCCGGCCTTGGCGAGGATGCCCGAGATGGAGAGCAGCACCGTGGCCGAGTCATCGACCAGCATGATTGTTTTCACTTCTTGACTCCCAGTTCCACCGACGCGGGTTCGGAGCGACGATATGGACCCATGAAGGTGCCCCCCGCTCCATTCAGAGCAGTCGATGGCACCCCATGTACTGCTAGGCTCAACGGACGGGCGCCAGCAAACTTGAGCCAAATGTCAAATTTTGTTCGCTGCAGCAATGAAAATTTCCAATCTGCAGATTTCATGGCGGAAAACTTCCGGAGGCACGCCGAAGAAATCGGAAATCTGCAGATAAGCCGTTGTAAATCCGCTGTTTTTCGCCCGTCGCGGGGAGCGTGACGCTGTATTTTTGCAGCGCAAGGTCGTATCATTCGGCTCCCCCGATTTACCTTTCCCCGGTTTCCCCATGCTTCATCCCACCCGATTCGACGTCATCGTTGTCGGCGGCGGCCACGCCGGCACCGAGGCCGCGCTGGCAGCGGCACGGGCCGGGTGCGCCACCCTGCTGCTCACCCACAACATCGAAACCCTCGGCCAGATGAGCTGCAATCCGTCCATCGGCGGCATCGGCAAGGGTCATCTGGTCAAGGAAGTGGACGCCCTCGGCGGCGCCATGGCGGCGGCCACTGACGAAAGCGGCATCCAGTTCCGCATCCTCAACGCCAGCAAGGGTCCGGCCGTACGCGCCACCCGCGCCCAGGCCGACCGGGTGCTGTACAAGGCCGCCATCCGCCAGCGCCTCGAAAACCAGCCTAATCTGTGGCTGTTCCAGCAGGCGGTGGACGATCTCACAGTGGTCGGCGACCGGGTAACGGGTGTGGTCACCCAGATCGGCCTGCGTTTCGAAGCGCCCGCCGTGGTGCTCACCGCCGGCACCTTCCTCAATGGGCTGATTCATGTGGGGATGCAGAACTACGCCGCCGGCCGCGCCGGCGACCCGCCGGCGATCAGCCTCGGCCAGCGCCTGAAGGAACTCGCCCTGCCCCAGGGCCGCCTTAAAACCGGCACGCCGCCGCGCCTCGACGCCCGCACGATCGACTTCTCGGTCATGCAGGAGCAACCCGGCGACGATCCAGTGCCGGTCTTCAGCTTCCTCGGCCACGCGGCGCAGCACCCGCGCCAGCTGCCGTGCTGGATCACCAACACCAACAGCCGCACCCACGACATCATTCGCGCCAATCTCGACCGCTCGCCGATGTATTCGGGCGTGATCGAAGGGGTTGGCCCGCGCTACTGCCCGAGCATCGAAGACAAGATCCACCGCTTTGCCGACAAGGACAGCCACCACGTCTTTCTCGAGCCGGAAGGCCTCGACACCCACGAGATCTACCCCAACGGGATCTCCACCAGCCTGCCCTTCGACGTGCAGCTGCAGATCGTGCAGTCGATCCGCGGCCTCGAAAACTGCCATATCCTGCGCCCTGGCTACGCCATCGAATACGACTACTTCGACCCGCGCAACCTCAAGTCCAGCCTGGAAACCAAGTCCATCGGCGGGCTGTTCTTCGCCGGCCAGATCAACGGCACCACCGGCTACGAAGAAGCCGCTGCGCAAGGCCTGCTGGCCGGCATCAACGCCGCCCTGCAGGTCAACGGCCAGGACGCCTGGTGCCCGCGCCGCGACGAAGCCTACCTCGGCGTGCTGGTCGATGACCTGATCACCCGCGGCGTCACCGAGCCCTACCGCATGTTCACCTCCCGCGCCGAGTTCCGCCTGAGCCTGCGCGAGGACAACGCCGACCTGCGCCTCACCGAAGCCGGCCGCAAGCTGGGCCTGGTGGACGACGTGCGCTGGGCTGCCTTCTGCACCAAGCGCGAGGCCATCGACCGCGAGACTGCTCGCCTGCGCGCCACCTGGGCGACGCCCGCCAAGGTGTCGGCCGAAGCCGCCGAAGCCGTGCTCGGCAAGGCCATCGAACGCGAATACGCCTACTTCGAGCTGCTACGCCGCCCCGATGTCCGCTACGCCGCGCTGATGAGCCTGCCTGGCGCCCCCGAAGGCCTCGAAACAGACCCACACGTGGTCGAACAGCTCGAAATCGCCGCCAAGTACCAGGGTTACATCGACCGCCAGCTCGATGAAGTCGCCCGCCAGGCTGGCGCCGAAACCACGCCGCTGCCGCCCGACCTCGACTACACCACGGTGCGCGGCCTGTCGAAGGAAGTACAGGGCCGCCTCAACCTGCACAAGCCGGAAACCATTGGCCAGGCCAGCCGCATCCAGGGCATCACCCCGGCGGCGATTTCGCTGCTGCTGGTGTGGCTCAAGCGCGGCCAGCTGGCCCGGAACACGGAACACTAACCCGCATGAGTGCCATCGACACCCTGAAAAAAGGCATTGCCAGCCTGGGCCTTGACTTGCCCGCCGACACGCCGGAGCGCCTGCTCGCCTTCGGTCACCTGCTGATCAAGTGGAACAAGGTCTACAACCTCACCGCCATCCGCGACGAAGCCCAGGTCGTCACCCACCATCTGCTCGACTCGCTGTCGGTGCTGCCCCATCTGGGCGGCGTGAGTCGCCTGGTGGACGTGGGCTCCGGCGGCGGCCTGCCCGGCGTGGTACTGGCGCTGTGCCATCCCGACGTGCAGGTGGATTCGGTCGAAACAGTGCAAAAGAAGGCCACTTTCCAGAATCAGGCAAAAATCGAACTGAAACTCGGCAACTTTCGCGCCCACCACGCCCGCATCGAAAACTGGCAGCCGCCTTATGCACCCGAATTGCCCGTAGATGGCGTCATTTCCCGCGCTTTTGCCGACCTCGCCGACTTTGTAAACCTGACCGCCCACCTGGCCGGCGCGGAAACCCGCCTCCTCGCCATGAAGGGCGTGTACCCTTCCGATGAAATCGCCCGTATCCCGGCCGGTTTCGTGCTTGAGCGTAGCGTGGAACTCCATGTTCCCGGCCTCGACGCGGAACGCCACCTCATTACTGTGAAACGGACCTAAGATGGCCCGCATTTTCTGCATCGCCAACCAGAAGGGCGGCGTCGGCAAGACGACCACCTGCGTTAACCTCGCCGCCGGTCTCGCCGCCTCGGGCCAGCGCGTCCTGCTGATTGACCTGGACCCGCAAGGCAACGCCACCATGGGTAGCGGCATCGACAAGCGCGAACTCACCAAGTCCGTCTACCACCTGCTGGTCGGCCTGTGCACCGTTGCCGAAGCCCGTGTGCGCTCCGAAGCCGGCAAGTACGACGTGATCCCCGCCAACCGCGACCTGGCCGGTGCCGAGGTCGAACTGGTGGGCCTCGAACGGCGCGAGAACCGCATGCGCGACGCCCTCGCCCTGCACTCCGAAGAATACGATTTCATCCTCATCGACTGCCCGCCGTCCCTGTCGCTGCTGACCCTCAACGGCCTGTGCGTTGCCCACGGCGTCATCATCCCGATGCAGTGCGAGTACTACGCGCTCGAAGGCCTGTCCGACCTGGTCAATTCGATCAAGAAGGTGCATGCCAACCTCAACCGCGACCTTGGCATCATCGGCCTGCTACGGGTCATGTTCGACCCGCGGGTCACGCTCCAGCAACAGGTTTCCGCCCAACTCGAAGCGCATTTCGGCGACAAGGTCTTCAAGGCCATCGTGCCGCGCAACGTGCGTCTGGCCGAAGCCCCCAGCCACGGCCTGCCCGGCGTGGTCTTCGACCGCAGCGCCAAGGGTGCGCAGGCCTACCTGGCCTTCGCCAAAGAATTGATCGAACGGGTCAAGACCCTCTAAGCGACACCATGGCAACTCCCAAACTCAAAGGCCTCGGCCGCGGCCTCGACGCCCTTCTCGGCGCCAACAACGACGCCGACAAAACCGAAGGCGAGCTGCAAACGCTCAACGCCTCCGAACTGCAGCCCGGCAAGTACCAGCCACGCACGCGCATGGACCCGGGCTCGCTGGAAGAACTTGCCGCCTCGATCAAGACGCAGGGCGTCATGCAGCCCATTCTGGTGCGCCCGATCGGCAGCCTCTTTGACGCCAAACGATACGAAATCATTGCCGGTGAACGCCGCTGGCGTGCCGCCCAGATCGCTGGCCTGAGCAGTGTCCCCTGCCTGGTGCGGGAGATTCCGGACGAGGCCGCGCTGGCCATGTCCCTCATCGAGAACATCCAGCGGGAAGATCTCAATCCGCTC
>Ga0208694_1005918_pt1 | contig 10177 bp, 7 predicted proteins | sample AD_UKC078_MetaG_FD_184442 | JGI IMG/M metagenome (GOLD analysis project Ga0208694, IMG submission 184442) | Active sludge microbial communities of municipal wastewater-treating anaerobic digesters from USA - AD_UKC078_MetaG (SPAdes) (version 2) | ecosystem: Engineered > Bioreactor > Anaerobic >...
TATTCCCCGAACCTCTATACTCGTACTTCCAAGCCGATACCAGGTCAGTACCCTTGTACCGTAGAGCGTATGTGGTTCTAGTGGCGGATTTATTGCGGAAATCACTCGTCATGGTGTAACTACTATTCGCAATAGTTACAGTCTCAGACTGATTGTCGTAAGGATTATTGCTACCATAAGAGACCCAATTACTATTTTGCGGCACAACAGAACTCCACTCTTCAATGCTCGGCAGGTGATACTGCTTATTCTCGATTGTGATATTACTGAATAGGTTAACGGCAGTATCATATCTAAAGTATCCGCTTTCATCGCAGGCGGTTAGGTCGGTTACAAATCCGTCGCTTGCGGATTTGATGTTATATTCGGCAACATAACTGAGCGGATTGGGTTGAATAGAAGACTTTGATGTAAAAGCATTGTTGGTAAAGTAGAGTTCGTTTCCATCCCATATAGCGTATAGATGATATGCACTCCCTTGCTGCATGGCGGAACCTCGTGCCGGCTTGCAGTTATTGGAAATATATGTAGTCCCTCCGTTTGGGGCCCTTAACTTGATTTCCGGAGTGTTATCAGCGGTAGGCATTATCCATTGTGCCAATTGTACAGTGCTATTACTAGGGATAGTTACATTTCCTGCCGCTGAAGGCATGACCGTGGCATCTTCAACCGTCTTGCCGATCAAATCGTAGTGAGGAGCAGTAGTGCCACCCGAGTAGGTGTAATACCAATCTGTTCCTGAAGCATTTGCCAAAGTAGGAGTAATGACAAAATCCGATGTTGAAGTGTTTTTAAAATTGAGGCATTGCAATACTCCCAAATGATTGAATGGAATGGTGATTGAACCTACCGGAGGAGTAACCGTAACTTCGCCCGATACAGGCACATTGTTCAATGCAGTTAATAAACTAAAGCCTACAGGAGAGACATTTACGTTTATCTTACCATTGTCTAAAATATATGGTGCCCCGTGCAGGGCGTAAATCTTGAAAGGGTTCCCAGTATCAATCCCTGCCGGAACAGTGATGGGAAAGGTGGCAACCTTTCCGTTCGAGGAAATATCCTGCTGGGCCAATGTTACACTATTTCCTTCCTCAAGCGTAGTGCCTTGCCGGAAGAAGAAATATAATATGTCTCCCGCCTTCCATGTAACGATAATATTCTTTGTATTTGCCTCAGGAGCTAAGTTGATACGGGTTTGTGGTGATTCACTCGGTGCGGATGCCGTTATCACAAGTTTATATTTTCCCATCTCGGGCATTGGGTTCTCATTATTGATCGCATTTTTAGTGCATCCGGCAATAATAAAGAGTGCTGATGCTAGCCATAGAAAACATTTATTTCTCATATGTTTGTTCTTTAATACGCGCATAATTTGTTTCAAAGTACAGATTTAGTTACACATTTTCTCACCAATCTTCACCACCAAAATTAGCAGGTGCATTACCCATGTCGGGACTTGGCTGAAGGATGTTTTGGGTCAGTTCGATTTCGACAATTTCGATGTCGGGCGCGGTATATTGTTCCGCCGATTTGTATTCTTTTTTGTTCATACTCGATTTAAATTATCTGCTATCCCACAAGTTAGTCATTTTTTTATTTAAATAACAATTTTGAGGGTATCAATAGTTTAAATAATGGAGATAACAGTTAAATGTCATTATAATGAAATATGGAGTCCTGAATTCAGAACTCCATACTCATAAATCACTCAGAACTCCATACTCGGAACTCAGGACTATCATCTAACGCTACGGTGTTGATGCAATTTCTTTCACCTTAATTTTTGAATCAGCGTTGTCGGTATATACTGCATAGAATTTGTTGGCAGTGTTGCCTTTGTTGGCTGCTGCTACCTGTGTGTTTGCCTTTACTGTTATATCAGTAAGGGAGCCTTCTGTGGTTGAGTACTTGTAAAATATGTTGGAACCATTGATTCCCACAATTTCGCACCTATGTGATAGACTGTAGGGGATAGCACCTGAGGTGGAAATGTTGGCCTGATTAATGAACGATGCCTGTGTTCCTTGAACCTGAATAGTAGCTGTGTAGTTTACATTATTAGCTTTATAAAGCGCAACAACCTTAGTGCCGTCAAACTCTAAATCATATAGATTGTGTTGGTCGGCGGGAAATGTTTCAGAAGCTCCGTACTTTACTCCGGGTGATTGGATAGATATGCTATAAGTATGCTGTTCCATCTGGCCCTGGTAGGGAAGAATATGTGCATATTTATGAGCTATAATGTAGTATTTCCCGGTTGCATCCACAGCAATACGGGAGCCTTTAATATAGTGATACTCCTCATGTGTAGTAATATATCCATCAAATACAATACTCTTTATAAACGCACCACCACTATTGGTTTTATTTTCTGCATACATAATGTTAGGTAAATCAGTGGGAATACCACCACCAGGATAGGTACCTGGATTCCCTCCTTTCGTATCGGTATAGGTAATATGAGCATAACCGCTGCCATCCACATCAATATCGGGTAGTGAGCATTCTCCGGCACTCCCGACATTATTGCTTTCAATATAAGACGTACTCCAATTCGTGCCATCGTATTTTCTGTAGGCGATCTTATGGTCGGAGGTGGTAAACACTACATGTGGATAATTGTTTCCATCAATTGCCATACGTGCCTGGCTACCTGTTCCTAAAGTAATTTCATCACACCAGGTGCAACCATCTTGCGTACTGTTGTAATAGACATTGCCATCGCCTTTGGAGTAAACCACACCGATATAATTGCTACCGCCATCAGCATGCATTACATCACCTGTAGGAGGTGGGGAAAATGAACTGCAAGTAAAATAGAGATTTGTCCCATCCCATAAGGCGTAGAGATGATATGCCTTTCCTTTCTGCATTACAGAACCTCGCGCCGGCTTGCTGTTAGCAGAAATATAGGTTAATCCTCCGGGACCTGCGGCATTCAACTTGATTTCCGGAGTATTGACATTTTTAGGCATTACCCATTGTGCCAATTGTACAATGCCTCCGGCCGGAATGGTTACAGGTGCGGTAGTTGAAGGGGTTACCGTGAAATTTGAAACCTGATGATTATATAAATTGTAATGAGGAGCAGTTGTACCACCCGAGTAGGTGTGATACCAGCTTATTCCTCCATTATTTACCAAGGTGGGAGTAATGACAAAGTCCGTTGTTGAAATATTCTTAAAGTTGAGACATTGCAATAGTCCCAAATGTCCGAAATTAATGGTGATGGGGGATAACAGATTATTGACTGTAACCACGCCAGACACAGGTACATTGTTCAACGCATTTAATAAACTGAAACCTACAGGGGAAACATTAACGACTACATAATCATACATATTTAATTGATATGTCGCTCCGTGAACGGCGTAAATAGTACATTGCGTATTTACATTAATTCCTTGCGGAATAGTGATGGTAAAGGTGGCAACCTTTCCGTTGGATGAAATATTCTGCTGGGTCAACGTTATTGGGGTTCCCTCCTTAACTGCTGTACCTTGGTCGAAGACTAAATATAGCACATCTCCCGCTTTCCATTTAACGACAATGTTCTTTGTTCCTGTTTCAGGCTCTAAGCCGAGACGGGTTTCCGGTGATTCATCCGGCGCAGAAGCCGTTATGACAAGTGTTCTTCCTTCAACTTCAAGGGTCGGCTTATCGTTATCAATCTCATTATAGGTGCATCCTGTAATAATGAGGAGCGCCGATACTATCCATATAAAATATTTGTTTTTCATATCTCTACCCTTTAATACGTGTCATTACCAATCTTCACCACCAAAATTAGCAGGTGCATTACCCGTGCCGGGACTTGGCTGAAGGATGTTTTGGGTCAGTTCAATTTCTATAACTTCGATGTCGGGCGATGTATATTGTTCCGCCGATTTGAATTCTTTCGTGTTCATAGTTAATCAAAGTTTATAATCAATTAAATTTGCGTAGTATAGGCACAAAAATAGGGAGCTTTTTATTATTACCAAACAATTTTTGCTTTTTTTAGAAAAAATTAATCAAAATGTAACTTTATATTTTTATTCGTACCCTAATCTGCACAGGGCAGGGGAGCTCCGATTGTGGAGTGTAAAACTAATTATTCAGAACTATAATACACCTAATACCAAAAACAAATCCCGAAATTACTTTCGGGATTTGTGTCACCTGCGGTGAAAATGATTTTTTTGTCGAAGGCGGGAGGGACTATTGTCCTGCCAATCCGCCTCCCCAACTTGCCGGAATAGAGCTGTAGTTGACTAAACTTGTGGCACCTTTGAAACAGTCAGTGTAGGTCCATGTATTACCTCCTCTGCCATATGTCCATAGAGGAGGGGCGGTACCGGCATTTGCCAATTTTTCCCCTGTCCTGTTAAAACAAAAACTCCAATCCATATTTCCCCTATTTGCAAAGAAGGTGGAGTTGGCAGGAGGGAAAAGTCCGGGCTGTATATACAAATGTGTGCAGCGGTCGCAACAATGAGAGAAATTGTTTATAAGCGTATTGTTGTGGAAGAGTCCCGCCGGAATGGAGACCAGATTTTGGCAACCGTAAAAGCACCAACTGAAATCTTTTGCTCTCGGTCCAAAATTTGGGAATGGAGTAAGAACAGCCGTGAGCCAATCATTGCTGTTGAATGTGAGCTGTGGCATCTGTTTAACGGTAGGTTGTATTTGGTCGGAGTAAATGGTGATGACACGTTCGCCACTTAGGTCGTATTTATGTGTAGCAAGGATACCATTTGTAATGATGGTACCTGCCGGGATTTCTGTCGGGTTTCCTTCTCCCCAGTAAATCGTCAGCTTGGCAGGGAGGGTGTCTCTAGCATTTTTCAGCTTGATCTCGTATGTCGTATTTTTGTTTGGATTTATGGCAAAGGTGAATTCACTCCTCGCATCCGACCAACCCATGTCCACGGTACCTGTGTAGCGCTTACCGGCCTCGTAGGTCTTGACGGTAGTGCGTTGGCCGCTTATCCACTCGTATGACTTCTCCAAGCCAACCAGCATTATTTTCGACCTTCCGGTTACACCAATTATCATGTCATCAGGGTTAAAAGCGAGATAGGCGGTCAAACTATTGTTGCTGGTACCGGCAGCGAAAGTTACACCGGATACGTTAAGGGCCGCCCAATGGGTATATCCGTTCAGTGATTCCTCGGTTTTCCACAATATTTTTGTCAGGCAAAAATTGCCCGGTATGCCGCTGAATACAAATTTGATGATGCTGCTCTTTGGAAGCAAGTTAAAGGGGGTAGTGCGGGCGTTGGCCACCTCGTCACTCATAAAGAGGTGTTGATTGATATGTGTTGTACTGTTATCTCCTACCTGTGTTTGTTCCCAAAATTCATAGCCTGGAACCGGCACGTTACCGTTTGCATCCAGTATTACGTGGCCGAGTGAATCCAGTTTGACTGCATCGGCAGGATAATAGGCTTTATATTTGGTGGCATGCGTTACAGTATCTCCGGAAAAACTATTGCCTCCCGTCCAGGTAAAGGTAGAATGTCCTTTATAAGTATTATCGTTGTCGAATCCGACCAGCAGAAGCTGGTCGTTGCTCTCCCATGCGAGTTTGAGCGTAGCGTCATTGTAGGAAACGCGGGTCTCTTGAGGGATATCGGCACTTATGGTAACTCTCTTTCCCCCTTTCTCTTCAATAGGATTGAAAGGATCTTCTAGAGTACAATTCGCCACCAACAGGGCGAGCAGTGCAAAAATGAATAATTTAAATCTCATATTTATTTTTGTTTAAGCTCTATTTTGTCAATGTTGAGCAGTTGATTGTTTAAAATTTACAAAAAGTATCAAGCCAGAGGGTAAAAGGCAAATGCCAACTGCCAATGGCTAAGGGCTAATTATAACTACCACGCATCTCCTCCATCTCCAACTTCGGGCAAACTTGCCGTTAGGATATTTTGGGTAAGTTCAATCTCGATGACTTCAATGTCAGGTGTGATGTATAGTTCCGCAGATTTGAATTCTATTTTGTTCATAATCAATCAAAATTAATAATAACTAAAATTCACGCATTTATCCAAGGTGCAAAAATAGGAAGTTTTTTAATAAGACAAAACATTTTACGTTTTTGAGAAATAATTTAATCAAAATGTAATATTATGTTTTGTTCATAATTAAGGCTATGCATTGTCGATCAATCTACTTTTTGGGGCTAGTGTGAAAAGAAAATGCACTCAGGCGGTTATACGACCATTCAAAAAAATCCCTCTTACCGCGATGGTGAGAGGGATCTTTCTATCGAAAAGGAGGAGATTATTTCCAATTGGATGGAATATCGCCTTGGTTGGTTAAATTTGAGGCGTTTTTAAAACAATCCTTAATCGTCCATTTTCCACCTTGATTAAACCTCCATAACTCAGGAGCAGTACCGGGTGATGTCGTTTTGGAACCTATCTGGAAAAAACATTCTTGGAAATTCATCGCTCCTCTACTTACAAAAAAGTTGGGGTCTGTAGTCGGATTGGGGAACATTTCAGGTGCTAATTGCAATTGTGAGCATTTGGAGAAACACTGAGAAAAATTTGTAGCGTTTGGATTGTTGTCGAAAAGTCCCACCGGAATACAGTCTAATTCAGTGCAGGACTTAAAACAAGAGCTGAAATCCGTTGCGTCCATATTGGGGAAGGGGGTAAGTACGGCCGTCAAATATTTGTCTCCACTGTTTTTGTCGGAGAATGTGATTTGTGGCATCTGTTTGAGGGAGGGGTTTGATTGGTCGGAGTAGATGGTGACGGTATAGTCTCCTTTCTTGGCGTAGAGATGCGAAGCGATAGCTTTTTTGGAAAGCGATGCGTTTTTGGCGATGGTTGTCTTCTCGGTTCCATCTCCCCAGTCGATTGTTAGATTGGCAGGGCTGGTGGAGGGAGCAGATTTCTGCCAGATCTCGTAGGTCGCGTTAGTGTTGTTGATATGTATGGTATAGATAAATTGAGTCTGTCCCATTGTCCAACCTCCGTTTACATTAGCGGTGTAACGATTTCCGGCTTGGTAGTTTACGTTTTTGTTAACGGTATGGCTCCACTCGTACGACCGGTCGCCAATCAGCGTTATTTTCACCTTTCCTCCGGCGGCGATCTTCATCACTACAGGGTCGAAAGCGAGGAAAAGGGTCAGGTTTGGGCCTGAAGATGCCATGTTGATATTGGTAATGTCGAGGATTGCCGACCGGGTATCCCCTTCCGCTGTGGTCTGAACCGTCCAAATCAGTTTTTTTAGGTTTCCTAAATTGTCCGGTATGTTACTGAGATTAAATTTGATGATGCTGCTTATCAAGGCCAGGCTGAAGGTCTGATAGATGGGGATGGCTTCCTCGTTGCTCATAATCAGCTTACCGCTGAGATGTGCCGTAGTATTGTTTCCGTCTTGTGTCTGTTGCCAGCAGGTGTTGGTAAAAGGTTGCAGGTTGCCATTCTCATCCAGTGTTACGGCCCCTCCCGGATAGTATGCCTTATAGGTAGAGGCGCCTGTTACGGGTTTTCCAGAAAAACTGTTGCCGTTTCCGTTTTTGGTAAAGGTAGAGTTTCCATTATAAGTTGGGCCTTGATATCCGGCAAGAATGAGTTCATCCTGGCTCTCCCACATTAGTTTGCGCGTGCCGTCATCGTATGCGACGCGGGTTTCCGGTGACATCGTTGCGTTTATTGTAACGATCTCTTCACCCTTTACCATGGGTTCGGGAAGAGGTTCATGAGTACAACCCACCATCATCAGGGCGAGTAGTACAAAAACAAATAGTTTGGGTTTCAATTCTGCTTGTGTTTAAGCTGTCGATTCTTATTGTTCGGCAGTCGGTTATTACTTAATTTTTACTTAGGTATTATTTGATTTTTAATTAGTTTATACGTGTCAAGACTTCCAACGGAATTGATTGAAAATTTTTCTCCAAAACATCCCATCACACCTATTAAGACAGGTATGTCATTATTTCCACATCCACTCGCTTACCTCGAAGATGCTTTGGGTAGGTTAAATTTCAATAACTTCAACGTCCGGCGCGATATATCGCCATGCAGACGTAGATTGGAATTCTTATGTATTAATAATTATTCTCTTTTTCTACCAAGGCGCAAAGATATAAACTTTTTCCATTTTTTAAAAAAAATTGAATACAAGTTATCAAAATGCATTTTTTTGTTTTGTTAATAATTGAATATACGCGGGGTACGGGTATGTGTTACGGGTTGCATAGAGTGTGTAGTGTGTAGTGTGTAGTTAAGGGTGGTGAGAAGTTGAAAGTATGGAGTTCTCAGAACTAACTTAGGAACAGAGTACTCGTGACTTAGAACTACAAGATGAGGGAATAAAAAAATAAACCCCGAAAGTTTTTTGTTCAACTTTCGGGGTTTATGTCATTGTCATCCAAACCCAAAGGTTAGTTTAAGCTGCAAAATCAATCAGCCATATTATCTCCCGGGACGAAGAGACGAACCGTAACCTGAGAGGACGTAGTAAGGTTTTTGTTCGTTGATGATCCTTTGTCGTTGAATCGGAGGTGTTTCCCGCTTGTAGCCGACCAGAATAAGCCCATCTTATTCTTACCGGTGTTTGATCTACCGCTGGCAGGGAAATAACGAATAACATCGTTCCCATTATTGGAATTCCAGTATGTTGATGTGGCGATATTACCAATAGTTTCGGATGGTGCTACATTGCGGGAAGTAATCTTCATATGGCAGGTGTTGGTATTATAATTTATAAGCTCATATCTCCAAGCAGTGACCATATCTGTGCCTTTGTAGCGAAGAGCGTAAGAAACATTGTTTGCAGTAGTTTGAAAATCGCTGGTCATATTGATGGTCTCACCCTGAACAATGACGCTCTCTTGTGCATTTGTATACGACTTAGAACTCTTGAATTGAACGTACTTTGAATCTTCTGGCACAATGCTACTCCACTCTCCAATACTCGGCAAGTGGTGACCGGCAATATTTATAGTATTCTTATCATTTGCTTGCGCGAAGGTGAAGTAACCGCTCACATCGCAAGCAGTTAGATTCTTCACAAAGTCTTGGCCATCAGGCCTGACATTATACTCGGCAACATATATGAGCGGGTTTTTCAGTAGCCAACCACCGTTTACGGTGCCTGCATAGCGATTTCCGGCTTGGTAGTCCTTTCCTCCGCCTGAAATAGTACTCCACCTATATACTTGTTGACCTACCAGGGTTATTGCCACACTTCCACCTGCAGTGATCCCCATCACATCGGGGTCAAAAGCGATGAAAGCGGTCATACTGTTTACAGTGGGTGAGAAGGTTACGCCGGTCACGTCAAGTGTCATCGATGCGAAGTTTCCCGGTGTTGTTTCAACCGTCCAAATCAATTGATCGAGTGTCCCCACTTCTTTCGGTACATTGTTGAGTTGGTGCCTGACGATGCTGCTTTTCAATTCCAAGTTAAAGGCTTGATCTATCGGGTTTGCTATATCATCAATCAAGAGCAGTTTATTGCGTAGGTGTGCCGTCGTATTGCTTCCGTTCTGTGTCTGATCCCAGAAGTTAGCGGGGAGTTGTAAGTTGCCTCCGATACCAACCGTTAATACATCTCCGGGATAGTAGGCCTTGTAGGTGGTGGCGCCGGATACTAGTTCTCCCTCAAAATTGTCGCCTCCAATCCAGTTGTAGATTTTGGATCCTTTATAAGATGTGCCATTATATCCGGCAAGAATGAGCTTGTCGCCACCCTCCCACGCGAGTTTGCGTGTGCCGTCATTGTATGTCACACGGGTATCCGGTGGCATCTTTGCACTTATGGTAACCATCTTCCCTTGTTTCCTGTTGAAGAAATTTGTCCCTCTCTCCCTAAATCCGGGAAGAGGTTCGCGGGTACAGCTCACCAGCAATAGGGCGAGCAATGTAAAAATAAATAGTCTAACTTTCATACCAGTTTTTGTTTAAGCTGTCGGCTGTCATCGTTCTGCAGTCGATTATTTTAAAATTGTAAATCCAATGTAGTATGTCCAAAGTCCGGACACTCCGTTAAGAATTAATTGCTAATGGCCAAAAACCAATGGCTAATTGCAAATTGCTAATTGCTAACAGTTCCTACCATGCGTCTCCTCCGTCTCCAACGTCGGGCAAACTTGCGGTTAGGATGTTTTGGGTCAGTTCAATTTCGATGACTTCGATGTCTGGCGCGATGTACTGTGCCGCCAATTTGA
>Ga0208694_1005929_pt1 | contig 10163 bp, 7 predicted proteins | sample AD_UKC078_MetaG_FD_184442 | JGI IMG/M metagenome (GOLD analysis project Ga0208694, IMG submission 184442) | Active sludge microbial communities of municipal wastewater-treating anaerobic digesters from USA - AD_UKC078_MetaG (SPAdes) (version 2) | ecosystem: Engineered > Bioreactor > Anaerobic >...
TTCTGGAAAAAGGATTTTATAATTTTTTTTCAGGCCAGGACGACGAAACCAGAGCGGTGATCCGGAAGATCACAGAAGAAACGCTCGATCACCAGATGAAAATGAAAAAAGCCTGGGAGCAGGAAAGGAAACCAACTCCCTCGCAGGCTGCATCCTGATCAAAGCGCCGGGCAGACGCGCTCGCGCGCGGCCCGGCGTTATCCCACCCTTGTCCGTACCTGGAGAAAACACATTCCAAACAGCGAGCAACCTCGCGGCTGGTCCCTTCCGGACAGTGGGTGGTCAGATATCCATAAAGAGCATGCTTCGTTTATAAAGACTCCCCCCTGCTGCTTGAGGGTTTCAAATCATCGTCTCTTTTCGACCTGCCGAAGAAATTTCCTGAAGAATTTCCCCGTCGGGCAATGGATGAACAGCTTGGACAGATGATTCTGGGGGGTCGGAGTGGAATTGATGATAATAATGGGAATGCCCTTCTTCCAGGCCAGGGCCGGAATGGAAGCTACGGGATCCACCTGAAGACTGGTCCCCATAATGATCAGCAAATCGGAGGAAAGAATTTTGGACAGAGCGCTTTCGAACAGGACTTTGTCCAGCTCTTCACCCATGAGCACCGTTGCCGGCTTCAGCCAACCGTAGCAGGCGTAGCAATAAGGAATGTAAATTCCGGCGGGGAACATTGTTTCAATATCCTGCCGGTTTCCAATGGCGCCGCAATTCAAACACCGGACTTGATGCTCCGTGCCGTGAATTTCAATGACCTTTTCCGGGTTCACGCCGGCTTTTTGGAAAAGTCCGTCCACATTTTGCGTAACAATGCAGGAAAGGCGGTTTTGATCGTCCAGCCATTTCACGGCCTGGTGGGTGGGATTCACTTGGGCGCGCAGAATCATGGCATAAAACTGTCGCTCCATAGCCCAGTAGCGCGCCCGGACGTCTTCCCGGTTCAGAAAGTTTTGATAGGTAAAATCTTCCGCGCCGAATTTTCTCCAGAAATTATAATGACCGCGAAAATCCGGAATGCCGGATTCCGTGCTGGTTCCTGCACCGGACAGAACGGCAATCTTCTCCGCACCGTCCACAAGGACCTGGACCGCATTGATTTCTTCACGGCTCGGCCTGAATAACCGGGAGGGATGCAAAAGCAGCTGCGCAAACGTTTCCGGCGTTTTCACGGCAGCGCGGGGCAATATATTATTTTTATGCCAGAGGATGATTTGTTCCGGTGTGGTGATCACCTCCAGGGGAACCGGATACAGTCCGGCCGGCGGTGAATTCATTTTTTTCAGCGTTATCAGAACCGCCAGAATGGTCAAATTAAACGGCAGCGTCAGGAAAGGAAAATTCAGAAGACCGAAAAGCTGAATCAGCAGGAGCCAGAAAACGGAGCAGACGACAAGGCCCGCAAAGGTGAAGAAAAAAGCCGGTCCGTTGGCGACCAGGAAAACACCCAGCAGACCGATGGACACGGGAATGGCGTTGAATCCGATAAACAGGTCGGATGTGTACAATACCCCGGTTGTGGCGGGCAGCATCCGGGTAATGGCATAGCCGCTCAGCGCGCCCAGCGCGGCCGCAAATGCGCTGATGCGCGAGAAAATCAAAATGCCGGTGAAAATCAACAGCCAGGCAACGACGTGCCGCGGCAGCGGCAGCCCGGGCAGGAGACTCTTCAAAACGCCTTCCATGGGGATCAGGGGCTCGGCAGCGTATCCCCCCATCCTGTAAATGGCGGATGCCGGAATCAGCCAAGCGTTGTACACCAGCCAGTAAACGATCAACAGCGAAGCAATCAACACGATCACAGAGGGCAGGCTCATGACCGGCAGGTTAAACCGGCCCAGCGACAGCTTGTTCATCAGGAAAGATTGCACCAGGTAAACAATGACGGCCATCACGACCAGCAGCAGGACGGACACGATGGAAACAGTAAAGTACCAGCTCCAGAAAATGCCGAGCAACGCGCCATTGAAGCCGAAGATGCCCTGCCGGATAAAACTCCTTTCGGCCCTGAAGGCATACGCGGACAAAGACGCGGCGGCAATGCCGACGAGCGAAAACCATACCGTGCTGCGGGAAATGGTCGCGAGCGCGATCAGGAGAAAAAGTCCGGAAACCGCATGGGCGGCGAAGACGACTTGGCCGTAAGAGCGCAGAACAATCACCGCCGCTTGAAGCGCATTCGGTCCGCTGTCCGGGGCCTTGATCCAGCCTGCCGCTTCCCCCAAGACACCCTGAAGTTTATCTCTTAGGTTTAGCAGCATAGGTCAGCAGTCTGGCGGGAATTGCCTCCGGCCCCTTGATGTCTTCATAGGTTTCCCGGCGACGAAGAATTTCGGCCCGGCCGTCATGGAGCAGCACAACCGCAGGACGGGGGTAGATAAACTGCATGGATTGCGTAAAATTGTAGGCGCCCACTTTGTGGATGGTGAGGATGTCGCCGGCCTGCGCCACCGGCAGGCGCACCGACTTTCTGAGGACGTCAATTTGCATGCATAGGGCGCCATAAACATCCACGTCTTCCGTCGTTGGGGTGGAGTCCCGGTTGGAGGACATTTCATAGCGATAATACGCGGAAACCGGCAGGAGATGAATGCCCGCGTCCACAATGACCGCCCGGTTGCCGTTTTGCCTTTCCTTGACGGAAACCACTTTCGTCAGCAGGTGCATGCCTTCATCGACAACGGAGCGGCCGGGCTCCAGAATCAGCCGAGGGGCCTTTGTAAAGGAGCGCAGCTTTCCGTTGAGAACGGAACAGACGGTTTCGGCGTACTGTTCCATCGGTGGAGCAATGGTGTAGCCGGGCATGAGCTGCGTGTGCAGGCTGTTGTCGGAAGGGTATCCGCCGCCGATGTCCAGATACTCCACTTCTCTTCCCAGTTCTTTTTGAATATCGAGCGACAGGTCGGTCAGGTTTTCAATGACGCGGCGGTAGATGCCGAGGTCGATGATATAGGTTCCCGCGTGGCAATGCAGGCCGGACAGTTGCAGATACCGGTGCTTTTTGATCTGCCGGCAAGCTTCGAAAGCCTCTCCCCGTTCGTAGCTGAATCCGAATTTATCCCACGCCGGATAATTCAGCTGCATGTTGACGCGAACGCCGACGTTGACCTTGCGGCCGATGGAAGCCGCCACTTCCCCGGCCATTTTCAGTTCATCAAAGGAATCCAGGTGAACCGACGCGCCTTCCAGAAAGGCTCTTTTCATTTCCTCCGGCTTCTTGTACGGGCCGTTAAAGAGGATGCTCGGTCCGTCCATGCCCAGCCTCCGGGCGATCTCATATTCAAACCCGGAAACCACCTCGGCCCACGCGCCTTCCGAATGAAACAGGGCGCAGATTCCGCTCAGATAATTCGTCTTGTAGGAGTAGGCAATGATCGTCCTCGGATAGCGCCGGGTAAAAGCCTGCGCCACTTCCCGAAAACTCCGGCGGAGCGTGCCTTCGGACACGACATACAGGGGCGATCCGAAGCGGTCGGTCAGATCGCTGACGGACAAGCCCTCCAGCGCTTTAACGGCTGGCGTTTTCATATGCTCGTTTTTAAACTTCACGGTATCGCCGAAAGAAATCTTTTTGATGACCGGCCGGACATAAGGCTTCGTGCCCTTATTTTTGATCATAGGTCATTTCTCCGTTGAGGGAAATATCCCCAAAATGATTCAAGTCGGTAACCAGGTCGATGGAAGATCGAATCCATACCTTGCCGGGTGCGGTCTGGGCGACGCCCCTGATTCTTTTCTTTTTGATCAGGTCGATCAGAACGGCCGGCAAGTTCGCCCCGGCCCCCCGCGCAAGGCCAATCCAGTCGGGAAAGGTCGGATGGAAACCGGAGAGGTATTGCTCTCCCTGCCGATTTCGCGCGACATCGATGGTCAAGGCCCCCTGCCAGGCCGTGCTCGTCACCACTTCTTCGGCAACGCCGAGAAATTCATGGTTGTCCACCGTCAATGCCATCCAGGTGCCGCCGTAGCGGGAGATCAGCAGTTTCCTGACGGAGGCAATTGCGACAATCCTGCTTTGGCTGTTGGCGACGACGGCAACCGAGAAATAGTCCGGCACGGCAGCGTCCATTGCGGTCTGTTCGGAAACAGGATTCTTGACCAGGGCCGGAGGCAGAACGGGCGGGTCATCTTGCTCGTCGTTCCCGGCGGCTGCCTGCTGCTTTCCGATCTGTCGGTACATCTCGCTTTGCAGCTCCCGTAGCGATTTCCCGGAAGGAAGCAGCACGGCAATGCCCGCTGCGCGCAATTGCGGCGCCATATCGACAAAAAGCTCCATCTCATCATCGAGGGCGGGAATCAGCACATCCAGGCCTCTTTTCTTTTTAACGAGCGTGATTCTTTTCAAAAATGCCATCCGGTCCGTTTTGGGCGGCGGCACGACATACGCCCGGTGCATCAGGCCCGAATGAAACAATCCGGCGTCCAGCGGCTGATAGGCGAATCCGATCAGCCGGTCATGGCCTGCGCCGCCACCGGACAAGGATTGTAGAACGCCGAAGCCGGCTTCGGGTTCGGCGGCCGTGTTCAAACCTGTCACGGCAATGATCACAGGCGCACCTCCCCGGAAGCGGTCAGTTCCATGATCTGCCGCGCGTCCAGCAGCGCGTCGGCGACCGTGCGGACAAACAATTTGCCTGCCGTGTAGGAAGTCAGCGGCCGCACGGGCATGTCGCAGGCGAGTTGCACGGTCAGCAGCGGAAGATTCTGGCCGGCGGCGGCGGCAAGATAAAGCCAGGAGGGAAAGCGGCTATTGATTTCCATCAGGAAATAATGGCCTTTCTCGTCTTTCAGAAATTCACACTCTGCGGGGCCGATCCATTTCAGGCTTTTCAGAATCTGACGGGTCAATTGAACGGGCTTGTCGTCTTCGACGGTAATGCCGGAAAAAGCCTTGCCCTTGGGCGTCAATCCGAATTTCTTCATGACCACGGCGCCGGACAGCCGCGATTTTTTGTCCGCCAGCGCAATGACGTCGATTTCTTCTCCGGCGATGTACTGCTGCATTAAAATCGGGTAGCCCCACTGGTTGAAGAGCTGCCCGTACTGGTATTCACCCTCCTCGATCGAATGGCACACCGCGGCGTCGCTTAAAGCGCCCTTCAGCACAAACGGCGTCCCTCCCAGGGCCTCGCACCGCGCGGCGATTTCCTGGACGTTGTTGAGAATGACGGTTTCCGGGCACCGGAACCGATGCTGCCGGCAAAATTCGTAAAGCTGGTTTTTGCTTCTCATCTTGATGCTGTTGACCGGCGGCAGAAGCGTTCGAATGCCCAGCGTCGCAAGCTCCCGGGCGGCCTGGGCATAGAGAATCACTTCGGAATCCAGCGACGGAATCAGGACATCAATAGGATCCGCACGATGGATTTCACCAATGCGCTCCAGAAGAACCTCCACGCCGGCCGCGGGATAGGGGACTAAAAAAACGCGTTCAAACACGCCTTCACAGAAAGCGCCCGTCGAAAGGGGATCGAAGACAAATCCGGAAATTCTGCCGCGGAACTCGGGCGCGTCGCGCAGACAGCGGGCGATTCCTAAGCCGGGATAAGGATTATCGGTAGCCATGAGGCCGGTGATGACGACATGAGCCTGGAGCATGTTAAGCTTCCGCTGTGATAACGTTCGATTTCTTCAGCTCTTCGATGAACAGACGGTAATCCGCGATCATTTCAGAAACATTTTCCGCATCAAACATGCTTTGGGATTTGGCAAGGATTTCACAGAACGTCTTGCCGGCCATGATTTCCTTGAAGATGAAGGTGCCGGTGCCGTTCAGGGAATACACCCCTCCGTCTTTCGGATTGAAGACGATGGACTCGTCGCCCTTTTCCATAAAATTGCCGCGAATGTCATCGGCAATGCGGCAGCGGGCCGACCGGTTCAACTCTCGTTTGTGTTTTTCGCACAGGGGGAGTCCCTCATCCTTCACGGGCGGGCAGCTTTTCGTCTGCCCGCCCGCCAACACGCAGCGGATCGTTTTCCCTTGCGACTTCCTCAGAGATTTCATCCTATTTTTTCATTTCCTTCATGCCCGCTTCCGCGGTGTAGTTGTAGGGCACAATCTTCAACGACTGCCGGAACAGTTTCTGGGCTTCGTCCTTGTTGCCTTTTTTCAGCTCGCACCAGCCCTTTCCGTTGATGGGAGCGATGTAAGAAATGCCCGGATGATAAGCTTCCAGACGCTTAAAAGTCTCCAGGGCGCTGTCGTATTGCTTCTGATAATAGTAGCTCCAGCCCAGATTATCCAGCATATAGCTGTATTTGTCCCAGAAAGACGCTTTTGCGGGAACGTTCGGCAGCAGCTTTTTATAGGCCTCGATGGCGCCGTTGAAATCGCCCAGGATAAAGGCCACCGTACCAACGCCCAGAAGCGCATCCGAATTGCCGGCATCCGCCTTCAACGCTTTATTGAAATGGAATTTTGCCTTGTCATAATAATACTGGTAATAGTAGCCCCAGCCCAGGGCGCTGTAAAGATCCTTAAGCTTGGGATTGGAATCGAAAACAGCATACAGATCCTGGCCGTCCATATAGGCCGGATACAGATACACCGCAGAAGCAAAATTTTCTCTGGCCTTTTCGATGTCGCCCAGCTTTGCATAACTGAGCCCCAAGCCGTAGTAAGGCTCTCCCAGGTACCGGTTGACGCGCAGGGATTCGTTGAACTTGGCCACCGCCTCTTTGAACTTGTTTTCCTTGTACAACGCCCAGCCCTGGTTGTTGTAAGTGTCCACTGCGTAGGGCTGCAGATCGGCGATTTTCTTGTAAATCGCGCTGGCTTCCTCGAACCGTTTGGCGCGGAAGTGAATGGCGGCAACCGTTCTCCAGGCGTTCAGGGCCTTGTCGTTGATCTTCACGGCTTTTTGCAGGTAGCCCATCGCCTCACCGTCTTTGCCGCGGATGTACAGAATCCAGCCCGTACCAACCAGCGCGTCAACATCGTTGGCCTCTTCTTTGAGGATTCCCCTGAAACCGGCATAAGCCGTATCCAGCTGGCCCAGCCAGTAGTTGGACCAGGCCATTCCGCGCAGCGCGCCGATATCGCCGGGTTCAGCGGCGAGGTATTCTTTGAAGGCGGATGCCGCGAGACTGTACTGCTGATAGTTGTAGTAGCTCCAGCCCAATGTTTTATACAAATCATTCCACTTGGGATTGGCCTTGATCAGACTTACCAGGTCTTTGGTGTGGGAATAGTAGGGATAAAGGTTGATGGCCGCGGAGAATTCTTCCTTCGCGTCATTCATGTCGCCGGTTCTGGCATAGCACATTCCCAATCCATAATGCGCTTCGACCAGGTAGGGATTGATTCTTTTGGACTCCGCAAAAGCCTTTACGGCAGCGTCATATTTGCCGGCGGAGTAATTGGCCCATCCCAGCAGGTTCCAGGAAGAAAACACGGATGGATCGATCTTGATCAATTTGTCGTATTCCTTGATCGCCTGATCGTATTTCTTTTGTCTGAACAGGGCATTCCCGACAAACGCCTGCGAATCATAATAATCACTCTTCAGGGAAACGGATTTTTGCGCGGATTCCAGGGCTTTGGCCTCGTCTTTCTGAGAGAGGTAATAATAGGCCAGTCCATTGCAGGCCAGGGCGCTTTGGGGGTTGATCGCCAGGGCCTGCTGGTAGGCTTTAAGCGCCTCCGCCGGTTTTTTGTAAGCGAGATAGGATGAGCCCAGCCCGACATACGCTTCATCCGATTTTGGATTGAATTTCAGCGCGGCTTCAAAAAGCTGAATGGCCTTGTCCAGGTAGCCCAGCCCGAGATAACTCCAGCCGTCCGCAAGCAGCGCTTCGACATCATCGGCTTTCACGACCTGGAGATACCCGTCCAGTTTGTAAACAGCGGCGTAATAATTGCTGGCGGTATATGCCAGTCCAAAGTTTTTCCAAAGCGTTTTCCACTCGGGCTTCTTCGCGATCATGTCATGAACGACGGCGTTGTCCATGTAATAGGGGTTGACGGCAATCGCTCTGGCGAGGTTCCGGTAGGCCTGATCAAATTTATTTTGCCGGTAATCGGTAAGCGCTATTCCGTAAAGGGCTTCGACGGATTCCTGCCGGCTGGACACGGCCAGGGCTTTTTCAAAAGCCGCCCCGGCGGCGGCAAATTGATTGTTGAAGTAATAGGACCAGGCCGCTTTGAGTTGCGCGGAAAGATTCTTTTGATCTTCTTTGACGGCTCTTTCATAAACGGGAATCGCTTCCGCGTATTTGGCCTGATAGTAATAAATGTCGCCGCAGGCCGTCAAAAGATCGGTGCGGCTTGTGAACGAGTTCGGATACTGAAGCGCCGTTTCAAAATACTTCGCGGCAAGAGCATAATTTTTTTGCGCCCCCGCTAAAGACGCCAGGCCGTAATTCGCGTCGGAATAAATCGATTCGATGTATTCTTTGTCGGAAGGACCGAAGAAGATCCAGTTGTCTTTCGTGATGAAATCGTTCGCCCACTTCAATTCCATATTAAAATATTTTTCGCTTTCTTCGTTTTTGCCGAGCGCAAATTTTGCCCAGGCCAGACCCTGGATGGCTGAAATATCAGCGTTATTCTTTTCATATTTCTTTGTAAAAATCGCTTCCGCATCCAGCGCCCTTCCTACCTTGATATAGTCCCATCCCAGAACACCCAGCGCTTCCGGGTAGTCGGGTTTCAACTGCAGGGCCTTCTCCAGGCTTTGCATGGAAAGATAGTAATTTTTCTTCTGGAAATGATTTAAGCCTTCCTGATAATAATCCTTGCCGCCCTTGGAGAACCAGGCAGCCCGTACAGGGATGCTTGCCGCAAAGACAAAAGCTGCCGCAAATAACGCCGCAAATAAACTGATCCGTAAACATTTAGACTTCATAAATCGCCTCCTCTTTTCGCTTTTAAAAAGTTGAATATCCTTAAATAAATAATGATCAATTCGCGCCGGCAATGACCGACATCATCATGACGTCGTTGAACTGACCGCCGGAAAAAATGGCGTCCCGCAGAACCCCCTCTCGCTGAAAACCGCATTTTTCAAAACATCTTATTGCCCGTTCATTGAAAGCCAGAACCGTCAACCAGATGCGGTGGAGCCCGAATTCGGAAAATCCCTGTTCCAGCATCCTTTGTGTAACCTCCGGCCCGATGCCGGCTCCGCGGCGCTCCGAATCTCCGATGAAGATTCCGTATTCCGCGGAACGATTCTGCCAGTCCATTTTTCGGAAAAAGGTGTTGCCGATGTAGAGATTGGTCTCGACCGTTTGAATGGCCAGTTCGTACAATCCCGTGGACAGGGTCGGATACGTGGAAAGCAGGATTTCATCCTCTACCTGTCTGTAAGAAGTAAATAAGGGGCGGCCCAGATAAAGCCGCGTGAATTCCGCGTCGTTGAACCAATGGTAACGAAGTGATGCGTCGGAAATACTGGATGGCCTTAAAGCAATTTTCACATTGCCCATAACAGACTCAACAATTCCTGTAATGACCAGGTGAACGCTGTATTTAAATGCCTGATTTATTTTTTAGCATTTGCCATTCTAAATGTCCATTGATAATTTTAAAACTTTAAAAGCCCTCGCTGAGCGTCAAGCTACTGAATAAACAACGGTTTTCCCCAATATACCCTCCCAAATCGCGCCTTCCCGTTTGAGTTGCTGAAGGTAAACATAGGTTTCGTTGAGCACCATGAATTTTTCCCAGTCGTCCGCGACCGCTCCGATCGTTTCTTCGCAGATGCCGAAAGTGGTTTGGGGGCGGGCGCCGATTCTTTTGAGCAGCATGTCCTTTTTCAGCGCGTGATGTTCCCGGATTTCGTAAATCCGCTCGTGGACGCCGTTGAAAGAATTTCCATGCCCCGGGTGAACGGTGCTGATCGGCAGCTTTTCAACGACTGACAGCGATTCCAGGTAGCTTGCCAGCGGCTGAAAAGCTTCGTCGCCGATGGTTGGGCTCAGGCTCGGCGCAATGTAGGGCAAAATATGATCCCCGGCCAGCAGCAGCCCTTCATCGCGGAAAAAGAAGCAGACATGCCCCGCCGCATGCCCCGGTGTGAAGATCACCTCAAACGCCCGGCTGCCGAAGCGCCGGGTTTCCCGGTCCCGCAGCAGCGTGGCGACATCGAGGCGTGGAATCCGCCCGCGCAGGTCTTCAATTTCCTCCACGATGGCTTCCACGTCGCGCGCGGGAAGGC
>Ga0208694_1005937_pt1 | contig 10152 bp, 10 predicted proteins | sample AD_UKC078_MetaG_FD_184442 | JGI IMG/M metagenome (GOLD analysis project Ga0208694, IMG submission 184442) | Active sludge microbial communities of municipal wastewater-treating anaerobic digesters from USA - AD_UKC078_MetaG (SPAdes) (version 2) | ecosystem: Engineered > Bioreactor > Anaerobic >...
TGCTGGATTCCGTGATGGAATCGATAGGGCGCTCCTATTCGACGATTGTCGGCAAGCCTTCTCCGAAGGATCTGGAGCACAAGAGCTGCCGACATCCGCTGATCGATCGCGATTCTCTCATCATACTCGGTGAGCACGTGACGCTCGAAGCCGGAACCGGTGCTGTGCACACCGCTCCCGGACACGGACAGGAAGATTTTGACATCGGCCAGAAGTACGGCCTCGATATTCTGGCCCCGATAGACGACGCCGGGCGCTTCACAAAGGAGTCCAGGCTTCCCTGGCTGGAAGGGGTTTTCGTCGAGGACGCCAATAAGCTGGTGATAGAGAAGCTGCGAGAGGCGAACGCTCTTATTCATACTCATGCTATAAGTCACTCGTATCCGCATTGCTGGCGTTGTAAAAAGCCGATCGTATTCAGGGTTACGGACCAGTGGTTCATATCCATGGAAAAGACCGAGCTTCGCAAGAAAGCCCTCGAGGCGATAAAGAAAGTGAAATGGATTCCGCCGTGGGGGGAACAGCGTATCACCGGAATGATAGAGGCCAGACCCGACTGGTGTGTTTCCAGGCAGAGGCTCTGGGGTGTTCCTGTCATAGCGCTTGTTTGCAAATCCTGTGGGGCATCGCATACCACTTCGGAACTGGTGGAGAACGCCGTAGAATTTTTCGAAAAAGAGGGGGCTGATGCGTGGTTTTCGCATGATGCGTCCGATTTCAAACCTAAGGGTTTCAAATGTCCCGTCTGCGGCGAGAAGGAAAAATTCGGCAAAGAACCGGATATCCTAGACGTCTGGTTCGACTCGGGGGTTTCCTATTCGGCTGTTCTCGAGAATCGAGAAGGGATAGAGCAACAGGCCGATCTCTATCTCGAGGGAAGCGATCAGCACAGGGGGTGGTTCCACACCTCGCTTCTCACCTCGATAGGAACCCGCGGGAGGGCTCCCTATAAGAGGGTTTTGACGCACGGATTTGTAGTCGATGGTGAAGGCAAAAAGTATTCAAAATCTGCGAAGAACTATGTCCCTCCGGAAAAACTGATAAATCAGTATGGAGCGGAGATACTGAGATTGTGGGTTTCCGCCGAAGACTACAGGGACGATATAAGATTTTCCAACGAGATCCTTACCAGGTGCGTAGAGGCGTACAGAAAAATCAGGAATACTGCCCGCTACATCCTGGGCAATATCAACGATTTTGATCCCAACGTCGACATGGTCGCGGAGGATCGCATGCCAGAGATCGACAGGTACGCGATCGCGGAACTCGGCAAGCTTATCTCGAAGATGCTTTCTGCCTACGAAAATTTCGAGTTTCATGCGATATTCCATACGCTCAACAGATTTTGTACAGTGGAGATGTCTTCGTTCTATCTGGATGTTCTGAAGGATCGCCTGTACGCCGAGAAAAAGGATGGCGAGCTTCGAAGATCGGCCCAGACCGTCCTCTGGAAAATACTGGATTCGATGGTGAGGCTGATGGCTCCTATCTTTTCGTTCACCGCCGAGGAGATATGGGAAATTATGCCGAAGTTCGATGGTTCTCCAGACAGTGTCTTTGTTTCGGAGATGCCTGCGAAGCCACAGTTCGATTCACAGATACTGGAACGCTTTTCAAAACTCATGTCATTGCGACAGGACGTGATGAAGGCTCTTGAGAAGGCTCGCGCCGAGAAATTCATAGGGAACTCGCTCGCCGCATCCGTCACGATAGAGTGCGATGCCGATTCCAGGTCTTTTCTGGAAAGCTTCGGAGGTGGTCTCGCCGATCTGTTCCTGGTATCTGGCGCCAAGTTCGGAAAGACGGAAGGCGAGTATCTCGTGCAAAGCGAGGAGAACAAGGGCTTCGCGGTTTCGGTTTCCAAGGCGGACGGCGAAAAGTGCGAGCGCTGCTGGAAGTATTCCGAGAGCGTAGGTAAAAACACGGAGCATCCGACGATATGCGCGAGATGCGCCGGGGTCCTTTCCTCATGAAGTCGAAACTTGAAGTGAGAGGCTGGATATTTCACAGATGAAGAAAAAATATATATTATTTTCCACCATCGTTTCTGTGCTTGTGATGCTGGATCAGATCACTAAATGGCTGGTCGCCGGGAACCTCTTTTACGGAGAAAGAATTCCCGTAATCGGCGGAATTTTCGACCTCGTGCATTTCCGAAATACTGGGGCAGCCTTCGGCATTTTCTCAGGACTTGCGGAGGCCATCAGAAATCCCATCTTTTTTACGATAGCTGCGTTTGCTGCTGTGATGATTATTCTCTATCTGAGGTCGCTGCGTGACGACGATACGTACATGACGATCACCCTGTCGCTGATCTTCGGCGGGATGGTAGGGAATATAATAGACCGCGCCGCACGCGGTTCCGTTGTGGATTTTCTTTCATTCAGGGCGGGCGACGCACACGTCAGTTTTTCACTGCTCGGAAGGAGCTTTGATTTCCCGCTGGAATGGCCTGCCTTCAACGTCGCGGACAGCGCGATAACCGTGGCGATGTTCATGCTGATAATCATGATTTTCAGAAAGGGCGGTAATCCGACATGAGACCCTTCTTATTTACTATTGGCGATATTCGCGTTCCATCCTTTTTCTTCATGGTGATGGTCGGCGCTTTAGCTGCCACATTTTTTTCATCCTGGTGGGCCAAGCGCGAGGGATCCGATCAGGTGGTCCTTCTCGATATGGGTATAATAGCCATCATCGTTTCCGTGATAGGCGCGCGCGCCTTTCACATAGTCGTGGAAAACCCGATGTACTATCTCGAGAAACCGATTCGTGTATTCTATTTCTGGCAGGGCGGCTACGTCTCCATCGGCGCATACATATTTACCATAGCTGCGTGGCTCGTGTATTTTTGGAAGCGCAAACTTTCAACGTGGAGATATATGGATCTCGCCGCTATGGGAGTTCCGATCATAATCTTCTTTGTGCGCGTTGGATGTGTATGCGTAGGGTGCTGCTACGGAAAGCCGACCGACTTTTTCTTTCATCTCACATTCAACAATCCTGCATCTGTTCCCGCAGCCTTTGGATATGCAGGGGTTCATCTTCATGCGTCGCAGATTTATTTCATGATCAACGCTATAGTCATGTGGGGCCTTTTCTTTTTCCTGTATCGCAGGAGAAAATTCTACGGGGAGATAATATCCGCCTTTTTCATCTATTACGGGATTTCCAGGTTCATAATAGAATTCACGAGGGGCGACGAGGACCGCGGCATCTGGTTCGACGGGAGCCTTTCGACGGGCCAGATAGCGATGCTAATATCATTCATCGGAGGCGTAATTCTGTGGAAAATTCTCTCCAAACGTCAAAATCTCCGGATTCGGGGGTAGAGGCTCCAAAGCCTTATACCAAAGGCAGATGTGCTGCGGAGCTCGCCGTAGTCACTGCGGCTTTGCTCCTCATGGCGCGCCTCCTTTTTATGGCTAAGGGGGTGGGTTTCATCGGCAAGATTTTGCCTGTGGCCATTGCCGTCTTGTTTCTCTACGGGCCTGTTGCCGTTATCTGGGACAGGCGAAGGAGGATAGACTTCCTCGACGACGGAGTTGTTTCTTACCTCAAGTCCATCCGCACCTTCTTGATAGTGGCCCTCATCATCTTCCCTCCGTATCTTATAGCTGCGCATTTCTGGCAGCTTGCGGTGAATGGCTACACAAGCTTCAGCGCGGCGGGGTTCCCGGACTTCTGGCGCGCGGCGATGTTTCAGATCCTCATCATTGCCCTTCCGGAGGAATTTTATTTCAGGGGATATTTCCAGTCCACGATCAATCTCGTCACGCAGCGCAGATGGAATATCTTCGGCACAAGGCTGGGATGGGGATGGCTGATTACGGCGCTTGTCTTTGCCTTCGCGCATTCGGTGGTCTATTACAGGTGGTGGCACTTTGCCATATTCTTTCCTGCGCTCGTGTTTGGATACTTGAGGGAAAGGACCGGAGCTATAACCGCGCCAGTTCTTTTTCATGCGGCCTCCAATTTGCTGATGGATTGGTTTGCAAGAAGCTACATCGGCTAGCTTGAAATATGCCCATGCACAAAGACGAAATTAAAAAAGTGGTGGCTATTTTGGGAAGGGTCTATGCCGATTCCTGCGATATTTTAAAAAAGGGCAGCGATCCGTTTCAGACCGTAATCTCGACCGCCCTATCTGCGCAGTCCACAGATGACCAGGTGGACAGGGTGACTCCCCTCCTTTTTCGAAGATATCCCACGCCGGAAAAATTAGCCCGTGCGAAAATTTCGGACGTGGAGAAGGTGATAAAATCGGTCGGCCTGTATAAATCCAAGGCCAGGAATATAGTCGGTGCCGCCAGAGTCATCGTAGAGCGATTCGGGGGAGAGGTTCCGTCGAATCTTGATGCGCTGACGCTCCTTCCCGGAGTAGGAAGGAAGACGGCCAATGTCGTGCTCATAAAATCTTTCGGTAGGGCTGCGATGCCGGTGGATACCCATGTCTTTCGGGTGGCAAACAGAATTGGTATCGGTCCCGGCAAAACTCCCGAGGAGGTCGAAAAAAAACTCATTTCGGCGATACCGGAGAAAAAACTTGCGGAGGCGCATTTCTGGCTGATCACTCACGGCAGAGAGATATGCCATGCCCGAAATCCGGAGTGCGGCAGATGTCCGGTGTCAAAGCTTTGTGATTATAATATCAGGGGCCTTCACGCCGGTTCGAAAATACGGCGTCCTGCTGTACAAAGCGGGAGGACGGAATGATGCTGTCAGCTATCGTCCCACAGTTCATTGGACCTTCTCTCGATCCCCTTGGAGCATCTCTGATAGGAAATCAGCTTTTGCTCGCATCGCGCGCGGTCATGCCTGCCTCCCTCGATCAGTATGAAGCGAGCGCTTCGGCGATGTATCAGATAGCCGAGAGAGGGGGCTTTCAGAGGGTCTTTTACGAGGCAAAGATTTTCTCGGAAGATCCTGCGGAGAAATTTCTTATATCCAGGGAACTGTTTTTAAAGGCGGCTCAACAATATTTTGGCAGCAGCCTTCTTTCCATAGCTTCACAAACCATCCCTTATGACCATTTTAAATCTCATAACCTCCTTTCGCGATCGATAGATTACCGCGATATCGTGAAATGCGGGCTTCTCACATTCATGGATGCGGAGGACGGGCTTGCTGCAGTGGAAAGTGATCTTCGGGCGATGTTTTCAGATTTGATAGGGAGGCGGCATTCCAAGAGGGCTTTGATGAAGAGATCCGCTATTTACAAGGTGAGTCAGCTCTCTTTTGTCGCGCTTGCCGCTGCCGTTTTTTCCGGATCTCCCCTCGCGATACTCTCTGCCGGCATCCTCGTAGCCGCCGGTTTCGGAGTCAACGAGCTGAGAATGATTTACAAGACATCTCAGGAATTTTCATTCGACCTGGCCGTTTCGAGAAATTATCAGGCTTCGGTGGTCGAGCTTTTGAGCGATTACATGTATGTCAGGTCGCAGAGGAGGGGGCTTGCAAAGGCCTTTGGATATTTTCGCTAGGTAGCGAGTTGTTGAAAATGTTGAGTGAACGTGCTAGCTGGAGTAACCTTGCTGGGAGGTTATATGGCCAAGATACTGGTTGTCGATGATAGCAAACTGATAGTCGCCATGCTCACCGATGTGCTCACTTCGGCGGGGCATGAGGTGAAGGCCGCGTACAATGGCGCCGAGGCGATAGCCGAGCTTAGAAAAGAAAAGCCGGATCTTATATTCATGGACATACAGATGCCCGGGATAGATGGCCACACGACCGCCAAGCTTATAAGTATGGATAGAAAATTCGAGAACACCCCCATCATAGTCTTTTCATCCCTCAAATCACCCGAGATGATGGAGCTCAGCAAAAAGGTAGGCGCGGTGATCCATTTGAACAAGGATGCGGGTAAGGAAAAGATACTCTATACTGTCGATGAGGCATTAAAAATTTCCGATCCCGGTCGCCGACAAATCTGAACGTGGCTTCTTCAATTCTCGTTTCGCGAAGGCTTCTTTGTAAGCGATCTGCTCGTCGGTTGCTTCATGATATGACTCATAGGTCGGGTGCTTCTTCAATAATTTCTTACTCTGTAAAAATTTTTTCTCTGATGATTTTTTCCTCCTCTAATGTGTCCATCTATGGCTAGCCGCCGCTATCACTGCGACGCCGATTCCGGAGCCATCGGCGGTTTTGCGTATTCTTACGTTGCCGGAATTTTTTCCAAGGAGGGTTTTCATGGAATTTCTGAGCGTCCTTGAAAAACCGGGATGATTTTCATAGAGTGCGCCATCAACTGCTATCGTGTGCTTTCGCGCTATTCTTGGATCCATCTTCATGATGACCGCCGCGAGGCATGCGGCGCTTATCTTCGCTGCTCTGATAACAACGGCTCGCGATATCGCTGCAACCACCGTGAGGTCCTCCTCACTGATTCCAGAGAGGCCGGTCTTTTCAATTATTTCGGAATATTTTTTACCCTTTGCCGTTTCCAACGCGGAGAGCTGCGATGTATGAAGCCCGCCGGTGCGCCTGAGGGAGGATTTCCCCAGCTCGATCTCTCCAATGTCGTAGAGTTTCCTGATGGCCATTCTCGCCAGTTCTCCGAGATACATTCCGGAGATCATCTTTTCCATCACCTGCCTGCCCGGATTATTGGACCTGTCGTCTATTAAAATATCGAACTCGTTTCGCGGAAGCTTGGAGAAATTTCCCCACTCGATATTTATGATCATCCTGCCGCGTCCTTTTGCGCCGCCGACTTTTTTTATTTTAGAAAGTTTTTCCAGGTAACATGCGTTGGTCCCCGTTCCGAATATGGCGCCGATATCGCATGTCCGGCAGGAGTAGGCGCAGGCCGCAAGGGTTCCTACAGTGTCGTTAGCCAGGGCAGCGATTTCAATGAAGCCGAGCCCTGCGCGCCTGAGCGCCATTTGAAGGAGTTTAGTTACATCCTTGCCGACGACGCCGGATGCGGTAAACCCTTTGGTCCACGTTATGAGGAGGCCGCTTGTGAGACTTTTTTGTTCCACAGGGAAGGAGAAGGTGAATCCAAGTTTAAATTTGCCGGATTTTTTCGTGTGCAGAAATTTTGCTATGTGTGAGGCTATGAAATCGAACAATTCGATTCCGCTGCCCTTCATGAGTGTGTGCGGTATTCTGGTTTTAGATGAGCGTAGAACCTTCAACGATCCATCTCCCGATAGGCTTGCCTCTATGACGCGAAGGTTCGTCCCGCCGATATCAAGCGCGAGGAAGGTGCCATTTTCCTTGCCAGACGGGGCGTCGGTGAACGCTGGAAGCATCTTGAGGTCGCTTTTTTCCCCGGCGAGTCCGGCTTTCATTTCATCATGAAAGGATGATATTATTTTTGCGATGTCGTCGTTAGATAGATGAAACTCTCTTTCGATTTTGCGAAACGCCCGGCTTCTGGATTTTATTTTAGAGTTCATGGCGGCGAATATACCCCGTTAATTCGCGTAGGCTAGAAGAAATTTACATTCTCCCCGTGATGGCTTTATTTTATAATTGAGCCCTTCCGGCAGCAGGATCGTATCGCCCATGACGATTTCCATCCGCCAGGAATCGTATTCGATGGAGGCCGATCCTGAAATCACAGTGGCTGCAGCCCAGCCGGTATGCCCCTTAAACCCTGCGGATTTTTCGGATAGAGATATCTTTTCGAGAGAGAAGTGTTCACAGGAATAGACTTTGCATGAGCTGCCCTGACCCCGATTCGTTATTTCAGGAAGCAGGGAGGAAAAATTAACGGATTTTATTCCCTCTTCTATGTGGAGTTCCCTTTTAGGGTTGCTCCTGTTCCAGTCGAAGAGGCGGTATGTTACATCGCAGCTCTGCTGAAGTTCGTAGGCTACGATTCCCTTTCCTAGCGCGTGGACGGTTCCAGCCGGCACCGGTATTACGTCTCCGGTTCGGACAGGAACCGATAATAGAGAGTCTTCTATTTTTCCCGATGCGATGGCTTGAGAGAGGCTTGTCGCATCGACGCCATCTTTGAATCCGCGTATTATGCGCGTCCCGGGTTCGGCGTGGAGAACGTACCAGCATTCGGTCTTTCCGCTGGGTAGGCCGAGTTTTTTGGCCATGCGATCGTCTGGATGGAGCTGAACCGAAAGATTTTCGCTGGCATCTATGAGTTTCACCAGGAGTGGCAGGCGTTTTTTTCCACCAAACCACGATCTTTTCCCTGAGACGATTTCATCTAATGGTATGCCCGCTAGATGACCGTTTGCCGCCACGGAAGGGGAGGATGGAATTCCTGAGAGCTCCCACGATTCCCCTATTTTTTTGCCTGCCGGAAGGCTCTTTCCGAAGCCTGCAAGTTTTTCACCTCCCCACGGGAGCTCTTTTAATTGCGGCATGAATTTTATGGGGTAGGGGGCCATATGGTTTATTGCCGTAGGCTGCCTTATTTGCGCTTGCATGGCAAGGATGCAGATGTTATAGGCGCGGGCACCTCTTGCGGGTGTAATTCAGTGGCAGAATGGAAGCTTCCCAAGCTTCATACGTGGGTTCGATTCCCATCACCCGCTCAAGAAAAAAGCCCCCTTTAGGGGCTTTTTTGTGAAATATGACGGAAGGTGGAAGATTTCCAGGTTATTCTCCTTCTCCGAGCTCGCGGGCATAATTTCAGGTGGCAGAGCCCTTCTCAATCAACGGGTAATAAAAAGGCTCGTCGATTCGGGTGTAATAGTGTCCGTTCAAAAGGGGATTTATGTGACAAAAGATTACGATCTATTCGTTCTTGCGATGCGTATAGATGAGCGATCATATGTTTCCATGAATTTGGCCCCGGCCTTCTACGGCAAGGTAGGAGCGGTTCCGGTAAGGGCGCTCTCAGTCGTTCATACTGGCAGGGAAAAGAGCTTTTCCACTCCGTTTGGAGAGATCAAGTAGTATTCGATATCTAAGAAGCTTTTCTTTGGTTTTTTCAGGGGGCAATTGCGCCAATGTCGCCGACCCGGAAAATGCTACATAGACCTTTTATATTTTCATACGAAGGTAGCGAGCTTTATCATCGATTCCTTGAACGACGTGGACGTGGATCGCCTCGATAGGAAGAAAATAATTGGCTATCTCAAAAATATAAAAACCCTAAGTTCATAAAATTCGTGAAAGGAACTCTATGAAAGATAGGGAAGAACTTCTTTTGAAAGTCATGCATTTGATGTCTGAACATTTCAAGGACAGTTTTCTCATCACAATCCATCATTTCCCCTTCATTCATTGATTGATTTTATCGATCGTGATGTTAGATATGCCATATGGCTCAAAGCGGCGCAAACGTGCCACGCAGGGATGGAGTAGGCAAGGTCACTGGTTCCGCGCGGTACGTTGATGACATAAGGCTTCCCGGCATGTGGTTCGGCTCGGTCGTGAGATCGCAGCGCCCTCATGCTAAAATATCCAAAATAGAATTTGACGAGTCGTTCGACTGGCCCAGCGTAGTAGTTGCCACCGCAGCGGATATCCCCGGCAAGAACTGCATTACGATCATAGAGGAGGACATGCCTCTTCTGGCCGACTCCGTTACCAAATACGTTGGCGAGGGGATAGCCCTTGTAGCTGCGCCGACGCGTGAGCTCGTCGAAGAGGCGAGAAAGATGGTTCGCGTTACCTACGAAGACCTTCCCAGCGTTCTTTCAATAGAGGATTCCAGGTCCGCTGCGACGAAGATCAGGAATGATGACAACGTGATGTCACACTTTACTATTTCCAAGGGGAATATCGATAAGGGTTTTGCGCAGGCCGATCAGATCGTGGAGGGAGTGTACGCGGTTGGCCACCAGGAGCACATGTACATCGAGCCAAATGGCATTATCGCATCCCCGCGAGAGGATGGCGGCTTCGATGTTATCGGTTCGATGCAGTGCCCTTACTATATTTCGAAATCCGTTTCCGTGATGATGGGGATGCCTGAGGAAAAATTTTCAATACGGCAGGCCACCGTCGGAGGAGCGTTTGGTGGCAAAGAGGATTATCCCTCGCTTTTGGCTGGATATTGCCTGCTTTTGGCACGAAAGGCCCGCTGTCCGATCAAGATGATATATGATAGGGCGGAGGATACTGAGGTTACGACGAAGAGGCACCCCGCCCGCATAAGGCATAAAACTGGCGTGAAGAAAAACGGCAAGATCACTGCGATGGATATCGTCGTCGAGATGGATGCCGGAG
>Ga0208694_1005938_pt1 | contig 10150 bp, 6 predicted proteins | sample AD_UKC078_MetaG_FD_184442 | JGI IMG/M metagenome (GOLD analysis project Ga0208694, IMG submission 184442) | Active sludge microbial communities of municipal wastewater-treating anaerobic digesters from USA - AD_UKC078_MetaG (SPAdes) (version 2) | ecosystem: Engineered > Bioreactor > Anaerobic >...
GTAAAAAAGCTCCAAAATACATAGATTTCTGACAAAAAAGTACAGATTTAGCTTAAATTAGGGTATTATACTCTCACTTTTTTTGTAAATTTCTAAATCAAAAGTCTCAAACTTAAATCATCGGATATGATAAGATACAATTGACTAGTTAATCATTATTGTTCAAAACTCAAAATGGAGGCAAATAATGAAATCAGAGAAAGCAAGCTTTTTCAGTGCAGGTCTTCCAGCACCTCAAGAAATAGAAGTTTTAATAAAGGACTATGTAGAAAAGTTTTTTCACAGTCATGATCCAAATGATAGTAACTCATTCTATGAGTGCTCTCTTGATATGTTTAATCGCTACAGTTTGTATTTGGCAGAAGAGGCAGGATATTTGTCAAAAGAAGATATCAAAGTCATTCGTACGGCTGACAAGGAGAATATTGACAAATATATTAAAGGGCGATTTCAAAGTAGTTTTTCATCAATCAATAATGAGCTCTATGATTTTTTTGAGTGGATGACTGATTTATTGTTAGGTTCAAAATTTCTACCAAAAAAAGATTGACAAATAACACAGGTTTTATAAGCTATAAAAAAAATAATAATATAAGAGGTGAACATGAGCAAATTTGAACAACTACCAAAGCTTCAAGACGCCGATTTAAAGGGCAAAGTAGTCTTAGTGAGAATGGATCATAATGTCGTCAAGAAAGGTAAAATCAAAGATAATTTTCGTATCGATCAGACAATAGCAACCTTAGTTTATATCATTGCTAAGGGTGGCAAGCCGATCTTGATGACTCATGTCGGTCGCCCAAAAGACAAGAAGACAGGCAAAATAACAGTTTCAGCAGATGAAAATGTCTTTCCTATAGTCAATTATCTCAAGCAAAAAACAGCATTAAATATTGCAGTTCCAGAGTTTCCATGCCAGGAAGATGATGGTTATTTTGCTCTTGATAGCTCAATTAATTTTATACTCAATGACTTAAAGTCGGGTAAAATCGACATGATTTATTTGCCAAATACACGTTTCTTTATCGGCGAAGAGGCGAAAGATGAGAAGAAAGACGCCTTTGGTAAGCAGCTGGCAGGTTTGGCAGATATTTTTGTCAATGATGCCTTTGGTTCGTGGCAACCGCATGCTTCTACAGTCAAGCCTACAGAATATCTTCCTTCTTTTGCAGGGCTACTTATGCAAAAAGAGCTGATTAATTTACAGCGAGTTTTTGAGCCAAAACGTCCTTTCTTAGCGGTGGTAGCTGGCTCAAAGTTTGATACCAAGATCGCACCCTTGCGTTCTATCATTGCTAAAGTAGACCACTTGCTTTTGGGCGGCGTGATTTACAATGCCTATCTGGCAGTAAAATATAATCTCGAAATCAAAGGCATTGATCCAGCAGATTTGGACATTGCCAGAGAGTTCGTTGCTTTGGCAGAAAAGACGCCTGGTAAAGTGCTCGAACCACAATTTATTGTTGAGTCAGATACTCTTGAACAGCGCATCGAAGGTCAATACAGAATACACAATGTTAGAGAATTAAAGCCTGGTACAAAGCTCAATTATGTACTGGATATCGGAGCGGAGTCTTATCAAGATGAAAAGATTAGAGAGATTATTTTAAATGCAGAAACAGTCTTTGTGAATGCAGTAATGGGCTTTACCCCTAATTTTTATGAAGGTACAGAAGCACTTTACAAGTTGATTCATCAAAATATGAAGGCTCACAAAATGTATGGCGGTGGCGATACCTTGCAAGAATTTAAAAACCTCTTGCCTGGCATTTATCTGTCATGTCTTGACGATGAGCATTATTATTTCTTTACAGGCGGCGGTACTGTGCTCACAGCCATTGAGCTTGGTTCACCCTGGGATCTTGCATCGATTAAGGCATTGTTGAAGTAAAATGAAATATTTTCATACAAAAAAAGGCTGGAGATTTTTTCCAGCCTTTTTTATATGTATATATGGCTAAGAATTATTTCTGTTGCATTTCCGATTTATTTAAGTTATAATATTATATAGTAATCGAAAGGAGACAATCAATGCATCTTAGAGTTTTGAAAGAAAAAGAAAAGAAAGGTTTGATCGATTTAGCCTTTTATTTATTTAATTTAGATGGCGAATTTGATGAACACGAACAGAATTTTATCAGTATTTATAGCCACGCAACTATGATGAATTTGTCAGCTTATCTCCCCCAGAAACAGAGCCTTCAGCAAATATATTTGCAGTATAAAGACAGTTCGGTCATTGTCAAAGAATCAATCTATTATGAATTAGTCTTTCTTACTTACAGAAATCATATACCCACAGAAAAAGAATTAAAGTTTTTGGAAAACCTTAGATTAGAATGGGATATTAACGAAGAAAAGCATAAAAAAGCCTTACTCGATATCAAAGAAATGCAGTCAATTCAAAGCAAAAAACAAGTCAATGGCGAGAATCTCCAGTAAACTTTTATTCTTTTATTGAGATTTGGAAAAGAAATTGCAATAACAATTATTAAATACAACAATAAATGGAGGATTTATGAAGCGATTAGCTATAATATTATTAGCGATCTTGGGAACATTTACATTTTTAATGGCAAATGTCGAATGGGAAAACCCTGTACCGATAAGGCAGGGTATTAATATTGAGTGGTTTAGAACCGCTGCAAGCGTCAATGAGGGCATTGTCTATGTCTGGTCTGATACACGTTATGCAGAGAGAGATCTTTACGCTCAATTAGTTAGTCCAACAGGTGAAAACCTTTGGGGTGCAAATGGCTTGGTAGTGAGCAATAAACCAGATAGACAAGAAGATCCCGTGATTGTTACCACAAGTGACAACTGCGTAATCATTGCTTGGGTAGACTTTTCTGACGATAAAGATGGTAATGTCTATGCACAAAAACTCAATGCCTCAGGCGAGATGCTTTGGGGTGCTGATGGCGCTGCTCTTTGTACCGCACCAGGTGTACAGATTAGTTTGAATATGATCCCTGATAATGATGGTGGCGCAATAGTTGTTTGGAATGATGAGAGACAGGCAGAAGTTGGTTTTTATGCACAGAGAGTTAATGCACAGGGACAGGTTAGCTGGGAAACAAATGGCGTTCGAATTGGCATACCTGGCGCAAATGTCTTGGCAAATACATTTTGGGAAGATGGTCAAAATGGCGGCATTATAGCTTTTACAGCAAAAGGGGCTGGTAATATTATTAATATTCATGGGGCACGCATTAGTGCTAATGGAACTTTTGCTTGGGGTCCAAGCCTTATAACAAACTTTACCTCTGATATAAATGCACCTGCTGCTGTGCGTCTTGCACCAACCTCAAATAATGAATTTATTATTGCTTGGGAGCAAAAGACAGCAACCGATATGGGTTCTGATTATGAGATTTTTATGCAAAAGATTAATCTCGCTGGCGAAAAGCAATTTGATGTAAATGGAATAAATATAACAAATGATCCTGCAACTCAAGAAAAACCACGTGCTACAGCAGGAGTAAATGGTGATTTCTTTATTACTTGGGAAGATAAGAGATTGGATCCAAGTGGCATTAATCCTGATATCTTTGTACAAAAATTCAACAATGCAGGTACAGCTCTTTGGAGCACACCAGTTGTGGCTGTAGAAATGGAAGAAGGACAAAGTCAAGTTCGTATTGCATCTCTCAGTGAAGGTGGTTGTGTTTTGGTTTGGGAAGATGATCGAAATGCCAGCATTGGCTATAGCACAGACGTTTATGCACAAAAAGTGAATGCAGATGGTAGTGTTGCTTGGGAAGAAAATGGCAAAGCTATTGCAAGCTTGCATGGAAAACAGACAGCTGCGAATGTAAAAGTACTTGATAATAAAATTTTCTTGATTTGGGCTGATGAAAGTCAAGGCTCTTTGGGTTTATCTCAACAGATCATTTCCAGTGATAATCAATTATTATTTGGTGAAAATGGCAGTGTGATGTATGAAGGTTTATCTGGTAATGCGACAGAGATGCTTACTTTTTCATATAATGGTGATGCATTTGTGACTTGGTATGATGGTAGATTTGGCGATACTGGCGGACAAATATTCCTGCAAAAAGTTGATGCTGCTCATAATTTACTTTTCCCAGAAAATGGCATCTCTATTACAGAAGAAAACTCTGATAAAAAACATTATAATGCAATGATGGATAGTAATGGCAACTTAGTCTTTATTTGGTATGAACTTGAATATGGTGTAGAAACGCCAAAAGCACAGAAGATTTCTCCTACAGGTGAAAGACTTTGGGGAGATAATGGTATTAAATTGGCACAACTTACCATGGTTGGCAAAAACCTTTATTTGGCAGTAGAAGAAATTGCAGGAGATTATTATTTTTATTGGACCGATACAGTGCTTGATCTGATGATTCCTGCACAATGTATAAAAGGGCAAAAGATTTCAGGCGATCAGCTTCAATGGGGCACTAATGGTAAAATGCTGGTAAATAAAGCAACCAACTATGACCCATATGGCAATGATGAACCAAATATAGAAGTTAGTTTATTTGGCGCTAATAAATTCTATTTAGTCTTTAGACAAGAAAAAGATCTCTATCTCTATAAGATTCAAGAAAATGGTACAAAAGACCCACAATGGCCTACTGGCGGTGTACCAGTGGCTGTAAATCCATATGACTATGAAAAAGACCCACAAATCCACATTACAGATCAAGGCGCTATGGTGCTTTGGGTTGATAATAGAGAGCTTGATAATGAAGTAAATATCTACTCGCAACTCTTTAATATGCAAGGAGAACCACAGTTTGTTGCAAATGGCGTGCCTGTCGCAAGTTATCCGCAATCACAAGATCAGTATGTATCAAAATGGGATGGTCGCTTGACAGTAGCTTGGAGAGATTTCCGTGATTCAGTGGACGATAATTATGATATCTTTGCCCAAAGATTTAATCTTTCAGATGATGTACTCAATCCTGTTTGGGATCCTCAAGGCGTCGGTATTGCAGTAATGGACTCAGCTCAAACTCACGTAGATATTGCAATTATGTATGAACGCGTCCTGGCTGTTTGGGAAGATGCTTATTATGACCGCGATATCTATATGGGCATGATAGACTCTGATGGAACAGTGATGGGGCAGCAGATTCGCCTTACAGATCATATCAAAAAGCAGACTGAGCCAAAAATTGCGAAGATAGATCATGAAAATGCTTATGTTTCTTGGCTTGACTATATCTCTTCAGGTAAAGAAGAAATCATCGGTATCTATATGCAAAAAGTCTCTACAGCAGGCTTTACTCCTATCGCTGATAATACTATTCCAAGAAAAGCAGTCACTCTACATCAAAACTATCCAAACCCATTCAACCCTACTACTACTATCTCTTTTGCTATGAAAAATAGCGACAGAGTAAATCTAAATATCTATAATGTAAAAGGGCAAAAAGTAAAAGAACTCGCTAATGACGTCTTTGAACAAGGCATACATACCCTCGTTTGGGATGGTAAAGATGCAAATAATAAGAACGTCGCATCGGGTATCTATTACTACCAAATTAAGAGTGGCGGACATACTCAGACAAAGAAGATGTTGCTGATGAAATAGAGCAGGTCCTCACCTCGCAACTATAGATTGACTTTACAATAAATAAAAAAGCTCGCCTCCCAGGGAGGCGAGCTTAAATTATTTCCTCTTCAAGTTATCTGCTTTAAGCAAAACAACTATGAATTAGAATCTTATTTCATATATTCGTATTGCCAATCTCTATTAGCATTGAAGTTTTCTTTAATAGTGCGTGGGCTTGCCCATCTGATGAGGTTCAGGTAGCTACCAGCTTTATCATTGGTACCAGAAGCTCTTGCGCCGCCAAATGGTTGTTGACCGACGATTGCACCTGTTGGTTTGTCATTGATATAGAAGTTACCAGCGCAATGAGTGAGTCTGTTTGCCAGATGCTTGATTACATGTCTATCGCGTGCAAAGATTGAGCCAGTGAGAGCGTATGGAGATGTTTCATCGAGAAGTGTTAATGTTTCTTCAACTTGATCATCCTTGTAAACGTAGATTGTGAGCACAGGTGCGAATATTTCTTCTTGCATTGATTTGAATTTTGGATCAGTTGTTTTAATGACAGTAGGTTCGATGAAATAGCCTTTGCTATCGTTGCCATTGCCACCAAAGACAATTTCAGCATCTTTGCTATCTTTTGCATAGTTGATATAGCTCATAGTTTTGTCAAAACTTACTTTATCGATCACTGCATTGATGAAGTTTTCAGGTTCTCTTGGAGTTCCCATTTTGAACTCTTTCATAGCTTTGCCCATTCTGTCTTTCACTTCTGGCCAGATAGATTCAGGTATATAAGCCCTTGATGCAGCGGAGCATTTTTGTCCTTGGAACTCAAAAGATCCTTGCACTAAGCCAATTGAGAGTGTTTCAAGATCAGCAGATGGATGTGCAAAGATAAAGTCTTTACCGCCAGTTTCGCCAACTATGCGAGGATAGCTCACTAATTTATCGAGGTTTTCTGAAGATGTTTTCCAGATTTGACGGAATACTTCAGTGGAGCCTGTAAAGTGTACGCCAGCATAGTGTTTGTTTGTCATAGCAACAGCTGAGAGCTCTGTACCGCGGCATGGGATGAAGTTAATTACGCCATCAGGTAATCCAGCTTCGTGGAAGAGTTTCATCAGATAATAGTTTGATAAAACGCTTGTTGAGGATGGTTTCCAAACAGCGACATTACCCATCATAGCAGGTGCAGATGGCAAATTACCAGCAATAGAAGTAAAGTTAAATGGTGTGATAGCCAGTATAAAGCCCTCTAATGGTCTGTATTCAACGCGATCAATGTAACCAGGTGTTGATTCAGGTTGATCTCTATAAATTTGTTCAACATACTTTGCGTTAAATCTAAAGAAGTCTGCCAGCTCGCAAGTAGCGTCAATTTCAGCTTGGAAGATATTTTTAGATTGTCCGATCATTGTTGCAGCATTTAAAATATAGCGATACTTGGTAGAAATCAATTCTGCAGCCTTTAAAAAAATAGACACTCTCTCAAACCAGTCGAGGTTTTCCCACTGAGCTTTAGCAGCCATTGCTGCATCAATAGCCATTTGAATCTCTTTTGCACCAGCCATGCAGTATGTGCCGAGATTGTATTGGTGATCGTGTGGGCAAACAATTCTCTGTGTCTTTTCTGTAAAAATCTCTTTACCGCCAATAATCAGTGGGATCTTGTACTCTGTAGCCCACATTTTGTCATATTCTTGGAATAGACGTTCTCTCTCTTTGGAACCTTTCAAATACTTAAAAATAGGCTCATTTTTTGGGGGATTAACTGTGTTCAATGCGTTCATTCTTTACTCCTTTCTTTTATAAAGTCTGACATAATTGCCAGTCATTTACTCATCAATTAACATAATTCTTAAGTGTATTAAGAATTAACTCACTTACCAATTATTATTATAGTTAAAAACTTGTAAAGCTTTATTTTGATTAATTGATGAAAATACGCTAATATCCTTATAGTCAGACAATTAACGTCTCTATTATTCTTTAATAGAGTGGTCAATTTTGTAAATCAAAGGGTAGAAAAAGAGAAAAGCAATGATTGATGTCAAAATATCAGTGATTGGCATTGCCCAAATAAGTCCATCAAATTGGAAATACTTGTTTAAAATCAAGACTAATGGAATGTAGATCAGCCCTTGCCTACTCAATGACACGATCAATGAGGGGATAGCTTTGCCCATTGCCTGCAAGGTTACCATATAAATCATCTGCAAGACTGCAAAAGGTATCGCTGCAGTAAAGACTAAGAGCATTTTACTGCCAAACTCTATTACTTGTTCATCATTGATAAAGATAATTACCGCATACTTTGAGAAAAATAAGAATGAGAGAACAAATACCACCGCCAAACTCAGTCCAAGTCGTGTGGAGAAGCTTATTGAATCCCTCAATCTCTTGGTATTGCCAGCACCGTAACTATAGCCGATGAGAGGTTGAATACCATTGGCGAGCCCAATAAAAGTGAAAATAACGATAGATATTACACGTTGTGATACACCCATAGCAGCAAGTGCGTGATCGCCATAATTTGATGCCAATTTGTAAGAAATAGAGCTGCCTACACTCATCATGAGCTGACTGAGTGAAGTGGGTAAACCTATTTTCAAGATCTCTTTGAAATATTCAGATTTAAAACGAATATAGCGAAATGACGGTGTCGCTAAGCCCTTGAATTTCAGATAATAATATATATAATAGAGTAAGGATAAAACATTGCCGATCACTGTTGCTACTGCCGCTCCAACTACTCCTTGCTTTAAGACAAAGATAAATATTGGGTCGAGAATAATATTCGCTCCCGTGCCTACAATCATGCCTATAAAGACAATTTTAGCATTACCTTCTGAGCGTAATAGCTGGCTCATCGCAAAGTTGAGCATAATCGGTATTGCACCATAGAGAATAATAGCGAGATATTTCCTGCAATATTCATAGGTGTTTGGGCTCGTGCCCACTGCATCGAGAATGTGTTTGATATAGATATTGGCAAAAATACTGATTAGTAAACCCATTATAGTGATGCAGAAGAGCGCCAGGCTACTTGTCGAACGCGCATCTTTATATCTCTTTTGCCCCAATAAACGCGATATATACGAGGCTGCACCATTGCCAAAAATACCTGATAATGCCATCAGCATCATAAAGAGGGGCATTGTAATAGTCACTGCTGCAACTTGATAAGGGTCGTTTAGTTTTCCAATAAAAAATGTGTCTGTGAGATTGTAAAAAACCTGTACCATCATACTCAAAATAGTTGGTACAATGAGTGTAATAACTGCCTTTTTGATTGGCATTTTTTCTAAAATAAATAAATTTTTATGATTCATTCGATAAGTTACCTCTTTGCAATTGATATATTTAATTAATACATCTACGATCTAAATATTTTCGTATAGCTTATTTGTCAAGAGTTTATTATGTGGCAAGGTTTCAGTGAGGTACATTGTTTCGCAACAATAAGACAAGAGACTTCATCGCTTAAGACGAGCAGAGCACTATTGGAACAGGAGCTTTTTTTGCTAAAAAAATCATCTGTAAACCCGCCCGTGGTGGGCATCTGCTGATAAAATATTCAAGAACATAGAGGCGATTATGAGTGCAATCCATTTAGTCTTCAAAATTAACCTCCACTACGCTCTCATACAGATCATCGGTAGTAATTATCAAATGATTCGTTCCTTCCTGAAATCTGACTTTAATATTGTAAAATGCAACTCTGTTCCCTGTCCTTTCATCAATAACTATTTGCATATTGTAGGGTAACCCTGGGATGTCATAAACAAAGGTATTATATGTTTGTAATACCTGATGTGTGTTCGCATCCATTTTAAAAACAGTAATTAGACCTCTCTCCCTGTCAGGAATGGCACATCGTTTGTTATCTGAAGATGCTACAAAGTAATCTGCTGAAAGTTCTGAATCAGAATATACTAATCCAGTGTTACTTATTGAATAAATGTTATAAGTATCATTAGATATATCATTAAACGCGAAATAATTACCAGTATTAGAGAATGATATCCATCGCATTTTAATATTCTCAGGAAAGGTGTACAATATTTCTCCATATGCTGTCATTAAATAAGGTCGATATAAAAACACATCAGCATCAGTATAATAATTTATATAATCTCCAGTCCGAACTTTTTGTTTTTGTGCATTAAAAACACAGCTTCTGGCCATGAAGTCGTTAATTTTTATGTCTTTTACGACTGCTTTACCATCATCAGACATGAGCAAAATACCACTGTTTAGTTCAGCACCTGAATAATCTTCAGGATAAAGATACTCGTATGGAATCGCCCACATTTTTGATTTGGACAGAAAACAAGGATCTGAAAATCTATAAATTGGTTCATTTTCTTTATATTTTTTTGGAGGAAATTCAGATATCACTTGTCCTTGCAAGCTCCAAGTGATAATCGCGGGTGTGTATTCAAGAGTAATTTCCTTGACATATAGATCTTCTCCTGGTTTAAATCCAAGCAAATAATCTGAGCCGCGTTCTGTAACTTTAGTAGTTTTTTCTGACTGAATCTTTTTTGTACTAATCAGTCTAAAATTAGCTTTATTGTTTTTTTGTGCAGTTAATGTGACAAAGGTGCTGATTATCAG
>Ga0208694_1005939_pt1 | contig 10146 bp, 2 predicted proteins | sample AD_UKC078_MetaG_FD_184442 | JGI IMG/M metagenome (GOLD analysis project Ga0208694, IMG submission 184442) | Active sludge microbial communities of municipal wastewater-treating anaerobic digesters from USA - AD_UKC078_MetaG (SPAdes) (version 2) | ecosystem: Engineered > Bioreactor > Anaerobic >...
CGACAGCTTCTAATCCCGCCGATATCGTCCTTACAGGGTGCAACAGCACTTTCCCGGCACCCGATCCGCTGGTGGTCACCGATGAGGCCGACAACTGCGGCGTTCCCGTGGTGGCATGGGTCAGCGATGGCCCCCCTGTTACGGAGGGGTGCACCGAGACCATCATCAGGACATACAGCGTTACCGACGGATGCAACAACCTGATCAGGGTGACCCAGAAACTGATCCGCATAGTTGACGGGGAGGATCCGGTGATCCCCTGTCCGGCAGATGTGGTACTTTGGGTATCGGCCGGTGAAACTTCCACCACCTGGACACCGGTAATTCCGGAGGCCTTCGACAACTGCACGGCCTCTGCGACCCTGACGGTTACGGGAGTTCGTTCCGACGGGAAACCGCTGATTGACCCATGGCCGCTCGGGACGACCACCATCACCTGGAATACGGAGGATGGCTGCGGCAACTCGGCGGTGTCCTGCTTCCAGAAGGTGACTGTGACGGTCGGGGAGGGGTGTCTGACACTGGTGGCGAAAGTTTTTCTGGAGGGTGCCCTGATCGATCCGGTGACCTCAACGGAATACGCCACGGTGATGCGGACCACCCTCAACGACCTGCAGATGCTGCCCGGACAGGCATACGATAACGGGGGGACCATCATCCAAACACCGGCCGGGCAACCCTACAACACTGCGCCGTGGTTTTACGATGGGCAGGAGGGGATGTTTTTTGACGCTGGTGGCACCGCCGGCGATGCCGGCTATCCGGCGGAAGTGGTTGACTGGGTGCTGGTCTCTCTGCGGAACACCGCCGGAGCCGGCTACCAGAAGATCTGTGAGAAGGCGGCCCTGTTGCTCAGCGACGGAACCATCCGGATGGTGGAAGGCTTCGACTGCTGTGACCTTGACATGAATGGCAGCTACTACCTGGTGGTCGAACACCGCAACCATCTGCCGGTGATGTCGCACGAGCCCGTTCAGGTGGCCGGGGCTATCCTGACTTATGATTTCACCCGGCAGCAGAGTTATGTGGAGGCAGGTTCCGCGATGGCTGGACAGAAGGAATACGGTGGCTATTTCTTTATGTACGGCGGAAACGGCAACCAGTACACTACCTCCTTTTCCGATACCGATATCAACGCCGACGACAAGACCACCTGGGAGCTCAATAACGGTCTTACGGGCTACCGTAAGGGCGACTACAATATGAACGGTGACACCAACAGCAACGATGAAATCCTCTGGCAGCGAAACAACGGCCGCGGCACCAGCGTGATACGAGACTATTAGGGAGAATCAGCCGGAGGCCGGCGCAACAACCGCTTTCCGGCTTCATTCCATTAATAATTTTTAGTGGAGAGATAAACCCTCGCATTTCCTCAGAGAAGTGCGGGGGTTTTATTATTGCAGTTTTAACCGGCTGAAACAAACCTGAATGAAACGGACTCCAGGGAATTTGCAAAATTTAATAATTAAGAATTTTTATTGTTTCAAAGTTTTTTAGTTTTGCGTGCAAGAATCACTATACTTTCAGGAGTAAAGTAATGAGGTTCCCTGTCTTTTTCCGGGGTCTTTATTATTTTATGACCTTTAAGCAGCGATCCGGATGTTTTGGAATCTTCATCTCCGAATCAATGGATTTTCCGGTTGAGTTCTTTTTAAGTTTTAGTAATTGATTTTTAATCCTGACAATATGAAAAGCCTTTCAAATTCACTGTTTGCACTGATGGTCATGTTGTTGTTCTCTCAAGAGATCATGGCGCAGTATCCGAAGTGGGATGATCCGAACAGTTTACCCATTTGGATGACCCCTGAGGAGGAGACCAGGAAACATGAAATCGGCAAGAACTTTCCGAAGTCAGCGGCCCTTGCTGGTGAGTTCAGAAATGTGGCTGAATTTGAGCGGATGGAGGGTGTGTTGGTGCGGTATCCTCTGGGGTTGCCCACCAGTTTGATTGCTGACTGGTCCAGAATTACGGTTGTCTACACGCTTGTTAGCAACGCCGCAAACGAAAATAGTGCCCGGAGTGCATACCAGAGCGCCGGAGCCAATATGAACAACTGCCAATTCATCAGAGCGGCTACGGATTCTTACTGGACCCGTGATTATGGTCCATGGTTCGTAGTAAATGAGGACAACCAGGTAGGAATAGTGGATTTTCCATACAACAGGCCCAGACCCAATGACGATGCCGTGAATGGTATCGTTGCCGATTATTTTGACGTTCCCTTATACAACATGCCTGTGATTCATTGCGGTGGCAATTACATGACCGACGGGTGGGGGATCAGTGCCTCAACCGACTTAGTATATGAGGAAAACAGTAATAACCAGACCTGGGTTAACCAACAGATACATGATTATCTGGGCATAGACACCTATCATGTGACGATCGACCCCTTGAATGCCTATATCAAGCACATCGATTGCTGGGGAAAATTCCTGGATGTTGACAAAGTTCTGATTACAAGTGTTCCTGCCTCAAACAGCAACTATTCAAAATATGAACAGGTGGCATCTTATTATGCAACCAAGACCAGCGCATATGGGACACCATTCCAGGTTTTCAGGGTGTATTCACCCAGCGGTCAACCCTATACCAATTCAGTAATCATCAATGACAGGGTTTATGTTCCGGTCATGAGTTCCATTCCGTCTTCCACGGACAATGCAGCACTTGAAGTGTACCGGCAGGCAATGCCCGGTTATACCGTGAAGGGTATATATTACAGCAGTTGGGAGTCTACGGATGCCCTGCATTGCCGGGTGATGGGCCTCGCTGACAGAAATATGCTTTATATCAAACATTTGCCTATTGCAGGAGAAAAAGACTACCAGTCGGGATATGCCATCACTGCCGACATTGTGCCGTTAAGTGGTCAAACTCTTAAATCGGATTCGCTTTTTGTTATTTTCAAAACCAATGCGAGGGACTGGGATACGATAAATTTCGTCAATGTTTCCGGTGATACATACAACGCTGTGATCCCGGTAAATGCCGGTGAAACAATGGTATCTTATTACCTGTTTGCAGCGGATAATTCCGGAAGGAGAGAATGTCATCCCTTTATCGGCAAGCCCGATCCGCATACTTTTACCATTGAATATAATGGTGATCTTTCTGTGAATCCGGCTGCGGTGCCTGCCCGGATCTGTAGCGGGAATTCCACGCAGTTATATGCCAATGCTACGGGAGGATCGGGTACGTATAGCTATAGCTGGACCTCCGACCCGGCAGGATTCACTTCTTTGCTTGCAAATCCTGCTGTTAGTCCGTCCGTTACAACCCGATATACTGTCGTGGTCAATGACGGCACGAACACGATCTCCGGAAATGTAACGGTGACGGTAGATCCGTTGCCTACGGCGGTGATCAGCGGAAGTGCGACGATATGTGCAGGTTCTTCTGCCAATTTATCGGTAGCCCCCTGGCGAACGGCTCCCTGGAGCATCACCTACACTGACGGAACGACACCTCTTACGATCTCCGGCATCTCGGGCACTCCGGCAACGATCAGCGTATCACCAACCAGTACGAAGACTTATAGATTGACTGCGGTAAGCGATTCCAGGTGCACGGGTACCTCTTACACTGGGAGTGCGCTGGTTACGGTGAATCCTTTACCAACTGTGTATGCCGGGGCAGACAGGAGCATTCCTTATGGCACATCGACCGCCATCAACGATGCCACAGCTTCCGGAGTTGCACCATTGAGCTATTCCTGGACTCCTGCCATATCGTTTGTAAATGCTTCCTTACTGAATCCTGTCACCAGGAACCTTACCGCTTCAGATACCTATACCCTTACGGTGACGGATGGAAACAGCTGTACGAACAGTGATCAGATGACCATTACTGTAACCGGTAGCCCCCTGGCGGTAAATCCTGTTGCCTCATCATTGACCATATGTTCGGGGAGCCCAGTGCAATTAAATGCCAATGCCACGGGAGGATCGGGTACGTATAGCTATAGCTGGACCTCCGAACCGGCCGGATTCACTTCCGGAATTGCCAATCCGATAGCTAATCCTGCCACTACAACGACCTACACTGTTCATGTAAATGATGGTTTTAATACTGTATCGGGAAATGTGACAGTGACGGTGAATCCGTTGCCTACGGCGGTGATCAGCGGAAGTTCGACGATATGTGCAGGTTCTTCTGCCAATTTATCGGTAGCCCTGACGGGAACGCCGCCCTGGAGCATCACCTACACTGACGGAACGACACCTCTTACGATCTCCGGCATCACGGGCACTCCGGCAACGATCAGCGTATCACCAACCAGTACGAAGACTTATAGATTGACTGCGGTAAGCGATTCCAGGTGTACGGGTACCTCTTACACCGGGAGTGCGCTGGTTACGGTGAATCCTTTACCAACTGTGTATGCCGGGGCGGACAGGAACATTCCCTATGGCACATCGACCACCATCAACGATGCCACAGCTTCCGGAGTTGCACCATTGAGCTATTCCTGGACTCCTGCTACATCGTTTGTAAATGCTTCCTTATTGAATCCTGTCACCAGGAACCTTACCGCTTCAGATACCTTTACCCTTACGGTGACGGATGGAAACCTCTGTACGAACAGTGATCGGATGACCGTTACTGTCGTGAACAAATGTATTACACTGACAGCAAAAGTTCTGCTGGAAGGTTCTATGGTCAATCCTGATAATTCTTCCGCATACACTTATCCGATGAGGACCACTTTGAATCAGATGCTAATGCTGCCCGGACAGTCCTATAAAGATCTGTCGGGAAAGGTAGTGTACACTCCGGCAGGACAACCATTCAATGCGGCACCCTGGAACTATTCCGGTGACGAAGGTGCAGAATATGATTCCGGGGGAAATACGGATGAGGGGAGTGCCGGTTATCCTGCGAATGCTGTGGATTGGGTGCTGGTCTCGCTCCGTGCTTATTCGGGGAACACATTCCAGACTGTATGCCAGCGTGCAGCATTGTTACTCAGCGACGGTACCATTCAGATGGTAACCGGTTTTGAATGTTGTGACCTCGATATGAACGGGAGTTATTACCTGGTTGTTGAACACCGGAACCATCTGATCGTAATGTCCGACAAAGCATTACCCGTTGTGAACGGAAGCCTCACGTATGATTTCACCGTGCGCCAAAGTTATATCGATCCGGGTGGTCTGGGATCAGTGGGGCAGAAACAGATATCGGGAAGGTACGTGATGTATGGAGGAAACGGCAACCAGTCGGCTACCCCCTTTTCAGCCACCGATATCAATTCCGACGACCAGAGCACGTGGGAAAGCCAGAACGGCAGACTTGGGTACCGGACAGGCGATTACAACCTGAACGGAGACACCAACAGTAACGACCAGATTATCTGGCAGTGGAACAACGGCTGCTTTACCAGCGTAATCCTAAACTATTAATTCCACCCTCCGGGTTTTCCCTCAAGAACAAACGTTCTTGGAAACTTGAAACTTTATTTCTGACTTCTTTGATTTTTATCTGCAAAATGATAACTTTGATGGTTCATTAGTATGGAAGAAAATGGACTTAGCTTAACTTTTATCAATATAAGGACTTGATTTATATTAAAACTTGATTATTTTAATCATTATGGAAACAGCAAGACTTCCGAAAAACACTGAATTGACAGGTGAAGGCAATCACATGACGAGACATGTGAAAAACCTCTGGAAATTTAGCAGCTTGTATGGCTGCTTGTTTATTCTAATGGCATTCCTCATAGGGATGAACGCTTACGGGCAGGTGATCCCTGCGCAGGTCACCCAGGAGGAAGCGATCGATGAGATGAAAGTTCCGGTTTTACTGGAAGAAGGTGTAGTGCCCTCCTCGCGTGACCGGTTCAACATTCCCTACCCAAAGCCGGAGATGACCCTGAAAAGCGGTAACTTCACCGACAACTCGGCCATCGATGTCAGGGGGATCACCAATCAGTTTTACATCATGGCGGGTGTGGTTAACAACGCTGATTACGAGTGTATTACTGATTATCCTTTCAGGACTGCTTCATCATACGAAAGAACCCAGATGCTTTTCCTGGCCAGTGAGATAGGGCCTGCCCCCAAAACCCTGAACCTTATGGAACTGGCAAGGAAGGTAACTGGTTCCAGTGAAGTGAGTAACTTCACGGTCAGGCTGATGCACACCTCGTTGACCACTTTCACCGGACAGACCAATTATGTGGATATGTCAGCCGGAAAGACCGTCTTCAGCGCCAGCCCCTTTACCATTCCAAATGGAAGTGGAAGTTGTGGTTTTAGTCCAGATAACAATTTCACTTGGATGACCATCAATTTTCAGGACAATTTTGAATATAACGGGACGAGTAACCTGATTGTTGAAATTACCTGGGGACCTGTAATTTCCGGAACAACATCCAGGGCGGTCCTGGGCGGGGATTACTCCGAACAGCGGGTCATTTACGGGTATGGCAATAGTGCGAATCCTGCCCGATCAGGCAACAACGTACGCCGCCCCAATATCCGGTTCGGTTACCGGGTTCCGGTATTCGGAGACGGGACTATAACCAACCTGGTGAATGAATTTATCCAGGGATGTGCCACGGTTTCAAATGTGACATTCACCGGAAATCCCCGGGCTATCGGGTTTTTCGAAAGGCGGCCAGATAAAACAGAAGATTTTCCCTTTGAAAAGGGGATCGTAATTTCGACCGGACAGGTTACCGATGCGGCAGGTCCCAACAGCAGCGGCAGCAAAACCACACAGTTTGAAAGTTCTGGAAGTGGTGGCAGCGGAACACGTTGGGATGAAGCAGAACTTAAATTTGATTTTATACCCAATGCCTCCTCGGTCAGTTTCCAGTATATTTTTGCCTCTGAAGAATTCCGGGAGTATTGTGGTCAACAGTACAATGATGCCTTCAGCTTTTATATCAGCGGTCCGGGAATAACCGGGGAGCAGAATATTGCCCTTTTACCCAATAATTCTGCGGTGACCATCAACAATGTTTGCAATAACAACAGCTATTATGTAGCCAACGATCCCGGTTCCTTTACCATTGAATTTGACGGAAGGACAATTCTTTTGACGGCTACAGCGAATATCAGCCAGCCGTGCAGTACCTACACTCTGAGAATGGTCATTGCCGATTTGTATGACTCCAAATGGGACTCGGGAATTTTCCTCGAAGCCGAAAGTTTCGGAGCGCCATCAAATGTCAGCTTTGAGAATTTCAATTACAAAGGCCAGAATACCAACAATGTATTCATGGTTTGTAATCCTAATGTTTTAAGGGTGCAAAGGCCGCAGACCGGAGATCTCTCCGAGGCGATTACCGTTCCCGTGACCATCGGCGGAACAGCTGTTTACGGTACCCATTACACTTTCAACAGTTACACGCCTGTGGCGAATGTGATCCATGTGACTATTCCGGCCGGACAGTGGTTTACCGATGTCAGTTATACGCTGTTGGACAATCCCATTTCAGGAGGAGCAGCCACCCTGGAGGTGAGTACCCCCGGCGGTTGTCCCTGCGGCGGGAGTCTGGTTAAAAAGGTCATCAACCTCAATGAAACCTATTCATTCCATAGTGTTACGCCCAAAGACGCTACAACCTGTACAGAAACGGGCGACGGGGAAATTGAGATAATACTGGATATTGAAGTTCCCACGAATCAATTCCTCTTCACTTACCGGCTGAAGACCGGATCCGGGACTACCATAGGCTCATTCAATACCAATGAAACCACTTATACCTTCACCGGATTGAAAGCCGGTACTTATATCGTGGAAGTTGTGGATAATCTCTCCTGCACTGTTTTATCCCAGGAAGTAACCGTAGATGGCCCCGGGTTGCCTGTTGTCGATTGTCCTGACGACCAGGTAGTGTGCCTGAACGCGCCAGCTTTCACTTTAACTGGAGCTACTCCTTCAGGAGGAACCTACAACGGCCCGGGAGTGACTGCCGGTGTGTTTTATCCCGCTACAGCAGGGGTAGGTACCCATACCATTTATTATAATTATACCGATCCTCCGGGCAGTTCATGTACCGGCAACTGTTTCTTTACCATTGAAGTAAAGCCAGTTCCCACCGTAACCTGCCCTGCCGGTTCATCCGTATGTATTGATGCTGCCCCATTCAGGTTAGCAGGAGGAGCGCCCTCAGGCGGGACGTACAGTGGACCCGGAGTGAGCGATGGAATTTTCTCACCTGCCATTGCCGGTCTGGGCGCTAAAACCATTACTTACACTTATTCCGATCCTTACGGGTGCAGCAATTCCTGCTCATTTACAATAACTGTAAATAATGTACCAACAGTAACTTGCCCTGATGATTTTGAAGTTCCTTACAGTGCAAGCCCCGTTACTTTAAGTGGTGCAAATCCATCAGGAGGAATTTATTACGGACCCGGAGTTACAGCAGGCGTGTTTTACCCTGAAACTGCCGGTGTCGGAACTCATACAATAACTTATACCTATACCGATGGCAATCAGTGTGATAGCTATTGCGAATTTTACATCACGGTTTATGTTGATATTCCCTGCAACATAACCGGTGATGCCGGCCCGCTTTGTCCTTCAGAAAGAGTAACTTATAGTGGACCCGACGGAACCGGGCTTACTTATGCCTGGTCCATATCAGGTAATGGAAGCATTGATGGCCCAGCGAATCAGCAAGATGTGGACGTAATTGCCGGAACCGGATGTAATGAGAAGTTTACATTACAGTTGACGGTTACATATGCGAATTACAGTTCGAGATGTGACATAGGAGTAAATGTGAATGACACACAAAAACCGGTCATTTCCACGGTTGCGGAAAACAACAAATACCTGGGCTGCAACCCGGGGCCAATTGAAGATCCGGTGTTTACCGGATTGGATGATTGTGCCGGAGTCTTTACTCCAACTGTTACCAAATCCGACCCATTCAACTATGATTCTTACTGCGACTGGGCCATAACCTGGACGGCCACCTGGACAGATCTATGCGGAAATCCGGCAGATGTGGTAAGCATCACCTATTATTGGACGGAGGATACAACATTACCTGAGATCACCTGTCCCGACGATGTGACACTATACACCGACGGGACGGCCACGAGTACCACTTTTACTGTAGTAACTCCCGCGGCTTCCGATAACTGCACAGCTTCATCAACGCTGACGGTAACGGGCGTTCGTTCCGACGGAAAACCGCTGAGCGATCCCTGGCCGCTCGGAACCACCACCATCACCTGGACTACGGAGGATGGTTGTGGCAATGACGCGTTGCCCTGCCTCCAGACCGTTACGGTCATCAGTGGCTGCCTTAACATCGTTGCCAAAGTCTACCTTGAAGGCTCCCTGATCAACCCGGCGACCTCGTCTGACTATGCTGCCCCGATGCGCACCACGCTGAACGATCTTCAGATGCTGCCCGGACAGGCGTACCAGGATGGGGCGACTATCTTCTATACCCCTGCGGGACAACCGTACAACACGGCACCCTGGAATTATTCCGGTTCTGAAGGGAGCCTCTTCGACACGGGAGGATCGGTGGGCGATGCCGGTTATCCGGCGACGGCAGTCGACTGGGTGCTGGTCTCCCTGCGGGACACACCGGGAGCAGGCTACCAGAAGATCTGTGAGAAGGCCGCCCTTCTGCTCAGCGACGGAACCATCGTAATGCCCGAAAGCTTTGGCTGTTGCGACATTGACATGACGGGTACCTACTACCTGGTGGTCGAACACCGTAACCACCTGATCGTCATGTCGCATGAGGCCCTTCCCATTGTCAACGGAACGCTGACCTACGACTTCACGACGCAGAACAGCTATGTGTTGCCGGGATCGGGCGCCGTAGGACAGAAGGAGGCCAACGGCATGTGGTTCATGTACGGAGGCAACGGCAACCAGACGGAAACTGACAACTCGGATACCGACATCAACGCCGACGACCAGAGCACGTGGGAAAACCACAACGGAAAGCAGGGTTACCGTCCTGGAGATTACAACATGAACGGAGATACCAACAGCAACGACCAGATCATCTGGGAAAGGAACAACGGCCGCACCAGCGTGATCCGCGACTATTAGTGAGAATCGGCCGGTAGCTGGCGTAACAACCGGCTTCCGGCTCTGATTAATACTTTGTTATCAGTGAAAGAACAACCCCCGCATTTCCTCCGGGAAGTGCG